>Ga0307517_10000331_pt1 | contig 82117 bp, 79 predicted proteins | sample 23_EM_MG_FD_194515 | JGI IMG/M metagenome (GOLD analysis project Ga0307517, IMG submission 194515) | Populus trichocarpa ectomycorrhiza microbial communities from riparian zone in the Pacific Northwest, United States - 23_EM | ecosystem: Host-associated > Plants > Roots > Unclassified | place...
TTTTTTTCTTTTTTTTTTCTCTTTTTTTTTTTTTTTTTTTTTTTTGGGTGGGGGGGGGGGGGGGGCCCCCCCCCCGAATGGCCAAAAGTGCAAGTACACACCCACCCACCCACCCACCAAACCCTTTCCAGCATACATACATACTCGAGTAAATACAACGCACTGCTAGTACCGCCGGCGCACCAGCACGAGCTGATATAATGCCAATCGGTGGTGAGTACCATGCCATCGTTGGATCTTCCTTCCTTCCTTCCCATTTCATACTGACGGCTGTTTGTCATCTACTAAGGTACGGGTCCAATACCTCCAATACCACACAAATAATAACACAACACAATAACAGTGATGGCAATATTGTGGTGTTTTTGTGGCCAACTCTAGGCGGTTTTCCTTTTTTTTCTTTCTTTTTTCCCACCCATTGTTCGCAGGATTTGTTCGAGTGAGTGTTTGTGATTTGGCACTTTGCACTTTGTTTCGATGCGTGTGAAACCGACGAACTTTGAGGGAAAAACTAAAGTGTGTGTGCGTGGGGGGGGGGATGGTGTGTACCCCCTCACCTCCTCACCATTCCTCCCCTATCCGTCCATCCTTTATAGTAGCGGTATAATGGTGGGCGATGTGATGCCATACGCACCCCTGCTCGCCCCAAGCTGCTCTCCGAATAGATGGGAGTGGAAAGAAACCAAATTGCAACAGATAGATAAATGAGTGAACAGGTAGTAGATGGTATACACCCCTCACCCACTCCACTTCTGTACTTCATTCATCCATCTAGTAAAATACAAAAGTTTCGCCACCACAAAATCGGATCCGATATAAACGGAATTCTATCACGAGAGTGCGCTACCACTACTACAACCGCTACCACTGCTACCGCTACCACTGCTATCTGCACTACTACTACTACTACTACTACTACTACTACTACTCTCCCATTTGTCCAGTTCAGTCTGCACCTGCGACAGGGACACGGGCTTTGTCAAAAAGACGTTGATCCCGCACGCGATGGCTTTCTTTCGGTCTTCGCGGGCGTCCAGACCAGTTAGGGCTATTATGGTTGCGGGGGCGCGGTTCTCTTCGAATTCCAGCTTGCGGATTGCCGTTGTTGAATCAAAGCCGTTCATTGTGGGCATTTGCAGGTCTAGGGTGATATGTTAGCCGCGCATTTTTGCGAGTTGGAGAGATCCATTAGAGGGGACTGACCCATGAGGATTATGTCGTAGGGTTTGGTACTGGCTTTGACAGCGTTGAATGCTACGAGGCCGTTTTCGGCTTTGCTGAAGAAATAGCTGCGCTTTTTCAGGTAGCGAACTAGGACCTAGGAGGTGTTAGTGTCATACTTGGACTTGTAGACATGGAGTCTAATTTGACATACCATCTGATTAATTGGGTTATCATCCACCACCAGGATTCTGGGACCTTCAGCTTTGGCTTCGCCAATCGAAGGGGCTAGAGATGGCTGGATTGGCTTATCGACCTGCGTTTTGTGAGTATAATTGTCGCCTCGCGGGGGTGGTGCTATACATACAGGCGGTGCAATGGTCAACGCATTCATCTCGGTATTAAGTGCCGAGGAATGCGGTCGGAACGTAGCTTCCGCAACGGTTTGACCATCCGACCCCCCGATCTCCGTTTCTTCCAACGGAACCTTCGCAATATATCCGGTCTCACTAAACTTCCGCGTGGGCCCATCCTGAAGAAGTACGTCAAACATCTTTGCTAGGCTATTAGGACCGCACCTGGGTAAAACTTAGCACGTTCCTACGTTTTCTAAAAGCAGACGGACATGAAAGCCCTTACGGCGTTGACAAAGACTTGACCCAGGCTGAAGTTGAACTGATTATCTTTGAAGAATCAGCATGAAGCACAAGAACAGGATTATTTCCTGCTAATGTTTGAACGATCGTGCTGGTTTCCGCAGAATATCTAACGACCAATAAGTCCGACTCTGTGCGCCATCTGTTTGAGTACGGAACTATAGTCATGCCAAACCAGTTCTCCAGATACCCCTGCAAGGATTTACTCATGACCTCTAGTTTTCTTAATTGTAGCTTATCTCCGCTCGGCGGATGGAATCCCAACATTGATACCCGCTTTCCTATTGTCTTGGCTCTGGTTTCGTCGAATGTTGAAATCTTCGGCGTGATAACCAACCCTGGTGTCGAACGGACTTCTTCCAAATTACCACATTGAAGTGGTAAGGTTACTGTGAACTTTGTTCCTTCTCCCAGACGACTCTGCACAGTAATAGTACCGCCAAGTGATTTAACAAGTAGATTGACGATTGCCATCCCTAACCCAGTGCCGGGGGAGAGATGGTCCTCCTGGGAAAACGCTGCGAACAAGCCCTCAGAGAGGAACTCAGGCTTCATCCCTTTCCCAGTATCTTCAACGGTCAGGGTGACCAGATCCACCCCCTCATTTCCTTGGTCAAGCGGTGTAAGTTGGTTCGGCTGCTGAATCGAGAGTTTTACATGCACAAAACCGTGGTTGGTATACTTCAGAGCATTTCCTAACAGGTTCATCAAGATTCGCCGGAATGCTGCAGACTGCGTTCGGTAAAGCCAGCTGCCTCTTTCCTCAATATCAAGGACTATAGGGACAATGTCTTTATTGAGCGTTAACGTTCTCTTGAGACTACCGTTGGGCGGATCCCTTGATAACGTTTTCCAGTGGACCTCGTTCGCTTCTTTGTTCAGTGTCTCAAAGTTGGTCGGCTTAAACCCATAACCTGCCACTACCACTTGTATTACTTCTTCCACTAATCCGGTTAGGTCGATCACAACCTTTTCGCCCTTAGCAATCCCTTCTGAATTTTGATCAAAATTAGAGACGCCAGGCTCTTGGCTGGTTTCCATGGGTTTCGAGTGAGGGGTTGATGACTGTCGGGGAAATTCTCGCACGGCCGCAATGTCTAATGTTGAAAACTCTAATACATGATTCAGCGTATCTAACAGAGTGCGCCCACAGTTTTCTATCGTCCCAAGAAGTTCACGTTGCTGTGCATTGACAATAGTATCGAAAAGAAGTTCAGTCCCGGCAAGGATCCCATGCAGAGGAGACCTTAGCTCATGAGATATCGATGATATGAACCGACTCTTGGCGTTATCCGCTAGAGGTAATCAGTCCGGTTAATAATAAGGCAAACTTTAAATTTAATTGGATCCAAGTCACTAACCCGAAATTGTATTCAATAGTTTCACTTCCGCCATGACAGCATTGCCAAAAATCCTCAAGTACCCTAGCTCTGCGCTATTAAATACTCGGGAAGGGTTGTTTATAAAAACGAAACCCAGAGAGCTAACCTTTCCAGCAGTATCATAAAGTGGGAAGAATATGCTCGATGTACTGCGTGGGGCAAGCTTCAAAAAACTAGAGACGGCACGCTCTTCAATTGAGGGTTCCACTTCTCGCCATCCATCCGTGCCATCCATTTTTTGGGGGAATTGGGGCTGCTTTGGGTATGATATTGTGTGGTTGAATATTGCTCCGTAGGGATATTTCGTTAAGAGTTGTTGAAGGAAAACCTCCTCGAGTATTCCGGCTACTGAGGGTGCTTGACTCTGACCAATACAAGGAGTAAGGCGGGATTCTTCATCTGACCAGAGAGATGAGCCTAGTGAAATCGGTGGTTTCCTAGAACTAGTCGTGTGGGTAAAGTATCCACTTGGGCAGTCAAGTAAGCTGCTATTTAGCCCTAAGTGAGGCTTGACGAACACGACTTCGTCGACACCCATGGCCTCCTTTATAAGGCTGGATGCTCTGGCATAGGTATCGAGCGAGTTCCTTGACAAGAAACTCTCGTCAAGCGCTGGCGTCGAACCGGAGGAGACATCTTCGGATTCAGAGGTGGAATCCGTTTGTGGTCCGGAGTGCTTAAGTAAAGGGCTAGGCTTGGTCGGGCTAAATACATCCACTTCTTGAGACCTGGGTGAAAGAGGAACATTTGGTTCGACCGGTCCGCATTTACCCGTACGGCATTTGGCAGCTAGGGGAGGCGGAGGTCGGTCATCGAAAGGTTTCTTTTCACTAGTCCTCACAGATCCTTCGTTCCCATCCTTCCGCCCAGGCGCCTGTCTTGCTATCACACCACCAGCCACAAATTTTCCCAGATTGTTTTGCATTCTAACACCAACACTCCTCTTTCTCTCCCTACGGATCGTCTCCAGATGTGACATAACGACATCGGCCATCATGGCGAGAGTCTCCTTCTCCTCTCCAGATAGTTTCCGGGGACGGTCATCTAAGAGGCAGATTGTACCAATGTTCATCCCCTTTGACGTTCTGATAGGCGCGCCAGCGTAGAACCGCATGTAGGGCGAACTTTTGACAAAATCGATTTCTTGATAGAGGGGGTCAGCAGCCAAATCCTCTATCTCAAGCGTATTAAACTGTCCCGGCAACACATCCTCAAAGAGATCCAACGTCTTCTCGCATAAGCGACCAAACCGTGGGTGGGACTGAACCTCATAGGTGTCTTGGGTTAATGAATCCGGTGCATCCTTTGATTTTGATCTTGAAAGGTGAGGAATGAGTTTCTGTGAAGATTCGGCAACGATGTATTGCGTGGTCGAGTCGATAAGCGATATTAGGGCCTGCTTGACGTCGAGCCTCAGAGCTGTGAGCTGGGCAAAAGCAAAGAGCACCGTATCCGTTGCACGACTCCCGAGTTGCTCATCGAAGTTACTCGGCGGGGAATAATATCTGCAAAGTCAAGAAAGCGAAAGTGTCAGCGGTCAAACCAAGCATAAATATATGTTTTCCGGGATTGCAGTGGTGAGCTGGCTGTAGGCAAGCAAAAAGCACGCACCGATAGAGTTCACGGGATCGTGTGTCCTCAGAGGGTCGTCGAGACCTCTCCTCTAGCATAGGTACGGGATATTCTGAGTGCTTCAGCATCTCCAACGACTTGGGGTGGCTAGCGATAAGATTGCAATGACCCTTCAAAGAGAGCGAAACGGCTTTCTCGCGAGTCTATGTGCCAGCTGACGAGGAAGCCCTAGGTGGAACTGCAGATACCGTCCGCTGTAGTAGCTATTCTGCTGTAATAATTGCCTAGTGAAAATACGGTTAACGGGGAAGTTGGGGTCTCCACAGAGCTCAGAACTAACTCGAGATTGGAAGTAGCGATATTGGTACCGTAATAATGACAAACTTTGACAGTGGGAATGACAGACGGGGCAGCAAGAGGTATATGATGGATGGCGAAGTTATTCCTGTGGCATGGGATATCTGACAGAGCGGAAGAAGCCGAAATTCCTTCTGTTAACGATAACCCGGATGGTAGGGTGAAGTAGCAGAATTGAATATCGCAGGGGATAGCGGGGTGAAGGCTCTTTGATAGCAAATAAACTCTCAAGTGTCCCTGATTGTCATGCGGGTTGGTTGGAATATAGCACTCCAATCGGCGGTCAAGCACCGCCTCTTGTAGAAATGATTTGCAGACAATAAGCCAGTGTGTTTGTCACTTGGAGAGGGTGGGGGAGGGTGGAGGTTGGCCTCGCTATGATATCCTATTCCAACTACAAGCACGGTACTCTCAAGTCCAACATTTGGCTGGCTGGCTGACAAGCACTTGGCCGCCCACCACTAGAGGGGGTTAGAGCGGGGGGGCAGGCACAGGAGGCCACCCGGGCGCGATGCGAAGGAGGCATGTGGAGAGTGGATACGGGCGTACCGTAGTATCGGTAAGGCGGAAACAATGGAAACCAGGCCCAACCGTGGGCCGTCATGGAACCAGGCCAATCTACTGTGAAGGCAAGCCTATTCAAGGACATTACAAGACTAGCCCAATGATCTGGGAGTCTGGGACAGGCTTTAGAAGACTGGTTGGGCGGAATTCGTAAGTGTTAGACAAAATTATAAGGAATGATTGGCTGAATTGGGGCTACATTTTTTGCGAGTGATGGTTGCTCAATTCTGGCTGTGAGAAGTCTACCAACCCGGCTTCCACTAGTGACAGTTGTAGAAATGCGGTCATCTCATACGCTAACATCGCTTCCCTAAGCTACCGGGCACAGGGGTAGGAACCCCTCAACCCGAACAGACGGTGAGATATTATGATAATAATATTTTATAATAATAATAATATTATTATTATAATATCATACACGGGCGACAAACCTAGAATAACTGTTCCATAACTTTCTTACTGGGCCCTGTACTCGAGGGTTGTTTTAGTAAAACCTTCCGCACTCCAGATCCAAAAATCCAATCAGAGGGAGCAGCGCTTGTCTATCACAGTTTGAGACGGCTCAGGTGCCCTATGTTACGACGTTAGGGTAAATTTCATCCCGGCTAACGGCTCATGTCAATTCTGACCAAGGCTGGAAGCAAGTCTCCCTCAGTCAGCCACATATCCAAAATTTACTAATCAAGAAACTCTTGTCTCAAGCCACAATAATACACCCTTCGCACAGCCATACCTATGCGGGACATCAACCATAACCGGAATCTCCCCACTATCTTTCCCCAGGCTGCGGGCCTCCCCCGTCTCAACTTCTCCCCTCAATCTTCTCAGTTGAGATTCCGTACCGAAAGCAATGGCTTCAACCTTCGCCCGTCTAGCCGCTAGGGGTTTAACCTTCACCAGGCCTTTGGCTGTCTCCACGCCAAGTCGCGCCACTCATGCTCTCCGGCCTTTTACATCAACCCGGATATCCAGAGCAGAGGCAGTGCCATATCAAAGAACCACTTTGACCGAGTTGACACCAAAAAATGAGACCACGGATGATTGTAGGTATTCCGGGAACCTTGCAGATGGATGGGTAGAGCTAATCCAAGCAGACCTGACGGAAGACCCTAATCATCTCGATCCGGTGCATGGTAGGAAAATGAGGCACTATACCGTCAATTTCGTATGCTCGCCACTTTTTGGGGGTCAGATATTCTGGAGGTGGCGGGGGTCCGGGCTAACAGATTTCGGATAGGGTCCTCAACATCCGGCTGCCCACGGTGTGCTACGACTGATTCTTGAACTGAATGGAGAGGAGATCGTTCGTGCAGATCCTCATGTTGGGCTTCTCCATAGAGGTACAGAAAAGTTGATTGAGTACAAGACGTATCTTCAGGTACTGGAGGTTCTTGTGCATTGGATAGGACTTTGGGCGGCTGACAATGGGTTCACAGGCTTTGCCATACTTTGATCGTTTGGATTATGTTTCCATGTGAGTCAGGGGCAGATTGTTTCGTCTGGATACACGATTCTAACTATTTCGCAGGATGACGAACGGTACCCAATTCCTGCAGCCTTGGCGCATAGGAATCAGTGTTGACGTGTTTTGATTATAGAACAATGCTTTTCCCTTGCTGTTGAGAAACTCCTCAATATCGAGATTCCGGATCGTGCCAAATGGATCCGGACATTGTTTGGAGAAATCACTCGTATCCTTAACCACTTGATGTCCGTATTGTCGCATGCAATGGGTGGGCCCCGGGAATACTTTTATTTGTGTTAACGACTCTCACTAACTGTACATCTATAGACGTCGGCGCCTTGACACCCTTCCTCTGGGGCTTCGAAGAGCGTGAAAAACTCATGGTATCACTACTGCCCATCAGCGTCAAACCCCGACTAACCCCGCCAGGAATTCTATGAACGTGTCTCCGGGGCTCGTCTCCATGCAGCCTACGTCCGCCCCGGTGGTGTTCACCAAGATCTGCCCATCGGTCTCCTAGATGACATCTACCAATGGGCCACCCAATTCGGAGATCGCATCGACGAGACCGAAGAACTTCTGACAGACAATCGCATCTGGATAGCCCGCACAAAAGGAGTCGGCGTCGTGTCCGCAGCAGACGCATTAAACTACTCCTTCACCGGCGTCATGCTCCGCGGCTCCGGCGTCCCCTGGGACATCCGCAAGTCCGCCCCATACGATGCCTACGGCCAGGTTGATTTCGATGTACCGGTCGGCCAAGCGGGCGATTGCTACGATCGGTACCTCTGCCGAATGGAAGAATTCCGCCAAAGCCTGCGCATCATCCACCAGTGCCTCAACAAGATGCCCCCAGGCCCCATCCGTGTGGAAGACTACAAAATCTCCCCGCCACCGAGGGCAGCAATGAAGGAGAACATGGAGGCGCTCATCCATCACTTTTTACTCTACACTAAGGGATATGCAGTCCCGCCCGGCGAGACATACAGCGCCATTGAAGCCCCCAAGGGCGAGATGGGTGTGTTCGTCGTCTCGGACGGAAGCGAGCGTCCGTACAGGTGTAAGATTCGTGCTCCAGGGTTCGCACACTTGGGTTCGTTTGACCAGATTTCGAGAGGCCATTTACTCGCTGACGCGGTGGCGATTATCGGGACCATGGACTTGGTGTTTGGGGAGGTGGACAGATAGATTGATGTAGGAATAAACCCAAGGTAGAGTTTGCTTTGAGGGGGGAGGGGGGAAAGGGGATGTACATTTTACCATTGGCGGTATTACATAAAAACTTGGTCGCAAAACTGGGCAACAACCCTATACCACCGAATGAATGTGTGAATTCTGGTCAAAGGGGAAGGAAGGTATCATAATTGAATGATTAATGATTCTGGTATCCCAACTTTGTGGTTAACTATAGTATATACACGTAAAGAAAGAGCAGAAAAAAAGAGAGATTGCTTTCGGCCTTTGGCCTAGCCCGGCACAGTGTCCCAATTTGATACTTCGTGGTGATGGTTATACAACGAGCAACCATATAAGTTGGGCAAGAAAACCGAGGGGTTAGGAAAGAGGGAAGAAAATCACAAAACAAGGAAACGTCGATAAGAGGAGGTAGATTAAGTTAAATTCAAAAAAGGAAGGAAGGAAGGAAAGCGAGGGTTAAAAAGTAAAAAAAGTAAATGATTAACTTGACAGCTATAAAGATAAAAAAACAGCTTGAACCCCCTTTTTCCCCGCCCACCAGCATTTACTGGCAAACCAAGGGTGGGAAAGTCCAACAAGAAAGCAAGCGGGCAGGCAAGAATGAAGAGTTATATAGGAAAGAGGGAAGGAAAAGACCCTAGATTGAGACTGGACGAGACGAGAAGTATCATGTTTTTGTTTTTTTCTTTTCGTTTTTTCTTCTTTTCCGTATGAATGTGAAAAATACACCTTTCGACTCGACTCAATGAGCTTCATTCGCGACTTAAGATGGTGGTAGCAAAATAGCCAAATGACTAGACAATTTGGTTCGCTTTCCCTCTTATCCCCTCCCCCCTCTTCCCTGCGGGTGTAAACGCGCAATAAGTCTCGTGAAAGTGTGTAATAAAAACTTTAACATTGACCTTCCTCCAGATTATACTTTGATCCCCTACTTTGATTCCCTTTTTTTGTATCTTCGTTTTTTCATTCTTTTCGCCCCTTTTTGTAAGGTACTGTCTGTGTACTCCATTGCACTTTTCCTGTTCATATAGGTTATTTATTTACCCCCATTTTCGTTGTAATTTCTGTGAAAGTTTGCGCTGTCGTCGATAAGGCGACAGAGAGCAGCACCGCATTCCGGGTCGATTTCTTGCCCGTCACGGCCGATGAGGACTGGCTGGTCTTCGTTGAGACGGTTAGTCAGATGCGCCACGCGATGGAAGTTGATGTCATTAATTGTGATCCATCGGATTCTGAAGGGGCCCGAAGACTCCCAGAGAAGGTTCTTGGCCCATGTTGGCATCGGCGCTGTGCCGGGGGCAGATTCCATACGAGCCTGCTGCGATATTAGACTGACATACATATTTACGGGACCCCCCATGTTGTGATCGCTCTGTAACGAATAAAACTCACATAGCCCTGGAATTTCCCGCTCTTATTAACTGAGAAAACGAGGATAACGTCGCGAGAAGTCTTGAATGCCTCCTCGAACATCTCCGAGTTTTTCTTCTGGGTCGCCCATAGTTCCTATTGCCCACAAATGACCCTAGTTAGAATTTTGATAGCATCAGTTTAAGTATCAAGATCCCTCACATCTTTTTGGGCCATTTTCACATTGTCGTGGTTGAAACTCTTAACCACAAAGTACCTGGTACCTGCACCTCTTGTGTCTAGAGGCAAACCCGCGTAAGCAACAATGATAGTTCCACGGACTAGAGAACTAAACGTCATCCTCACCAATTGCTGGCCCAACCCTCTTCTCAAGGTCCATGGGATCTCCATAATCCGGTTTCCCATTGTGGCGTGTTGAGGGATGAAACTCTTTAGTGTATCCACGACCACGGCCACGGCCGAACGGCTTCTTCTTATGCTCGTCTGGAGAGTTGCGACGCAAAGTATTTCCTGGTGAACGATAATCATCGGATGAACTGCGTCTACCTGGGAATGGTTTCCTAAAGTCTTCTCTCGGAGTAAATTTACCTGAGGCCGATCGGCCCGGTTTTTGGAAGTCCTTCTCATATCTAGGCCCGGATGGCTCCGGCGTCCTACGCCCCTTCTCGAATCCTTTGCGCTGGGGGTGGACAAAGCCAGGGTCATCATCCCCACCACGGTGAGGCTTGTTCGGCGGCCCCTGTTTATGGCCTTCCTTGCGGTCATTATTATCATAGCCATGGCGAGGGCTCAAACTACGCTCTCGCACTCTTGCCTCTAGGGGAAGTGGAGCGGGCGATTGCTCCCGCCCACGACTTGTGGCTATTCTCTTGGATAAACCTTGGCGTACAGCACTAGCCGCGTCATCTTCCGGGTCTTCAAACCGGTCTTTAATAACACGCCTTGATGGATGCCTATGGTCAACGGGGTCTCCATGTCCTGAATGATGCTTCATATGTGTGCCAAATTGTTCAGCATTGACATAATTGTCCGATTTTAGAGTAGCTGTAGAACGGTGCTGGCTCTCGTAATTGACACGTGCTGACTTCCCAACAGGGCCTGCGTCATCGTATTCATCACGGAATGGAGCTCGCCTCTTGAGACTCCCAGCCTCCCCCGGAGGCGAAGCAACACGAAAGTCACCCTGATAGCGAGTCCTGTCATCAAGTCTTGGGAGTGGCGGATACAACGCAGCCCTAGATGATGAGCGGTGAGCAGTGCCCTCCGGAACGCGACTAGAGGGATCCCTATCATCCCGGGGTGGCATTTCAGAGGGCAACAATGGGTATGAAGGTAGTCCACGAGCCCTCCTTGGATCTCTAGGGTCGATGTCTTCACGAAGTGGCACCCCCGGATACCCTCTAGGCCCGTCCCTGTCATCCTCTAAAACTATTCTCCTATCTTCCATTGCACGTATATCACGTTGATGCCTCAAAACCATTTGGCGATATGAATAGTCGTGATAGCCCGTAAGCTCAAGCCACTCAGTCAGATCTTTATAGTAAAGAGCAGCATAGTCCGTCTCCGGAGGACGAGTTATAGGAGGAAGGCGATGGTCATCCCGAGGAGGAAGATATCGACCAGCTGGGTATGGAGGAGCATCTGGGCCCTGATCCTGCCAATTGGGATCCACCATGCGACGAGAATGCCTCGGATAAGGATCTCTTGGATTATCCTCCCTGGCTACATCAATGGACCTATACGATGAAGGCTCTTCCCTGGTACGGAGTTTTTCCTCTTCCAAGTACTTCCCACGGTGGTCACCATCGCCCCTGCGGCTTGCACCTGGTTTCTCCGGCGGATGCCTAAATTCTTTAGCGGAGGGTGGGGGATCCTCGAATCTATCAGTTCGATGACGTGTATCCTGTCGAGCATCATTTCTGTCCCTTTCCTCATGTTCATAAGTACGCTGCGCCCGAGGGAACTCCTGTCTAGAGGCAGATGCTGGTGATATTTTTGGGCGAGAAGAGTGGCTGTAATCTTCCTTGTATGCTCCTTCCCGCCTCGGTAAATCCTCTGGGGATCTCTTTGGGCGGGATTGTTTGTCATTGCGTGGGTATGAATGGTGCCCAGCAAAACTGCTCCGGCGTGAGGCCTCAGTATCGTCGTAAATCGGCGATGTATTTTCACGAAACTCGCCTGAAGGTCCTCTGATCATCCCACTAGCCTTCAGCTCTTCAGGGTAAGGTTTCCTGCGGCGAGTCTGATCAAAGGACTCCTCCGTGGGTGACTTGACCGAGTTTTTAGCTGTGGTCGATGCACTTGTATTCGGAACCTTCTCCCCCTTGCCAGGGGCTGTCTTGGATGACCCCATTGCTTCAGCCAACAGCGCGTTAACAGCTGCCTCGCGTTCAGGATTAGACGCCGACGCCTTTGTTGGAGATTTGTCATTACCACTCCCAATTTCAGTAGTGTTCATTCCTATGGGCCCTATTCTGGATTCCGGCGATGGCTCTTTTCTGCTTGTTCCTTCACTTTCTTGAGTGATAAAGACAGCTGCTTTTTTCTTTTTCTCTGCCAATGATTCCAATACCTTTTGACGAAGTTCGCTTGGGTCCCTTGCAGATAAGGTATCTTTAGGATTAACCATTTTTCCAGCCTCTTTATCAGTAGAGCCGTGGTGATTTGAATTGAGCCCTTTCCCAAGTTGCTGTGTTTCACTCGTCAGATCATTGGTTAGGCTTGGCTCGGACTCATCCTGAAAGGAATTCAGCTGTGAGCGTGAAGTCAAGGCATTAAAACGCACCTTCGATATATTTTGTGTCGCATCTCCCATACTAGCAGCCCCAGGATTATTTGGGGTATCTAAATCTAAACCCTGGGATGTATCTCCATTAGACTTGGATCTGTGACCCTGATTGATGCCCTCATCCATTATTCCGCCCTCTGATTTGTCACCTTCTGAACGACCATAAGCGCCCTCTGTGGCGGTGTTGTCCTCAGGAACCCTGGGCTTTTCATCGTACGAGATTTCCACTTCTTGTTGGTAGGAGCGGAGGTTTGCGCGGCCATCCATCGGCCTAGAATCCGGGTGGGACCGACCGCCCTCATTATAGTGGCCATAGCTCCGCAGTTGTCGGGGATGGTGAGAATCCATCCTCTGTTCTGGACTCCGGGGATTGCCGATTCTACCTTCGAGTGACATGAGGGAAAACAGTGATTGTGATTACTTGCCGACTCCGAATCCTGTGGCACAATGTTAGGACGAAACAACTCAAAGATGGCCTCCAAGATCATCAAAAGACTACGAATGGGGGTGAATTCGAGCTCGAAACCTACTTGCTTAATTTCGGAATTCGATCTGTTTAATCGCTCAGCAAGGGGAAGTGACAGGGCGAATCAATGTAGCATAGGGTTTTAGCGATAAACCACGACACTGCAAACAACGAGAGATGAAGGAGTTAATTCCTGCCGATGAGGCTCCAAGCTTATCGTAAAATGTGATTGGGCTGCAGCCCGGCACAGCCCCTGGGAACTTATAATTCTTCAATAACCCAGCCGATAAAGGTGGATTAGGATAGATACTCGAGCAGCTGGTTGCTGAAGGGTTAACCCAAAAGAGCGAGTCGGATGATGTTGAGACCACAGGGCACCGGTTAAGTATTGAACGAGCGAGGTGATGTTAGAGAAGGTTTGGAGATAGGTAAAGAGATAGAAAGAGAGGAGGGGTTTGAGGAGAAGGGCAGACAAGCACAGAATGCCGTCAAGGTTGGAATGTCGATGGGGAAGGACAAGGAAACAAGGAGGGAGGAGAGTCACACAAATAAAAGTGGTGGTGTGGAGGAGGGGATCAAGTTATGCGGCCCAGGTACTGCAGTCCTACCGTACTCGAGAAGCCCGACGCCGGCGCGGAATATGTAGGGGAGGGAAGAAAGCGAGAGCTCACAACAAGGAAAGGGAGAGCAAGGACGCAAAGGGGCAGGACGCATCCAGCCAGCGGAATTGGCAGTTTTTCTTTTGCCGCAAATTGGATCTCGTCGTCACCGCTCACAATTAGGGTGCCTACTGTAAGTAAATTACCACAACCGACAACCGCCAACACCCCAAATCTTCTCCCCTACACGTCAAACTTCTCCATATGACACCAGAGCCAGCCCGATAGCTCTTATCATGATAGAGATCCCAAGCTTCAGGCCACCTTATTCACCACCTTCCCAAGGCACCCCATTCATTTTCAACTCAAGCGAAATACATCCGAGTAGGAATCATTCATTGCTCCCCTAGGACCACCAACCGAACGCAGCCGGATTTCATATTGTTTCTCATTCGCGGTCTCTGCGCAGCGCACAAGCCCCCCTGTTGGGTCTCATGTCCCCAGAACCGGGTTACGAGCCCATAAGACAAAAAAATATCCCCTGATAAATCATGCCGTGAAGGAGGGAGAGGGTGACCGACCTTGGAGTCACGCTCATGAATCTTCCCCTTCGATCCATCCCGGCACCAGTATCCAAACATTCCAAGAGCAACTGCTCGAACCTCGTACGGGAGACCGCCACGAGTTTACATTTAAGTTACTGGAATCCCATCTGCCAACATTTCCCATCCATTGACGAGCTCCGAAACTCCTATACTGGCCAATTGAGGACATCCCACCAGCTCGGTCTTTTTTCCCCGGCCATTGTTCGAGTGAGCTTTATTCAGCTGCTTCACTCGAGTCCACCAGCTAAACTTCGCAATTCACCAATCCCTTCAGCTCAAAATAAATAAAATAAAATAGAAACGTTGCTCCCTGTAACACATGCCAGGAGCTGGATTCCGATTGGGCCCCCGGATGCCGGGGTGGGGGCAGCTATCGGCCTCCAAGACAAATGAATAAGAGCAACGTCATTTCCATCTTATCTGAATTGAATGTTACACCGCATAGAGCTTCATGGACGATCACCAAACACCATCAATCCGCGGTGACGAGCGTTGACGAGACAACTCTGGACTGAGTAATCTTGCCGTAAAATGGGCTAACCCTGGGACAAGTGCATTCTTCACACAGATTGTTAAATCTCTTGCAACGCAAGATTACGACCTTATTATAATTTCGAGGGAGGGTAGCCGGGAATCTCACGCCTCCAGCATGTGTCCGAGGCATGATATAGTAGTGCAGTCTTTCTATTAGAGGCTATCATACTGACATTGGCCCATCAGATAATGCCTTGCGATAGTGCCCTAATGTTTCTCGAAGAGTAGTCTAGGGCTTTCGTATATGGTGTTCCAGATATAATAATATTATGTATGATACGCCTTGGACTGACCTTCGAAACCCTCCATACTCTCACATGCCGGCGTTGTGTTTTACATCATTTTGCCTTCTTCGAACTAACAAGCTTTCTTTTCACATGCTTTTTCATCTTCGTCTTCCTCTGCTCTCGCTTATCCTCCTTAACCTTCTTTTTATGTTCCTACAAACAGTCAGCAGTGCACCCGTCGGCCGTAATTCAGAGGGAGAGTACCTTCTTCTCGTCTTTATCTTCATGTTTCTTTCCCCTAGGTTTGATGTCTCTATCCTTCTTGTGGGTGTGCTCTGCTCCTTCACTTTCTCTATCCTCACCGCTATCGTCAGTTTGATCCCCGGAATCTTCATCCTCGCTATCCGTGTCCTCATCTCCCCCGGCAAGAAGTTCGCGGTATACTAAGCTAGAGCCCTCGCCACGGCCGAACTTCTCAGCATCTCGCTCAACATCGTAAACCTCCTCTAGGGTTCTAGGCACGTAGGCTTCTCTAAAAAACCGTTCCTCGACCTCCTCCCCAGTCCCTCTGGGAAGCTCCCGGAGGAATCTTGAAGTAGCTGCATCTTCGGTTTCTCCGTCAGCTCGAGACCCTAGATTAGGCTTGGTGATGAACTCGAAGACCGATATCTCATTGATAGTATCGACACCCTTCCTCTTGAAGAAATCGCTGATGTTTTTGATATCCATTTTCAAAAATTCAAAACTTCTAGGGTGATCGTGTTCCACGCTCTGGCTAACATCGATAATATAGAGCTTCTCCTCGAAGTAGAGGATGTTGTACTCGCTCAAATCAGCGTGTACTAGCTTACATCGTTGGTATATTGCCCTCATAAGGCAGACAAGTTCCTGATAGAGTAGGTCCCAGGTTTCTTCACCATTGATATCAGCATCTCTCAGTCTGGGCGCTGGTCGTCCATGCTTATCCCCGATAAAACCCATCGCAAGGACGTGGAGCTTGAGATAAACGGGCTTGGGGCAAGGAATGCCAGCCATATATAACCTCTTAAGATTCCGCATTTCCTTTTCTGCCCACATTTTTACCATTGCGCGGTTGTTTCCTTTGTTGTACCCATTACGGAAACGATGCTCGCCACTGACATAACGATCTCTGTCCTTGAACACTAGTATAGCAGTCTTATAAACTTTGATAGCGCGATGTTGTAGCCTAGAGGATCCAGAGTCCGCATCGGGATCGGAAACCGCATAGTATACATTTGCCTCTTTTCCAGTAGAAATCACTCCGTGGATGGTATTGATAATACCTCGATTGAGGAATTGCATAAGAATCGTACGAGTTCTGGGATCAAGAACCTGCTCGCTTGTAGCACGATCCGATTTGTCATTGGACCTGGCATTAAGCAATTAGCCCCCCATACTCTAGAGCCTTACTTCCTGTCAGATCGACATACTTATCACCTCTCCCCCCGCCTGTTGCGTCCTCCAAATCTCCCAACTTGATGCGTGAAGCAAACTTCGCAAGACTAGAAATCTGGTCATCAACCCTCGCAGTAATGTTCGCCCTCGGCTTCTGAGCGTTTGGCTTCGCTGCTGCAGGTGCAGCTCCCTTCTCTACGCTGGCCCGCTGTTTGTTGTAGGATTTGGTAATGTCACCACCTCCGCCGACCCAATCTTGATCATTCAACTCGTCGTCGAATAAATCGTCGTCATCACTGTAGTCATCACCACTACCATCGTCGGATCCTTCAAGCTCCCCCTGTGCGACGGGCTCGCGAAAATGACTAGTTTGGGAGTTGTCTATGTTGCTCCGGTTTTGAACAGAAGCCTCTTGCCGGTCCCCTGTGGCGGGACTCCCGGGAGCGATGGAATTGGCTGTTACAGGGGCTGGTGAAGCCATACTGAGCGGATCTTGGGCTATCTAGATAGTGGAAGTTCAGCGATGTGTTGTCCCAATAACGAGAGGGGATTGAAGAATTGGTAGTATCTAAGTTAATACGAGGGAGGATGAGCTCACTAGGCGCGAGGTAGGCTAATAATGGACCTCTCGAGGAGCTTTGGTAACCTGCCGTTTGTGGTGGGGCCTTTTTTTTTTTAATTCTTTTTGGCGGGGTTTAAAATTAAATGAGCCAAGCCCTTGGCAGCTTGACTTATCGCTATCATACTCCTACGGTACTGCACCGAGTGATAGACTGCCGCACCGTGCTTGTGCAATACCGGCGCCGTGGGTCTCTTTCTCTTCCCCTGCTCGAGTATTGTGGGTGGTGTGTCGACTAAGCCGTATTCGGACCCCGGTGTGCAATTGCGACCTTCTGATAAACTGGATGGTAAATAGAGGGAGAGTTGATTTGATGATAGATTGCTTAATTGGATCGAAAGGGAAGAGATAAAAGAAAGAAAGCTAGGCCCAGTTGGAATAGAGAGGGAGAATTGTCTATTGGTTGTTGTCTGGGCTGTAGTTGTCGCATTGTTTAACTAAGAAAACGTTAAATGGCTTTTATACAAAAGCTTCATTACACGCCAAGCTATCTACTAGTGTTGGGTCCATAGTTGGCCAAAAACACCGTGCGACTGTTAAAACTACCCTATGAATTCACCCGAGCCCACATCGGTACATTCATAATTAAGGTATGATACCGTATATCATATCATACTAAAAGTAATCTACAAGTATTATACTTGTAGCGGAATTTCAGAAGACTCCTCCACGCTATGTACACCTTTCCACATTTCCTGTGACCTTTACCGGTACAGTACTCGAGTACAACATCCGGCAACGGAGTGTATAGTATCTCGATCATCAACGGCGTGGGGTTTCCCCCGGGGGCCTGCCATCTCAGAGAATTTTTAGTGCCGTGGAGAGTTGCAGGTTTCCTGCCCCCGAGCGAAGTTCAAACAGTGATACAATACCCGCACCGATATCCGTGGTGGCCTCCCGTATTGATGCTAAGGCTCTAAACCTAGAAATGTGGGAACTTTTGTGTGGGAACTTTTGGATGGGATATGATACCATACGGTATGTCTTGGCCAAGCTCAAGTCGCGCAAAGTCCCGGACCCCAGAGCCTCCTCACGTGACGGGCACCAACCCCACGCGTCAAAACCAGAGATCAGTCTTCAGGCAGAGACTCTCGAATCCCACTCTCACCCAGCCAACCAACCAACCTCTACAAACAAACAACAAACAACTCTGGGTCTAGCAAAATGTCGGACAACGAGTCCTCCTCCTCTAGTTCCGGAACGCCCCCGCCCATCACCAAAAACCCATACGAGATCCTCGGGGTCCCTGCCACCTCAACCGCTGCTGAAATCCGCTCCGCGTACCGTAAGCTAGCGCTGACCGTGCACCCAGATAAGGTCTCTGAAGACAAGCGCGACGCGGCGAAAATTGCCTTCCAGGAGCTCACGTTCGCTTATGGAGTTCTGTCGGACGAGGCGCGACGGAAGCGGTTTGACGAGACGGGGAGCACCAGCGAGGCCGCCGAGGGCGGGTTCGACTGGAAGGCTTTCTACAAAGCGCAAATGGCGGACTTGATTACGACGGAGAGTCTTAGGAAGTTTAAGGAGGAGTACCAGGGTTTGTTTTTTATCATGTGCCGTATTACTGATTCGACAGGCGGGCGGGTAGCTAATTGGATCCGAACAACAGGTTCCGAGGAAGAGAGGCAGGCAGTTATAGCCGCATACCGGGCAAGCGAAGGCTCTATGGACAAGATCTTTGAGTCAGTAATGTGCTCAGACGTTCTGGCCGATGAGGAACGCTTCAGGGAGATCATCAATGAGGCACTCGATGCAGGGCAGATAGAGTCGTTCAGGAACTTTACGCATGAGAACAAGGCCTCCAAGAAACGTCGAAGAGCTAAAGCCGAAGCCGAGAGGCGCGAGGCAGAGGCATACGCGAAAGAACTTGGCATCCACGACGAGCTCTTTGGTAACAAAAAAGCTAAAGCCGAGGACGTCGAAGATGGGGATGACGAAGTAGAGACCACCGATAAGGGATCTAAGAAATCAAAAGGAAAAAAGACCAAGAAGGGGGATGCAGCAGGAGACGATATTAGCGGGCTTAGGAACCTCATCCAGAAGAGATCGAATAATCGCATGGAAGAAATGATGTCAAATCTTGAGGCTAAGTACCTACCCAAGCCAAAGGCTAGGAAGAAAGCAACAACAAGCTCGAAGCGCAAGAAGGCCACGGATATAGACGAAGAGGCAGAACTTGGCCCATCGGAGCCTACCGAAGAGCAATTTCGTGCTGCGCGAGCTCGCATTGAGGGGGAGAAGGCCGGGGGTGCCAAAGGGGCGAGGGGGAAAGCTAAGGCGGTCAAGGAAAGCAGCGCTGATACTGAGCCGAGGAGGTCAAAGAGGGTTAAGAGGTAGTCTTTTATTTTTATTTTAACCCACTGACGGTATGATAAGGTTGTTTTGCACTGTGCGCGGATGTCTTAGTACTTGTTTGTATATTAATAGGCTGGCTGGCTCGATGGACTATATCTACTACTACCCCATCACTTTTGAAAATGACAAGTAGTTTTTACCTCGTCGGAAATCCATTGATACCTACCGTAGTTCCCCCGCCGCGCTATTTAAAGGGTAGATGTGTCATAATTCCATCATAAAGGTGTCGCGACCAAGTTGCACGAATAATGACGGAAGCACTGAGGCCTACTCTCCCGTACTCCGTGTTTCCTGGCTGGCATCATGCTATCAGCGTTGCGACAATCGCATCACCAGCCGAGCTCCAGTGATTTCACCCCTATGGCGGAACACCGTGCCTGAACACCTCCAAACTCCTCAATCTACCGCACGATAGCCCCACAAACTCATGAGACAGCTACCCCACCCAGCGACGCGATCCCATCCAACGCAGTGAAATGACCTAGTTCTCCATTGTTGATGACATGAATAAGTCACCCGCTATTACTCTTTGTTGTTGGGGGGGGGGGGGTTCTGCGTCCGTGTTAGCGGGGGGCGCTCGGGAGGGAATGGGAGGGGGTTGATTGTTGTTAGGCGGTATCATATCACTCTGTGGGGGGTGTATGGTGGGGTAGTGGGACTAAGTGGGTAGATAGATACTTAAGATTGAGCAAGATGGAGGGAGTATGGGGCAGAAGGTGCGGCTGGGGAAACTACGTTAAGAGGGTGCTGTCTTGCAGGAATGAGCAGCCTAATCTGCCTTCCTGGAAGGAGCCTTTATCCATCCACACATACAGAGGCCACTGCCTACCCAGACATTTATACAACCTAGCAAGATTATATTATAATCTACGATAGATTTACAATAAGTTAAATCAACCCACCTGTTCCGTAGTGTATCAGAAAAAGTACCCCCCACAAACAGTAGCAAAGAAACCAACCTCCCTCCCTGAGAAAAAACCCAGCTAGAAAGTGACTATCTCCCAAAATTGAACAAAACGACAAAAAGTGACTACTACAGAGATATCAGTTCATGGAAGAAGAAGAAGACCAGAGTAGTGTAGATTCTGATTATGAGAACTAGTATAATAATATCATACAATACGCTAACTTAAAAGCCCAAGGAATCTCTCACACAACCGGGGCGCTTCCGTATAGCGCGGGAAAACATGTCTTGAATAGAAGAGGCCAGCACAGAATTATCCCTCCACACCAGAACTCCGGCTCCACTCACCCTCACAACACCCTCCAATGCATCACGGATAATCACTCGTATACAAACCTGCCCCGAACCGCTCGGGTTTTCAAATGCATGGGCGGGGAATCCGTTTCCGCTGGGGCTACGATAATATAGTGCGTAATTTATGAATGGGCATAGGGATCCTGGGGCAATTTTGACTAACGAGTTGGGCAACTGTCATCGAAAGCGGAGGAACCGTGCTAACATAACGGAGAAAAGGGAAAGGGGAGAAAGGAGCCTGCATGTTCGGCTTAGGGCGCAGTATCCACAAGTAGCACAAACCATTTTCCTCCCTCTATCGTAGTATCCCCTCGCTCACATACATCCGTCAGTCCCTCGTGACACGTCCCGCGTTGACATCGCGCGGTGGAAACTTTATGATATCAGGCGCCGCATTGGAATAGCCACCATAGAGCCAAGCACGAAGAGCACCATATTATGCGATAATATTCAGGTTTTGGAGCGCAAAGCTGAAGCTAACTTTATAGGGTAGAGTGAATATCGTATAAAGATGAAAAAAAGAGACGAAAGCTGTTTTGATATAAGTTACACTTATCCATACCAACGGTGACCCAACCAACCTGACCGACGAACGCATGACACGGTAGAGCAAAATAAAAGTCAAGACAAAAAAAGGAAAGGAGGAGATAAAATGAAAGGCCCGAGAAAAAAGGAAAAAGAAAATAACAAGAATTTTTTAGCTCAACTAAACTGTACAATGTGAAATGCAGCGGCAAGGAGGAAAAAGAGATATTGGAAGGGGTGGAAGAAAACAAAGAGGCTTTTAAAACGAGAGAATGTGGTAGGGTAGTTGCAATAGAGAGCAATAAAGTGGAAGGAAAAATTCCAAATTAAGCCTAGCCGGTATGACCACCCCTTATGCGTTTTCCTATATTTGAGTTCTGGTCCTCTACCTCTGTACCGTCCTCTCGTAGGCGTTTCGTCGGTACGAATTGGCGAGCTCCGGGATTCATGCCGCGGCCTGGGCTCTGTTGGGATGGGGTGGCATTTTGCTGAGGGTGTCCAGTCTGGATGTTTTGTAGTTGCGGCACGGCTCCGCGACCGCGACCTTGGCCGGGGTTGAAGAGACCTCCGGCTCCTCTTCCGCCGCCGAAGGTTCCAGGTCTAGGCAGCTGGGGTTGAGGCTGGGGCTGCTGTCCCTGGCCTGGTGGGCTTGGGCGATGGCTGAAGACGGGGTGGGGTAGGCCTTGCTGCTGCTGCTGATTCGGGGACATCTGACCCATCTGACCTATTTGGCCCATTTGAGGCGTTTGGAATGCTGGCTGAGGATATGGCTGGGAAGCGCCGGGTGATTGTTGCATACCGGGTTGTAGTTGCTGCTGTTGTTGCGGTTGGCCGCCTACTCCTCGTCCGCCTTGACCACCCCGTCCGCCTCCGCGCGGAATACTGGACTCGAGAGCACCGCGGAGACTTCGCAGTGCTGCTGGGCCAGTTCCTTGCCCGTCTGCTTTGCGTGGAGGGCCCTGGCCTCGTGGGAGAGGAATTTGGCTAGTTTCTCCTTGCTGTGGGGTCGGGTGGATTGCTGCTCCTGGGGGCTTGATACTAGTGGCTGGGGGAGGCACCTGCTGGGGTGGATTTCCTCCGAGGGATTCATAAGCTTTGATCTTCTCTTCCAAAGTTTTATTCCGCTTTTCCATCATGCTCAACTGAACCTTAATCCTCGCTGCCCCCTCTTGCCTCAATGCATCTTTGCTCTTTTCTAATGAGGCTGTCTGTTGAGCTTGGAGCTCGATCTCCATTTCCTTAAGCTTTTCCTCGAGAACACCTTGTAATTTGGATTCAATGGTCTTTTCTTGCTCGTTATCGATTTCCCGTTGCCATTTCTCTTTCTCCTTCCCAAGACGGTGCTCAACGTTCCTCTTGATGATGGCCTTCAATTCCTCTTGAGTTGGAGGTTTCTTGGCCGACGGGTCAGTCGTATCAGTTTCACCACCTTTAACAACAAGAAACTCTGCCTGCACCTCGTGTCGGATATCCACTTTTGCCTGCTCAAGCTTCGATCCCTCTTCCTCCTTGATTTTTTGAATCTCCTTCTGGTGCTCCGAATCTTTGGCGTCAAGGGCTCTCTGGTGCTGCTCGGCATCGACTTGGGGAACTGTGGGCTGAGTTGCTTTGACCTCTTCAAGTTGTTTCCTGAGCTCCTCAATCTCATTCTTTAGCTGCGCAATTGTTGCTTCCAAGGCTTGAACCTGTTTCTTGTGTTCCTCGTCCTTAGCGGTCATTTTCTTTTCGAAATTAACATCTGCATCACTAAGAGCTTTGGCAACAGCCTTCGCCTTGTACTCCTGGAACCCCTTGCGAGCCTCCGTAATTCGTTGCTCGAGCTTTTCCTTTTCTTTCTTCACACGGTCCTCAACTATCTTCTCAACATCAGCAGCGGAAGGTGCTACTTCACCTAACTCCGAGCCATGTGACGCCTGGCTCTCAGCAAGCCTGTGAGAAACCTCTGCTTCAACAGCAGCAGAGTTTGCAATGACTTGGGCCTGAGCTATTCTCTTGGCTACTTCGGCTTCGATGGCAGCAGAGTTATCCACAGGCTGTGGGGACCCGGTGTTCTGTACAGTTTGGTTTGCTTGAAAGTCGGCGATTCGTCGGGCAACTTCAGCTTCGATAGCGGCTGTATGATCGAGCGGTTCCGTGCTTGGTTGGGCAGGTTGATTAGCTTGTATCTCGGCAAGCCTTCGGGCTACCTCTGCCTCGATCGATGCAGCGTTGTCGACTGGTGGAAGAGCGGCAATTCTTCGAGTGACCTCTGCCTCAATGGTTGCTTCATCGCTAACAGGGGCCATTGGAGCAACGGGGGCGGGTTGCCCCAGGGCTTTTAGTGCGTTGATTTCCTGCTGGGCCTCCTCGTATTGCTTCTTCAGCGTTTGCTACAATCCACAGTTAGCATATATAATCCATGTTGTGATCTGAAATTCTCACCACATCACGGGCTAATGTTGATGCTCTGCCTTTATAGTTTTTGAAATTCTCCTCAGCTTCGGCAGCCTTAGTTTGCATGGCTTGGAACTCAGACTCCAGCCTGTTCTTTTCCCCCTGTAGCTGCTTGACTTCCTCACTGCTTGATTGTCGGGCTGCACTGAGCTCTGTCTGAAGGGCTGCTAATTGTTCTTGGGCATCCGCGGTATTCTTTTTCTCTGCTGTCAATTTCTCGCTGGCCTCACGGAGCTTTGTTTTTGTTGTTTGGACGATATTCGAAAGTTTTGACCGCCAAACCTCCGCCGCCTCCGTCAGCTCTTTTTGCTTCAGCTCTTCAAACTCGGCAAGTTGTTTTTGAAGAGTATCACGCTCAGCCTCGAGAGTGTTGCATTTCTCCTCAAGGGTTCTCGCCTGTTCCTTGAGGGCTTCGAGCTCTGCGGGATCGACGCGCTGTGCTACGTTAAACAAGCCCGAAGACCTAGGGTCAATGAAACTTACATCATATTTCTGTAGAATTTGCTGAGCTCTAGCTTTCCAGTGTTCACTATTCTCCTGTAATAACTTGACCTGCTCCTCTTTGGCTTCCCTCTCCGCTTCAAGAGCACTCACTTGGTCTGTTCGGGATGAATTAGTTTCAGATAAATTTCATGCAAGATGGCGGTTTACGTTACTTTCTAGAGGCCGAATCTTGGCCACAAGCTCGTCAACCTTTTCAGTTAGTTCATTAACCTTCTTGCCCCTCTTCTCACAGTCACTCCGCAAAGCGCTGTTACTCTCCCGTAGGATGTTCAGTTCCGAGATTCTTTCCATTAAATCCTTATGTTGCATGGCCCCACGAAGCTGGGCGGATTCACGCTCTCTCTCCTGCGCAAGCAACAGCTTATTCTCGTCTAAGGCGGTCTTAGTGTAATCGAGTTGTTGTTTGAGCCGCCTATTTTCCTGTAAGCACAAGTCGTATTGGACATCCACAATCTCCTTTTCGTTACGAAGATACCTAAGGACCTCTCGAAGGTCCTCAAGGCTCCTGTCTGTCGTAGGTTGTTCTCTGGACTCATTGTAATCATCTGAAGCAGCGCGGGATTTCTTGATTTCCGATATTTGAGTGTTGACATTCTCAAATTGGTCGAGCAAAATCTTGTATTGCTTGGAAAGGCCCTCAGAATGCTTTCTGGTTTCCTCGAGCTCTTTGACGTACATTTCCTTCTGAGATTCCCAGCTAGACTCAGATGCTGCAAGGTTGGCCTTTGCTGTTTCCGCTTCAGACTTAATCAGATAGACCTCGGCTTTAAGTTTGGAGTGCTCCTCGCGAACTTGTTGCAGCGCTTGAGCAGCCTCAGCGTGTTTGACAAGCTCACGCTCATAATTCTGCTGGGCGTCTTGGGCGATGCGGGCTTGGCTTCTTAGATCGTCTTGATAGCAGGAGACAGCCGCGGTACTCTTCTCGGCATCTTCCTTCAAACCGTTGATCTGTGATTGTAAGAGGTTTCTCTCGTCTTCGAACTGCTGTCGCTTCTCGATCTCCGCTTGCCGGAGGTCAGACAACTCTTGATTAATAGATGCTAACTCATTATTGCTATCCTCAAGCCTCTGCTTAAGGTCACGAATCTCGTCCTATACCAGGCGTCAGTATCATAAAAAGACCATGCACACACTCTCCAACACCGGACATACCTCTTGCTCATTGGCCTGTTGCTCCATACTCTCTTTGTATGCATCATACGTTTCATTAATGCTCGCAAGCTCCTCCTCACCACCCAGGGCAATCAATTTGTATTGTTCAACTTGCGTCCTGAGGTTGTTGGCTTCGTTGGCGGCATCGTCCAATTGACCTTGTAGTTTATCGCACTCCTCTTGCAGCACTCGCAGTCGATATTCCGAGTCTTCATCCTCATCATCTCCTTCTGGCCTAGAGGCGGCCCGAGGCTGAGATGACTGGATGGCTAATTTCTCCTCCATCGACTTTAGCTGACCCGTCAACTCTTCTGCCCTGGATTGGAGGTGAGTCTGATTTGTCTGGGAAGCGACAAGGGCTTCCCTTGTGGAAGCGAGCGTGCTATTTAGATCATCAATCTTCTTCTGAGTATCTCTGGCATCGATCTCCTTCCGAACGGCGAGCTTTTTTGCTGCCTCAAGTTCCTCATTAAGCCTGCGCTTTGTTTGTTGGATCTCCGTTTCGAGTTTCTCGTTCTGGCTGTTGAGGCGCCTTCTCGTTTCTGACTCTTCTCGCTCCCGTTGAGTTTGCATAGATTGAAGATCAGCAATAAGCTCGTTCAGCCGGGTTCGCTCTTGACCAAGGGCTTCGTTGTCTTGGGCAAGGCGTTGCTCAATGCTCCTCCAAAGATTCTTCTCCGCCTTAAGATTGGCAGTTTCATTGCGCATCCCCTCGAGCACAGATTGAGAATCGGCAAGGTCTTCTGTAAGCTTCCGGTTTATCGCATCCTCTTTAGCCTGGGCCTCCTGCAAGGTAGCGATGCGTTTTTGGAGCTCTGTATTCTCCATTCTGAGAATATTGAAGTTTCCATTGAGCATTTCATATCGGTCTATCGAGGCGGTTATTAGTATAGAATACGATACATAGTGAGGAGTCCATACCATTAGCCAGTTCAAGTTGAGAAGCCACCGTTCGAGCCTTCACCTCTAGCTCTGTCTTTTCCTGGGCTAATCGCCTGGTTTGGTCGTTCAGGGTCGTGTGGTTTTCCAACGCTTCTGTCTTGAATTGGTCGTATTGGGTCTGAAGCTCCCGAAGGAGCTCTGCAAGATTTTCTGGGCCTTGGCTGGAAGTTGGGCCGGCTCCGGAGGTAGACATATCTTGATCACTAACATTGCTATTCGCAGGGAGGTCACCCTTATTCTGAAGCATGCGACGGAACATATCACGCTCACGAACAAACGATTGTGCCTTCGCGCCCAAAGCTGTGAGCTCGTCTCTGAGCTTTGCCACGACACCTCTCAACTGTGCAACCTCTGCCCCCTCCTTCCCTAGTTGTTCATTCCTCCTATCTTGCTCCTCCTGCTCCATCTTCATGCTCAACTCCCGAATAGCTTTGAGCAACTGCTCATTTTTATCCTGGAGCTCTCGGACACCGCGGAATACGGTCAATTTTTGGGAAATTATTCTGTCTGTATCCACTTCGGCCACATCACGCTCGGCCCCGCTGATTATTTGTTCGTAAACCTCGTTTTGGGCCACAGAGAGAGGGTCGGCTCCTGAGTCACGGTGCTCTATCTCGACCAGGAGAACTTGGACCTGGGTGCTCAGGTCGCGGAGTTGCTTTCTGAGAACAACAACCTCCCGCTCGGCATCCCTAAATTTCAGGGAAACAGTTCTTGAGTCCCTTTCGATTTGTTCGTTTTCTTTGTGGGCTTTATCGAGTAATTCACTCATTTCAATTAAGTCCTTCTGTAATCTTGCATCCTCTTCGCGAAGCTCCTGAATTTCAGGGGCTTTCTGCTCCAAGTCCTGCATCACCTCCTCAATAGCCTCCTCTAACTTAGTATTCCTTCGTTTCTCAGCTTCATAACTAGCTTTTACAGCCGTATAGTCGGAGTACAGCTGAGTCACAGAAATACCGGATTTCTGGAGCCTCATTGCGGCAGGAGAGGCTAGATTCAATCCACCAGGCGTTCCGACTGCTGATCCCGGGCGGCGATTTGGTGTAGAATTTCCGTTAAGGATTTCCCCGGGAGAGTCAGTATTGAACAGGCCAGAGGCATACGCAGAAAGGTCAGCCTCCAATCGCTCTACGTGTACTTCAAGCTGTGACACACGAGTTATAGCAGCATCCTTCTCTGCCCGCTCCGTTTCGGCTGCTGCACGCGCCCGGCCAATTTCCACGCTTTCCCGCTCGTGTTCCTGTTCCAACAATCGCTCCAATTCAGCTACCCTCGCCCTTGCGCTCTTAGTAGACTGTTCGAATAGTTCCGCCAATCGCTGTTGTGAATGCATTTCATTTCTGAAGTTTTCCTCTTGAAGCACTGCCTTGTTCTGGAGGTCCTGTACTTTAGCCAGAGCATCCTCAGCCTTCTTGGATATTTCGTCAAACCGTTGCTTCAAATTATCCGAGTTGCGCTGTGTGATATCCACCGAGCTCAATGCTTCATCAAGTTCACGTTGCAAAGCAGAGACTTGAGCAGCTTTTTCCTTCCTAAATTTTTGAAATTCCACAACCTTAGTACTCAGTTCGTTCTCTAACCATGCGTTGTTTTTCTTAAGCAACTCAACCTCTTGAAGGAGGTTTTGTTCCTTAAACTTGGAGGAATTTTGCGTCGATTGTGCCTGTCGAAGTTGAGTTTCGAGAGAGCTAATCTCCCGGCGTGTCCCAATCGATTTGGACTGTAATGCTGCATACTCGTCTTGTAGGCGATCGTAATCGTTGGCCTTACGGTCGAGAGCATCCAGGGTGTCCCGCTTATCGGACTCCAACGACTGGACCCGAGTTCTCAATGTATGGACCTCTTCGTCGACAATGACCCTTGATGATTTATAATTCTCAAGCCCAGTTTCGACAGCTTTTCGAGCGGTCTCTAGAGGCAAAAGAAACTATGCGTAAGCAACCCAAATCTGCATCAACAATTCAGACAACGGTGCAAACAAACCTGAGCTCTCGAGCCTCGATCTTAGCTCTTGTGTCTCGACAAGGCTTGCGTCTAGCTGCTTTTTCATCCCCTTGACCTTATTATCGGCGGTACGGACGGATTGCTCTAGTTCAACTTCGATCCGTAGTTTGTCCGCTCGCAAAACCTCGTACTCCCTAGCTTTATCATCGATAGCCCGGAGAACCGATGTTATATAGTCCTCGGTAATGCCAGCAAGAGAGGAAATAACGTCTTCCTCTACTTGCAGAAAAGTGGAAAGGCGTGTAATGTCGATGGCACCGCCTCCCCCGGGGGAAGGGGTCAGTCCATCGACTGACGCCATGAATGTGGTGCAAGAGTTGAAAGTCGAGCCAGGCCAAATGCTCCTGTCGCGGATAAACGGTTCGAAGGAATTTTAGAACTAAAAGGATGCTAGAAACGGGGTAAGGGGGTAGTTGTAAGGAAAATATATTATTAAGCCTAGCAGTCGTGAATGGTATTATTGGTGTAAGGGGACGGCTACCGCGTGTTGGGGCGCGGTGGAAGAGTTAAGGGTGAACGAACGTTGAAGGGTTGACGCGACGGAACAAGAAGTTTGATGCCCGCGCAAGGCAAACTGCTGCCCCCAAGCAGGGTAACTTGGAGACGATTGTCTTACATGGGAGCTCTGTTCTTGGCGATGAGGATGAGGCTCAAAAGGAGTGAGGCCACCCACTCTCAGCAAACCCTAGCCTGAAGTGGCACTCTGATAAGGGATAAACTTTCGTTCATGATGAGATTTACTATGATACAGTACCGGCACTCCCATGCCACTTTTGCGCTGGACCAGCACTCCGCAATTGTATCATGTGCCAGCAACTTACCGGCATCCGATCAGAGGGAATGAATACAGTACAGGAAGCGGGAAAATGTGATTATTCACATACAGTGGATGCAAACCCCAGATGAGTTTGAGATGAGTTTAGTTGCCACAAAGTATCATCATACAGGTACAGTATGTATTCGAGTACTCGAGTACCGTATAATCCGGCAAAAGTCGGATTGGAACTAAAGTTAAACTCAGGCAACCGAGCCAACGGGAGGACACGAAGAACTCCAACTTGCCACAGTTTGCCACAGTTTAAACATATAGGCCATAGTGATTGGGCAGATTTAAGAAAATCGTCACTAGCGCGAATCCGACTTTCGCCGGATTATACGGTACATGCTGTGCGGTAGGCCTACCTGCCCTGACGCTAGGCAAACGGGATGATTGACATTCCCTGTAGGGACATATGTACCAGTATCATCTCCTACAAGTGCAACCGAAAAAGTGAGTGGACAGAACAATTTTGCCGCAAAAATAGTAGATTTGACGCTGAGACATTACACTGGAGAAAATTCACAAAAATCCAAACTCTCCGTAGGATCGCTGAAAGCAGTACCGGTATAATAAGGACACCATTTTTGTATAAAAATATCCACTCAATGCAGTTGAACTTTCAAATTCCACCAAGGGTCAGTTCCCCTATGATATGTACCAAAAACAAGGGTCTTGGCACAATTTTGAGGAAAGTTTTATTCCTTATTGCTATCATACCACCCCCCAGAGAATTTAAATTCGTTTGGAGTCTCAATAGAAGTCAAGTAACCAACACCTTGTCTGAACATTCCATGAAGTTATCCTATTTTTAATTCAGATTGTTGATGCTGGAATAAGTGTGCGAAACCGGCCATTCTTGATGTGGAATCACTCGAGTCCACTCACTTTTTAAGGTGGCACTTGTATCAAAACCTCTCCATGGCAACCAAGGACTGAGTCCAAAGTAGAAAAAAAAAGCCTTCTAGACCGTCTTGGCATTTACCTATTGTTTTGTTGTTTTTGCCAGCAACCAACCAACGAATCAACGAAGCCTCATTCCATCTCTCTTTTTCCCACAACAACGTCTTAACATTTATCTACCTCATCCGATATCCTGCCCCTTCGCTTCTAACCCAACCCCACTACCCCGACCACATATCTGTTGTTATCGGTGGAAATACACCATCCCTTGTAAGTATAGCTTCCATCTCCCCTCGTCTTACCCCTCTCCTCATCAGTCTCTATCATCTGTCCGTGCGACTGCTTACATTCTTTTACTTCTGTCTCTTTAGAAAAAATATCCGCAATGGCTGAAGAAGAGCCCGACTACTCTAACCTCCCTCTCACCGACAGAGCGGTTCACAAGGTCTGGAAAGTCCGCAAAGCGGCCTATGAAGAAGCTGCTGCGTGAGTTCTACTGGTGATCCCCTTCACCCTGTCCATAGACTGATAGCTTGCTTCCCACAGCGAATTTGCAAAATCGCCCGATGAAGGTGCACCATGCTTTCGAGACTGGCTGATGGATTCCGGGCTCTGGAAAAAAATTGTCCTGGATTCCAACGTTGCTGCTCAACAGGAGGGTATAACTGCACTCTGTGCCTTCTTACAATATGGTGGAGTAAACGCTTGTTTACGGTATATGAAATTTTTCAAGGCTCTCATCCTATACCCGAAAGATATTAAAACTAACTGTGGTTTGTTTTATTGTTATGCAGATCGCGGTCCCACACAATATCTCCACTGGTCGAAAAGGGGCTTTCTTCTACTCGTGCAGGAACAAAACAGAAGTCACTTGAGGCAGTTCTTTTATATATAGAACTTGATACGCCCGGCCCCGTGTTGGACGAATTGGCCCCATACCTCTCACACAAAATGCCAAAAATCATTGCTGCTACCATCACAACTTTTACCTCAATATACGCAACATTTGGCGCACGGACGGTAGATCCAAAACCTGTTCTTAAAGCGCTTCCGGCCCTATTTGGTCACGCGGATAAGAACGTCAGGGCGGAGGCTACCAAGTTGGCCATCGAATTATACAAATGGCTGAAAGATGCAATGAAACCCATGTTTTTCAATGACCTGAAGCCTGTTCAACAGAAAGAGCTCGACGAGGCCTTTGAAAAGGTCAAAGACGAGTCCCCGAAACAAGAGAGGCTATTACGGTCCCAACAGGCTACGACAGGTGGGGAAGAAGAGCAAGGGGAGGAGGAAGCTGGGGCGGAAGTGGATGCATTTGATTTGGCTGAGCCTGTTGACGTCCTTTCAAAGCTTCCAAATGAGTTTCACGAGATGATTGCTTCGACTAAATGGAAGGATCGGAAAGACGCACTGGAGTCACTGTTTGCTTTGCTCAATGTCCCTAGAATTAAGGACGGAGATTTCAATGAAATTATCCGGGCCTTAGCGAAATCCATGAAAGATGCAAACGTTGTGGTTGTGACTGTAGCCGCTAACTGCGTAGAACTACTGGCAAATGGATTGAGGAAATATTTTGGACGGCATAGATCCTCCATCATGACACCAATTCTTGAGCGCTTGAAAGAGAAGAAACCGACAGTGGTAGAGGCACTAACTAAAGCCTTGGACGCAATTTTTGGCGCGGTATGTCCCCCGCTGTGTGTTGCAAACGCACTTACCCAGAGCTCCTACTAATAGCCATCAAAGACTTCTCTTACAGATTGCCTCGAAGACATCCTAGAATACATGAAGCATAAAAACCCCAATGTTAAACTCGAGACATTGCGATTTCTAATCCGTTGCCTACGCAACACCCGTGATTTTCCTTCGAAAGCGGAATCTAAGTCGATCGCTGAAGCCTCGGGAAAACTTCTAAGTGACACTACCGCTCCTGCTCGTGATGGAGCTGCTGAGGCTATGGGAACATTGATGAAGATTTTGGGTGAACGGCAGATGAACCCATTCTTGGATGGGTTAGACGAAATCAGAAAGGTCAAAATTAAGGAGTTTTTCGAGACTGCTGAGGTCAAGGCAAAGGAGAAGCCGAAGCCAGTTGCTCCACCGCCAGCTGCGAAGGCACCTCCTATGAAGAAGACCTTGGGTGGAAAACCCGGATTAAAAAAGAAGGCACCTCCCGTGACTGGAGTCCTTCCGCCGCCTGTAGAGGAGCCTCAACGACCCATGAATCCTCCGAGGGCCATCCCAAGCAAATTGAGCGCGCCAAAGGCCGGCCCCGGGGGTCTGAAGTTGAAAAAGCCACTGGGTGCCGGGGGCTCGGGCACTCTAGCTTCACCGAAGCGTACAGCTGCGCCAAGAGCCCCCTCCCCAGAAGAAGAACCGCCAGCACCCAAGGTGGCTTTTGGTGGGAGAGGTTTGGCTAGCCGTCCATTGGCTAAGGAGGTGGCACCTGCTGCAAGGGTTGTCGACTCGGGCCTCAGCGCTCTGGAAAAGGCTGAATTAGAGGAGTTGAGAGCCGAGAAGGATAGATGGGCAAGACAAATTCAAGAAGAGAAAGCGGAGAAGGCGAAATTGTTACAGGAAATCAATGATCTGCAACTCCAGGTTAGCCCCTCGTCATCTCTTACCAACCCACTAATCAAGCTAATTTACTCATAGAATGCTCAACTGATTGAAGAACACACACGGGATAATCTCTCAATCCGTGCCAAGGAAGCCCAACTTGTCCGTGCCCGCTCTGACGCAGAAACCGCTGAAGCCACAGTTCATAAGCAGCAGCGTGAGATGGAGCGTCTAAAGCGGGAACTTGCTCGTGCAGTGCGTCCTACCTCGCCTGCGCCCACCGATATCTCGGAACACGTTTATCGTGACAACAACCTGAACGGTTCTTACAATGGCGGAAGAAATGACTCGATGGGAAGGAGCGCCGGTAACCGCCTAAGCCTTGCTTCGGCGTTTTCGGGCGAGGATAAGGAGAATGGATATGAGCGGGGTTCCCGAATGTCCCCAACCTTACGCGAAGGCGCTGAAAGTGGGAGGGCAAGCGCAGCAGGAAACAGGGCAGATTCTATTGAGAGTTGGAAGCGGGCCGCCGAGGTAACAAGCCAGCTGAAGCTAAGAATTGAGGTATTTGGGCCCCCATACATGTCCAACCCCTTCTACTCTTTATTTATTTTTATTTATCTATTAACAAATGACGCAGCAAATGAAAGCAAAGCAAGGATTGGCAAGAAATCAACATTAGTGGTGTTTTAGTATCGTTACTGTGGGTTGTAATTTCGGGGAATTGGGCAAGGGGGTTCAAACCGGATCCGGAGTTTCTTTGTTTGCTAAATGACGGAAGGGAATCACTAAGGGATGGAGAAAGCAAAAAGTCACCCTACCACATATTCTTTTCTGTTGCATAGTAGGGCTCTTTTTTTTTTGTTCGATTTTTTTCTTCCTTTTCATTTATCTTTCCTCTTCATCTTTTATCGGAACGGAAATTTACTGTAATGTTGCGAATTTTTACGGCAGTCGTTCATTAACCGCTCTTCCTCCTTCTTTTTGTTCATCTTTTTTTTACTTCCTTTTTCAATTCTACCTATCATACTTTACTTCAGAATTTCCTTTATAGTAACCTTCCTATAATAGTTCCAGCGGTCCTTACTAAGGATCCCCCTCCAGTAGCAGTATCGGCAGTGGGTAGCAGGTAGTAGTAAGAAGTAGTTTCCCTTTCCTTGACAGCTGACCTAGCGCCAATGAATGTCTCCTTTATTATTATTACTATTATCCTGTAGCACCATCCTCACTACTCGAGTACGATGTCCTCCTTTTATCATAACATTTACATGCTTAAGCTACTTGCCATATATACTAGCGATACCATTATCATTGCAGTTCCCACCATAAACAATCTAATATTACCTCATACATATCTATAGTGGAATCGCTTCTCCCTCCTTCCTTGCGGTAATCCTCACTCCAAATCACTCGTACTGGGGTGATATACCCAGCCGCACATTCAAGCCACAAACATGCTAGGCGAGGAATTACGGTGATAACCCCTACCCCAGCCAACGGCCGGCGGCCCCCGACCCACGATAAGATACCGGTACTATAGTTTATCAACAACAACGGCGGGAACGATACAATAAACCCCGCACTGGCGGAGTCTCTCGGCTCCGGTAGTATGGTAGTTCATGCAAGGGTGTATGTACTGTATTGTAATCATCCTACGTGAGCTAACTTCAACTGCCGTAAGCGCTGGAATGTAGAAGATCCTAGGAGCGGAGGAAGGGCTCGGTGGTAACGGAGGTGACGACACGATATTAACGGAGGGAGGCGGACTTAAGGCGCAACCGCCTACTAGCAGAGCTGGTGGGAAGGGTGGTGGAATGTGGTATATAATGCGATGGGGTTGGGCGTGTACCATAGACGATCTGCAAGCTGGATTCAATTGAGTGAGGTCGCTAGTGGGATTTTTTTTTGAAGAGATATCATAATATCAATTTTTTCGTTATATTTGACTTCTGAGAGGGTTAGAGAAGGATGGAGTACACACGGTATGTTTTTTTTTCTCTCTGGTGGTCTCCTGGTGAGGTGAGGAGGTATTTATTCGAGATTCTAACTTTCCCCCCAATGAAATAATAGCCTTGGAAATAGTGGATTGAAGGTGTCTAGGATTATTCTTGGTTCTATGAGCTATGGTGATCCAAAGGTATGGTTTCTCCTCCTTCATCCCTCCCTCCCCGCTTCACGGTCTATACAGTATTTAGGGGTAATGCTCATGTAAAACAGTGGGCCGCCTGGGTTAAAAGCGAGCAAGAATCGCTCCCGCTCCTAAAGGCCGCCTTTGACCTTGGAATCAACACTTGGGACACGGCAGACGTGTACTCTGACGGGGCCAGCGAGCGTGTCATCGCGAAGGCAATCGAGCAATACAAAATCCCGCGAAGCAAACTAGTCATCTTGTCAAAGTGCTTCTTTGGCTTGAACGAATATGATGTACCCCCCCTCCCCCCCCTCCCTCCTCCCCCCTTCACCTCTTCACCCCTCTCCACATTCTAACGATAACTACAGGGTGAGGAGCCCAGTGCCGGTACAGTGACGAAAGACCCCTGGTCCCAGCGATGGGTGAACAGAACCGGCCTGTCGCGCAAGCACATCTTCGACGCCGTGGACGCTAGCGTCGAGAGGTTGGGGACGTACATTGACGTCCTCCAAATCCACAGATTGGACCATGATACTCCGATGGAAGAAATCATGCGTGCCCTGCACGATGTTGTTATGTCGGGGAAGGTCCGGTACATCGGAGCTTCCTCAATGGCCGCCTGGGAATTCCAAATGCTGCAGAATATTGCCGAGAAGAATGGATGGACGAAGTTTATTTCCATGCAGAATTATTATAACCTCATTGTACCTTTCCTCCCGCTCCCACCATCTCCCCCCCCCCTCTGAAGGAGGAGAGTTTATATAGCAGTGGCAATGATGCTAACTAAGAAATAGTACCGCGAAGAAGAGCGCGAAATGATCCCCTACTGCAAAGCCACGGGCGTCGGGATAATCCCTTGGTCACCGCTCGCCCGCGGCGCTCTAACGCGTCCGTGGTCCTCCCGCGAGACGCTGCGTGAGAAGTCGGATGGCTACATAAAATACCTCGTCCGCAGCCGCGAAAACGAAAGCGAGGAGGCGACGGTGAAAGCGATCGAGGAGGTTGCGAATAAGCATGGCGTCAGTATGGCGATGATTGCTACAGCGTGGGCCCTAACGAAGGGGGTTAATCCGATTTTGGGACTGAACAGTGTGGAGAGGATAGAGGAGGCGGTCAAGAGTTTACAGGTCAAATTAGATGAGGAGGATTTGAAGTGAGCGCCGCCCCCTCCCCCCTCAACTATCATATTATTGGACTTTAGGAGAAGGTGAGGACTAATGGTAGAATTGTAGGAAATTGGAAGAGGGTTACTTGCCGCAGGCTGTTCGCGGATACTAAGCTACCGCAGATGCCGTATTCTTTTCTTTCTCTCTTTCTCTCCTTCTCCCTTTTGTTTGTTTGATCTTAGCATGGGAGAGGAGAAGGAGAATACCGGAGATATCTGCCATGTACTGTACTGTGCTCTCCCTATCACTCGTTCCCAACGGAAACAAAAAAGTGTCCCGCGTTATGATACATTGCACCCCGTGACATCATCATAACCCATCAATCGTAGCCTATCACACTCAATCCAGAACCCCGGCCGTCTTCTCAATCCTACTCGTAGCTTGACTGCGGATCACTTGCTTTGTACTTGTACAGCAAATATGATACTGTACTCATTCGTCTTTGCCAAGAATACCTCGGTGAGCCGAATATTTGGTGAGGGCTCCAGCAAAATATCGGCTGGCGGGAGTATTCTTAGCAAAGACGAATGAGTAAATTACGGTAAATCAAGTCACTCCCCCGCCTCGCAACCTCACATCATCTCCCCCAACCTTCCTCCCCTTCAGCCACGAAACACCCACCACCGCCACAACGAGGATCTGATAACTAAGGCATCTTCACCACTTTCACCACCACAGAAGTAGGCAATAACCGGGTACAGTAAACCCCCCTCTCCACCGTTCCGATACCCCTTCGAAACAGCACAGTAGCAGCGACAGCGACAGCGAAGGGACGGAAGAAGGGACGGAGGAAGGGGACTAATATCGACCACCGGTACTGTACCAGTTACCAAACCTTCACACACACCACCACTCACCCACCTTCCATCAATCACAACATACCACAACGCAACACAAAAAAATAAACATACTCGTACAAGGAAAAAATGGCCAACAACCCCCCACCCACCTCCTTCATCCACCAAAAACCCCCACCACCTCTCCCCCGCCTTCCAGCACGTATGTTCCTTCCTTCCTTCCTTCCTTCCTTCCTTCCTCCTCCCCCATTCCACTCCCGCTAACAACCAAGCACACGATAGATAAAAAAATCCACAAACGGCCCCTTCTTCACCCTCCCATACCCCCCCGCTCCGGCTCCGGCTCTTCGGGGCCAAAAACGATATACATATCCCCGCGGACGCCCTTCGTCTCGGCAATCAAGCGCGCGAGGACGCTTCTCGGGAGCGCGCCGGGTGAAGTGCTCCTGCTTAAAGCTAGTGGCCGGGCGATTGAGAAGGCGCTGCAGGTGGGATTGTGCCTTTTGGAGGGGGGGGAGGGGGTGAGGATTTGTACGGGGGGGGTGGAGGTTTTGGATGATGTTGTTGGGGGAGGGGGGTATAAGAGGAAGTGGGGTGAGGATGAGGGGGAGGGGGAAGAGGAGGGAAATGGAGAGGAGGGGGAGGGGGAGGATGTTAGGAGGAGGTGGACTAGTACTGTTGAGGTTTGGGTTACCAAGAAATAATTTGCGGTGATTGTGGGGGTTCGGTGGAGATGTGTGGGTTTACTGTAGGGGCGGAGGTGCATTGTTACCACCATTAGCACGGAACAGCAGGGGGTTTATGCTTCGTTCACTTGCAAAAATGTATACTTTCTTCGCACAGACATTTGATAATAGCAAAGTAGGTAGGTAATCAACAATCGATCGACTTATGATAATCTTACACTCGCCCCTCCTTCGGCCTTCAACTCTCAATTGAAAAGGTAGGGTAAAAAATGTGTAGGGCAGTAAAAAGAGTATGCAAAAGGCGGAGAACAAAAGAGGAGGGAACTCAACAGACAGCAACAACTTTACCTTATATCCCCGAACGCCCCCAATCCGATCCAAGAGTCCTTACGAAAAAACAAAAAGTCGGATTTAAGTGGATTTCAACTGAAGAAGGGAAAAAACAAAGTTGAATGAAGCTTTAAAAGCAGAAGTAGAAGAATGAGAAACAGCAGGAAGAAGAAAGGGAGTCTACTGAATTCTGGCGCCGGCTATTTGCCCAATTTGTCTCTCAAGCTCTTCCGCGACAGACTCGCGCTGAGCTTCTTCGTAGCCGGGTGGGGGACCATTGGGGGTGCGGGGATCGGCATCAGCCTGTGCAGTGGTAATTTCGGGTGGTTCTAATACAATCACAGGTGCCGCTGCGGTGGGCGGAGGCGGGGCACCGGCGGTGGCAGTGGCAGTGGCGGAAGAGGACGGCTGCCCGCTCCTAGCATCTTCATACGTCGGCAACTCATCCAAATGCATCGCTTCAGCACCGACGCCTGTCTCCCTGGCATTGAGCACCTTCTCCTTCAACCTCTCAAAGATTGTAGAAAAATCGGACGCGCCGCCATCCTTAAAAACCAACTTCAACTCTACCCCTCCCCCTCCTCCCCCTCCCCCCAGTCCGCCATTGGCAACAGGCTGAACGATAGCCTTCCAGGCGTTTGGTCCAAATAATGGCGGCGCCACGTGTGTGTCATGCAGGTTTGCAATTGGGCAGGCAAAGGACTCGAAGTCAGGGGTTTTGGTGGTTGGGATGTAGACTACACGCTGGTTTGTAATGTATGCTGTCCCTGTGCTGCTGTTGATTGACAAGCGACGGGTACCCCGGTGTGGGGAAGTGGTGGTCAAGGAGAGGCCCGTGCGCGCTGGGGATTGGTAAAGGGACTGCTCGTTTGGGAGGGCGATGAATGTGTGCGGTGGGGTGGGTGAGAGCATTACCCAGCTGTTGCAAACGGTTGATTGTTAGTAGCTACATGGGTGGGAAAGGAAAGAGGGGAGGTAGGGAGGTTACTTGATAGACATGGCTGCAGTTTTTCTTTTGTTTCCGCCTATGCTTCTAGAGTATATTTTTGTCGTCCTATTGTTGCCGCTGTTGCCGCAGTGTATTAGATATCAACAAGTAGAAGAACCAAGTACCTTACCCCGACAGAGGAGCAAGACAGACAGACCTTCAACTTCCAACTCAGGCACGGATGTTGCCGCGAGTAGCAAGAGAGGGTACTCACAAGTTGTAAAGTGCAGAAAACGAAGCTCGGGGGAGTTACGCGAAGTGAAACAAGCTCGAAGTGTCCGGTTAGTAAGGAAGGGAGGAAGAGATGGGAGTGGAGTGGAGAGGACAGAGAGGAAGGATGAATGTCGATGAGAACTTGACGGGGGGGATCAGTTGTGAGACAAGGTTTTTGTTGGTGCGGTTGCGTAGGCGGATGATGCAAGGATGGGAAGGGAGGCTGGGGTCAAGCCTTTTTCTGGCGGGGTGGGTTGGGATCCCAATTTAGAATTTTGCATGGATCAGGTAAGACTACTGAGTATCATCAACATAAGACCCTTGAGATGGCACCGGCAATAGAACTCGTGCCTGATTTTCTCCACACCTAACAAGAGTCTTTTGTGGAACTGAAAATCGAAAGGCCAGCATTTTAGTGAGCAAACCTGTGATTTCTCTTATTAGTCTCTCTACATGTTCGGAGGTTCACTCAAGCCACAATCACCTCAGCACTAAATGAAGCCTGGGACGATAACATAAATCATTGGTCTCACTGCTCCTTACCTTGATTCTCATACTCGCAATTTAGCTCGGTGCGGTGCCTGGATCGTCAAACTGTCTTGGAGACTAATTGTAGATTGTCCCTCTGTTTCTACTATGTTCCAGCGAAATATTGAGCCAACTGTGGCGGTACCGTCACTACTTATATACTTATATCTCAGATAATACATGGGCACTCGAGTACAGTACACAAAATATTCATGGTTTCCAAAAATTACTACTCATTCTCACCATCTTTACCTTCAGCGTAAATATCATTTTTAGGGCTCTGCAAGGCACGTCAAAGTTCCTGCACTACTAAGAAGCAATTGCTAGACATGTTCCCTAATCAGTGTATCACACTTCCGAGCGCTGTGGCCCAAGCCGTGAGTGCTCACCCTTACTCCCACTGCTGTCGAGCTCCGGTATGCAATACCCCCCCCCCCCCCCTCCGGAGTACGCGTACCATCTGAACCTTTCGAGATAGTTTTGTTTGCTCTCGACTGGTGGTCACTAATACCAAATATCCGACCTCTCCCATCCTCCTGGCCACCTATTTCTGCGTTTTTTCCTGCTATTCTCACCACTGCTATCTCTACTCTTTCATTTCCCTATTTCCGCTTGATGCTTCTTCACATAATCATACTCTACCAGATCTGTATTTTCGCTTTCATATATTCACTTGTCGTACTTGCCCGCAACTACACCCATCACAAGACTCGTGCCCATTGAGGATCAAGGCCCTCCTGATCGTTTCTTTGACATGGCGCTTGGACAAGCTCTCCTTACCAAGCCCCTTAAGGTTCAGCAACCCCAAACTCAGATACAGGAAGCTGTACAAAATAAGGCGTCTGCTAGCAGTGCGAATCAGCAGGTCAAACTTGAGCAAAGTCTGGAGGTTGTTCAAACTTTGCTTGGAGCTTCGGTAGGCCCTACATTTTATCTACCAATGATTAGTGCACAGGTTTAAATGGATTGCTAACTATAGAAAGATTGGTTGTCTCTCATTCCTTCGGTATGTGCACAATCTCGATTGCTTTATGTTTTGTGGATAGTGCTAAGTTCAATTGTGGTTATAAGAGGCCTTCTTCCAGAAGAATGTTTTATGGAAAAACGCTACGGAGGCTGCTCCTCAACTGCTGTTAGCTACCGCTCATTCACGAGTGATCTTGACGATGAAGCTTTTTTCAAGAAGGGCAACAACGGGACTCGTATTAAGAGGCTGAGAAGAGGCTATTCGTGCGAAGCGGACCAACTCCTCGATTGGCTTGTGAAGTCCCCGTCCTTTTTTTGCATGATTCTTTTATGTTGAAGTAATCCTAATTGTTTGTCCAGGAAACCGGAATCTTTGATGCTCTTCGCCGTGGCTACCTCAAAGCAGTCCAGCTGGCAATATATGTTGATGATAAGCACCCTGATATCGTGGTGGAGTCGTATACTTTCTCGTTTACCTATCGCGAAAAGGACGATGGCCCTTCAATTAGCCTTAAAGTCACAGACATACATGGACATGGTGTCACAGCCAACGATGCAAATAAAAACCTACAGCTAATGATCAGAAGACTTATTGTCATTACTCAGGTGAGAACCTGCTCCTTTTTGCAAATGTCCAACAACTCGTTGACCTTCATTTGCAGAATCTCCCCCCATTACCTGGTAAGGATTTACCAGGACCCATGTTGCTAATCTGTGGGCCACTACTGACTTACCCCACCAAGACAAGCGTTGGCTCACCATTCGCCTGCATTACATGGACGGTACTCCTAAGGATTATGATCCGCCAAATTTCTACCGACTCCCACCTACTGCATTTCCCCTCAGAATCCGTGAGAACGAATCTAAGGCAGTTGAAAAACTCGACTGTGGTGAATTGAACGCTGGATATCACACGTTTGTGCTCTGCTATTGGGCCTTAGAGTCATACGGCTAACATTTCCCACCCAGTGTTACCCTCAAAGTATCTAGCCTTAGTGAGGTTGATCCGGAGGAACGGCCAAGGCGACGGCGAGGCTCAAAGTTTATTGCTATGGACGCGGACATAGTGCAGCCTCATTTAAGGGCCGGCCAGTCGTCTGGGGGCCAAAAGAGTGATTCAAATACCCACAAAATATCCAGCAGAAATGAAGGGGCTCCAGTTACCGTTCCCCAGCACTGCGAGGCTAGATCTGTGGAAGAACAGAGAGTATCCCTAAATCCGACTTGTGATCCCCGGAAGTCGTCCGGATCCGGCTTAACTAGCCGACTGCCAGGACGGGAAACTCAAGAGAGGTTGGCCATTCGAAGTATGCTTGTGCCGTCTGAGCAAAGCAGCGAGATACCTGAGACGCAGCCGTGTAATCTCGGTCTTGAGCAAACTCAAAATCACACTGTGGAGCGCTCCCCCCAACCTCCCACCAATCCTGGCAAGCGCCTTCGACCGGATAATCGGGCCATGCAATCGCCGGAATTTCCGAGGCCCCTTAGGGCAAGCGAACGGGCTCCTGTAGCCGATGCCACATCCTTCCCTAGGCAGCAGATCTCATTAAGGGCACTGACTGGGAGACACCTCTCCGAGCCTCGAGATCCTTCCGCAGTGATATCGTCACCAGACACTCACCGTTCCATAAAGGCACCTTCTAAGATATATAAATTGAAGATGCTTGATACAAAGAAGGCAGAGTTGGTGAAGAACAAGTTAGTCACTAAAGCAAAGGGAAAGGGGGTTACAAGGGCGATACGGGCAGATGACCACCAAATCGCCTGTGAATGTGGTAGTAAAGAAATATCGGAGGATATGATGTGCTGTGATTTGTGTGAATCTTGGCAGCACACGGAATGCTATGGGTTTACCTCGACCCAGGACCCACGTATTCCGAACTATCACGTTTGCTATTCTTGTCTTCTTTCTAAGTTTGAGGAAAGGCTTCTGGAAGAGATGCGTGGATTGGCATTGTTCCGGAAAGCTGTAAAACTTGTTTGGGACAAAGGCTCTTTTCCGGCGAATAACCGGGCTTTTTCAAATGCGCTTGGTATGCTATTGCAGGCCTTTTTCCCTATTGCGCATTTTGTTCTGAGCAACAAAGCTAATGATGGAACAGGATGCGACCTACCAACAGCATCACAGATTACAAGGCGCCTTTTAGAGGAGGGATTCATCGCACATGTTTCTGTTACTCGTACAGGGCGCCAAAAGAAAGCTGTGAATGGGGGGCCTGTCAAGTATAGGGTTGTCAAAACGCCTGAGGTGGAGAAGATAAAGGAAGCCCAATACTTTGATCCGCTAGCCAAGATATCCCACCACGTACGCTTTTCTTCCGTCATCAGATAATAAGTGCTAACACCTGCAAAGTTTGAAAATCCTAGTCCCCCTAAGAACCTCCACCAGTCCCTAATAAAAGACACTCCGGTCGCGGATATTTTAGACACTATCCCCCCCGGGTACGATGCGAGTGGAGTCGAAGATAGTCAAGCGTTTGAGAGTCATTTCGAAGAGGCCATTGTGATCTCGGAGTCAAACCGCAAGGCATCAGAGCGACCAGCCGATATGGACTCTACGGCTGACGAAGAGGAGCTCCCGAGATCCAATCTATCTAAGATCCAGCCAAATACGGCCATACCAGCACAGGAAGCCAGTAGAGTAAACAGTAGGATCACCTCCAGATTTCCTCGCCAAAACTCTGGCCACGGTCTAGCAATGCCAGAGGTGTTTCAGGATCCTCCTGAAGCTCCAAGTCAGCCTAGAGTCAATGTCAGTGCTGTTTCTTTCGATGTTTATGTTGGATATGACAGCGAAGGCTAGGTTTAACAATTTCTTGCGGTATATCACCTGGGTTCCCTTCCCCCTCCCTTCATGGCATCTGTCCCGGAAATATGTGTTCTGAGAGCAGAAGTTTCACCTTTATCGCGCATTGTTTGCTTTAACTTGGTAGATATATCATGCTGCACCTGTAACTCTCACTGCGAATTCTGAGAAACTGGCTCTGGGCCCGATGGAAATAACTTGATCACTATTTCAACGGACGGGGTCTAAAAGACCCCCTTTTCGAGAACAATCATGATACACGTTCGAGTGATAATCTATGAACACTGAGAACCTAAACTCCGGATATAATACTCGTACCAAATCTCCAAAAAGTATTGTGGCAAACCCATAATTATTCGCCTCCTGTGGCCCCCGATTTGGGTTTCCTTTGTTCAAACCCTTGTGAATATAATTCCAAAAATAGCCTCATGCCCATCGTCGTGGCCATGGCCTAACGGTATGACATCCTACGAGTAATCCCGGTAGGCTTGGTCTTCCCAGGTTTCCAAGTTCTATTCTTCTCGCGGGCAGTAGCTGATCCCTCGGGAGTGAGTAAAAATACTGCGTGTCCTTAGAGGGGGGCGGGGCTGCAGGTGTGAAGAACCAGGCCCCGACGCAAAAGTTAGATGCTAGACCCTTGTCCCCTCTCATCTCTCCTGCCCCACCCCCTAGTCTAATACTCGAGTAGAGATGGTGTAGCCCTGAAGAAGGACGTATCATACCGTGAGAGCATGTGAACCATTCTGCGGCTGGTCAGTGGTTGGAGGAGATTTCCAAGTGTGCTCCAGTATAGGGAATTCTCGGTCTTGGCTAACACAACTAATGTTAGATCTCCAGCACAATAGGGGTGAGCCGGAACAGGCTGGGTTAGGGGAGATATGGCCAATGAGACATCATTGCAACTCAAACTGACTTTCCTCACCCTTATGCTAGTACAGTATTTGGTCACATCCGGCCCCCTACCTCCGCGACACCTAGATTCTTCGAGCCCTTCCCTGCACATGGCTTAAGACATATTCACCCTTGCTGTTGACACCCTCATTGCGCCAACCTTTCTAAATACGGTACAAGAACAGAGAGCGGAAAGCAATGGATCTAGTGCCGAGTATTTCTAGGCAGAATATCTTGTGATGCTAGTGCGGACGGTTTCTGTTTTCTCGCCTGCTATGTCTCAACGAGGCACAGGTCCCTTCTGGTGGTCAGTGACCTTTCTTAGGAAATGGGCATTGTGTTTTTTTTTTTTCACTTGATGGTCTCCCTTGGACATGGCTCTTTTTTAGAAAGAAAAAGAAAAGAAAAGACACAGCCAGGAGGGAAAGGATCGAGAGGCGAATAAGCTCCCCATGGAAGGGTCCTGGGGGGCTCTATGTGCACTGTACGCGTGTTCGCTGGGAGGGGGGTTAGCAACTAGTGATGCTATAGATATTTCCTCAAAAGCCACAACTGAGGACTAGAAATAGACAAAAATAATAATTCACTCTAGAGAGTGGTTCTCCCCGTCAGTTTTGTTTTCTCTTTTTTTTCCTAACAATATCACGTGATACCTTATAGTCCCTTATCGGATAAGCGAACTCTAGCAGGTCCACCGGGGGAATCATTACATTAAAATTTATCATAACATTATACTTCTTGAAGCAATTTCCCTTGAAGTTGCACCCTCTAACCCTTGCCATCGGTCGTGTATTCAGGCTCCTATCATACATAATCCTAAGTTTATAGGAGCAACCCACAAAATCTCGAATGAACGAACCCTGTACAGTGCTACCGTAAAAACTGTAATAACGAAACAATGCGTTATGTAGTTCAGAGTTCCCTGCTGTGTAAAAGGGGCGAAAAACACTCCAAGGTAAAATATAGAAAAAAGAGCTGCTCAGCCCCTCTGAGTGACATAGACTACCGTAACTTACAAAGAGGGAAGCAACACCTGACCTTGCGAGAGGCAACACATTGTTCGACCATTACAGTTTTTACGGTATGCCGTTCGAGCTGCCTCCCTAAATTTTCCGGTACCATACTAAATACACCGGTGCCGGCAGCTTAAAGGGATGGATTCATGTCTAATCCAGCCGTGTCATCGAAGTCCCGTATGATCCAGATGAACCCGATTCTTCGATGCTACGGCTGCAGCACCTACAACCACTTTTTTGCCAGTTGCCAGCCCGCTACCGGATAATTATAGATACGGTAGTCTATCTATCTCAGCCCTATCTAAATTGCGTTTTATCATAAATCTCTCTGATGTGGTCCACTGCCCGCACGCCACTTGCCCTTCACTATCCCCATAGAGCTATCCAATTATAGTTACTCGTGGCATTTATTTCTTTTGCTCCTCCTCCTCCTCCTCCTCCTCCTCCTCTCGTCTTCGTTAGTGGTATAATATTATTATGAAGGTGGGTATGCTATTATATTAGCGGGGAAATTTCTTGCACTGAAGGCTCGAAAAATTTGAGTTGTGAAGCACTGCCTCGGTGACAGGTTTATTTGATCCGGTTGTTAGGTTTCTCTTTGTCCACTGTACTACACTCGAGTACCGGTACTGTATTGTCTCTCTGTCTGCATGCGGGATCCATGGATAGTCACCAAGCAGGCGCGGTAGCACACCAGGCCAGGCCAGGTTTGCGCCTCGCGGGCTAGCTACAAGTATTATAGCTCGAGAAATCGGGTACCGCAAAAGCCGTGATAATCGAAGACTTGTGCTACTGTAGTTATACGTCGTTGGACTTTCCTCCTGTGGTAAGGTCTGATGCTTTGTTTTTTTGCCTTTGTACTCGTACAACCATGTCTCTCTCTCTCTCTCTCTCTCTCTCTCTCTCTCTCTCAGAGGGGCTGAGCGGCTCTTTTTGTTTTTGGGTGTGCTTTTAACCAACCCCTTTTTCCAAAGTAGGGAATTCTGAACTACATGGAAGATATTATTTGGAAGGATTATTCTAGCTTTTACGGCAGATGATGGAATACTTGGTGGTGGTGGTGGTGGTGGTGATGGGCTACGGCAGTAACTTGTAGGGTATTCCTTCCAGTCGAGCTTTTTTTCCCTTTATACCTTACTCACTACGGCGCCTAACATATGATATCACCTGTGTTCTGCTATGATACTGTAGACCCCCCCCCCCCCGGATATGGTTAACCCCTAAACTCCCCTAGCTCAACAACCCATATCTCCTAAGCTCCAAGGCCTGCAAAAGCGTTACGATGCTTTACGATCGCCCGAAGAAACGGAAAGGATTTACCATAATATTATGATAACTGAACCTCTACTTAGCAAGATGAGAGCACGATTCAACCTTCCGTTATTTTTATAAGTGAGCTAACTATATACCAAATTAGTATGCCCCGCGCTAACCCAGTCCCATCAATACCTTGGCACACCACCACCCAATGATCTATCCATCCACCGATTCTTTAACTCGAAAGAAACAATCCGCTTACGTGTAATAAGCGAAGCTGAAATAATCCAACTCTCTTCACAAACCGTCCTGGTAGACTATGATACCAGTACCCACACAATACCGCACCGTACTAATACTGTCCACCCCTAACTTACCACAGGACAGGAAGCAGCCCCGGCATAACTCAACAACAACAACACAAACACTAATACCCTATGGTAATAATATGCAAAGTCCGAAAAACCCATTTCCCCCCCCCAGCTCCAAGCCGCTTGTTCACCCGAACTGCCAACAACCGGAATGTTGTACCCTGGTACAGCACGGCTTTGTGCAGCAAGTCAAGTCAAGTCACTTCGTGCATTGCAGGTACGGCGCGGTACTTCGAATACCGTACCGCTTGCCCCCTGTCGAACCGTCCGTCTAGTTTCACAAGCGCATAGCATAGCAATTTGCCGGGGCCAAGTCAAACCGGGTATGGGTGTGTACGTGTAACGGGGTATCACAAGGTTTATTAATGCTGGTGACAGGGGGGGGGGGGGTTATTATATTAAATTTGTTGACTAATTCGTTCTTTTTCGTTCAGACCGATTACTGGACTTAGGATGGGGTCTGCTCTAGCGCTGGGCCAGTAGAGTTAGCGGTACCGTATAGTTCCCGCTGTGAGGAAAAAAAAAACTATACGGTTCTCTTTTTTTCTACGGTCTGTGGAAATGAAAGGAGGGAAAAGAATGGTTGTTTGTCAGTGTGATGATGCTGTGCGAATGCTGGTACGGACGGGAAGACCGATTGTGAATTTAATAGAAATTTAGTTATGAAAAGTAAAAAAATAAGTTTAAGAAATGGTAAATGAAAAATTGAAGTGTAAGTAAAAAGACCCAGTGTGATGATATACAATGCGCCCAAATAATGATTGAGGAAAGTCATTCCCCCCATCCCCTCCTGCCATTCTGACCCAACCTTTCTCCCCCGTTTCTATGATAGAGCCGTCGGACAAACAACTAGGTCGAGCACCCGACTGATTAGTTGCGTTTATCGTCCATCCGACACTCCCTTCCTATCCAACCTGCCCCCCTACTGTACAATTTTACGAAGAAAAGTCCCCATAAAGTCGAGTAATTAAAAGGAAACACAAATTATAGAAAACAATGCCAGTTTTTTTTCCTTTCCGTTTAACGGGAAAAGACAGCGCTGCAATTTTGCCGTCCCATCCATTTACTATCCTTCGACTTGAACCAACCCTGTACCCTAAACGAGATGACCAAAAACCAGGATTCCAGCCGCCAGCAGTAGACTTCCGACCACCGACCCGGCACGTACCGATCCAACGCCACTGTTGTTCAAGCCAGGCGCATCGGTCCCGGACCCAGATCCGGTCGATGACCCGCCAGATCCACCTGGGCCTCCAGCACCATTGCCACTGCCCGCACCACCGGTCTCCGAGGGTCCAACGACGAGAACGCTCGTTTCTGTGGTCAGTGAGCCATCACTGTTGGTCCGGACGATAGTGCTTGTGGTATTGGTCTTCCCGGTAGGAGCCTTGGTTGTAGTAGCATTCTTGCCCCCGGAAGTGCTGGTGCCGTTCTTGCCTGGGGAGGAAGTGACGGTGGAGTTTGCACCAGAAGTCCTGGTTGAGGCTGTCGAGTTGGTGCTTGGTCTGCCTGTGCCAGTGGTGTTTGCTGTGCTTGTTCCCGTTGGGAGGAGGGTAGTGGGCTTTGCGCTGCCACTGCTAGTAATGTTTGTTGATACTGCAGGGGAGGTTGTGGTGGAGTTGCCTTGCGCGGTAGCCAGTACCGGGAGGAGGGTTAGGAAGACGGCGGCGAGGACTTGAGCTGACTTCATGTTGGCTGTTTTTGTATGCTTCGTAGTATTGATTGGAGATAGAATTAATCGAGTTGTGTTTGTAGGTAGCAGGTAGGTGGACCGGTGGATGTCTATTCTATGGGAGGATGACGGAGGAGGAAATATATAAAGAAAATGGGACTCGTATATGCTTCACTGAGGGCACAAGGCAGTAGGGCAAGAAATATGGCTGAAAGGAAAACAATGAAAACAACCCAAAAACGAAAGATAGGGAAATAAAGAATGAACGAAGAGAGAGATCTTGAAGCTTTTATCAATGGGCGGCCGGGAAGCTTTTTGTACCCAGACTCGGTCCTCCTCCTCCACCTCCCTCCCAGCCCTTCCCACCCCTGTCCTACCCACCTGCCCCCTTCCCATTCCCATCGGAGTATCCTCAGCGAGTCGGTCGTGCGAGTGGGGGGGGGGGGGGGTTCTGGCGGTGTGTGTGTGTGGCAAGGGGGCTGATAAGTTTTAACAGAACAAAACGTACGAGCACATTGCGGTCCCCTACCGTAAGCCAGCCCACCTCGTACAATACAATAGCTGACACCTGTTGCTATCCTCTCCTAACCCCCCCCATCTCAGCCCCCTGACAACATAACCAGCTCTTGTTACGCGCTCCTTCAATATTCATCCGAAAGTGGAAAACCGCCCTGTCGATCTGTCACCTTGAGAGTCGAATCGCTGAACCTGTAGCAACGCACCTGAGAGCGGTAGGTTACACCTTACCATCCCTATTTTTGGTCAGGGCGGGAGTGGTGAAACTGGACTGTTTCTGCTGCAGTGTGAGTGATGGGTCCAACCTCTCGAGCCCAGCCAGCCCACCTCCTCGACTGTAAGAGTATATTTCAGAATGGGGGTCCTGTTGATTTAGTGGGCTGGCTGTGCTGGTTCATATGGCTGGTCTTGCTCCTTTGCTGGAATGAATGACTGAATGGATGGAATTATTCATGTGGCGTTTTCTTCTTCTTTCTTCCGTTCTTCCCTTTCTTTTTTTTTTTACATGTGAACGGGAAAATATCTGCGGCTTTTAGATTTAGTGGTTTGTTGATTCAGGTTTAGGTTTAGCCCCACGAACGAGGCGAAGCAGGCTGGCAAGCGAGCCAGCGAGTGAGGATACATGACGATAATATCCCAGCCTACTCTTACATACAAGCATTCCATAGCAAAGCGAGCACAATACACTAGTACAGCCGGAATGCCCATACAAATGATCACTGCCTTATAAAGGTTGTATGGGCTTTCTCCCACTGCTGTGCTCTCGCCCCTGCCACTGAATACTGTGGCGAGCTTTGGGGATTCTTGCTTCGTGGCCTTGAGTTCGGTCATAAAAAGGGAGGCAGGGAATATTCGAGCCCAGAATAACCCGCCCCAGTTGCCGACAAACGGGCTTGCACAGTGAAAAAGTGCACTTCACCCCGATTCGTAAACCACGATAATTACAACACTGTACGGTACTCGAGTACTGTAACGCAAACGAGGCAAGGTTAGGTGGGGCAGTGCAGGGTGTAATCTTCACACACACACACACCCGTAAAGCATCACAATTGCTCACTCACTCACTTAACCCATCCTTTCGTTTAACTTAAAGACAAAGACAGCAAAATCTTACTCACCCATCCCTCCCCCCTCTTCACTGACTAAACCCAATCTTCTCTACCTTGGATGCCTTGTGCTCGGGTAACCGACTGCAATCTCTCTATTTTTGACAAAAACCCCCAAAACAACGGTCGCAGCGGTTTCTCTCACTCACTATCACTGTCAAATTCCGAGACAGAGTCTGGGCGGGCGGTCTGGGCTGCAGCCGCATGCGGCGAAACAGAGGTGCCCGTACAGCTCGGGGTGGAATGCCCACAAGGAAGGAGGAAGGGGCGAAAGAAAAGAAAAAAAAAGGAGAAAAAAAAGGGAAAAAAGGGATTTCGGTTGGTGGCCTGGAAGGTTCAGTAGTTTGACCATCTTTGCTCATATGTGGCCAATCTAGCCCAAAGGGGAAGGAGATTGTCTGATAAACGAGTGAGTTAGCACTGGTGTTGATTTCTGTGCTACAAGTAGTAGGTTTTTGCTTGGCTGTAAGAGAATGAGAGCTCCGTCTTGTCCTGTTCGTTTGGTCCTTTCCCTTGCGTTAAATCGGGGATCCCGGGGATCGAAGGTTGAGGAAGAGATGGGAGGAAGATGGAAGGCTCATAAGCGGACAGGATCGAGTGGAGCGTAATGGGTAAAGGGGGGAAAATTCTAATTTCCATGCGTATTTTTATTTTACTTTTTCATAGGGCTAGTCTATCCGAGCTCTCGAGCTTTTCTTTTTCCTTCACCGTCTAGTCAAGTTTTTCCGGGAACCGTTCGTTTGGGAATAATAACTTTCTTTTGTAAACGGCCAATGCGCGGTAGTTTTGGCTGCTACTGTGCTGTAACTTATTTATCTAGGAGAAGGAGAAAGGGAGGGAAGAGCAAAGTGGGATAAGCGTGACAGGACTAGACATGGCAGGGCAGGAAAGGAAATGAGAATAAGCGAGAAACGGAAGAGAAAAGGAAAAACAAAATGTAACCCGAACAACAACCCTTCCATCCGGAAACAGCAGGAAACTCGAACGACTCAGGCCGATTGGAGGAGTTGACACAGCTCGACTAATATAACAACGAACGCCGGACCCCATAAAAGAATATTAGCACGGGAGAGAACAAATTGTCCAGATATCAACGTCTAAGGCTGTCCAACCGGGCTTGAAGGTCGTCGTCCATGCTGTCCGCACCAACCGCTTGAGCGACTTTTCCTTCGGGGGTGGCATTCATATTGCCAAGGCCTGTGGGAGTCTCCCCAAGCTACATTCCACTCACGTGTCAGTGATCGGCCAAGGCAGTAACCGAGGGGGAGGGCATTTATCACTCACCAGCTGGCTCATGTCCACACCGATCTCGTCAAGAACTTGGTTGACAACCTCGTCGCTCTCCACTTCGTCGTCCAATCCAGTGACATCGTCAATGGCATCATCCATGACCTCCTGTCGTTGATCCATGATGTCGTTCTCTTTTTCAAATTCCATAGCGATGCGTTGGAGTGCGGGGAGGTTCATCGAGCGGTTCATGGAGCCAAGGAGCGTGGTAGCACCTTTCATGGATACCATCATCTGCTCGTTGGAACGGACGGTCTGGATGCGCAGCGACACGGCTTGAAGCTGCGTCTTCATCTGGTAGAACTTTTGGATATACCTGCCACCTAGTTAGAAACCTCCCAAAGCACCGACGTTCCCGTAGCAGTGAGAAAATGCGGTAACAGATTACCTTCGAGTGCGAACGAGATCCTTTGCCTGAATTTTACATGCTCCCATCTGTCCATTCTTGGCTGAGCGCTTGATATCAGCGATAAGCTTCTTCTCCTGTTGTTCCAATTTTATGCGTTCCCTGTCGAGTTCTCGCTGAGCCTTCTCAAGAGCTCGTTGATGCTGTTGCCGGGGGGGCCATGATTAGCATGATAAAGCAATTTTAGGTGCAAGTAGTTAGAAAACGAACTTTTCGGAGCCTCTCGGCAGGTGTTTGGCGCCGCCCAAAGGCCCATTCTATGATCCCACTCATTGTAAGCTTATGGAGGTGCGTTAAAACGGGTGGGAGGTGGTGAAGTTGGGAGCCGCAGGGCAGAGGGGCGATGGGTTGCTGGGCCAATGTCGTGGGCTGCGAGGTCGTCGTCTCGCAAGGTTTATTCTGATTACGTCAGATATGTGGTTCGCACGTGACTGATGAGAGATGATCAGATAACTGGATTAGTAACCGGACCTAGTCCCTTGTGGGTCGTGATGGCAAATTTCGAAGAAACTCCCCCCCTCCAAGGTGGCTTCAAGCGACCGTTCTTCACCCCTCTTTCATTTCTCTGCTTACACCATTCTAATTATTTTTTTCCGCCCTTCTTTCACCTGGCTTCTCCTTATCTATTTCCCTCCCGATACCTCGTTTTTTGCAACTACCTCGGCGAAGATTGTTTAGGAATTGCCGCTTCTTTATCTGGGGCCGTCATGGCTTCTCAGATTCCCGTAGGCCTTGTTCTTCAGGTACATTACATCTTGTCTCTTTGCACTTCCCTGGCCTTGTACCGCAGATCTCTAATTCCTTCCTTAATGCGATTCAGGGCTTACAAACTGCTCCTCTGGGATTGCTTTTACGTCGCTCGACTGCGATTACCTCTCTCTGGTCTCAACTCAAGTCTTCGGCAAGCAAAACGGTTCGGGCTACAAGCGCGCCCTCTGATTTTAATGGGAAACCTGCGACCTCGATTAAGGTATTACAGGCACTGATGTTCTGGTTGATAAAGTAATATTTCATCCTGACGTATAATGATTTCTAGCATTCGGCCACGGAACTACCCGATTTTATGAAGGCTTATCCGGAGTTGCGATCGCCTCGATATACTGGACCAGCTTTACTCGCATCCGATATCCTTCGGTCTGGTAGGGTTTATTTCTATTTATCCCTACTTTATGCTTGCTAATTAGAAATTAGCGTTCGGAAGATCTAATTCCCAGCCCTGGTCTACTTCTTTTTCGTCGGTTCCTTGCACTTCACGACGATTCTCTACTCTCCCGGTCTTTTCTTTCCATCGTATCCTCCCGGCGCCCAAATCCGTTAATCGAATCCAAGCTCGTAGTTTTGTCCTTCCCGGCCCCTCTCAGCATATTCTATATCGGGCGGAGCAAGCTGCCAATGGTGCGCCACAGAATGCTATGGCCCAAGAAAAGTTTTACGACACACTCCTCCGTGCCAACCTTCCACAATTCGTCATCGATCGCTATCAAACTGGACAATATGCTACAAGCCGGGCCTGTGAGGATAAATACATCAAGGCGCTTGAAAGCACTGGTCAGATTGAGAAGGCACGCATGATCTTGGATAGAAGGAATGAAATCGTGGAGAACAATGCTTTGACAAATGGAGAAATTCAGGCTATTAGTCAGGCTATTGCTGCTCAGTCTCGTGGTGGAACCTTTGCAACCGCTCGCGGCGCGTCTGGGACTGCTGGATATGGTCGTGGAGCTGAAAAGGATGGCCCGATTCATGTTGTTGTTGATGAGTCTATCAGCGGTGTTGTGTTCAAATGGGTCAAGTTCCTCTTCTACTTTGGTCTTACCACGTATTTCCTCTTGGTCTTCCTTACTCTCGCCATTGAAGCTACTGGTCCGATGAGGAAAGCAACTGGGGCCCAATCGAACGAAGCTCAAGCGTCTCAGCAAACCGCCCGGTTTACCGATGTGCATGGGTGTGACGAAGCCAAGGAGGACCTCCAGGAGTTGGTCGAATTTTTGAAGGATCCTACCCAGTTCTCAACTCTTGGTGGGAAGCTGCCGAAAGGTGTTCTTCTTGTTGGGCCGCCTGGAACTGGAAAGACTCTTCTTGCTCGTGCAGTTGCTGGAGAGGCGGGTGTTCCATTCTTTTTCATGTCTGGCAGCGAATTTGACGAAGTCTATGTTGGTGTCGGAGCCAAGCGTGTTCGGGAACTCTTCGCCCAGGCTCGTGCTAAGGCACCTGCTATTGTTTTCATCGATGAACTGGACGCCATAGGAGGCAAGCGTAATGAGCGTGATGCCGCATACGTCAAACAGACACTCAACCAATTGCTTGTGGATTTGGACGGCTTTTCCCCAAATAGTGGAGTAATATTCCTGGCTGCCACTAATTTCCCCCAACTTCTGGACAAAGCTCTTACCCGACCCGGCCGTTTTGACAGGAACATCAACGTCCCCCTGCCAGATGTCCGTGGAAGGATCGCCATTCTCAAGCACCATGCTAAAAATATCAAGATTGCTCCCGAAATTGATCTTTCTATTCTCGCCAGAGGCACACCGGGGTTCTCTGGCGCCGAGTTGGAGAATTTGGTTAACCAAGCAGCTGTTCGGGCGAGTAGGCTCAAGGCTACCAGTGTTGGAATCGAACATTTTGAATGGGCAAAAGATAAAATTGTTATGGGGGCCGAAAGGCGTAGTGCTATCATCCCTGAAGAAGAAAAGAAAATGACTGCCTATCATGAAGGGGGCCATGCCTTGGTTGGGCTGAAGACTCAGGGCCACACTCCCGTGTACAAGGTTACAATTATGCCCAGGGGTCAGGCTCTTGGTGTTACTTCATATCTTCCCGAAGGTGATAGACTCTCCATGTCAAAGAAACAGATGGTTGCCCACATCGATTCTGCCCTTGGCGGCAAGATCGCAGAGGAGATTGTTTATGGAACTGAGAATGTTACTGGTGGATGCTCTTCGGTATGCCCCAGGATTTATTTTTACTTGCTCCACCAACACGTCGTACTAACAAATTCATGTAGGATCTTCGCCAAGCGACTAGAATTGCCCGCCGTATGGTTATGGAATTGGGAATGTCCGAACTGGTTGGAGACGTCGACGTATCAGAAGGCTATCAACATCTCTCCCCAAAGACCAAAGAACTCGTCGAAAAGGAGGTCCGTCGAATTATTGAGGAATCTCGTGCACGTGCCACTTCAATCCTTACAGAGCATCGCAAAGAATTAGACCGTCTTGCAGCGGCGCTCATGGAATATGAAAGCCTCAACTTGGATGAAATGAAGAAGGTCATTGCGGGCGAGAAGCTCCCGGATAAGCTGAAAATTCTTCCTAACGCACCTATCAAGATCCCCGAAGGTGTGTTTGGTGGGCCAACATTAGAAGGCGGTTCAACGCCAGCAGGCGGAGTCGGCGCACAGACTGGAGAGAAACCAGTCTAAGTTACCTATGCGACTATATAGGTGAATGTATTTGCTAGTTACTGCATTTATCGCTTTTTTCTTTCCATAGTTTCCTTTTACTCTCCGGTACCCCCCGTTCTTCCTCTTGTGCCGAACCTCCCTCCGCCTGATATTTGTCTATAGATTGAGTGCCGGTGTTATGAAGACAAAAGAAAGGGGAACAAAATAGGCGGGAATTATTTGTAAGTCGCGGGTTGCTCTTTGTTCTAATTACTTATAGGGAGATGTGTGTTTTCATTGTCGGGCGCTCATTTTTATTTCCTTCATCTGCTATTTGGGTTGTGGGAGATGTTTCATAGATGGCAAATCATGATTACGAGGTTTTCGCCTGGGCGCTGGTAACTTGAACGATATCTCGTGTGTGTGTGGGGGTAGTGTGGGTTCTGTGTGCTTATAATATGGGGTGTTTGATTAAGGAGGGAGGATGGGGGATCATGGATAGATGTATGAATTGAGTTTCCTTGAATTATTGTAAGAAACCCTTTCGTCTTATGCCATAAGTTATGATACTGAGTTTGGGGATTCCGATTCGCAGTATGGAACGGAGTTATTGTTCGGAATGAGTGTTCGCTTGAGCTCATATGGGAATGATTTTTCGTTCGTGAATGTATACTTTGGTGATTTCCCGCCCCGCCCATCGAGCCCGTGCACTTGCAGGTAACTTAAATTCTACCCGGCCCTGGGATACTAGTGTTCGCTATCCTGGTCGATAATAAAATCTACCCACCAGGGTTCGCCTCGCCTCACTTCAGGCAACTCCCACGAAGACGAAAATCCTAAAGCATACAGTCTTTCCTCCTTTCTGCTACAAAAAGGCGTCACAGATTTGGGCCCCCTAGATAAAGGACAATAGATGGGGTTGGGTGTTGGCGGTGGGGAAGATTCCGCCCCAAATACTCAATTAGACACGGAACCATCTCACCCAATCGCATCCCTAGCACCGCTTCTACCACCTTCCCACACCCACAAAAACATAACTCTACGCCTATACATCTCCCATTTCCTCTCGACCTGGAACTCGCGAGTCTTTGAATTCGGCGCACTCCTAGTCATCGCGAACTTGTACCCGAACACACTACTGCCGGGCTCGCTGTATGCACTAGTGCGCGGCTTCTCGGCGGTGCTGTGTTCACCGCGCGTGGGGCGATACGTGGATTCTGGGGATCGGTTGCGGGTAGTTAGGGTTTCGATTGTTGCCCAGAGGGTTGCGGTGGTGTTGTCTTGCGGGGGGTTGCTGGCAGTTAAGGATGGGGTCGGAGGGGTTGATAAAGGGTGGGTTGGGGGTGTGGTGGTGATGGGGGTTTTGGCGATGTTGGCGTGTTGCGAGAAGTTGGCTTCTGTGGGGAATTCGATTGCTGTTGAGAGGGATTGGGTTTGTTCTCCATTTCCTCGGTGGTAATGGTGGTGGGGAAGGTTGGTGTACTGATTTGAGGTTGGTGTGCTGCAGGTTGTTGTAGTTGCTGGGGGCAATGAGAGTGCACTTCGGAGTAAGTGCTTGCTTGTCTGTTTGCTTGCAGTAGCGTTGCTAATCTGAGGGGTGTAGTTTTGAATTCGCAAATGCGCAGGATCGACCTTTTCTGCAAGTTTCTCGGCCCATTGGCGATTTCAATGGCCGATGAGATATCCACTGCCGTGGCGATATATGTCATCCTGGGATTGAACCTAGCGTCCGTGGGCGTGGAGTACTTTGCCGTTGCAGGTGTTAGTTTAGCTCCCGAAGCTATGCCACTTCCGTATATAACTAAGGGCATGACAGGTACATCGCATGGTCCCAGCCCTTCAGGAACCAAGGACACACTCTGCCTCTGCCTCCTCCTCCTCCTCCCCTTCTGTGGAGGAGGAGGAAGATGAAGAGCCAATTGAAGCACTACCACCACGGCTACACTCGCGCCTCCGAAGCATTTACACTCCTATATCAACATACCTCCACCACTCTGCCGCCCTCCCATCCCTCGCTCTGTCGATCTTGTATTTCACAGTCCTGAGCTTCGGCGCACAGATGATAACCTACCTGCTAACGTCCGGCTACACCCCACTACACATTAGCAGCGTCCGCGGCATTTCTGTCCTGTTCGAGATCTCCGCCACCTGGCTCGCGCCACTGGTAATGTCACGTGTAGGTCCCATCCGGGGCGGTCTCTGGCTCGTGAGCTGGCAACTCCTCTGCATTTCCGGCGCCGTCGGCGCATTCTGGTTCTTGGAGAGTCCAAAGATGGCGGCTGGCGGATTGATTCTTGGAGTTGTACTTAGTAGGGTTGGGCTTTGGGGGTTTGATTTTTGTGTGCAGATTATCGTTCAGGGTGTTTGTCTCCCCTCCTCCTAATTGTGCCGCTGGCTGGGGCTGAATGGTGGGGAATGAATAGGAAGTGGAGCCAGAGTATCGAGGATCCTTCTCTGCCATGGAAGCCTCTGTGCAGAATGCGTTTGAATTGGGATCTTACGCGATGACGATAGTATTTGCGAAGCCGGCGGAGTTTAGGTATCCGGTCATCGCGAGTGCTGCTGCAGTATCACTCGCTGCGGGACTGTTTGCTAGCTTCGTGAGGAGGAGGAGGGGCCATCTTGTGCATACCCCTGCGTGCCTTGGTGGGATGGAAATTAAGCATAGACCAGAGGAGGGGTATCAGAGATTGGTGGGCTGAGGGATCTGGGAATGTTGTTCGTGGGGGCGGGGACGCAATTTGATACCCATTCTGTAATTGATATGTGATTTTGAGTAGTATATAGGTGTTGTAGGGTAACCAGGAGACAAAAGTGAGTGGCGAGATTGGTGACGTGGTAAACATTAGATACTTTGTGATACAAGCGGGCAGAGAGTAGCGAAATTACTACTATTTCTACAACGTACTTCTGCCAACCGGTGGTCCGGCAAACCGCTAGCACACCCCATGGACCTCCGGCTCCTCGCAGAAGGACCTAGTCACGAAGTGGGCAGAACCAATACCTACGCTTCTTCCAGCCCACCAAGGAAATATGCTTATCCACGAAGTTCTGCGAATGGACTACGATAGCTCATTGGAGAAGTCACCTGAATTGGCGAGGTCGTTTCCGGTCACTCGGTCATCTCCCATTCGCTTCTACTGCCTCCTCGACAGATGCTCACTTGCGTAAACTGTTGGGGAACTTGTATGGAGAGCAGGGGGGGGATGAACTAGGATTGGAAAGAGGCAAGAAGAGAACTGGAGATGTAATGGAATTTCACTCATGCTTTTTCCCTTGCCATGATACTTGACATCGAAACGGTTCGTCACTTCTATCATAGGTCTTGGGACGCGCGCTAACCCCTACAGTTATCACTTTCCCGAAGGAAGGAAGGAAGGATTGGGAAGGTTCATTGAGCTTGAATCCAATTCGTTTGTAGGTATGATGCACCGTCAAGCTTAAACCACCATCACAAACCCTAACTGCACCGCCAAGCTCTGGACTGTGACTACACAGGACAGACCAACACGCGGTGATCCTAGACCTGAATTGGGGATACCCACCCGTGCCGCGGGACCCCGCCGGGATATCCTTTACTTTAGCTTGACTACTGGATGGGATCCTGGTAATCCCCACCGGTTGAGAAGAAGAAGAAAACCGAAATACGCTTGAGGTCTGTTCTTGGGGTAACCGAGATGTACTAACGGAAGACTCTCTGTGGGGAGGAGGAGGGCAGCTGGTGCCTATTGTCGTTTCTTCTACGGGAGGTCTCTCGATTGTTCGTATGGCCTGTTTTCCACGGGGTTGCTATTGCCCTTGTTTGAGACAATTCTGGGTTACTAGTATCATGGTTCTTGCTCTTGTATTGGTGATCCCTGTAAATCTGGTGTCATAAATGAGTATGGCAGATGGTAGGCGAGGATCGAGTGACTAATGATGACTTTGTCTGTTCGGGAAAACCCTCAGGATGGGGGGGGGGGGGCAGGAGGGTGTTTGACTAGTTATGGAAACTCATGGATAAGAGATGGACTAGATGATACATAAAATGCTCCTCAAAGGGGGTTTTGGGGGATTTCGCATTGGGAGTCGAATGATAAATCAATATCGCGGCTTCAAAAACCAAAAAAAAAACAAGAGCAAAAAAAAAACAGGGCAGTGGTCATAAGCTAGACAGATGTATCATATCACCAGCCATAACACATTATTTTTTATTTCTATGCCAAGGGTAAGAAAGAAGTTCGACCTCTCTCAAACCGAAAACTGTCGAGATGAGCCTCCCCAGCTCGATTCAGTATTTTTGCACTCGATGCACGAGTGTGTTTGCTATTATCATACTTCACCCCCGTGCACTGGAAGAGTTGTCCCAACCACAGTATCATAGTATATAACAACCAGTGGTAATCGAACCCTCACCGCCCACCGAGAATTTAACCCCCTTAGCCAGTTATACGGTCTCACTTTCTGAGGTTAGAACTATCTAGAACTCTATTTAATCCTTTTAGATGGCCTTTTCTAGCTTCATAAACTACCATGATACATACAACCTTGCTTTGAGCGCCGTAAGGGCTCGGACAATCAGACCTTATGCAGGACTTCGGAGTTGCCTCTCTTGGTAGGGTCTGGCTTTTCTTTCTTTCTTTCTTTCTTGTTTGGGGGCAGATTTTTGGTGTGTTTTTCTCACCTTTTCCGCAGGAGGAAACCTCGGACTACACGATACATGGTCCGATTATTTGCGCATCGAGTATCATACGTTCGATCAGCTGTATACGGAGATATCTTACTCAGAGCGGCCTGAATCAATCACTTGTTCATGAAAACCTTTTCGTCCGTGTGTGGCAGCTCGCTAACGCTAGTCAAATCCTCACGACATTGCAGCTCGGCCACAGGCCAGAAAATAGCTTGTTTCGTGCTGGCTTCTGCTCTCAGTCTTTTCAATTTGCTCTTCTTTGAATCCCGTTTTGGGCCTTTTCATGGTTCCTCATTTTTGATGGTGCCATATAACGCTTGACGTTAATTAGGAGAACTTGAAGTGGATGTTTCACACGTGCTAGCTAATAACCTTCCTGGGCGAGCGCGGGATACCTGGTATCTATAGCACAAATTGGGAGCGATTAATAGGCGTTGGAGAGCTTTCTTTACTACATTGGGCGGTAATCGTGGGCGTTCGGGACTATTTGTGCCTGGAGAGTTTCCATTTTTCGCTGCGCGGGAGCGGACTGGTGGCCCAGCCAGGCAGGATTCCCTCCTTATCAAACGCCCTGTGATCTGCTAGTGCGTTTGGCACCAGGATTGTTTTCCACACTTGCGACCCAATATAACAGGTTCACATGATCTCACTCGTTCCTTAAAGTTAACTTATCATTTGATTAGCTCTGTTCCACTTACGCTCACCACATATTCATAGCCTTATAATACAATACAATTAATTTCATCCTCCCCTCGCCAAAAGAGCGTCCCCCATCAGGAAAGTGCATGGATTCGTCCCTTCGGCCGCGTATTCTGTGCCCCCTCCAGCGCCAGCTCCACGACATTCTTCTCGCCACTGGGCTAGGCAGGCTCCGACCCCGTGCTGCTGCCTTCGCCTCCGGGTTCGGTGGTGTCCTTTTTTCCGTCTGAGTGGACGTCGTGCTTTCCTTGTTGATCGCCTTTGGCGCGTTCTCCTAGGTCAGTAGCTTGTTTGTCGTTCTTGCCTTCGCTAGTAGCCCCTCCGCTATCGCCGTCCTTTGGCTTTGACTTTGCCGCCATTTTCTTCTTCTCTTCGATCCCCTCCTTCCTTAGTTTTCGTCGGCGCTCGTCTTCTTCCTTTTGGAGGTTCTCCCATTGCGAATCGCGGAGATTTTGGAGATAGCTCGTTGGGCCGGGTACTTTGTTGGCTTCGTCCCAGATCTATGAGGTCCAGGGAAGGGGGTAATTAGTAAGTCGATGAGGGGATACGGGAATGGATAAATACCTGCCCCCGTCCGACCAAGGTGACGACAATTGATGCCCCGACAACAAAGGTCAAAATAAACCTATATGTCATATACCATGGCGGTGCCCATCCCCATCGGGTCGCCGTTGAATCCGCAAAATACATACCCGTGAACCCCAGAAACTGAGTAATTAGTGCGTAGTCGAATGGTAACAATATCTAACAGTGTCCCATGAGTCCACACCATCCCTCAAACAAAACTTGTGAGAGGAGAAGCATACAGTCGGCCACGCCAAGACTGGTGCAAGGATACTCAGCGCATATCTCTGATATCCGTGCTTGCCCCCATACTGCGCCATCTCTAGCCCCCAATGCACAGCTCCCAAGAACGACAAAATAACAGCTCCAAGACCAACCTGCAGGGGCTCAACAAGATGTAACGCCTGCTCTGCCGTCTCCGCACTAATCAGGTACCCGATCCCATGATGATGCGCATAGTTGATGGCCCAAGCCATATACAAAGTCAATGCCGATACCCCCACGTACGGGAAAGTGCCCCCGAGACCAATGTAGTAAACTTCCTTGGGAACTTCTCTCAGCGCGAAGGTTTCTTTAATAACATGCTGCACCTCACAGTCAGCACACCACCTTCGCCTAGTAGAAATCATAGTTGGGATCATACGAAATCTGACTTCAAACCCTTGAGCATATCGATCTCGTCCAGGGACTCCCCTCTATGCGGTGCCTTCGGCCCGCCTCCGAAAATGGGCGTCATTGAGCTGGTCGTGGTGACCTCTTCGGGATGCGCCTCGAGCTTCTTCTGCCGTGCTTCCTCAAATCCCGCTTCCAGTTTGGCCGCTTCCGGCTGCAACTTGCCGGTTTTGGGCGCTTGCTTCCATCTTGGAGAAGCGGTTGTGAACGGTTGAACGTATGCCGTCAACGAGAGGGGCCTCCAAGCACGGGAGAGGCTCAATGGGGATTTCTGTACAAGGGCTGGCGCCCAAGAGGGAGGCGCTCTGCTGAAGGAAGACCTCCAGGCATTCGGTAGGAAGGGTGAGCGGGTCACGCTGGTGATGGGTATTTTGCGGAACATGATTGTGTGTGGGTGGTTTGGGGAGAGGAGGGGTATTTTACGGTTCTTTTGTATTTATTTCATGGGCATCGGGTGTGCTTGGTACTGTATTGGTGCACATTTGCTTCTCTAATAGCTGGCTTTGCGGTTGAGTTTGTAAAGGAATGGTATTTAGATATGAGGGTTGTAATTGTGACGTCATTAAGTGGTTATCAGTGAATTCGCCCAGGTTGTTTATATATGCGGAACACGTGCGGTAGATCAATACTTGAGTAGACCGCAGGTAGATTTATTGGGTTGTGGTTCTGCACCGGCGGGTGAGTGCCGACAGCGGAGGCTCAGCTTGAGGTCGGTCTGGTAAGGGGACCAGGAACTCGGCCCAAGCCTAGGTTGTGAGTGATCTCTTGTGACCCTAGCGGTAAAAGTTTACCCTGCGCCATTGTCGGGAGCGAGCTGATACTCGCAGCCCCTCGTGACAACTTCGAACAGAGCTGGATACCCAACATAACCCCGCCATAAGTCCCGCCGGGATGTCCCCACCTACCCCGCTAATCCTCACTCACGCCACCATAACCTCCCTCCTCACATCCCTCCCAGCACCCACAATCCACAATATTATCGACTCTTTGACCTCCTCCTTACAAACCCTCACCCAGCCCACTCCTTCTTATAGCCGTGCCCGCCCCACTCCTGTAATAACTCAACCCCCTCGCCAAACCCTCCAGAATAATGTCGCCAACTACACCACCCTCGTAATGCCCTGCGCAACCCCCAACCTAACGTCTATAAAATCTGTAACCCTGCCAACACCGCCGACTCCTCCGTCCCCGCCGAACGGCGTGATCACGCTACAGGACGCCGCCGGAAGATTGCTCGCAGTTCTGAATGCGGAGGAGATCACCGCATTTAGGACGGCGTGTGTTAGTATTGTGCTGTTACTCGGAAGGATCAGGTATGGGTTGGACGTGAAGAGAGTGGTAGTGTTTGGTACGGGGAAACAGGCAGAGTGGATTTCGAGGCTTTTGCTCAAGTTGTGCCCTGCTCTGAGGAGGTTGGCCATCGTTGGGCGGGAAGGAAATAGTAAGGAGAAGATGGAGACATTTGTGGATAGGTTCCGCGGCGGGGTGGAATCCGAGACGAAAATAGGCTGGAAAACATATGGTGGGGGAATTGATCAGGATGTTCAGGATGAGCTCCATGAAGCGGATGCAATATTCTGCTGCACACCGTCGACGATGAAACTGTTCCCTGTCGAATTCCTGACAGATGGGAAAGAGCGATATATCTCCTTGATCGGCTCGTATAAGCCGCATATGAAAGAGCTTAGTCCTGGGTACTTGAGGAGGGAGTCTGTGACTGTGGTTGTGGACTCAGTCGAAGCGTGTCTTGTTGAGGCGGGAGAGGTGATACAGGCTGGGCTCAGGGCGGAGGACTTGATGGATATTGGGAGCGTGGTCAGCGACTTTAATAACGGCCTTGGTGAAAAGTACTTGGGTGACGTGGTGTTCAAATGTGTTGGGCTGGCCATCATGGATCTAATTGCTGCAGAAGAAATTGTTAAGATTGCTAGGGAGCACAAAGTTGGGGTTGAGATACCAGGATTTTCTGCGTGAAGGGTCTGTTCGATATTCCTCAAAAAGACATTGTTTTGTACTGCATACCAGTACGTTCAAGAATTACGCTTGTTATGATATCATACTTTACGAAAAATCACATTTGGGTCGAGATGCGCGAAAAGCCCCCGCGACTAGATGGACGGAGCTGTCATAGTTGAAGGAATAGATTAGATACAATAACCTAAGGAGTTAATCGAGGGAATGGATGACCCTCTCAGATAGGTTAGATAGTATGATATATGAGAAGACAAAAAGGGGCAAACAAATCCGGTTGTGAGGACAAAGAAAAAAACGTGTAGAGCAAGAGAACATCAGAAAGAGGGCAAGGCATCCCAACCATACTCCATACTTTTTTTTCTTCATTTTTTCATTTTTTTCCATTCCACCTATCGAGTTCCAGGTTTTTTTCTCTTTCGTTTTTTCCCTCTTTTTTTAATTTTTAATAATATATATAGATATTATCCACCATCATTATCATTTCTACAGAATCCCCGTATGCCACTTCAAAAAACCCAATCCCTATACGCGATCTCCAGGAAATAAAATGTCATAGTAGCGGTAGCCATTAGTTCAGGTGGTGAGATGGTAATGAAAGTTTGGTGGAACGAACGGGAGGACGAGAGGTAGAGGAAAGTGATAAACAAGGAGTGAGGGAGATGATATTTCGGGCTGGAGACGGTAGGAATTATTGTGTAGAGGATGCGGATGTGTAACCCTTTCGTTGGAGTTGCTCTTTCTTGAGACTGCGTACAATTCCTTCCAATCTCCGGCGTTCGTCTTGTTCCGCCTTCGTCACCCGTTAGTTTACCCTCCGGTTAAAGAGCCAGTAGCAGAAAAAAAGAAACAGGGGGCTATCATGACATACTCGCAGCGCCTTTGTTTGCTCGGCCCTCATATCTCTCATCATCTTCTTGAACTCATTTTTGAGAACTGTCGTACTGGTGTTCTCCCCTGGAATGTCTCCAGTATGTCTTCCACTGAGCCTTCCATCATTAGGAGCGCGAACACCCAACCAGCGGACCCTCTCGTCAGCCAGACTCGTTTCGAGATTCTCACATTTGGTCCGGAGCCCATCGGCGAGGGCTTCTAGCTTCATACGCTCGTTCTCGAACTCTATCGATTGCTTAGTGAGGTTTTCGAAATCAGCAAGCATGCCATCAAGCTCGTTTTGAAGGAGCTTGCAGCGCTTTTCGAGGTTGCTGTCGGCGGCTGGCGTGGTCTTCTCGGCCCTTAGCTGAGCAATCTCCACCATCAATTCATGGTTCTTCATAGCGAGAGCCTCAAGCTCCTGCAGAAGACCAGGATCTACAACCTGTGGCCGTTTGCCAGCCGCCTCTAAAGCTGCCGCGGCAGCTTGAGCCTGCGCTGTCTCTGCAGCCCTCTGTTGTCTCGATCCATAGGCTGAATCAAGCTCAGCCTTGAGCAGCGCAACTTCAGTACTCAGCTCAGCAACTTTGCCCTCCAAGTCTCTCATCTCTTCGTCCATCCTAGCCATCTGCTGCTCCTTCTCGACCATTTCCTTTCTCATCACCGCTTCCTTCTCCAGATATTGCCCTTTTCCATCTTCCACGTTTCTCCAAGCCTCCTTCAATGCCACAATCTCCCCTTCTAACCTCTGCAGCTGCTCATCATTCTCTCTAGTTAGAGCATCGAGTTCTGCCTTGGTGATGTCCCTATCCTCCTTCACTTCGTCAAACTGAATTTGGAGCTCTGTAAGCTCCTCCTCCTTCTCCCTAATCTGAGAAATGAATCCTTCCTCCGCCTCTGCCCTAGCCTGTTTCTCAGTCTCCAATGCCATCGAATCCTTCCCACGTCCAGCATTGTCCTCCATAATTCTCTGCTGGTCCTTTCTTCGCTGAATGTCCAATTGCTCCATTACTGCAGTGAGTTCCTCCCTCGCGTTTCTAGCCTCCTCTCTCTTCTCTTGCACTTCAGCACGAGTTGCGTCAAGTTCGTTCATCATGTTCTTAACTTTTCCATTTGCTGTCATAATGTCACTTTCCCGTTGGCCAACGATGTTCGCTAATTGTTCTAGCTGACTCGAAAGCTCATCACTGAGATTGTCTACTCTGGTACGGTGCTGATCCTTTAGTTCTTCGGCCTCGGTTTCAAAGTGCCTTCGCTGCTGGTACACCTTCTGTCGCAGCATCGATCTCTCAGTGTAAAGTTGTGTGGCCCGGGTGTAAAGCGCCTGGACTTTGGCCGAAAAGGCTGATATTGAGAATTCTCCGGTTTCATCATCGAGCTCATCCTCCGACTTGGGATACTCCTCCGCAACCGGATCATGTCCTCTTGCTCTTTGCTGACTCCGAATTTCTTCTTCGCCCATCACCAGCATGTCCCACAAGGTCGATAGTATGGCCTCGGTTCTCTCCAGGTCATGAGCTGATTTGAGCTTTCCGGGGCTCGGTGGGGGATGGAAGTTGCTCTGCTGCAGAACTTTGACGTTCTGTTCTAATAGGGCGAGCTGGTCAGATAAACGAGTGCCGTTCAAGGTACCATTAGCAGGGACGTGGCCAGGAGAAGGCAAGCCTTGGTTACTGGTGAGCCGGATCAGCACGGTTCGTAGCTGGCTGTTGGTCTCTTCTAGGCGGCGCGCAGTATATGGGTCGTCACTAGGAGCAGAGCCTCTTCGGGAAGAGGGATGTATGTCTCCGCGCTGAAATCTGCTGTTTTTGTCGGCTGGTGAGCTTTGATCGTATAAACCAAATTCATCCAGCTTATCGGGGGTCCGGTAAAAGCTACGGTCGTCGAATTCAACGTTCATAGAAGACATTGTACCCCTCCTATTGACCGAACTGAAGGTGCCTGAAGGGGAATTCGGGGAGGGTGGAAGCCTGGGGAGATTTTTGATACCACCCTGGTGGGTCATACCCAGGATTCCGGCTCCATGCTGCAACAATCTCCGCTGTATTTCCACCGCCCTGTTGTTCAATCGCCAAAGTTCCTGAGACAACTCCTCACATTTTCTGTTACTTGCCATTAATTCTTCGTCGGTATGCTTCGTAACGTCACTAACGCCACCAAGCAAGGACCGCCGTTGCCTGCCCTTCTTCGAGTAGAGCCTACTTAGGGATAGGGCGGCATCGCGAACCTTGGATTCTAGGGCAAGCTTCCGTTTCGATGCGTCAATGCGATTGGCGAGAAAATTGTACTCCTTCTTGAGCTCGTCCACTTCTTCATAAGAAAGAATTTCATACTCGGTAGAATCTACTATGGCAGTTTCAACCAACAAATGCATTGCCATGGGGTCATTAACATTCAATAGTGCCGACGATCGCGGCCGCGTTTTGTTTAACTAGAAGAGAAGAAAAAGCGTTAAGCAGCTGCTGTCTTGAGACGAATTTAAGGAAAATTTAGGTAGTCGCAGCGGCACGGTGGAGGGAGCAATCATAAAAGATAAAATAAACCAAACGAGAAGATAAAGTGAAGGGATTAGAGGAGAGGTAATTCTCACAGCATTAAATCGAGGGTGGGACTCTTCGTTTGGCGATGAGAAATGCTTTTCGAGTATATGCGATGGTGGGCAGCTATTTGTGGCCGCCGCAGTGTATCTCGGACCGCTGGTGCGAGGGTCGGAGTCATTTGTGGACGGGTAGAGGGGCTTTGCGGAGCCCGCGCCGTTCAACATGACGAAAGGGAGATTAGTGCTTAAAGGTCGAATACTCGGACAGATGGTATCTCGAAGGGCGGTTGAAGCGAACTCAGTCACAAAAGGGAGGCTGTATTGTAAGAGTGATAATAGTAATCAACTGATGGTACTGAAACATTCGAGCCCGGGAATGCGCAAGTGCGGTGCACCATACCAAACAGCTGTGGTCAACCAGCACCGCTGTGGGCAGAAGGGCAGATGGAAAAGCAAGCGACAGGCACAGACAAGGAAGGGGGTAGGGGAGGAGGGGAGGAAAGGGAAAAGGGAGAAGTGTGGGTTGTGAAAGAGAGACGGTGACGGTGGACGAGGGTGGAGGCTGCCGCAGCAGACAGGGCTTCATTTGGTCTGTCAGTCAGCGAGGGAGCCTGCTGAGATACTTGGTGACAGGGTAACCACCAGGTTCTTGCTTAAACGAGAGGAAAGGACAGGGCAGTGCAGGATCAAATGTCTTGGCGAACTTCTGAAAATTATTTCCGCTTTGATCTGGGTTGCATTTTTATTATTTATTCGCTGGGGTATCTGGGTCCCTTGGAGATGAAGAAAATAGATAAATGCTTGTACTCGAGTACTGAGTAAGGTTTGATGAATAACAGTAAAATCAATTGTACGGTTGATTGTCTGGATTTTCCCCAGTCTCCCTCTGTGTGGCGGGGTTTTGCAGAGTAAAGTCCCAGAAGTTGTTTGATTGGGGCCGCTGCAACGGTCTTTTTTCACTTTCCCTACATCTGTAGAAGGGACTATCGCCTTGGGCTGAGCGTGCCATAGCGGAGATGTTTCTTTGAACGACTTTACCCACATTCCGGTCCACGTTTATGCATCAGGAACGCAGGGGTAAGCAGGCACAGTACATTTAGGGCTTTAATGGGAAGGTGCCAGAGAGTGAGAGCAGGTCCAGGGCCCGGTGAGAAGTTATGGAACAGTTACTCAAGGCTAACCACCCAAATATATCCCTGTCTGTTCCAGTTAATAAGTCCCTACCCTTTGTAACCAAGCCGGTCATTGTTCATGACAAAATTATTTCTATTGAAGAAAAAAATTAACAAGGAAAAAGAGGAAACCAGTTGGTATCGTTCCCGTGAGGCGACGGATCGAGTGTGCAAAAGAAATAGAAGCAAGAGGTAGAAACAGTTTGCCAAGAACAAAACAAAGTGCCAAGAAAAAAGCAAAGAAACCCTACTCTTGGAAATATGGTAGACTTGAGAGCTTACTTTGTAGCCTCCTTCTCCAGTTTCTCCTTCCAAGACATTCTCAACTCTTCCATCTGCTTCCAGCACTCTCTACCGAGCTCCTCGAGTTCGAGCCTGTTTTCCACACCCTCAACATCGGTGGCTTTCACCATCTCTTTGCCAGACCTGGTACATGCACTTCCCCACTTTATCTCCTGAGCCCGCACACTCTCTAACTCGTCATCTGGTGCGAGGGCCAGCCAGGAGGCGGCATTCGCGCCAGAGTAGGTGGATATGGTATGCCAGGGACTGCCGAACCAGCGCGCAATGTAGAAGGCGAGTAGCATGCAGTTGAAGAGTAGGAAGTTCAGGGGGATGATACTCGTCCCGCAGATACCGGGGTGGCAGACGTACATCTTTGGGACCCGCTGATTTTGCCTCTCGAGCTTAACGCCATCACGGATTCGCTTCTGGTGAGAAAACGAAGTGGTAAAAGGCGAAGTGCACTCCAACCCGGACGTCAACGCCAAAACGTCCGTGAGGCGCTTACTACCCTCATAGGAATGACTCGCGCGCACGCCTTGCAAGTCCTCGACGGAAAGCGCCCACGGGTACGCTTCCAGCGAGGATGTCCAGATAATCCGCCCGCTACCCTCGGCCAACAAGTCCGCAACCTCATGCGCGAGGAAGTAATGCCCAAACACGTTCGCCGCGAACACCGTCGGTATCGCCTCACCGCTTAATGGGCCCTCCTGCGAGGTCATCCAACCCACGTCCTGGATCTTGTATGTGGGCACAGTGACGGCCTGGATCCAGTTCTTTGCTAGCGAGACGAAGCAGCCCAACCAATCGATGCCGAGGAAGGAGCCCATTCCCGCGTTTAGGATCGCTGCATCGAGATGCGGGTATGTGCTGCTTAGGGTTTGGGCGAGGGTGTACACGGAGACGAGGTTGGTTAGGTCGACGGAGTGGTGGGCGAGGGTGTAGCGCAGGGTGGGAACATTGTGGATCTGGAGATGGTTGCTTAGGAGTGCGAGGGTGGCTGAGCCTTTGCTATGGGAGCGGGTGGTTATGATTAGTGTTAGGTGGTGGTTTTCTGGGTGTGTGATCAGGAAGTCGTCTAGCAACCTGTGTGCGAGGGAGAGGCCGAGGCCGCTGGGGGAGGTTAGTCAATGAATCACTGTTTTTTTACCAAGTAGATAGTAGAATGGGGAAGCTTTGGAAACGTGAATATACCTATTCGCACCCGTGAGCAGAAAGTAGTATTGAGTTTTCTCCGACATCACTTCGCGCTCCCTATCTGACGTGCTTGAAGTATGGTATTATTATATATTTTTTCCTGGTGGTCAATTGTCAGATGCTGCGTGAGGGTCGTTGGCTAGGGTTGTTAGGGGATGAAGGGGATGGAGGTGGCTGTCATGCAGTGTTTTTTGTTTTTGTTAAGTGCTTAGATTTGTTCGTGGATACAGGCAGATCCCGTCAAGCACCCTGAAGCACCCGAGCAAAGTACCGGGACCCGGATGGCAAGGGGGGCTTACAGCGATTTGCAAACGTTCTGTCCAGGGCGCGGGAGAGGAGTTTCTTTCTGAATGTAAGTGGGAGAGATTATCGTGCACTACTAATTGTAAGAGTACGAGTATATGTGTTGTAAAATAGGGGTAATATACCGGTAGAGAGTACTAGTACACGTACACTACTGTAAAAGTGCAGGATTAAGGATGGTGCTGAAGGAGGTGAGTACCGTAGTTCAAGCTGGACCCACGGTAAGGGCAGGTGTCTTTGAATTAAACTCTCAAATCTTGCGATTTCTTGGCAGAATTGGATTCACCTATAATACCTGTATCGGGTAGCCATTAATACTTATGTTAGGCCTTTGCTAATGGACCTATCTACAAGTAGTCTATCATAATTATCATAATATTATCATAGCTTCTCTAGTCACACGTAAACTGCTTGGTAAGCCCCCTAATCCCTAGTATCATACCGTATGATATGGGCACTTGTTTCTTGACTGATGCCCTTTCCATCAAGCTCAGAGCCGGCCGCTATGCATATCAAATCCACATCCTGTACCCGCGCTATTTGGCTTTTGAGCCCTTGACAAAGGCTTCAAAGGCTCCAACTTGAGAAAAAGTCTTAGCCATTTTGAAACAGTATGGGTATGTGTTGTGGAATTTTTGTTAGGTTACTGCTTGCTTCAAAGGGATGCAGAGCTGCCGGTATTGAGCACACTGTAGGCAGACTGCGAAATGCTTGCTATTTACACAATAGGAGCAGGAACCTTAGCACGGCTGGCGGTGATAGAGCACCTTGCCCGGATACTTCTTGCCTATTACCCGTAGTCGTAATAGAATTACCCAAATTTAGTGGTACCAGTATCCTATCTATCCGTTTTACCCTTCCGTGCTCGAGTACTGTACATGCCTCTCTCGAACCACCCTGGCCAAGCTAACTCAACGCATGGTGCACGCATCTGCGCCTGCGCACTCATGTGCCTCCGGGACCAATACCTGCAAGCACGACATTTGGGCCGCGCATCTTATTTCAATTCGCAATCCCCTCCTCCAATTTTATGGCTTCTATCCCACGCCGTAGGCTCGTGGTAGATCCTTCATTTCCAATCCCGGTCTCAACTTCTACTACCGTTTTCGGCCGATTTTTATTCAGACCCTCTAGCAGCGTACAAGCCTTACACAGTTTTTGTGAGGTCAAATACCCGCAACGAGTACAATTCGACATCTTCTGCTCGCGAATTTTCTTAGGTGTCTGCTTCGTTTTCTTCAGTTTACCCGGAGAAATAGAAGGTGTAAGGATAATTGAAGCCTCAAGGCCAGACATCTCGGCTATAAGCGCCTTCTCCATATCTCCCATTTCACCGCCTGACGACCGCCCTGCTCCCCCATTACTGCATCCCGCATCGCCGCTTCCACTATCGGCGTCTACACCAGATTCTTGGGGCGGCCTGGCGCCTGACGCCTGGGCTTGCGAGAGTATCATCCTGGAAAACGCCTCGCCGGACCGGACGATATCTAGGATAGCCGATGGGCGGACCTTCTCGAGCGCTTTAATCAGTGTTCTTGCACTGCCGCGGAAGGCTTCGGGGGAGTATATGCATTCTGTCGAAAAGTAATCCAATTTCTGATGAAGTGCATAGAGGACGATCTCTTTTTCATAGGCATATTTTAGAGGTTTGCTGCGCGCTATGGGTGAGGATGAGGAGGATGTGACTATCGATGTGCAGCGGTGGAGTCGGGGGAGGTCGCCTCGTAATACTACACAAAGAATCAGCCAAAAAAAACCTCGACAAGATCAGGAAATGCGAGGGTACGTACGATTCATCAACACAGTCTCCGCAATGTCATCTGCATTATGCCCCGTAACCACGTGATTAATACCCAACCTCTCGGCCCCTCGATCTAACGCCTGCCGTCGAAACACCCCACAATAAGTGCAATTCCCTTTTTTCCCAATACTCTCAACAACTGAGTCCATACTCCACCCATATAACTCTTCATAACTGATGATAACCAACTCCATCCCATATTGAACAGCGTTCCTCTTCACCGTCTCTAAGGAGTCATCTCTATAACCTTTAATCCCCTCATCAATACTTAACAGAACAAACTCGGCGCCGTAGCCGTGCCGCTCATTGAGTGTCTTTAGCACACTCGCGAGAACGGTGCTGTCTTTGCCCCCTGAGGCCCCGATTGCAACACGGCTCCCTCGCGTGAAGAGGTTCGTGCTAACTATTGTGGCGTGGATTTCCGACTCGAAAGCGGAGAGAAAGCAAGGCTTGCAGAGCTTCTGGTGGGTTTTGGGCCGGGATATGAGGGCTCGGGCGGAGCAGCAGGATTCGCAGAGCTTGGAGGCGGGGATGGGGAGTGCCGGGGACATGGTAGTCTGTGTGTGTAGAGCGTAAACCGTGTGTTCCGTTTATCGTAAGCAATGAGGTTGGAGTGTCACTATCGTGGGGGGGGCTGGCGGCCGCCCAGATGGGATGGATTGAATGGCGGGGCACTATGTGTGCTCGAGTATGCTAAGGACCCAGCGTCTACGACTAAAAAGATCATAGCAGGGTAACTCTAAATTAGGTCATGCGCTATCACTAGCCTTCACTACTTGTAGGTTCCCTAACCGAGCCCACATTGGGAAGTTCGAGGAACGCTAACTACTACAAGTGTTTACTAGGAAGATCTAATAGGGTTAATTTTTACAATTGTACGAGGTACAGCCTACCCGGTCCTACAGTCGTTGGAAATGCCCAGCTTGGATATTTAGAGATTTAAGGTCACATGAAACAGAATTTTATAATGGCCTCATTGTGCGTCGAAGAAGTCCACCGCAAAGCATCATCTACTCGAGTATGAAGGGGGAGATCGCTGCCAATCCCCCACGGTATTATCCATAATAATTGAGGGCTCGCTTCACCATCAATCCAACCCCCTTCGTTGCAACATTGGCCCGCAGCACGCCGAAAAACACAGAGCCTCAACCAGCGACACTATCCCTATTCTTCGACAAACACCCACTGGACTTGTGAATCCTTGCACCATGGTTTCCCATCGCGTCGAGTACTTGGTGGATGGAGAAAATCGTTCGAATAGAACGAGAAATCGGAGACACGACGGACTCGCGCGTTGGAGTTACTCGCCCGCCACTTACAGGTGGTACGGCTTTTTTCTCTTCGACTCTACTGTCCTGACGTTTATGAACACAACTGCTATTGCGTGCCAGCAAAATCCTGAGGCCCTAACTGAATTTTGCCCATCTGCAATAGTTGTGTCTACAAACGTCAGGACATTGCGGTTATATTATTTCCTTTCGGCGATGTGTTCTAGCAACCGCTGGCTCTGTGGACCTCTTCGCTCCTCATCCAGATACTACCGCAAGTGAAAACAGAAGACCCCTTAGCTCTTCTCCCAGTAGCCTGTAATGATAGTCCCATTTGGTAGCAGATGACCTCCTTGCTCCTCTGTTTGCGTCACTGGGGATCTGGTTGTGGCACACGTTGTTTAGGGGCAATGTATTTTGAGAGATTCATTTGACTGCCACGATACTTTGTGCCAGTACCGGTACCCTAAGGCAATGAATCTGATTGTTACGTTATCCTGTGATGGGTGGGAAAGGCGGGTGTTATAAAACGTATTACGCTACGCCACACCTGAATGTTCTGGAAATAGGTTTGCACCCCCTTCTGCTCTACGTTTATCCTTCACACAAGCTAACGCTGAGACGCGGTCTACAGCTTGTTCCCATCGGTCCTACACCTGTAAGGGACCTAATTGTCCCCGATCCGAATGAAACAGGTGCTCAACCGACAACATGAGGTGATACACCTGGCAGAGCAGATTGACTGCCCGTTTCCTGGATGCGAGAATGCTGGCGAGAAGGGAACAAGATATATGATACTCTAGCTGTTCGCGTAAAGAACAAGCATGGGGTACCATTACTTGTGCTTCTCATCTAGGAGTTGTCCTGCCCCTTTGTCATAGTGTGTATTGGCAGTTCCTTTCTAACAAAGGAGGATAGTGTACTAGAAATATAGAACTAGTGCCCACTAGTATCGGGAAGATTAGGATTGCGTAGGTGTGCGGCAAGAATGTTCAATCTCATCAAATTCAATTCACGATGCCGCTTTTGTATGGGGTTTCATCTCAATCTCTTGCAAGTCCGGGTTTGGGGAGGACTCCGAGACCATAAACTTAATGCGTAGCTGCATAATAGAAATCGCACTTTATTGGGAATTCCCACTGGTTAGCACGGGTATACGAGTATATCAAGTTCAGAGTTTATATTACGAGCTGTTGCCAGTATCTGTCTTCTTAGAATCCACTACATGGTTCCCCCCCCCGCCAGTCTTGCACCGCCTAGATACTATACCTTCGGTAGAAAATAACTGCCAATACGCACTGCGACAAATGGGGAAGGCAACTCTTGGATGAGAAGCACGAGTACTGCACTGTATAAGGCACGCCAACCTACAAAGAGAAGAGCGCGGTGACAATATCTGTGTGCCAAGGCATGCATGCGATATCACTCGATATACGTTTTCCCACCAGGAATACCGGTACTCATTCCTGGAGTACCGGCGAGACCAGCCCTAGCCCAACCGATACGAGGGTTTTGTGGGGTACCCTCGTCCTCGGTGATGCCATCCTTTTTAGCCAACAGTCACCCCACTCGCTTCTTGATTAACACCTTCCTTCCCATCAACACCATTTTCACCGTTCCTTACTCTAACTTATGGACGACTTATTCGATGAACTAATGGGTGTTCTCGGGGACGAAACCCCTAGAGATATTCCTAATAGAGGACGCGATGCTGGCCACTTTCGGCAGGAGCCTAGATTTAGTTCTAGCCTCCCCCCCGGGCCACAGGAACACAGTCGGTATTGGCCGATGCAGAGCTGGGAAGATTTAAGTCGATTTGGTGGGTTGTCACTTCCATGGCGATGGAGGATAGTGTTCTCATGACAAACAACAATAATTTTAGCAGCTAGTCAGCAATCGGTGGGTACTGTGCAGAGCAGGGTGGGGACAAGACCTCCGGACACCTTAGGACAGGCTTCTGTGTTGGGTGTAAACTTGGGGAGGGTGCTACCTCGGAGTTACAATACCGAGCACCTCCCACAAGGCGAGGGAGGCAGTTCTCGTGGAGATAGCGGCCGAAGGAATCCCACCTGGGAGAATGTAGGACTGAGTGGAACTCTGGTGCCTGGCAAGTACACAACGGGAGTCATGACTGAGAACTCTGGAGCTGACACCCAGCAGGCACACATTTCTCTAGCCAGAAAAGTCCATCCTTCGGTTCCCCAGTCGTTGAGACATCACGGGAGGTTCAGGATAGCCAACCCCGCCAGAGAACGACGCCCCGTGAGCCCGGCAGGCTGCTTGGAATCCGTGCGGTGGGAGACACCACAATAGCACGTTTTAGGCCACCCCTCAGAGCTGCCCTTGTTGCCCAAGAGTCTTTAGCTCCTTCCGGAACAATCTCCTATTCCCATGCTCCTCCTATTGCGCAAGGAGTCTCTCTACTCTCTGTCAATATTTTGCCAGATAAATATCGAGGCTTATTCCAGTTCCCAATTTTTAACGCGGTCCAGTCAAAATGCTTTCCACTGGTTTATGGATCGGATGACAACGTTGTCCTGTCGTCCCCTACTGGATCTGGGAAGACAGTGATCTTAGACCTTGCAATTTGCAGGCTTTCCGTCAAGATGCAACCAGGGAGTTATAAAATTGTTTACCAGGCTCCTACAAAAGCCCTTTGCAGTGAAAGAAAGCAAGGTCATTGATCCCCTCCTCTCAGCTTGGTTGGCATATTTGGCCTGGCTCTTTCTATAAACTAACTGCCCCATGAATAGACTGGGAGAAAAGGTTTAGCGCGATTGGTCTTACGTGCACAGAGCTAACGGGTGATACCCAACAATCGCAATTAAGAAATGTAAAGAATGGGGACATTATTGTGACCACCCCCGAAAAATGGGATAGTATGACGAGGCGATGGGAAGACCATAGAAAACTGCTGGAGATGGTCCGCCTGTTTTTAGTATTTTCGATGACCCATCGGCTTGTAACAGGACGTTTGTCACTAATAACCTATTAGGTTGATGAAGTTCATATCCTAAAGGAGGACCGCGGGGCAACTTTAGAAGTTGTGGTATCAAGGTAATGCCGCAATAAACAAATCACAGATCCCCTATGTAACGTTTGAGAGACAGGATGAAGTCCGTTGGATCCGATGTCCGGTTCATAGCTCTAAGCGCTACGGTGCCCAATTCCGCGGATATCGCGGAGTGGCTGGGAAAGTGCCCTTCTGTGCCGCAATCCCCAGCCCACAATCAAAGATTTGGTGAGGAATTCCGGCCGGTGAAGCTTCAGAAGTTCGTATACGGATATCAGTCTCCCGGAAATGACTTCGTATTTGATAAGAAGCTGGATAGAGCGTAAGTGGATCATTTATTGGGCCTACAGGTCGGGGAAATTAGTATTAACACAGTTGTGAAATGATAGACTGCCAGAGGTTATACAGAAACACTCTGCAAGGAAGCCTATCATGGTGTTTTGCATGACTAGAGCTATGTGCATCAGCACAGCCAAGGTGCTCGCTCAATGGTTCTCCACTGTGAAACCAGAAGATAGAATGTGGCCAACCCCGACAATACAATTCTCCTTCAGGGATAAGGACTTGCGCTCAACTGGTGCATGTGGTGTGGCTTTTCACCATGCTGGACTTGATCAGAATGATAGGGCCCTGGTCGAGCGACTTTTCCTTGAGGGCCACCTCTCTGTGATCTGTTGTACATCGACGCTGGCAGTTGGCGTTAATCTTCCCACCCATCTTGTTGTCATAAAGAATACCGCAACATGGTCTAATGGCGGCCCCAAAGAATACGTCGATCTTGAGGTGATGCAGATGCTCGGAAGGGCTGGCCGGCCACAATTTGATGATACTGGAGTAGCAGTTATAATGACGAGGGGGGAACATCGGATCAGATATGAAAGGATGGTTTCCGGAACCGAAATTCTTGAGAGCTGGTAAGTTACCTTTTTGAAAAAAGGTTCATCTAAGCTAACCAGCTCAAGTTTGCATGAGAATCTGGTGGAGCATATAGTAAGGTTATGTCACTCAGCAGCCTAAGCCGTCACTGATTGGTCTCAGAATGCTGAAATAAGTTTGGGAACTATTACCAATGCCGAGTCGGCTAAAAAGTGGTTGAGATCCACCTTTCTTTACGTTCGTTTGAAGAAGGATCCATCACACTACGGGATAGGAGGGGAGAGAGGAATCCAGGATATAGAAGAGCGATTAGAAGAAATATGCGAAAAGAATATCAAACTTCTGACGGAGGAAGGGCTGGTGTTGGTAGAAGGCGGCCGATTACGATGTTCCGAACAAGGACTAGCAATGGCAAGATATTATGTGAAATTTGGATCAATGAAAACAATTCTGCAACTTCAAGAACGAGCAGGTCTATCGGATGTGGTATAGCGCCCCGGGGCCTGGGTGAACAATTACTAATAGAGCCAAGCTTGTCGCTTTGTCTAGTGCGGAAGAGTTTAGAGAAATCCGATTTCGAAGCGGTGAGAAGGGACTCTATAAAGAATTGAATAAGTCTCCGGGGGTGAGATTCCCAGTAAAGGGCAATTTGTGGAATAGCTCGCACAAGGTCCAACTGGTGATTCAGGTGATTTTCTCAATGTATATCACTGGGCTGGGGCTAACCGTGTCCTAGTTCGAGATTGGAATGATGGAATTTCCCGGCGAAGCTGGCTTTCAAAAGTATAAGACCTCACTGTTACAAGATAAGGCACTGGTTTTTCAGCATTGCCATAGGATCATTCGGTGCATCATTGATTGCAAAATATACTCAAAAGATGCAACAACGGTGAAAGCTGCACTCGAGCTAGGAAGATCACTTAGAGCCAAGGCATGGGAAGATTCGCCGAGCCAGTTACGCCAGATCGAAGGGTTTGGGCCAGTGGCAATCAAGAAGTTGGTAAATGCAGGAATCCGGAATCTCGAGATGCTAGCAAGGATTGAGTCTCATAAGATTGAAACCACTTTATCTCGGAATCCACCGTTCGGGGCCAATGTGCTTAAAGTTGCTCAATCTGTTCCTTTATTTAGGGTTTTTTGCAACCAGATATCCGCGGTATGTCAAGTGGACACTTCATGGGCTTTGTGTTAAACTGTGGGCTAATTTGAAGATCCGATAGAGCGGTAATGGGAGGGATCCCGTGAAGTTAATTGTGAAGGCAGAGCTGGGATTCTTAAACAGTCGGCCTCCTGAGAGATTCCGTGGAAACCTCCTCTTTGCAAACTTTTTTGTTGAGCGTTCAGACGGCCTCTTGGTCGAATTTAGGAGGCTTCCGTAAGATACCCGCTGGTCCTAACAGGCAGGGTGCTCATGCGTTTTAGTGTCTCGAAGCTAGACGGTGGAAAAATAGTTCAGTTTAAGGTTGATTTGGAAACACCGGAGCAAGGGGTCCTGTGTCACTTGGTTTGCGAAGATATAGGTTTGTGCTGGGTCCCGGTTTACGAGAGGTAATAGTAACGCTGTGAACCTAGTTGGTACAATTAAGACCCACTTCCTTAAACCAATAGTGGATATTTGTTTGTTTCCACGAAAGGCGATTATATCACCTTCACAAAACGCTAGTAATAATCCCGCAGATTCTAGTGCGGCTAGAGAGCATGCCGGGGGTGAGGAGGAAGAATATGGGGATGCTGAATTCATTGCTGCCGGTAAGAACAACGGAAGGCGAGTTGGATAACAGACGCTAATAGTATGTTGGAACCATAGTGGAAGACCTCGACTTCTCGCATATTGGGGGCCTTGGCGAATCATTGACCAATCAGACTAGACTGAACACAGCAACTAATGCGAAAATGCTTGCTAACAGCATAAACGGAGCTAAGGAGAATACAGTCTCCGAGGAGGCCGAAAACCAGGAGACTCACCAACTGCCGAATGGAAATTGGGCGTGCAAACATAAATGTGGAGACAAGTCTAAGTAAGAGGGCCCAAGCCCAGATTGATCATCGTGCGCTAAGATAAGTCAGATGTAAGCATTTTTGCTGCCGCGAAGGATTAGAAAAGCGCCCGAAGGCTGTCAAAGTTACGAAAGGTGCCGTCGCAGTACAGGCAAACACAATGCCAGGAGCAAAGCTAGTAGAGAAAGGGTCCAATGGAACCGGAAATATTGGGTGGCAGGCATTGCCATGCAATCGGCAGAGCAGCCTTGTGCCCAAAGGAGTGAGGGTTGATGAAGGCTTCGTATGCTCCTTACCCCAATCGAAACCTGACCTCCAGCTCTCTACAGACATCACACGCCTGAAAAGATTGCATGAAGTTCACGGAGGAGAGACTGGGTCGAAGGTGAGGCGTGTTTCCGCCATGCCACTCCTCCCATCGGGCAAACCTGCAGACGAAAGCGCATCGAGGAAAATTCACGGGGAGAGGTCGAGCGATGACGACGACGGGCTTCCTACATTGGAAAGGCTCCTACGCGAGGGTACAAGCTATAGATGGTGTCCCGAAACGATGACTTCAGGGCTGAAGAAAGGTATTCTCCAACGTCCAGTTGGAAAAAAAGCCGACACCAAAAAGGACAGTGTGGGTAGCGTTCAGAAGAATGAATTGAAGGTTGAGCTTGCCAAGATAGAACAAATTCCAGCAGGCCATGAAGCACATGGGAACGGGGATTTGGTGCTAGGCGGCTCAAAGCCTAAGGATCGGGTTGTCGGTCCCAGAGAACGGGCACCCTACGCTCCCTTATTTAGCATGAATAAGCAACTGGGTGCGCCAGCCGCTGAAGGAGACGAGACCCCAAAGGTGGGACATATCGCCAAACGTGAGGGTACAGCGCTTTATGAAGATATACAGGCCTGTGATGTGAAACAAGAGCATAAAGTGGCAGCTCCACCATCAGCTAGGGTGCAGGTTGGCCGAACCGAGCAAGAGGAAATCAAGCAAGAGGGCTGCAACCCAATACAGCAGAGTACACCAATGCCTGCCGTGAGACTCAAGTATGAACCTAAAACCGAACACAGCAAGGGGCAGAGACCAAAGTCTGAGGATGACGAGGACTTGGATTATATAGTTATGTTTTCTGGCCAAAGCAGCATTAAGAAGGGGATTGAGATTAAGGACGAGGGAACTGAAGAAACTTTACAAGAGAGCAACTTATTTGAAGATTTTGTAATTTACGTCTAAGGGCATGATTGAAGAAATACAAAGCGGCCGGGCCACATGATTGGATTAGACTGCCATAAAAACCGGAATAATTGGGAATCATGGTAAGAGGTTAAATTAAGGTGGGGCCTAAGCGAAAAAGCAAAATACAAGTGACTGAGCATGAGACAAGTACCGTACGTAGACCCATGATTTGACCACAGCTCATCAATGAGCAGAGCAGGAAGAAAAAAGAAAGGGAAAAGAAAGAAAAAAGAAAAAAATTGTGTAATATCATACTAAATAAGAAGAGATACGGTATCCAGAGAAAAGGAAGAGAAAAATAATAATCAAATGGGAGTCAAACCGCCAAGGACCTTGAGGTCAGTCTTGAAAAAGCCAAGAAGCTATAATAAGTGCTGCTATGGAAAGCCTGTGGTAAAAAGAAAGGGTATTTGGATGTTGATTGACAGGGCATCCTACTTTTGAGTATCTTGTTAGAGAAAAGGAGATATGGGTTTGCACCTAAGGATTTGTCTCTTTTGCCATATCTTGTTATTACATAGTGTGACAATATGCCCATACCATCTACTTGTCCCAGGCCATAAGTACCCGAAAATGAAGGGGGATCATTTGTATGGGGGCACAGACACGCACGGATGTTTTGCCATATATTTCTTTAATCCCTGTTTTCGGGTACTTATGGCCTGGGACAAGTACCAAGTTGTCATCAGGGATACCAGGGCTCTAGGAGTCAAACCTTACTTTGGGCTCCCCCCCCTCGCCGGCGTGGCTGAACAGAAGGTGCGCGGGCAATTTTTAGAGGTATTGGGTGATGGAAGGATGGACGGTGTGGGGCTGGTTGGGGGCCGAAAGTGTGGTGTTGCATCTTCTGGATGGGTAGTGAATTTCAAGGATAAAGTAAATACGGTAGAGGACGTAGAGGATGGTTGGGGGAATACAGTATCCCAGAGGGTCGCGAGATTCTCGAGTTGCGAGAGTGACGGCGCTCTTGGCCACTTGGCATGGATTTTCCCATGGTCAGCCCTGCTTTTAAATTTTCTTTGATACTTTTCTTGTTTGCTCTTGGGATTAAAGTTTCTCTTTTGGGCCAAGCCTTGAAATAAGTGGAGGCATGTATCATACTCGTTTTTATGCTACGACTCTGTAGTCCTAAGCTTTATGGATGGGATGTTGATCGAGTGCTGTGCCCCTACTGCAATTTGTGTTGCGTGAGCGTTGCACTACCGTACTTCCTTCCGCCCCCTTCTACCTAGCCTTTTTTTGCCTTTCCCACCCGTCACTATGATCTTGGACTCACACTGTATCATACCTGTCTCCTCACGCCCAATCCCTATCATTCACTCCCTGTCGCTCGCCCCACATTCTTCCTACCCTGTCTACCAGGACAAAGCCATCTGAAAATTTGCCCTCCCTGTTCAACCCGTCCCTCCCCTCTAGTTCTCTAGTTAGCTTGCCCTCGTGCAACATTAGCACTAGCTTGCGCTCCTTATCCCCGTTGCCCTCCAAAGGACCCACCATCACCCGCACGTTTTCGCTAACAGCTAACGGTCTTTCCTCCGTACTGTCGACCTTTCTCAAAAAACGGTCCGTCACCTCGTGTAGTTACAATTCCTCCCTGTTCTCTTCATCCCCTTCATACCCCTCCTACCCCTCTTCGTCGCTGCCCCCCATGGGTAGCGGTTCTTCAAAACCCATAAGGAATACAAACCGGAATAGCCATCGGCCGTTACGCACCGCCTACTTACGATCCACCACAGCAACGAAAAGGCAGCCTGTAGTTCCTCCCCGATTGAAAAATGGAGAGCGCGAGGCTTTCACTGCTGCAATTGACCAAGGAACTACGAGTTCACGTTTTCTAATTTTCGATCGGTCTGGCACTCCCCAGGCTAGTCACCAGGTCGAATTCGAACAGTTATATCCGCACTCGGGGTAATTGGTCCCAATATATATATATATAAATACTGGGGGGGGGGGGGGGGGGGGGGGGGGGGGGGGGGGGGGGGGGGGGGGGGGGGGGGGGGGGGGGGGGGGGGGGGGGGGGGGGGGAGGAGGGGGGGGGGGGGGGGGGGG
>Ga0307517_10000332_pt1 | contig 82070 bp, 76 predicted proteins | sample 23_EM_MG_FD_194515 | JGI IMG/M metagenome (GOLD analysis project Ga0307517, IMG submission 194515) | Populus trichocarpa ectomycorrhiza microbial communities from riparian zone in the Pacific Northwest, United States - 23_EM | ecosystem: Host-associated > Plants > Roots > Unclassified | place...
AGGAAGTAATGACGGGAAAACGTCCGCCGAATACGCGAGAGGACTGAGGGAATCCAGGAGTGTGGGAGAAGCGGAGGTGATGTTGGTGGGGTTCCGGATGAGAAATGGATTCAGGGAGAGGTTAGTAACGGGGTTAAAGGAGAGAGGGTATCATGGAAAGAAAGCTGGCGGGCGGGGGTATCGGGGGGGGAGGCCGGGAGGAGGGATGTCGCGGCCGCAAGACGTCCGCAAAAGGGCAGCATGGGAACGGGTGCATTGGGAGCGAAGGCATGAAGAGGCTGGGCGCTGGGGGTAGAGTATCAGGGGGGTGGCTGCGCCAGGGGGAGTCAAATGCGTCAGGACGCAAAAAGGGCCAAGTCCAATGCGTCCGGACGCTGACTTGCACGTCCGGACGCATTGGACTCGGCCCTTTCACTTCCGGACGGAATGAGCCCGGGCGGACGCATTGGACTCGGCCCTTTCACTTCCGGACGGAATGAGCCCGGGCGGACGCACCCAGAACAGCAGTTTACGTTATAAGCGCCTGGAACGTCTGGCGCACAGGGTGAGCGGGAGAGACAGAACGCAAGGTATTTTTTTTGCTGATGATGTATATAGTACTTACTTCTCTCAATTCTAGGAAATATATGCTTTCTTATAATCCCTACACAATTTAATAAGTTTACAAATTCAAAAGAGTTTACCTTACATCTTAGTATAAGTTATTATTAAACAATTCAGCATGTTAGGTAAGAAAAAATACCTAATAAGTCCCAAATAATCCTTACTTGCACAAGTAGATATCTTGTAAAAAAATATAAAAATTTACATCTTGATGTAAGTTTATTGAGATTATTGTAGCCATATAGTTTTGAATAACTCAGGTTGGGTAGTCATATACGATTGACTCCTAGCATGTTAACAGAATTTTCACAATTATCTCTATATACTACCTGAGAATGAGCTTTTCAGGCTCGTATTCACGTTCAAATGAATATACCCACTATGGAAGTCAGTAGAGTCAGCCTGTTTGCTCCAGAAGGCTAGGAAAGCATGTGAGTTGCTCTATCTGCCTGGTACCTATCCACCACAAGAGAATACGGTTGGTGAGACTTTGCTTAAGCCACCGGCATATAATTATCTTCACGGACGAGGAGGACAAAAGAAGAAGGGTTGCCAGTGTGAGTTTGTGATAAGCTGGATGGTATGGTACATCATCGGTCAGTACCCCCTCAGGCTGCAGTGTTAGTTAATAATGAATTTCCTAACAATTTCATCACAGTAAAACGCAAACTAAACTAAAAAGACTAGCTTCGCACTCCTAGAAATTTCAATCGAGTGATATCCAAAGCATTCCAGCTCAACTTAAGATACAGACCTTTTTCCACGAAGTCTACGCCTAATATCAGAATGATCATACCAGGAGTAGTGAGGTAATGCAACCCACTGATATATACTACCCAACATCCGGAGTCAGCAATGGCACTACACTCCTACGAGACTGAATCCGCCAATCAAGAAATACGCTAATATCACTATCTCTTTAGTACGATGCAGTGAAATCCGGCAATACCAACGCCGAGCGCCATTCTCCCTCCTCCCCCCGAGAGCGGAGCATTATTTCCTTGACGGTATCCTTCAGACCGGCTGTGATTTCCCCCTCCGTAAGGGGGAAGCGGGGACAGGGATTTTTTGCAGTTGTCAACGATCTACCGTAGAAAACTATCTTGTATCAGACTCACTATATTATGGCGGTCTGGAACGGTTATATAACAACATGCCCATCACTCTACGCCCATTACTAAAGGCTGAATGGTAAAAACTAAAGACTTCACCTCGTGAGCGGTAGCCCCCGGGGGGAATTTTTAACATAGTAACATTCTTATTATACTGATACCTCACCCATTGTACGAGACAATTCTGGCAACATTTGACTCCAAAACGCAATATCTAGAAGTATAATATACATACCCTCCCTCCCTCCCTCCCCAACACTAGGCTACGATCTCCAATCTCTACACCGTGGCAATTGCCCTGCCATAAAACACAATAGCCCAGACAAGCGGTGTAAGAAACTCAACTAACTTGATACAGGTAGAAATCCACCATCCCCATGAACGCATAGTAGAGCTACCAATACCTCTTGGAGTCTTCCTTCATTCACCCCACGAACTAGAAAAGCAGGGCTTAACTACCAGAGAGTATCGTAATTCACCAAGTTGAGTTAGCACTATAGCTCCAGAGTTAGTCAACAAATCGCACCAGGATTCCGAGATTTCCAACCGGAATACGGAGGGCAGCTCGGAAGAATCTGGGATATGTGATTAAAATTGGGAACCGCCTCCTTCTCCTTTCACGTGGGACTGGCTGCATGTTCCGGATTCCTGGGACGAACTGCTCAGGAGGTTCTCATCTAGCATTAATTAGGGGGCCGCTGGGTTCTATTCTCCTTCGTCTTTGCACCAGCTTCTCAAATCTGGATCATGCGAGCCTAGGATACTATGACACAGAAGAAAGGTGGATCTATCATGAATGGGTGTTGTAGGGTAAGGTGTAACCTAATCACAGCTGCTAAAAGACATCACCAGCAGGAGCCGAACCTGCTTACTACTATTCCCAGTCAATGATTGAAACGGGGTTCAATTCTATCATTCTCTATCCCACTGTACGCATAGTCCTTATTTCTCTCAGCTGCCCCGAACTATTTAGATCTAAGGCTCATCTAGATCTTACAAACAAACTTTTCGAGCAACTTATCGGTGGATCAACGCTCAATTTCCCCGCCAACTATACAGAGATACTTCCAAACTTTAGGGGAAATCACAGCAAGTTAAAAATGAAATAAAAGGGAGAGAAATCAAAGAAGCAAGACTATGCGCCTTCCACCCCGCCTGTAGCTTTACGTTTTAAGGAGGAACCAACCGAACGCATGTATATGCAATTCCAGACCCAGATGAAGAACATAACAAACAGATGATAGATTAAAAAAACATAACGAAACCCCTTACATTTAAAAATAAGTATTTGTGGGATCGTATAAAAAGGTGACATGGAAAAGTGAAAGCAGGACCTTTGGGGGGGGGAATAAAAAATAACTTAGCGTTTATCCCATAAGCATCAAACGTCAAACATGAAGTAGAGAAGAAAGGGAAATATGAGAGTAAGGAGAAATTGAAAAAAACAGAAGAGAAAATAGAGCTCGCTCAGAAACCGCTAGCCATCCTCGACTGATAATCCCCACGTTTTTTCGGGCTCTTCGGTGCTCTATTGACCGGTCCTCTAGAGGGAGCCCTAGCAGACGGCGACGGCGTGCCAGACTTCTCCTTATTTCCGCCCCTGAAAACCCTCCTCATGCCGGCCCTTCCTCCCTCACCAAGCCTGTCGAGCAGATTGTCGAGTAGGAATGCGCTGTCATGAGCGCCCTCACGAGAGAGCAGCCCCCCTGTATCACCAGGATCAACATCTGAGTTGTTTAAGTGATCGTACTCTTCTTCTGCTTCAGAGAGAGATTCCTCCCCAGTGCGACCCATGCTACGCAACTGTGGAGATGAGACCGACCTTGGTGTATACCCCCTCCCCAGTGGGATTGGTGGAGCTGTAAAAGCTGTTGGTGTCATAACACCTGGCTGTTGATCTCGGGGCACCGGAGTGCAGAGAGAGTCGGCGAATGAGGTCTGAAAAGATGTCACGCTGGGAGTGCGAGCTAGCGATCTATTCAAGATTGCATAAACACGGCTGTCATAAACCTGAGGAGCAGTCTCACCGCCCTCGATAAACTCTGCATCTGCTTGAGAAGGTGTATGATTGTGGCTTGAGAGACCTTCGTCTCCACCAAAGAAAGCATCCAAATCTCCCAACCTCAATACTGTATCGCTAAATCCACCCTCACCTCTCCCATCTTCGCTCAGCATTGTACCTGTCCTATCCTGTATAGTGTATGAATAATCTTCCATGTGGAACTGCACATCTGGTGTGGGTGGCGCTTCTTCCTCTTCCGCGACGGCTGCTTGTGTACAAGTGTAGAAGACAGCGTGAACGTTATCCCTTGTCATGGCAGCATTGATCGCCGGCATAGGTATTGCCCAGCCGCTCTCATCAGGAATACCAAAAAGAGTCTGCGTCTTCTCGTACTCCTTCCGAATAGTCCTGTTCCCCATGCTCATACGCATAACATGCCGATCCATTGGGCCGCCGGAAATGGTGATCATCTTGTCTAGAACCTCAAGGGCTTGTTCGACATAATCTGTTTGTAGTAGTCTCAAAAGTGGAGATATGAGATCTGCGCCCACGCCTGCAAAAGCCGGTTTTCGCATGTCGATTAACGGAAGCATGATCGTCAGTAGCTGCATTGTCTTCAGCTTGACCCACTTCAGCTTATTTGACAATAATCCAACCAAGAAAACTAGAGCTTGTGCTTCATATGTGGGGAAGAACGTTTCCTTCAGAGCATTCACTGTCTGTGTCATAAAGTCCTTCTTGTTCCTAAACCTCTGCCCAACATAAAGCATCATCACACGAGTCAAGGACTTGCACTCCCGGGCTTCCGCCAGTGCCCGGAGTCTCCCCGCGCAAGCCATGTCCTCATCGTTGGGAGTACCATCGTCTTGAGCTTGTGAAAGCCTAGGTAGGTTTGCCAGAACAGCGAAGAGCAGTCTACTATCCCCCCCGACGAGTTCATTAGTTGGAATCATGTTCAGTCTGTCAAACACCGCTAGCGTTCTCCCATACGAAACCGACGATCGGAGGCCCTTGTCGATAAGGCTTTGCAATCCTTCAAATTTACCGAACCATTTTGGAGGGAATGCGTTCATTAGATAAGCAACTTTAGCCGGGTCGGACAAGTCAATCTTAACCAAAAGCATCTCAAGTATCGACAAAATCTCCATGAATTCTCCCTCATGGACGGTGTTGAGACAGGCGACCGTGACCCAGAACAATTGTGGGTATTGTAGCAAAGGCTCTTCATCCATCTCCGTTATAATGGCATTTAGCGTGATCAGGATCTCCATTGCAAAAAGCCGGATGTCCGTAACATCGTCAGCAATCGTGTTCGATAACCTAGCCAACATATCCGCAAGCATGCTGTGATCCAGGGAAGTCAATAGGCAGCGGAAAACCTGGAACGACCTACAAGCCAGGTGACGAACGGGGCATGAAGTAGCCCATGAAAGTGCGACCCTTCCCCAGGAAGCTTTTAGACCTGGATCCACAGCAGAAAACATCTCGAGCACACAAGGTATCATATGTCCCATAGATTTCGGAACCCTCAAGCCATTCTCTTCATCAGAGCTGATTTCATCGTAGGACCAGAAGGTTTTCGAATCTCTCTGACGAACAGTCTCGATAAATTCTAATGTTGCAAGTCTAACCGATGTGCTCTCTTCCTGGCCAAGAGATGGGATCACAAGCTCATGGATGAGATGTATTAACATTTCCTTCGCCTGCTCTTGTACCAGTGGAACGTAATGATCCCAAAGCACAAAGACGACTTGAAGGAGAAGAGTCAACTTTCCCTGCATTTCTGGGACAGGACCAACCAAAAGATCCACGTTTAGAATCATTGCCAGGTGCCCGTATGAGAAGCCAGTCTATCGAAATGATTAGTTTTAATAAGATGTAAAACGGAAGCGAATATCTAAGAATCACCTACCGGTTTCCCACTATTCGGCACACACTTGGACAAATCGGCGACGTAAGGAAACTGCGAAGCATCTGGGACTGGCGAAGGCTCTTTCACAGTGATTATCATTAATCTTGGCTGCAGATACGCTGTTAAGGCCTCCACAAGCTTTGCCCCTGCCATTGTTTCGGACAAGAATACCACAATCTGTTTGCCAAACTCAACGAAATTTTGCTCCCGGCGTTCAAGACTTTGACTGAATATAAAGTCCAAGATGACCTGTACGTTCCCTAGAAACGGTGCTGTTGCCAGTGACTGCCATACCGCTTGTATTTCGTTATGGATTTTGCTGCTAAACTTGACAGTAATTTCGTAAAGGTTTGCCAGGACCATATAGGAAGACGGAAGCAAATCACCGTTTGGCTCAAGTGCTAGGTCGATAGTCTGGATCCATGGCAAAAGCGCATGAAGTATGTCCCTCTGCGCCTTCCCTTCAGTGTGGTTGAAGAACATTGTGAGCTCCGAAAATATAAGCATCGCCTGATCAGGATACGCCATCGAGAGGTTTTTCGAGAGCTGAAACTGCGCACGCTTGTAAACGGCAACAGTCTTGTCTGAAATACTGACTTCGAAATCTTGAACTCTAGACATTCCATACTCACGTCCTTCGGTCACTCTCAATAGCTTGGCCGCTTGCAGCCTAACTTCAGCGTTTTCATCTCCAAGTTTGAACAAGCAGACAGCCATTATTTTCCAGACTCCCTCCAGATAATCGGGCATTTCCCTCAAAACTTCCGAGATAACTGCGAAATAGCTCTGTGTCGCTTTGGCCGAGGAGTCGTAAACATAACACAGCTTTATAGCATTGCTCAAGAGGTTCGTCTTCTGGTTGTGCAGAAGTATGTTTTTGAGCGCTCGCCTTCCAATCCGGTGGGTCCTATCACTAGGAGTAGCAAATATCGATTCGATCCACCGGAAAAGCCCATCCACGTTGAATTGAAGGGGAGCATTGCTCTCAATGTCTTCCACCACGGGCCCAGCCTGCGAAATGGATTGGTTAGCGGAATTGTGCGCTTAATCTCCAAAAGTTTCGCCAAAAATATAACTTACACAAAGTGAAGCCATCGCACTTAAAGCCGCAATCTTAAGATTCCGCTTCTCAATCTCCATCGCCGCCGTAAGCGTCCCCTGGTCGGTTAGGTCTCTTTGGATCTCCAACATCGAACGCCTCATCTTATCTTCCCGATCCTTAACAACTTGCCAATTTGGGCCATGCCCACACCAATCTTGCATTAATATAAAAATAGATAACCTTCCCTCGAACGGTAGCCATCGGATCGGATAATCCGTTTTCTTGATTCCTTCGAAAAGTTCCTCTGTAAGCCCACAAAAGTAACGTCGAAGTTTTTGATGCTCCCAATCGTTCTGCACCTCGGGATCGCTAAGAAAAGTCTTCATATCCTTTATGAATGCCACCATATGTCGTAATATCCAATCATCTCTGTAGACCTCTTCTTTCTGGAGGAAGTGTGAAGTAAGCTGGAATACGTGAGTGACTTCGGCTCTCAGCCTGTCCTGACGGCGATTCCGCCTTGGTGCATTGAGCTGTTTCCCCCCTCTAATTGTCACTTCGGGGTTCCATTTCAAAACTGTAGGCTGAAGGCTCTCAATCAAGGTCTTGTAAAGATTGATGTTGATGCTGCCCAATCCAGCCACCACCGCTTCCCTGATACTCTTACTGTCCATGATCAAAAGAGGAATCACCATCCCGAAAACCGACCGCGCCGAAGTTATCCGGTCAAGGTGATAGGGGGCCAACGGTGTCTGATTCTTCGACGGTTTTCTGGCATGCTGAGGGGTTCGTGGCCGCGGTGCCGCCTTTTCCCCATCCGTTGACGTTAGGGTCGAGCAGGCGACTGTCAGATAGAGTTTCCATTGCTCAATCATGCTCTCGGGGCTTGTCGGAGGAGGCGCTCTGACAATTGGCTTTGGTACCATCTCAAAAGCACCAAGGTTAGGCGCTGTAGAAGTCTGGGCGATGGCGCAAATTGACTGGTGCATCTGGGCTAATCTTCCACACACCAAGTCCCTACACAATGCCACGGTTGTAGGACATCTCTCCACACACACCCTGATCAGGCTCGGGAAGACTCTGAACCAGAGAGATGCGTCGTATTGGTTATCACTAATAGCCATTTGGACCAGAGCATCCTTCGACTTAGAGTCCTTAAGCTCCCGTTGAAGCCTGCTGCGCTCAGCCACAGGTAAGTTTTCATCATTCAAATTCATAACATTCAAGGAATCGCTCTCCAGAATATGAATAACTCGTGGGTAGGCCGGTGAGTTGCTCAAATGGCTTGGTTTCCTTGAATGACCCGAAATCTTTCCTCCGATATCAGCTGGTTCGCTCAAAACCACATCAAACTCTGTAATGATCCTTAAGACCATGATTGCAAAACGCCTCACAACTCGAGACTGTGAGCATAGGAAGAAAAGACCGTTCGACTCGATCTCATCTACATGAGCCTGCACATTAGAGTACTCCAAATCATCACACCTGTTTCCCAATCCTCGATCGTCCAATGCAGGCGAATCAGAGGTTGCGTCTCGGTTACCCTTGACCTTCTGTTTGATAGTTTCCAGCCATATCCGGAGCAATTCGATGTAGAGTTTTAGCGTACTCTCAATATGCCCACTGCCTAGCATACCACCATCCGAAGTCGTCGAGTACCTTTCATCGAACGCAAAGATGAATCTTGCAAAACCAATAATAACTTGCTGGGAGTTGTATTGTCTTGCAATACTCTTTAAGGCGTTCGCAGATGCTGTCGCGACGTTTTGGTCAATGTGTGCCGTACCACTGCACAAGAGATTGACAACCTTATAAAAGGGAATATTTGGCGGAAGGCACCGAGGCAATGCTTGAATGGCGACATGTAATAGCTCGTAAAAGCTTTGCTTCTGCTCGGAAATAGCTGGTGGTTCTTCCCTGGTTCCAAAAGAGAATTTATTCTCTTGCGGCGTCTTTGGCGGTCCAGCGAATCTTTCGTCTAGGACAGCCTGACCACCAAAATTGGTATCACAAAGCACAATAATCCGTCCAAGAATTTCGCAGAATCTGTCATAATACTCTTTCGCTGTGCTCCCTAATTTCTCAATCGCCACTGCCTGAGATCTCCGGTCCACCTTCACCTTGACACCGTCTTTCTTTTCAGCCTCAATCTTAGCCAACCATGTTGAGGTCGGCGGTATCTTCTCGGGAGGACTAGAAGCAAATGTCTCCGGAAACGGTGGAAGCCCTGATTCTCCCTTCTCCAGATCGGCCATAATTGCTAGGAAAGCCCGAATCCCAACCATCATCCCCTCAGGCGATAACTGCTCCAGCTTCAAAGTATTGGCGCCCGATAACAGATCCACATTGAGCAAAGGGAAAACCACAGATCTGAAGCAGAGATCTTGGTACTTGAAACCAATGAAGCGGATTAATTGAATACAAGGCTCTACGACCTGTTGCTCTGCCGTAACCAGTGACTTCTCTTTCTTCTCTTTCGTCAGTAGTATTTGAATTATCCTCTCCAGTTTCTTGGCTGTATTATTCATGCTTTCCGAACACCGAAAAAGGTACGTCCATGTGAGCCTCGCCAGGGTTTGCACAATCGGAACCCGCATAGACCTATCCTTGTCTCTAAGCTTAGGCAGGTTGCTCTCAATAAGCGGCAACCAGCACTGAGCAAAGAATTCATGTGGACTAACACATAAAAGAGTGCCCATGAGGGGAAACGCGGTGTGCCAGTGGCGTGGTTTGGTCATCATATCACTCAATTTCGGGTGTAAAAGATTAACAAATTCCTGCCATGTTGGATAATTAAGTTCGGTTTTCGCGGTGGAAGCAACTGGAAGAAGTAATTTTGAAAATATTTCGCAGTAGGAACGCTTCACTCGAAAACCGTGGGATTTATTGAAAAAACTGGCCAACGATAGCATGAAATCTGCAGATTCCTGAAGTGCGTTCTCCGGGAAGAACTACCAAAGCAATTTTATGTCAGCGTCAGCCAACGAATAAGTCATCCAGCGGGTTATAGAAAAGGTCATAGTCGCTAACCCTCAGCTTTATATAACTCATCCCTCTGACCACAAGCTCTACTCTAGCTTCAGTGTCTTTCGCGGCAATACCCCCCATCCTCTCGAGGTCGGCAAAAAAGCGGTCAGTGACTCTTTCAAAGTCAATACTACTCATAACACCCAACAATTGGCCGAATAGTGTCCAGTTTGCCATCCTCAGCGGCGATGAGGCTAAAGTGTCCGGATCCGCTGAGCGCAACTGGTTAAATATTATGTCCTCCAATTTGTCCGCCATATCCTCAGTAACACAATCCAACGTCGTCTGGCCTATTACCTCTATCAAAACCCGACACAAAATATATATTGATATCGTAGAACGGCGGTCAGCTACCAGGGAACCTTCACGCATTCCTTGGTTAGCACCATCCATACCGTTAAGCGGTTCGGTGTTTCGCCGGGGCATCATCGGATTAGGGAGACCACGAGTTTGCTATTACAAGTCAGTCTTGTACTTGACGAATCAATTCTACCCAACTACCTGAGACATTTCTTGTCTTGACATCGCAGCGGCCTCACTCTTGCTCTTCCTCCAAAACATGACACTATCGATGACTGGCTTTGGCTTATGTCGAGCAATATACCCTATAACTATATTAGCTTGTCAGCGTACAACAGCTCTAAAATCCACATACCTAATGAACCTATCAATTTGTCAAATGCTGGATCTACCCCTGCGCCACATATGGTTTCGATCTGGGGTTCTGTATCCAAAAAATGGTTCGGAGGCAAGCAACTATTAATTTTTCGTTCCGCAACACGAACGAACTACCTTGGCATCAGCACAGGTCATTTCTTCCGTAGCTATAAACGGACCGTCCCCAACCTGTGTAAATAATATATGAAGCGCATATTCCGCTGGGGTTTTTGTCTCCTCGTCACGTGATCTATGGTGTGAGGAATGATGGTGAGAATGCGAATGGTGGTGTACTCTTGTCCTTGGAGGTTTCTGAATCTGCATAACTCCTGGAGAAGATTGGTGGGTGATCATCGGGGGTCTCTCAGTCATAAGTTGTTGGTTTGGTGATGCAGAGAGACCACCTCCGGAACCTACCCCAATCGCGTTTCCACCGTTCATGTTTGGGGATGCTGATGATGTTGCTGAAGAAAATTGCGGCATCTGGATCTGTTCTCTCACCGAGCCTGCCATGCTAGTAGACATCATCGGTGCCATAGGTGATAGTGGAATTTGTGGGATGTGTACCATGTCTCTAGCCGTGATAGTTGCGTGCATTACCGGGGGAGGCGAAAGAGGCGAAGTTGCCGGCGAATTTACCCACGACCCTGACCGTGAGTGAAGACCTGAGCGATGTTGAACCCCATTCACAATAGAAGTCTGACGGTGGTGAGCATGTATTGAGGGTTTTCGTTCGAGCCTCCCGTTCTCAGGGCGGGGGGATTGAGACCGTTGTTGGTGGACCCCAGACATTGCGCCAAGGAGGGAGAGAATTTAAAAGTCCAAAAATGGACGAGGGCTATGGTCTACGGTAGTAGTAAGCAAACAGCCGCAAGGGAAGTATGATATCTATTCTCAGGGCTAGAGGCGCAGGGTGAGAAACTCGGTTGTTGCGTAGAGTTCAGTATGAGGCTGTCACATACAGTAAGAGACGCGGCTCGGTCGTGGCCAATGTCGGTGAGCGGGAGAGCAGCCTTTGGCACACCGAGTGACGAGGGAAAGCCCAGGATGGAAGGTTTACAGGGGTATGTGGGAGGAAAGGCCAGGAAAACTGAATCCAGGGGCGATACTTTTTCGACTATGATGGGAAGAAAAGCGAGATGCGACAAGGAGAGTTACCGGTAGGGGAAAGGAAGGAGTCAGTCAGGTACCAATCCAGAGACTTCCGACACAACCTCAAAAGCGAGGCCGAGACTGTGAAGCAAATTGTGATAGGTATTGCAATGAGGGGAAGGGGGTGGTTGTAGCGATGATGGAAGGGGGAGAAAGAGGACGCCGGTCAAGGCTCCCAAGTCCGGGTCGAACACGGTACACTAGCATGGTTAGAGAGTGGACAAGCACATTCTGTGCCTATATTATGAAGCATGGAACCCGTAGATCCCTTCTCTCTCTCTTCCTTCTATCCTATCACGCAGACACCTTCCGTTTGAGAGTGCAAAGGGTTCCGGCTGTTGCTTGCCGACTCCGCAGGTGTTGGACTCTCATTTTGTGCTCTTTGCAGGGGAGACGCTGTTCAACGGCCGTCACACTGATAGGAATGTTCTAGCCAGAACACTGGTACGGGTCCTGTACTCTACACTCTCTTGTCTCCGCCCGAACCTTAGGAGAACTCGATATCTCCTTTAGAGAATTGTACTAAGCATACATCCCTCATGCTACTCGCCTGCTTTTCTTATACTCCCCCTCACACCAGGACTCTACTCCCTTCAGCCCGTGCCTCCGCAAACCTGGAGAGAGAAAGAAGCATACAGCCTTCGCTCGCTACTGGCGGATTGGAAAAAACTGTTCCCACCCCCACCGATATATTCTCAGATTTGCTATTCACTTGGATTCTTACCTGCCGGTATAGTAAGTAAACGGGCGTAAGATAAGCTATCACAAATTACCCGAGCAGATAAATCTAGGGAAAACATACAACAGACAACACGGTGAGTTACATTTGAGAAAGGGGGAATCCTGAACCTTCTTAATGCCCTTGCTCTCTTTCCACTGTACCGTATACTACATAACAGCTATACCTCCCAACAGATCCCAAGTGACCAATATCACCGGGTCACCCACATTATTACACACCGGCAAAACCAACCCCCCGAGCAATGCACAATTCCACGGTGCGGACCACTGTATGGCACAGCGTACGCTGACTTCACAATAATCACATGAACCCCCGACCGCGGGGACTATCACCGTAAGATCTGGTCCCCCCCCCCCTGTGTGTTATATAACGATGGGGATATGATTTACGCGCAGAGGTGCTGTCCAAATAACATGCTCTTTTTCTTTTTCTTTCTTTTTTTTCCCCCATTATTCATGCCCTTACGGGGATACTACCGCCACCGCGGCCGAGCTGGAAGAAGTATATGTCCACAAGAGCCGTCCGAGATTGCGTCAATCAGGATTCATACCTCTGGATACTCGGAGGGTTGGTAAAGGTAACAGCCAGAGCAGCAAAGACCCAGGCTCACTTCTGGCCAAACGCAAAGGAAAGACAAAAGTAGGTTTCGGAGGAAATTCTGCGGGGATTCGGCATCTTTGATCCCTCTTGAGAAAAGTATTAGCAGAACTTCGGCCTATGTAAGATAGCACGACATAAAATCCGATGTTCGCCGTGAAACAGAAGCTTGCTCCAAATTTTGTGATACGAGCAAGATACCCGAAGCAACCAATTGTTCAAGGCTCCTAACCAGAGATTCAACTTCAACTATGATAAGAAGAAGAAAGTTCTATGTGTCGTCAAAACTTTTTGGTGCCATTGTGACGACTATCTCACGCCCATCGGGCAAGCAGATCCGAACATCCCCCCCCGACCCCAAAACCTGGCTGGTTTTAGAGCGATCTTTCGAATGACATCTGGGTTAGGGTTTTGTCCAACCTGCAGGGATTTGGTTTCGGATCTCGGGCGCACCAACACCCACGTGCTAGCGATTGGCTGGCGCCCCTTGCTCCCGATGAGCTTATTCTGGCTTTCGGGCTATCAATTCTTGGCACCCGGTGTGAGATAAACAGAATCACGTGTGGTGCCAGTCAAAGGCTGCGAGTGAACATAGGATCAATCCCCACATTCGGCGATGTTCGTAATATAGTGATACCGGTATTGGGGAGCCTACAGAGGATCCTGGCCCGAATTATCCGTACATTTTGTGTGGGGGGGCACTGGGCCGGGAGGCGATTGCAGGAAACACAAGTGAGTGACACAACAGTGGTTGGGGAAGTCAATATGTAGGGCTCCCTTCACCCCTTGTTTCTCCGGGAGAGTCCTAGCCCCCCGCATGCCGTTTTTCGGATATACAGATAAACCCTTGAAAATTCATGGGGTCCTGTGGGATAGCATATGATAGTGTGGCTTACATTTCGCAGGAGTTAAGATCTACCGAGCGCCGTAGTCTGGTCCGCTGCACGCCTGGTACGACAAGAACGGAGATGCTGGCTTCCGTCGGGTGTCTTGGGAAAACCGGGACTCACTGTTGGGGGGGGGGGTCTGACTCGCTCCTAATAAAGCATGCCAGCTAGGGAATGGCGTGTTTCGGAGTGGAATGGAAAAAATGTCCAGAGTTGTCTCTTTTCGCTACTATTGGTTTCGTACACGTTGAAGGGCTTTAGTGGTTTCGCTGTCTTCGTACTCTGGAGTAACTAAATCGACACAATAGTGGGGAACCCCACCGTATATACCATCAAAGTCCCTACCATATCATACCGCCTTGCATTACGATACTAGATTCAAACGACAGTGATTACGCTTCGGAGGCTGATGGACTTGAAACGTAGGGAGGTAACTGCGCCACATGATCGCCCTACGCCCAGCAAAATAGCGCAAGAAGGATTGCACAAAGCCGCCCCACCTGCATTTATGAGGGCGCACTTATCACTGATTGGATTAACTTGCCACAATATCATGCCACAGGGTTGGGGGGGGGTCTTTTTTTTTTGAATTTGTTGAGACTGAACAGCCACGCGATGATACACTGGGAAAAGGGGCTGATTGCGGTATCCTGGGGCTGGGAAACGGCAATCCTGCCGCGGTGCTTGGGGACCGATAAGCTTACCGGGAGTTACTTCCAACTCGAATACGAATACTTGACTGTGGCTCAACCCCAGGCGTCGTTTAAGCTACCGGCAGTGTCCGGCTGCGAAGCCATAATGGAATCCGCCAGTGGTTTGGCCGAGAGATGGCTCGATATTCCAACGTATTGGATAACTAGCCAAGTAGTATATAAATGTAGCCGCAGAGTAGGTTCCTTTGAATCGCAGCCGTTTTTTCAAAATCAAACAGCATTGCTGTAGCATCTCGGAAATGATTACTGGCCCATATTATTCCTGGGTCATTAGTGTTTTTTTCCGAGACATTCTCTAATACGGGTATAGTACTTTGTCCGACCTCGTAGAGGAAAGCGATTATCGGAGTTACATCGACCTCTCTCTTTTCTTGCAGACTAGCTACGGATTTACAGCAATAGTTTTCTAGAAGTTCGTCCGTCCTAAGACACAAATGTATCTCCCTGCACCTCATCTAATCATGTTGGTAAGGGTCCCACAGTCCGAAGCTTTACTCGGTCACCATTAGCCCCAAGAGCCCGGTTTGCACGACCGCACCGATGGACTGTGTCTGGCATCTGTAGAAACTTCGATATGGCCTGCGGTAGACTTGGTGCTCCACCTTTTGATATCTATGCTGGTTTACTAGCCTATTGATTGATACTGTTTGAGCTTCTATAAATCTGTACATCTTCCCAACTTCGAGGTCCTAGCTTTCTGGTATCTTTCAAGCACACCCTGGCGACCTGTCCTATCACCAGTTCCATCCTTATCTGTTGATGCCCACCCGCTGAGCTACTGTATTCCCATACACAGTTGTATTTCTGTGATATTTTCCCTTCATTGGATTCCCTCGTACAACAGTAATCCAGCAAGTCGGCCATTCAGCGGGGCAAGAGCGCGGAAGGATCTAGTAGACGTTGCTACCGAGGGTAATTTAGGGTAATTCCTGTTCTCCACCCCGGGCATGCAAAGACACATTCTTACCAGAGTCCTATCTACGTTTTAAGCCTATCTAGCACAGAAAACCCCTTTCAGATGGACAAGTCACCAGTCCTACTAAATACGGGATTCCTGCTTGGCCGGCTGAGAGCGAGGGCTAAACGAGATGTAAGAATTCCAATTCTTTTATAGACCCCGGTACTTCGCGTTTTCTTAGGTGTTGCATTTCCTCCCGTAAGAGATAATTTTCCTGTCATTTTATCTCCCGCCACTTTACTGTATTCTATTTCTCTTCAACCGGCATAATTTCTGAGTTCCCACAAGGTAGGACCATGCGGCGGGGAAGGAGCGGGCACTCGGACAATCTTTGGTTCCGGACTGTTGCAACGCTGTCCTTTCTAACCGCAGATCTGCCTGCAGGTTGATCATTTTCTATTCCCCTCCCCCATCTTCCTCACCTTCTTTATTTCTCCCCAGCTTCTGTGTTGATCCTATTTCTCCCCCCCCTTTTTTTTTCCTTTTCTATAAAAATTTAGTTGCGCAGAGTAGAAGGTAGATTGGGGTCTTTGTTCCTTCCATCTGTTGTGTTTGTTGCCTAAGTCTCATCGGCTGTCGTTCCGATACGGTACACGTTTAACCCTTGTGGTCGTTTATTTCTCGTCTTCCCCTGCCTGCCCTGTCCATCTCTCCTTTCCTTTTTCTTCTATTTCTTCCTACCTTTCCTTCATTCATTCCTTTTCTCCTTTTACTGGTGCCGCCCCATACTTCTGTTATCGTCTCTTCCAACTTTCCCCCCCACTAACAATTGATTCCTTGCCGTTGCAGGAGTCAAGAGTCATGGCCACCCAACTAGACACGTTGGACATTCTTGTCCTCGCGGCTCTGCTTCTCGGTACCGTCGCATACTTCACCAAGGGCTCACTATGGGCCGTAGAAAGAGATGCTACTGCTGGAATCTACGGAGGCTCCAAGGCTAATGGCGCGGCCACCAAGGGCAGCAAAACTAGAGATATTGTCAAGACGATGGAAGAATCTGATAAGAATATGGTAATCTTTTACGGTTCGCAGACTGGGACGGCTGAAGATTATGCTTCGAGATTGGCGAAAGAAGGCAGTGCTAGATTTGGGTTGAAAACTATGATTGCGAACCTTGAAGAATTCGACTACGAGAATTTGGACACCCTTCCGGAAGACAAGGTTGCAGTTTTCGTCATGGCTACATATGGTGAAGGTGAACCGACTGACAACGCTGTGGATTTCTATGAATTCATCATGGGTGACGACGTTAATTTTACCGAGGGCGATCGCTTGGGCAATCTCAAATTCATCGGCTTTGGATTAGGCAACAACACTTACGAACATTTTAACGCTGTCGTCCGCCGCCTGACCGCAACGCTCTTGAAATTGGGTGCTAAACAGATCGGTACTATTGGTGAAGGCGATGATGGCGCTGGCACTATGGAAGAGGATTTTTTGGCTTGGAAGGAGCCCATGTGGAAAGCACTTCAGGAGGAGATGGGTTTAGAGGAGAGAGAGGCCGTCTATGAACCTGTTTTCTCGATTACTGAACGCACGGATCTTTCGACTCAAGACGACACTGTCTACCTCGGCGAACCCAACAAGAACCACCTCGAAGGAGCTTCTAAGGGACCCTATGGAGCCAGCAATCCGTTTATTGCACCGGTCAAGTCTTCCCGTGAAATCTTCACGGTCAAGGATAGAAATTGCTTGCACATGGAAATTGATATTACCGACACAAATCTTTCCTACACTACCGGTGATCATATCGCTGTTTGGTCTACCAACGCTGGTAGAGAGGTTGATAGATTCTTGAGGGTCCTCGGTCTTGAAGGGAAAAAGAATGGTGTGGTCGACGTTACTGGAATTGATTCTACCGCGAAGGTTCCGTTTCCAACCCCCACCACCTATGACGCTATCGCCCGCTATCATCTCGAGATCTGTGCTCCTGTCTCTCGTCAATTTCTTGCGTCTCTTGCCGCTTTCGCCCCAACCCCCGCCGCCAAAGATGAACTCACAAGACTCGGTGGTGACAAAGACTACTTCCAGGAGACAGTTCTGTCTCGATATCTCAACATTGCACAGGTTTTGGAGCTTAACGCACCTAGCGAGGCTTGGTCAAGCGTCCCTTTCTCCCTGATGATTGAAGGGTTGAACCGTATTCAACCACGTTATTACTCGATCTCATCCTCTTCGTTGGTTCAACCGAAACTTATCTCAATCACCTGCGTCGTTGAATCTATCCAAGTTCCTGGAGCTTCGCATATTCTAAAAGGTGTTGCCTCAAACTACCTTCTCGCCCTTAAACAGAAACAACATGGAGATCCGGAACCCGACCCACATGGACTTTCCTACGCAATCACCGGCCCTAGGAACAAATATGACGGTACCCATGTTCCGGTCCATACCCGAGCATCAAACTTCAGACTTCCTAGTGACCCCTCCAAGCCTGTTATCATGATCGGTCCTGGTACTGGTGTAGCGCCCTTCAGAGCCTTCGTTCAGGAGCGTGCAGCGCTTGCCGAGAAGGGTGAGAAGATTGGAAAAACGTTGCTATTCTTTGGCTGCAGGAGGGCTTCTGAGGATTTCTTGTACCAAGAAGAATGGAAGGTTGGTGTACTTGGCGCCCCACACACTATCCACCTCGCTGACCCTGTCAATCCAACATAGGAATACGCTGCAAAACTCGGTGATTCGTTCTCGCTCATCACTGCTTTCTCACGTGATGGACCTGAGAAGGTCTATGTGCAACATAGACTGAAGGAGCACGCTAAAGAAGTTAATGAGCTTTTGGCTCAAGGTGGCTACTTCTATGTTTGCGGTGATGCTGCCCACATGGCCAGAGAGGTCAATACTTCTCTTGGAAACATTGTTGCTCAGGAGAGGGGTTTGACAGAGACCCAAGGGGAGGAAATTGTCAAGAGACTAAGATCTAGCAATCTCTACCAAGTAAGTTTGCTCCCCCCCCCCCCTTTCTTTTCCTTTCTTTTTTTTCCCCTGCAACAGACCGCTAATACACTTGGTAGGAGGATGTTTGGTCGTAATTGACTAGGAGTAGCCTCGACACGCTGGTGCGGATATTTCCTGACGTTTTCACGCTTCTCTTTTATTTCTTGTTTTTTAGCGCTTCTTGTTCGAGATTTCCTCTGGCGGCCTTCATTTCATATCTTTCGTTCCTGTGCCAATAGGGATAGATTACGATGGTTTTCAAATTTCCCTCTGTTTCTTTCCAAGTGCTGGTGGTAACCTTTTTCCTTTACCCCCAACAGGTGCTTTGCGTGCTTTATTTGCTACAAGTGAATATTCTTGTTTGGTACTTGCTTGGGAAACTCTTGTCGAAGGGCAGTTATTTGTTGTTTGGTCGGTGGGGAGTGTGGGGCGACGTACAGCACCATTTAAACGTTTACGGAGTACTTTAGAAGGTGTGGGGGAAACGGTAGGGCGATGGGGGGTTTCAAAAATGGTTTGAACGCACATGTCCGCACAATCTATAATAATATCATAACTCTTGACTTTGTGATGAGCCCCGCCCACCCGTTCGTTCATATTCTTGCGCTGTGCTTGCCAATCCCGAGAAGTATAGACTGTCCCTGCTTGTAAACCCCAGAGTGCAACCAGAACCCATTCCCCGGGCTAAACAACCTCTTTTAAGCTTATCCCGCAGTGTCGGAGCTACAAGTGATAGAAAAAAAATACCGGTAACGAAGCACAGATTCCCGCTTTCGGTGGCAATTGGGAGTCCGCTTGGGTATAGGGACAACCCGCACTCTCCAATTCGGCCAGTACAGGTTTACCGGCGCCGGCACCGTCACACAGTACAATTACTCGAGTACTTCCTTTCCTTTCCTTTCCTTTCCTTTCCTTTCCTTTCCTTCCTTTTTTCTCTTGGGCTGTACCGCACAGCGTAACTGTAGGCCTACTTTTTCTTCTTCTTTTCTTTTTCCTTCCTCTCCTGTCAAGTACCGTATGATATGATATAATACCCAGTACCGGTAAACCACGGTACCGCACTCGAACAGTTATAATACCAGTACTGGTGCAAACAAACAATCAATCAATCAGTCGGGCAAATAAGCAAATCCCGAGAAAGCTCAGCCCTCCCCCCTCCCCAAAGGCCCGGTATATAAATACAAGTACCGGTACGGTATCATATTTACCTCTACTAGTACTTGTATACCCTACCCCGCCCATCTCCCTGCGCTGGATGGACCGGTACGGTGCATGCTGTGTTACTGGTAGTGCGGTACAGTACAGTACAAACCCTGGCTAACCCGGCCCCGCCATCATTACGATTTATTGCTTGTTGTACGAGTACAGTGGCGGGCCAAGAGGGAGGGGAGGGGGGGGGGGGGTATGATATTGGGATTTACATTACAGTACTCGTACTGTACGACACAGGGGATTTTATGGGGAAGGAGGGTTAGGATAATCGTGTAGGCCTCCCAGAGGATGATGATAATCATATTACCAGGTATTGGTTAAGCGCTGTACTCGAGTATATAGGGTCCTGATTAATTACCAGTTTCGCCGGCTACGGTAGCTGGCTAGGCTGCCGGTGTGGTATAAGATCGGCCCGGCGCGGTGCCAACGGCAGCGCGGTAGCCACGGTATGCTAGCTAAGCTATGTACGAGTAGCTAGCTAGCAGGCTAGTTAAGTGCCCAGCCGCCAACCTTAATTCGTTGGATCATGGTAATAAAGTGGCTGGCATGTCAGAATTATGGTTCTCTTTTTTTTCTTTTCATTTGTTCTTTTTGCGGGGGTGGAGGGGTAAGCGGACCGTACTAGTACCCGAGCGCAAACGAGCAAGTGGGGAAGAGTGAGAGGGGGAGGGAGGGGTATGCTCTGGGCGTTAACTGCACTTGTCGATAGGTATTGTGGGTTTGTGCCTCTGTCATTAGAGTTTGCTAGTAAGCGCAACTAATCAATGTTATCTAATACGGTATTACAAGTATCACATCCAAGGAAGTAAGGGAGGGAGGGAGGAAGAGTCAAGACAAAACAAGGCACACACGAGATGAGATAAATGCACGAAAGTGACTGTCAAGAAAAACCATCAATCAAGAACCAAGAAACAAGATGCCGCAGGTACGACATGATCTAGCCATCTCGCCCAAAGCCCTAACCGGATTTCGCACGACATGCATAACGTGGCTGGGTTTATGAACGAATGGAGGCAAGAGAGGGCAGAACAATGTCTGCCCTTCCCTGGATCGAGGGATGGGCTATTTAGTACAAAAATAGTATTCCCAGATCTGGAGTGTTGGTACTCGTAGAGGGGTCCTTGGATCAGTCACAATTCGTTAGAGTGATTCGGTTTGGGTTGACTTTCTTGAGAAGGAGGGGGGAGTTCGAAGGTGAAGTGTGATATGATAAAGGATAGGATACTCTTTGTGTGATATACCGTATGGCAGTATCGGCAGTGAGCTTGTCTGTTCTCGACTCGCATAGACACCCCTCTCCCACACCCCCCCTCCTTTCCTTAGTTCCTTGCCTCCTCCTCGGTCTGCGTGACCCCACGCTACACAGCCAGGGAGATGCTGCATGTCTCCTTTGCCCCTCTCGTCCCTTCATTCCCACCCGTCAATTCTGTGAGCATGGCACTGGTGCGGTACGGTTCGGTAAACGATATATCAACGTCTGTCGGTGTCATGGACCAAACCTGACTTTTTTATTATTATAATTATTGTTATTATTACCATCATCATCATTACCACTGTGTCGTAATTGTCCCAAAAGTCAGGATCAAATTAGGGAAAGGAGGGAGAAGGAAGGAAAGGACCCACACATCTCATTTCTGGCAGACGGCCAAACGAGTGCCGAAGTCAAAAAAAGGAAGGAGGAAAAGCGGGAGAGAGGTGGGAGAGACAAGCAAAAAAAAAAAAGTAAGGGAGGAGGTTGAATGGGTGGGAAGAGTGGAAGGAAGAAGAAGAAAAAAGCAATCTTGCTGGCCCCGTCGTCGTCCCAGTTCCTTACCTCCCATGAACCGCACTGCTGGGGTCGGCGGTGGGAGGGAGGGGGAACCCACCGGGCTGGTGCGAGGAAAGGAAAAATGGGTCGGGCACGAACGGTTTCCCGATTCTGGCCTTTTTTTGTTTTTTGTTTTTTGTTTTTCTTTTGGATGGCTTCACACAAGTTTGATTCCTCCCTTGAGGGAGACTGGTTTTGTTAGGAATGAGGTTCTCTTCTTCCTCTCGGAAACCATTTCAAATGATTAGGAGAGAAATAGAAGATCTGAATGGGAGAGGAAAAATGAAGCGAGAGAAGAAGAAAAAGCTCTTGATGAGTGGTGCAGGCATGACAATATCATGGATGGGCCTGGTCCCTTGGCGAATCTCATACCCAGTAACCCGAATGTTTCACTCTCATGGGTCGTACTCGAGTACTCGTCCCAGGCAAGCAGTACCCGGAAACAGGGATTAGAGAAATACAACATGGTAAAATATCTGTGCGTATCTTGGCCCCCATACAAAATATACCCTCCTGTTTCCGGCCACTTCTTTCTTGGGACGAGTCCCTCCTGAAGGATTCCGCATATTGACAGGTATCATAATAATGCTGTCTTTTTTTTCTGCACCGTGCAGTACGGCATTCGAGGAGTTCCGCTTGTACTCGAGTACTTGGTACAAAGTGAAATGTCTCCCCCCCTGAAATAGTCCTCGTGACTATAAAAATATCGCCGTTCTTGTAACTCGCACTGCACCATCACTTCCCTCCCCACAATTCGATTGCTGTTCCGTGTATGCTGTAGATGGAGTACTTGAAAGTACAGTACAAGAAGGCGCATCGATATTTGAGTGCCTTCACTTGGGCTACTACTGGTACGAATTCCAAGAGGAGTCAAGAACCAAAACTGAAACCCAGTCTTTTCCCCCCTTGTTGGTGCTGGGCCGCACACTGGCAGTTAATAAACGAAAAGCTCTATTTTTGTTTATGGGAGTGTCGGGTACCGTGCTCTCCCTATTCAATCGCTCATTGCATGAGTGACAGCCTATGATAGATTATGGGCACTGATGATACCAGCCCACTGTTCCCATACCCACTACCACTTATTTAGATTCCGCACGCTAGGCTCTCGGGTTCGGTACAGCAAGGTTGGGCTCATTTCAGATTCTTGTACTCCCACACTTGACAATACACTATCGGAGGTGCCGCACTTCAGCGGCAAGGTGCTCATCCTGGTCAGTAGTGATAGGTTTGATTTTACTAAAACCAATTTAAAAAAAGCGAAGGGAGAAAATTTACCTCCTCCCTTTCTTATCAGAGGGATTCTTCAGCAACCAGATACCGAAACACCGAGCACACACAGTTTGATTCTATGAATTTTGTCAAGAATTTAGGAAAATCTAGGAAGCCCGGAAGGACTTTGTCCAGAATCGCCCGTGATGCCCAGGGCGGGATTGTGAGGCCATTAAGCCCCAAGCTCTGACAGGGCACTGATTGAGGCTTCATTCATGAGTTTTTGGTGTTGCTTTTTCTGCTCACATCGAAGAGTAACCCGAACCCGAAAGGCCGGATGGGCCGTAAGTTTCTCGTCTCAAGAGGACTCCCCTCCCGTGAGATTATCCCCGCTTACCCTTTTGGCCCGCTCTATTTCTTTTCTTTTCTCTCTTGCCGCTGGCTGGGTTGCAGCAAGTCTCCTCTCTCGTGACCCTCACAGTGTCAGTAGTATGATACGGTTCTCCACCAAGCCTTTCTGAGGCCCCCATGAGGAGTATCCACCCCACGCTATGCGGAATATGTTTGGGGGTTCATCTCCTTCACCGCTTTATCATCTTTGCTCTGAGCAAATTTGCCGAATTTCGAGCCAACTGAACGTATACGCGAGAGCAGCCCCCTCCCTTTCCCCTTGTTCATAACATCATTTCAGGGCTTCGTGCAGCGAGAGGCAGAAGCAAGGGTACTTTTCCGCCTACTCGAGTCCTTGTCCGAGAATTTCCTTGACTATCAGCAGCTAAGACATCCGTGAACAAATGTTACTCGAGGATGTCGGGGATCTTCAACTGGCCCATGCGGTCGGGTTGGGCAAGCTTATGCGCACGTCCCAAAATGCGATTAAGCGATCCACTCCCTGTCGCAGGCTTGCCAGCCTCAAAACCCCGGGATCTGGTTTTGTAACTGAGGCAAAAACATTCCTACCCTTACACGTGATCTAGGTGAAATCGCTTGCAGACTTGGCTTCTTTGCTCTTCTAAGATTCTGGCGATGAGACGGAAGTAGATCTTTCCCCTTGGCCCCTAAGTTTGTCTGATCAAAACGCCGGAAAAGAGCGAATGCAAGTGACTCTAGACCGGTGAATCGGCGCCGTACAGAATTCATCGTTTTCCTCCTTATTGTGACACTTGCAGTCCTGATGCGATCGAAATCATGAAATTGTAGGGAGTCATGATGTGTGCTGAATCTTTGCTTAGCGCTGTCGCGGAAAGCGACTCGCGGGCGCAAAATCCAGACTGCCGTTGCGTGGGGGTGCCACCCCTAACGCGGGGAATTGAGCTAGCCGATTTTATACCACCAAACAAATGCTAAATCGCCAAGATCATCCCTCGCTAGTCTGGAGTAACCTCATCGAAAAAGGGAGATTCCTTTGGTAAACACTTCACCTTAATTTAGGCAGCCCTGACATGGAGCAAGAGCTGCCAAACTGAAAGTTTTTTCTCACCACGCCAAATTAAGACTTCGGAGAGGTGGTGATATGTATGGAGTCCATATATGCGATAGTATGCAGTGTGCATGGTCATGTTGATGAGGTTAGAGGAAACATTCCTTGACGGAATCGGGTTATTTCAGCACCGTGTGCACAGAGAACCTATCTTGGTATTTAGGGGCATCCATTGGAGGGAATCCAGTTTTGTAAGATCGTTCTCCCACATACCCTCCACCAGAGATATTGAAGCTGAAACATGATTTCTATGGAGTTTCAATGGCCGTGCATTGTCCCCCGTTCCCGGATGTACTCTTCATCCGTGGCCCCTTCCAATCAATGCCATCAAGCCTCAGTCCGCAACCTGGCTCAACCAACTACGGTAGTTGGTCAGCTGCTGTGCTCTGACGTTGCGCAATATGTCTCTCGCACAAACATTGCACAGGAACAGGATTGTTCCTTGTACAGTGCAGGATAATGCTGGAACAGTTAACAGCTAACAGCCCGAGGAAAGCCGCGTCCGTCATACCGGAAGCCACATCCCTCCTCGGCACCTTCTAGCAAATCCTGCGAGGCACTGTGGTACTTGTAGAGAGAAGAGTTTTTCTTTCTGATTTTACTCTATCTTCCCTGGGTCGCGTAACCGCTTGTGTGGTGAAAGACGCCCTCCCTCGGCGCTGATCCCTGAAGCTATGGGTATCTAGCGGGAGAAAAAAGCAATTAGTTATTGGGCTAGACATCTTCCTTTAACCACACTTCCATCGATGCATACCCCACCCTCGAACCGAAACAAAAAGAGCTATCCAACCTATCGGCATATTCGCAGTGGGCATAATACCGGTGCTGTTACCCTAATCTTCTGGCTTCGCCTCACTTCCCCTCTAGTGCTCACAGAGACTTGCAGGGAATCCTAGACATCTGTATCGATTTGCTGTCAGATGAGAGCACTGAGTTTGTTTTTCCTGCACTATTCTTCAGGTCGTAAACAGGGAAACTGACGGGTACCTTTCTGCTTCCGTCGGTCTCGCTGCATAGTTCCGCGGATGGGATTGAACGAGTGAATCAACCGCAGCTTGTACTAGTACTGTACGGTATCGTATTGTATTGTACCACCGAAAAAGTCCCTCTCTGAAGTAGCAGCCATTTCGTACAAACCCCCTAGATTTATTTTTTGTCAATAACGGAGGAGTGCTCGGCCCGAGACAACCCCGCCAGTGTTTCGGTCGACAGATTAGGTGGTGTGAACGGCGTATTCAGGTACTCGTACTATCAATTGTATTGCGTCCAAGCGATGGGTGGGTGTGGGGGAACAATCACTGGAAGAGATAACCTAGACCAATAGGTGAGTTGAGCCCAAGATATTGCCATTTCCAACGCCACTGGCTCGTTCTGCATGCCCAGGATTCATTGGAATTTGCGCCGAAGGGTCCAATTCAGCTAGCTGAGATCATATCCCGAGCAAAAGGGTTGAATCAGTGAATGTTTTGGAAAGCAAGGGAATTTCGTTGGTACTCGATTGTTTGACTTAAGACAAACTTCCGCGATGACCAGATATTTCAAAGAATAGTGCACTACTGGCAATGATCGAGGAGGTTTGGTACTCAACTGCGACTGTGGTTTGCAGTAGCTGCGTGTCACCAGGCGGAAGCAGCCGAGTCGGGGGATTTTTCTCCTTGGAGCTTGGTGCTTTTGTTTTTTCTCATTTTGTTCACCCAAAGCGTACCATACAAGTACGAGGGAGAATATATCACTTTTGGCTCTCGAATCACAAAGGCCTCAGACCAATCCAGCGGATCCACTGAAGCTTTCCGGGCACCAGCCGCAAATCCGCCAGTGTGGTGTGAGGGTTTGCACCCGCACCCGTAGTCTAGCTCTGTGAAATTATTAGTTATGGGCTTGCTCGCTCTCTCTCTTTCTCTCTTTCTACGGTATCCCATCCACCCACCCGCCGTTACTTGCGTACTGTACTAACCTTTGCTCAACCACACCCACGCCAACCCTCCTCAGCACACAGCACAAACCTACCTTGCTAATTCTACCCTGCCTGTTCTATCCCTCCTTTCCCTCTCTTCTCCTATCCTGTTGTGGCAAGTTTCTTTAAAACCCCGCCACTCCCCCGAAGTTTACCAGCTTATTTCTTTTGCTCCAATCCCCAGTCATCCTTCAAGCCATCTCCTTTCTCTCGTGCATCCTATCACAGCCCTTCTGCTTTCATCTCATCCAATTCATCTTTCATCTAATTGTCTCGGACGGGATACATCTCTCGCCTTTCCCTTGCTTGAGCTTTTGTTCTTACAGCGGGATAGTCGATTACTATCTCGCACTTTCTCTTCAACACTTCTTCATCAGCTCTGAAATTTGCACAAAAAAACATCTCTTCCTCTTTCAATTCATCTCACTTTAGTAGGTTTTGCCGAACCAAATATCATTTCCTCAAATATGCTGATAAGAAACAGTCCCGCTGAAGCTCGGGATAAAGGTGGATTTCTCCTGCTCAACTTTAAGCTCTTAACAATTTAGTCTGCAAGGTTAGCAACCCTTCGAGCTGCCCTCATCTCTTATCTAATCACTAACCTGGAAAAAAACAAGAATAATGGCAACCAGTCAAAAAACTGTGCTTTCCAACTCTTCTGGGAACTCACCCGAAGCTTATAAGCAGCACGCGAATACTCCTTACATGGCTCATTCAAAAAACACTTATCGTCATGTTCCTGGGCATCCTCACCAGATTCCTATCCAACCGCCCCATTACGGACAGATGATGCCAGGTGGAATTCCATATCCTGGTCCTATGGGCCCTCATCCCCAATTTTATCCCATAGGTACTCCAAACCCTAATTATAGACCTGTGTACAATCACGGGCCTGACCAGCTATCCTATTACTATTATCCCCACCCTAGCTGGCCTGTTCCAGGAGCAATAGCAGTTTATCCTCAGCCAGGATACGCCAATTCTCCACCTCCTACTCCTCCTCACTCGGGAGTTCCGTATGGATACCAGGTAACTCCTGGTCCAGAGTTCTATGGTGCTCAATTACTTCCACCAACCCCCCCTCATGCTAATAGCTACCACGGAGGTGCTCAGGCACTGGCTGCCAATCCAGTCCCTCAATTAGAGCAACGACGTAGTTCTTGGTCTTCCTCAGCGGCTTCCGAGAGTCCAACGACGCCTTTCATGGCATCTGTGCGGACCGATGCAGGGCCGATCATTGTTGAAGAAACCCATCCTATGGTGGCCTCTAATAGTGGCAGTAACGATGTTGTCTATGGACAGCCGGTTACTCCACATGAGAAAAAATCCGTCGAAGCGCTTCTATTAGCTGGCCCTCCACTCCCTACCCCAATTCCAGCTCTCTTCTCTCCTGAATCGGCGAGGAATGTCAGTCAAGCTCTAGATAATCCTACCCATACGACCAATGTTTATATTCGTGGATTACCTCCAGATACCGACGATGATAAACTTTATGAGATGACCTGTCGTTTTGGCACAGTCGTATCCCACAAGGCGATCATGGACACTGATCATGGAACGTGCAAAGGGTAATACAACGAACTTCCCTTCGTCACTTGTGCTTCTCCTACTAAAATTTTCTTAGGTACGGCTTTGCCCGCTACGAAAATACCGATGAAGCTGAGGACTGCATCCGTGGGCTAGTTAGCTCGAAATATGAAGCTGGATTTGCCAGGGTAGCTTATCTTCCCGAGTGTGTTTGCCTTGGTTGTTTACTAACCTAGCAATCTAGGAATCGTTTAATGCTCGTCTTAAGACATTAGCTGACCCTAACTCTACAAATGTCTATGTGTCAAACCTTCCTCGTTCCATGAATGAAAAAGTGAGTGATCGAGTGACCGAGTGAGCTATGCAGATGCTAATTCAAAATCTAGACTATGCAAGATATTTTTTCAGGGTACACTGTTGTTTCTAATAGGATCTTGAGAGATCCGGAGGGAAATAGTCGTGGTGTAGGATTTGCAAGGTAACTCCTACGTATTCCAGCAGAATGCGCATCATCTGATGAGACTAGATTTGAGGATCGTTCAATCTGCGACGAGATCATCCGCAACTTTCATGGGAAGCTTGTTGGCGAGGAACAAATCCCGCTACAAGTCCGCTACGCCGACACCAGTGCCCAAAAACGTCTCAAGGCTACCACCACAAAGAAGAGGCAATTCCGTTCGAACGAATATAATAGCATTGTTAATAGCTGCTACTCTATTCCACACCAAAATGCACAGTCCAACAATAGGGTTTGGCCCGCTAGCGGCCCTGAGAACACTTTAACTTTGTATGATTCCCTAGTCCACTCATATAACATGAGTTTATTAACAATCGTTATAGTCCGGCAATCCCTCAATCTGGTTCTGGTAAGCCTGGGGATTGGGAAGCCCCTCATTGGAGACCCTCGACTGCCATCGATCAATTGGAGACTGTCCAGGAGGATGGGGATGATGATTCCGAATCCAAGACGGAAACAAATGATACCAGTAGTCCAATTATCTTCGACTCCCTTCCGTGCTCCATTGGGAAGACTTCATCTGGAAGCTTTTCTGATCCGGGAGATAGTTACGGAGGGCTTGAGGTCTCGCATGGTACCCACTCGTTCTAAAAGGACACCAGCATGCTCTGCCGTGCTTCCTAGGGTTTATGTTTCCAAAAAACAAAAAACCATCGTGCACAGAAAATACGGTTCTCTTTTTCTTTCCTATTGGGTGGGTTAGGTAGGCGTTTGGTACTTGTACCATTTGGTGGGTTGTCTTTCGGGGTTTCTTCTTTCCCATTGCTCGCTCTTTTTTTCCTCAACGTTTTTCGTGCTATATTTTTTTCTTTGTTTCCGTGCAATCTCATGCTGTTTTGTACATGGATGGGAACCACATGACGTGGAATGGCGGGATGGTTTCACATCCATGATTGAAGCTGGTCGATGGTCATAGGTTTCATTTGTTTGGGTGGTGTCAATCGAAGATACCAAGGTGCAAGGTTTTTTTCTGTAAGGGAAAGGTGTTATTAGGCACTGAAATTTTGGGCAGGAGATTTGTGATTTCTTTTGCTCAATTCTGCAAGCTAGCGCATAAGTTGATGCGTTTTTCTCTCCCATCTCGGCCGCCCGAAGATGCGTCTCCATAGTGTACCTAAAGAAATTATCGGGAAATACGAATGCCCGAGGTTCTACACTCCTAGTCCCGCAAGCGGTCATCCCGTTAACGCATTATCTTGTTTGGCGCATCATGCTAAACCATACCAGTACGCTTTTCTTGATTCACGATGGATGGTGTTTGTTCGGACTTCCAATTGGCCAAGAAATTTCGAGACGTTTGATTAAATATGTTGAGGTGTATCTGGCACGCCAGCACAAACCTCAGGGGTATGTCGGCAGAAATTAAGGCAGCGTGTGGTAATCGAGTTGTGAGAAGAGAAAAAAAAAGGTAATAAGATAATGTAGTGTAAAATGCATCCATGCACCTGGTGAAGATAGAGGTGTCGTGCTGTAATGTACTGTATCGCACGAGCACAGATAGTAATATGGTACCTGGTTCATACTGAGCATGGGTGATCGGCTCTTTACCTAAGCGGAAAATGCAAAGAGTCGGAAAGGAAGGAAGGAAAGGAAAGAGGGAAGCGAAGAAACAAGGGCAAACCCTTGAGCGATGCAATTATGCAACCCAATAGCACAATGGTTTTTTTCTTTTTCCCTCTCTCTTGACCTTCTCTTGCAATTCCCTCCTCCTCTCTTCTACATCCCCAATTCCCCAACCCCATCTCTCGCGGAGGGGGAAGACTGGAGAGAACCTGGGGAACATGCCAAAAAAAAAGGTTAGTTAAGTTTAGTTTTATTCGCCTTGTCCATGGGTGTGGTTGGTGTACAGTACAGCACAGCACAATAATACAGTCAGTTATGATACATGAAAGTGTTACTCGGGACTTTTTCATATGTCCCTTCCTCCACCCCCCCCCCGCCAACAATCGATAGTTCGTCTCGCACTACCGTACGTATATACTATTATTACTTTTACCCCCCCCTCTCTCTATATATCTCTATCTATTTATCGTACGTAAATTTCTACGACACCCGGTTAAGTTGGCTATCACGACAATTGCGACCAATGATAGAGGGAAGGAAGGAGGGTGTGTGTGTGGAAAGGAGCCTCATTTTTCGTTTCTGGACTGACTGATTGACCGGCTGGCTGGCTGGCTGGCTGGCTGACTGACTGGCCGGTGGCCGTGGGGGTGGAGGAAGAGTAGGAAGAAGAATTGGGGGAAAGTTGGTGTTTGCTCGCTTGTTTGCTCGCTCGTTCTGGAGTAGACTTATTATCACAATAGCATTTAATTATTTTGTTTCTTTTCTTTTTCTTCTTTTTCTTCCTTCTCGCATCTCCTTGCCCTAGATTTATTTAGCCAGCCATAATACTACCATGACGACGATTATGACGATGAGTGCCTAGTAGGGTTTGCTGGACAGCACATATGTTGCTGCAATGGATAGCGCGCTCTCTACCCTATACTCGTGCAGTGCGTATCTGCAAGATTTAAGTGTTTCCTCCGGATGCGATTGAGGTAGGACCCGAGGGACAAGTAGAAGGGGGGGGGGGTACCGGGATTCAATCAATTTACAGTACATCCTTTCTCTCTCGTTTGTTCCGAACGAATTGAAGGAGGGAGGAAGGGAGGAAAACATTGTGAGAGTTTGAGCGAGCGAGAATTGTGTTTGTACTATAAATGTGCGATGCTTGGCGGGGGGGGAAGGGGTGATTTCGTGTGATGTGATGTGATGTTTTGTGACTATCTATCTATTCTTAATTAAGCGACTTAGCGGGTATCCAATGATACTAATCGGACCGGTATTTGCAACTATGCCGTGCTAACGAACGGTAGGTAGGTAGACAAACGGCTAACAGTTCCTAATAATAATGATATCATCTCCGTGCACACTTTTCTTTTTTGTTTGTTGACGAGTTGTAGATGGTATATGCTGCCGGAGGACGCCAAATACTCATCCTATGGTTCATCTGATTTTTGCTTAGTAATCCATACAGAAGAAAAAAGAAGAAAAACACAAGTATAATACCATCTTTTATAGGAAAAGGCTGAGTTCACGGGACCGAAGAGGAGCCAATTTTAAGTATCTCCATCCAGAGATTAATTTTCTCCAGGCATTTTGTTGTTTTGTTGTTCTTGTTGGAGCCCCCGTTCGTTGTTGTTGGATTTTTGGTCGTGGTGAGAGTTCATCTCAAGCGCCCCGGCACCCTAGGGCACGATAAGATAGGGCTAGGTAGAGTGGTTGCGTTGTGCAGTATCATACTCTGATACGGTACTCCAGGAGAGAAAAAACAAAACCAACAAACTCTAACAAGTCGGAAGAGTGGTCACGTGGGAGAGAAGCTTGTTAACATGGACTCAGCCAATCCCGTTACTTGCAGGCTCGTTACATCCATCACCAGGGACATGACATAGGAAGGGGGGGGTGGGGTTATGGTGCGGCTGCGAAAGGAAAAGGAAAAAAGGAAATCAGTCAAAAAAAGAGGAGAATGGGACCAAGGGGAAAAAAGAGAAAGTATTGTGGATACTGAGGGCATTGGGGCTAAATTGGTCAATTGGGTCCGATTCGATACAGCTCGCAGCCAATCAAATTCAATAGGTCAATTAAAGTGCAGCGCAGTCAATCCCATGATTGGTTGGGGGAAGGATTTTCGAAAGGACACAAAATTGCTATCTCTCTTGGTGTAGTATCATAAGTCAATCCTCGTTCATCCTCCCACAAAGCCGAGTACCAGTGCTGTACCCTCTCTTCCTTTCTCTCACCCCTCTTTGGACCCGGGTCGCGAGCCCCAGTCTCGGTTGATTTTCCTAAAGAACTGGTTCCCTAACGACCTAATTGCTGATTGCTTAAGGGTCCGCAGTCAAATAAAAACCTGACTCCGTGAAGGAGGGGGGGAAGAGGAGTACTCGTAGGGACAAGAGTTAGGTCGTTGCTGTTAGCCCCCCCCTCTCTAACCCCTTTCACCACTCTCTTACTGTACAGCAGTGCCCCTAGTAGGGCATTGCACGGTAGCGCAGCGGCAGTACTGGACTCCTTCGCCCCCCGTTGTTCGTTTTAACCGTAATCCCACTGGTTTGGGGCTGACTTCGTCCTTGCTAGCTGGGACCCGAATCGATAAGAAGGAAACTGCGGATACTAAGATGATCTGAGACAGACCCGTGGTGATCGGTAATTGGGTCTATCAAACTTGGCTTGCGCAGTGAGTTAATGATCATTGTGTGTAGTTGCATCTATCAGGGGAAAAGCAGTCCTCCAGTGCCACCGTCACCGTGCTTGCGCAGGAAGAGTTGAGCGAAAGCGTGCGTTCTGCTATCATGCCTACCTACCTATGATACCTATGATACCACCATTGCCTTCCCTCCCCTTCCCTCCTCCTCCGGTTGCTCGTGCCCTCAGAACCACTGAGAGTTTTCCCTGCTCCCTACCACTCCCTAGCCTTGTCCTAATCTGCTCGAGCACAGTTACTGTGGGTTTGACGTACAGAGAAGCACGCACGGTGGAGTGCGGTAACTGTAGGCCTCGTACGAGAAGGGGAGAGGAAGAAGTTGGCATCGATGATTATCATATGCTTCCTTCACTGCCGATTTCTCGCACATCGATTACCATAATTACTTTTCCTATTTCTTTTTTTCTTTTCTCGTTCCTATCCACCCGTCCGCTTTCCCCGACCTCCCTCTTCCCCTTTTGGGCTGGGTGGTGGTGCGCTCAATTGGTTCCTGGGAATTCTCATTCTACAGGAATATTCCATGCTGCCGAGAGAAGTATGCCGTGGTTAGCGATTTTCTCGCACGCCGGGGGGGGGGGCGAGGAAAGGGAGGGTCTGTGGTGTGGGTGGAATGAACGGTATGTCGAATGTTCCAATGGATTGATTGATTCTTCCGGTGGCTTTCGCTTCGTTGCGATGCCGGGAATCCAGGGGGGCGGAAGAAGGATTACGGGATGGGGGAGGAAGGGGAGAACGATTGTCTGGGAAAAATAAAATAAAATAAATTCGCCTACTGTAGCCTGGGGGAACGGACATCAAAAAGGAAAAAAGAAAAAAGAAAAAGAAAGGAAAAATCATGAAGAAAGGATTGCCCCGGAGAGAGAGGACAATTCATCGCATTCGAGGATACAAGTGTAGGTGTTACAGTGTATCAAGGGTCCCCTACCATCACACCCCACACTTTTACGATAAGGGGATGGCGGGCAGAACGGTCAGACTATTCTTGAGTATTCCTGTGTCCCAAGAAGGCGGTTCCCTTCGAAATTGGACCCGGTTTTTTAATGGATTCTCCCTCTTCTCTCCTAGTCACTCGCTGATTTCCCCCGAGTTTCCACTGGCCGGACGGTCTCTTGCCCAGCCTCGCGCTCAATTTCAGCATCTGACGTGAATCATGAGACTATCAAACGCTGCCAGGCTTCTTTTCCTTGGTCTGCCGTCGGTACCCTAGAATGAGTAAACTCGCCTTAGACAGTAAGCCTGTCGTGTTTCGTTTCAGGATTGAAAAACGTGGTTTTTTTGGGTCTTTGCCCTTGTTTTATTTTTTCTTCTTTTGCTTCACTGGCCCCTTTTTTTTTCCTTTTGGCTTTGAGGCTTTCTCGCCTTTTTTTTCTTTATTTTGTTTTTCCCCTCCTCTTCACCCCTTGCCTCTCTTTATTCGTTTTCGTTTTGCGCTGTGACTTTGAGCACTGGCACATTTGTTTTCTTGTGAGATGGAGTCGGAGAGTTGAGGATGAGCGGGCTCGTTTCCCTCGATGGGTGATCCCAGTCCACTCGTCTGCCTGCGCGTATCGTACCGACAATCTGTGCTCTTCTCCGTCCCCTCCCCCCTTCAACCCGTCCTGGTAACGGTTTACGGACCTTGCCTTCCCACCTTGCGCCCCACCAGGCCGGATTCATTGGATCTCAGACTACCGCTCTGCATCCAGTCAAGATGCAAGACAATCAGATGCCCATGGTGTCGGACCTCGCTCGCTGTTTTTGTTTCATTCGCTTTGTCTTTTGCTTAAGTCGGGGCTGGATCCTCACTCCTCCATACCATATCCCTATGACTTGGCAAATTGCCCGCAACCCTATGATCTATCTCTTCATCCGTGCCTTTTTTTTTTTGTTTTAATTCCCTCAGGGAAAAAATGTTCGAATATCGAAACAGCTCCGAGAGGAAGGGATGAGCTTGGTAATCGGAGATGCGATGAGGAGGAGGTCTATTTTGGGTCAGTGGGATCACCGAGCGAATACCGGGCATCCGGGTCTTTTTTTCTTTTCATTCTCGTTTGCTGAGCGGGGGAGGGAGGGGGGAGGGGGGGGGGGTCTCAGCTAACAACCGCTCTGGTAAACAATGGGTCAGCGACTCAGCGGAGAATTTGGGACGCATCCCTTGGTAATATTATTGTAGAAACTAATTATTTTTATGCTATTAATATTATTATTACGGTATTGCAATTGTGGTTGTTTTCGTATTACTTTATCTGGTCCTTTGCTTTGCCTATCTTTTATGCAAGGCAATTGCGGTTATGTTATTGTTTACCAGGGAACTCAGGATTGGCGGAAGGAGAAATAGGTACGGTACAGCACAGTACATGGGCAATGGACCAGGAGAGAGGGAGGGCATGACAGGGAAGGGAGCAAGCGCAGTTGATTGATTGATTGATCGTCTAGATTGCTGATTCCACCTTACAGTGCCTTGGCGTTAGTCTATCCTACCTACGACTCGAGGCATGATACACTCACTCACTCACTCACCTACCATAGCTGCGCTGTATCATATCATACAGCATTAACACTCCACAGCTGCTGCTGCTCCGCCATTCGTTTCACAATTTGCAATAATATCGGAGGCTCATGTTTAGTCATGCAGGTAAGAAAGAGGGAACCTTTGCTCAGCAAGCAAGCAAGCAAGCAAGCGGAGAAGCAAGCAGCCCCCCTCCATCCCCCTCCCTCCCCGCCAGCCCCAGCAAGCAAAGCAAAGCAAAGCAAATCAAATCACAGCACAGCAAGTAAATTACAAAGTATCATAATATGATCCTACGCGATCAAAGCGACAAAACGATAAGCCACAAACCCCCCCCCCCCCGCCCCCCAACCTTAGGACAGACACGCATTCGGCCGAGCCCTAAGTTTAAGGCAAAATCCATAACGTCTCCTCCTTCTTCATGCCTTCCTTCTTTTCTCCTTGTTCCTTCGAACATTCCGTCGCCTATGTACGGTACGATACGATACGATACGATAACCGCAAGCGTTGCTGCCGGCATAAAAAAAACTCGACTTTTTAGTTTTCTCTTATTTTATTTACAGTAATCGGTAGTTGGGAGTTTTATTTATTTATTTATTTATTTAACGACTCACACTTTTTTTCTCCGCGCTTACTAGCCCTAGATTAGCCTGGCATAGCCGTTTATTTATTAGGTGGGATCATATTATTATTATTATTATTATTAAGTAAGTATGGTACAGTAGAGTAGAGTACCGTAGAAGAGTATCATAGAGCGAGCGAGAAGAGGAAGAAGAAGAAGAAGAAGAAGAAGAAGGCGGGAAAAGCCCCACGCCGTCCGTCCGTTCGCCATAATCTGCAGCTTACTGTGCGGGTAACAATGTGGTAAAGTCAGAGGGGACCATAAATCTTGATTGGCTGTGGGGGGGTTTTCCCCCTCCTCCTCCTCCTCCTCCTCCCCCGTGCTTGAGTGCTGTGCGGATGTGTAAGAAGAAGAAGAAGAAGAAGAAGAACTTGCTTGGATAGGTTTTGGGTTTTTTTCTTATTTCTATTCTATTTCTATTTTATTTTCTTCTTCTTGTTCCTCGTCTTTGTTGAGAGGTGGTGGTGGAGTGGAGGGAGGAGGAGGAGAATACCGTAATACAGTGATGTATGATACGAGTTTATCATAACTTTGTATGGGAGTGGGAGTGGAGTGGATTGGATGGGGATGTGATGGGGATGTGATGTGATGCGCGATGCCATGCCATGCGATGCGGATCCAGGGGGAAAGGAGGGGAGGGGAGGGGAGGGATGGGGAGGGTGGAAGGTGGAAGGTATGATAGATCATAGATGTTTTGGCTTGTCACTTTGTGCTTGCTTTGATTACGAACGAACGAATGGATGGACACAAAGAACGAAAGAACAATTCCTTTTTCTTTTCTTTTTTTCCTTCTTTTCTTTCCCATTTTCTATTTTTCTTTTCCTAGTCTTCTGATCCGAGGGTGCCGGTAGGGTACAGTACGGTAACAGTACCGTACTCGTAATAGTAGGTTACGTTACGTTACGGGCGCATACATCTTTTTCTCTTCCAATCTGCAGCTTCATTCATCAATCGGTTGTCGGTCGGTGGTAGCTGGTGGTTAGGTGGTGGTGGTGGGTGGGAACTGCGTCATTGAACGTCCTGCGTCCTTCTCGAATGTCGACTGATGCTTCTCTTGCGCTGTAACGAGGTAAGTACGTAAGCCGTAGGAAGGAAGGAAGGAAGGAAGCATTGGTGGATGGATGGATGGGGCGTGGGTGTGTGTGTGGGCTTGGAGTTCGAACTTGGACTACAGTATGTATGATTTTTGATTCCTTCTTTCTTATGTTCTAGAAGGCTGTGGGTGGTGCTAGTTTTAGCGGCGGCGGCGGTGGATGGGTGGTGGGGGAAAGCTGCAAGTGTAATAAAGTTTCTTATATTTTATTTTTATTTATTTTGTTTTTCAAAATCTCGATGAAGCGGACCAGTACCGGTATCATGATGATAATGAAAGCGGTGATTATTATTGGTTGAGTGGTGGTGGTGGGCGAAGTGAATGAAAGAGGGCAATGCCCCCCCCCCCTCCCCCCCCGCAGGTTGAGGTAAAAAAGAGCAAGTTCGGGTCACCCGAAGGTGATGGCATGATACGAGTAACCAATGCACAGTGGTTTATAGATGACTGGACTGGCGTTTGTGCCTTAGGTGAGTTTTTATTATAATATTATTACCGTGGTGACCATAGACTCGAGTGAAGAGGACTGGGGGGGGGGGGGTAGGTAGGGGTAGGGTATCACTGTATGTATGTCCGGTACGGTAGGGCAGCAGCAGCATTGGATGAAGGCAGGCACAAAGACCGGAGGAAGGAGGGAGGGAGGGAGGGAAGGGAGGGCGCGAGGGCAAGCTTGTGGTGGTGGAGGTGGAGGAGGTCAGAGAGCAGAAACATACTCGAGTAGAGTTAAGGTACTGTATCGTAGCTGCTGCTCGTGCAGTTGAATGCCGGTGGGGGAGTCGGGAGGGAAAACCGACCAGGAAGAATAGGACAGAGTGATGAGCTGGGTTTGGCTTAGTGTGTGAATTCTACTCTACTCTACTCTACTACTCTTTTGGATGTATTTTTTATATATATTTTATATAATATCATTATTATATACATATACATAGCGTATATATAATATATAAATAAATCTATTTAATTTTTTAATATTTCATACGACTTGGGATGCGGTGATTGTCGCACGGGGGAGGAGGGATGGATGGGATGGGATGGATGATATGATATGGAAGGAGAGGGGGGGAAGTTGCGGAGAGAGAGATTTGGAAAGAGCTCAGAGCACATTTGCCCGGTTGAAATTGGATCTGACGCAGCCAGCCTTCTCGCCGCCGCCGCAGCGAAGAAAGAAGGAAGGAAGGAAGAAAAAGAAAAAGAAAACGAGTAGAAAAAAGAAAAGAACAGAAAAGTGCTGTACCATAGCTAGCTAAAGCACCCATGGACAAATCTAAAACATAGTGTGGTAGAGGTGAAGCAACAACCAACGATCCGCGGTATTGTTTCTACTGTACGCTACTATTTACAGTACGATATTCACTTGTAAACGGCTGGAAACAAAAGTATCAGGCGAAGGAACTCCCTTAAAGCGATAGCCAAAGGGGAGCGTTTAGTATTCGCATTGTTGCTGCTGTACCCGGCCAAGATAAATAACAAATAACAATAATAGTAATGGGAAAGCCAACCACCAACGAACGTATCGCATTGTCAACCTGGGAAGCAAACAAATGAACGCGAATCCCAACGACACACTCGCTCACTCTACCCTGTAGCTTTAACGCTTTTCCACATCTTTTTCAGCCTTTTCAGCAGGCGGCGCTACGCTACTCTGCCTTCTTGCTTTATATGACGATTAACAGCTTGGGGCTCACATACACCTTGTCCTTCCTTGTCTCACGAGCAGTTGACTCTCCGTTTGATTTTATTTATACCCCCCCCTCCCCTTCCACCCCCTAACTCAGGACCGCCGGTTTCTCTCCATCTCCCCCCCTACCTCCATATTGAATACCCACCCGTCCCAAACCCCTCTTCCCTGTAACGGGTCCCAACCATTTGTCTTTCGTTCATTAGCTCATCGGAAGAAACGAAAAAAGAAAAAAAAGAAAGGAAAAAAAACAGGAAAAAGAACTTTTTCCGTCGAAAAGGATCAAAGGGAACCATCCCTCGTCACGAGTACCAAGCGTAATAAATAACACCTCCTACGCCTCCCTACAAGCCCATCACCAACATACATAACCTACCTACCTGCCTACCTACCTGCCTACCTACCTCCCGCCTACTTATAAAGGTTCCCTCCGCACTACTACTACACTATCCCACTTCATCTTATCCAACCTTCCCTACAAACAATCTACACCTTGATTAGTCTTTCCTTGACGGAAGAGCCTCACCCATACACATATACAACCATGTCTACAACTACAACAACGACAACGTTAACATTACCTTCATATGCCTCGGATGAGGTACGAGTACTCGGAATTGAGGACTGCAAGGCGGCAGCCGACACCCTCGCTGAAGCTTTCTTCAAGGACGACGTTGCATTCTACTTCCTCGAAACCCCCGACAATGGTGGAAAGAGCAGGGAAGAGCTCTACCCATTACACCGCGAGATTCTGGAATACATCGTTGCGGCACATTGCTACAACGGTCTTGTCCTGAGCATAGGGGAGAACCACGAAGGCGTAGCACTATGGTAAGACCTACATACATGAATTCTCATTACGAGGCGTCCCTTTTCCACCGTTCCTTCCATTGCCCTTCTTTTTGGCTTTGCTTGCTGCACAGTGGGCTGTGTCCGACCAACGGCACGATTTTGAGAAATAAAAAAAGCAATTCGCTAACGCTGATTTCCGGGTCTAGGATGCCGCCGGGACAAAACATGGATGACTGGTTCACAATCTTCCGGAGTGGTATGTGGAGGCTGTGGTACAAATTGACCAAAGAGGGAAAGAGGCGGTATTTCGACGAGTTCATGGAGATCCTGCATCGCACCAAGTAAGCTACTCCCCCATCCTCGGTTTCACCAAACCTCTTTTTTTTCCTTTCTTTTTTTCTCCGTTCATTTTCTTTGCTCGTGAGATGTCATTTTTTTTTTTTATTTTTATTATCCATTTCTGCCCCTTTGCTTTGTTCTCCTCATAAATTGGCTCTAGGGTCGCCCTGGCCAATAAAATGGGAAGGTCGGCTATGTGCGGCATTGGGGAACATAATACATGTGCTTGTTGAGAATGGTTTACTGACTTGCATTCTTTTTTCCCAAACAGAGAGTCAGTTATGGGGGCGCAAGATAGTGACACATGGTAAGCTCTGCACCCTTCTAGAAGGAGTTATGTTGTACAGGATCATCTCTAATCATTCGGCAGGTACCTGGTCTATGTCGGTGTCGTTCCAAGTGCGAGAGGGAGGGGTTACGCTAGAAAACTCATCGAATACGTGACAAAAAAGGTGTGTAGCTCAATTTTTTCCCGTTCGCGTTATGGTTGGGTAGAGTGGGCACAGAGCACTGGATTATTCCAGAATGCGCTCTTATTGCTTTCTCACCTACATCGCAGCCCCACCACCACCACCACAGTCACCGCGCTTCACTTCACTCCGCCTTGTACGCTATTTTGCGTGGAGGAGGGGAGGGGTTGAGGGCTATATGGCCCTATCATGTCCATCCCGACTATCCCACTCATCCTTGCGCTTCCACAAGTTCTCATGTCATTGACTCCCAAACATCTGATGCTGACCCTTTCCCTCCTCTTAGCTCGACGCAGAAGGCGGTAAACCATGCTATCTCGAAAGCAGTCATCCCAGAAACGTAGCCATGTACCAGAAACTTGGATTCGTGAAACAGCGACATATAGTACTCGGTCCCAACTGCAGCAATCCTGCTCCGCTCGACATCATGGTCCGCCCCCCAATGGATCGCCGACGAGAGAATTGCTCCTCGGGTCGCAAAATGTCAGTGGCAACCGGTGTTGGTCGAGTCCTCTCTGCATAGATGCACAGACCGGACTCAATTAATCAACCAGAAATTCGCTACTTTCCTTCTCAACGTATTCACCACAACACTTTCTCCGCCTCCGCCTCCTCCGTGCCCGTAAGGAACCCCATTCGGCTGGAAGGAATGACAAACCTATGGCATATGTAATTATGGGCTTTGGTAAAAAGGGTAGAACAACGACAAGATCAAGATGGATGGATGATTTGCATCGGGCGGCGACATTCATGAAAAGGTGTTCTTCTCGCAGGAGTTTTTTCTTCTTTTCCCCCTTCGTTTTTGTCAGTGTTTTGACGACCTTTTTTTCTTTTTTCACCCCCTCTCCACTTTAATGCTTTTCTTTTGTCTCGATTACCGTATAATTATAAAGGACTTGGAGTTTTTGTGTTATTTTTATTTTTCGTTTATTATCACCCCCTTTACACTGTTTACTTCCTTTTCTCCTTAATGATTTTTTTTAATGGTTCATTTTTCTTTTTCTGTCTCTGGCGGGTTTGTTCAAAAAACTGGGATGCTATTTGTTTTTTTCTTTTCCTTACTTTACGCCTTTTCCTTTCCTTTTCAAGCATATTATACCTTGGTCCGGTTTAGACATTGGATATAGACTGGCATGGGTGCCCGGCATTTTTTTTTCCTTTCATTTTAAAGAGGGATACGATTAGTTAGAACTTTGCCTGTCATTTCACACGCACAGCTCAACTGTTGCGAGCGACGGGGGGAGCGTGCAGGGCAAGAAAATTATTATTATATAGATCAATTACAATAATTCTATCCTATTATCCATCATCTGTACGCCCGCATTCGCGCTCACGAGTAATTGTACTGCAGACTGCAATTGTGATCGCACATACAGCAAGCAAGAAAATGGAAGGGAAAGGAAAACACATTTCGGCGCATGGTGTGGTATAGTAGTATGGTGGCTTACTGAGTCATGCGGCGAACGAGCGAGCGAGCGAAAAATTTCTCCCGGCATCATCCTCTCTCCTCCGCCGCCGACCCCCCCTCCCCTGAGTTTTTTGATTCGAATGATTTAACCCACCCCCCGTTCAACACGACCTCTCGAAAATTTTATATAGGCCCCTCAGGTTGGCAATCTCGGTGACGCCTTGAAGCAGAGATGGTGGCGCGATTAGCCTCTTCTTAAAAGCAGGGAATAATATTGTTTCAACTGTTCGGTTCAGCTCGTCTTTCCTCTTTGTAAGCGCGGCAACATCCTTCCAACCGCCTCCGCCGCCTTCTTCGTTATCCGGCGAGTCGGAGCCCGTGTCGGCCTTTGGCAGTATTTCTGGAACATAGAACAAGGCTAGTTCCCGTAAAAACGTGTCGAAGCACTCAAGTTCCGAGTACCAATCCACCTGGCCCAACGATTTATCAGTTCTGCTCGGTTTGCACAGGGGGGTGGGAGTTGTCTCACATTGGGTCCAAGCCGGAGAATGAAAGAGGGCAGCTTTCCAAGACTGGGCATGTAGCCCTTAAGCAAAAGCGGAATACTTACCAATTCACCCTGTTCGGTGATTTCCATTGAGAAATATTCCTTTAGTAAATCCCTTCTGCTGACGAGGGTGTCCACAATCTAAACGGAGGGGGGAAAAAAAGGACTTTGGTTAGCGGGAAATAATACCCGGTCTCATGGCTCATGAATATTTTACCTTATAAGCACTTTCCCAATCGAATTCATTGTTAGGGTCCGAGTTGACGTCTTCCGCTCTCTTCTTTTCATCCTCAATGGCGATTTCCAGAATATCCTTCAATGCCAAAGGAGGGTTGAGACGGATGGTGCCATAATTTGAGAAGTCTGAAAGCCCAATCTGGTAGAACAGTTCGAAGGCAACAGCTGCATAATCGATGAGATAGAGTTTCAGACCGTGCTGGACTGCCGCCAAACGCCTTTGCTCATCAACTATTCCGACAAAGGTATGATTGTGAAATAACTCGCAGAGATCCTTATGCTTGGTATCCCATACTGCCTTCCTTAGTTTCTTTATGGTCTGATACTTGACGGAAGTCCATTGGCGATTGTCATCATACTCGTATTCGTCGCCCTCTGTGGTTCCCCCATGTTCTTTTTGAGATTTCGGCTGCAGCATGGTGGTGATTTTTCGGTCACGTGTGTCGGCTCTCACCATATTATAATCATAAGTTTTTTTAGGTTTCGCAACGAGTGGTTGTGTGCTTTCTTCCGCTCTACTTGCCGATCTTGCAGCGGCCTTCTGTCCTGAGGAGTTGCCGGGAACGGCTTTGGCTGACGGAAGAAGTGCTTGTGTCAGTGCATAAGACCTAGAAGTGTCAACTGCCGCCAGCTTCTCTTGTAGCGATTCGCATAGTTTTTGCACGATTTCTTCCTCGTGAAGGAAGTTGACTTCCCGCTTGGTAGGATGTACGTTGACGTCCACCCGGTGAGGTTCAATATCCAAAGACAAATATGCAAACGGATGGCCGCCTTTTGGGAGAAACGGTGCGTATGTGGATTCAATCCCTTTCCTGATGGAAGAAGAATCTACGGAGCGATCTGTCCGGGAAGTTAGAACCAGTGCCTTGCTTAGGTCTATAGTCAAGAGGGGTTAGATCACTGTTGATGAAAAGAAGGAGCGTCGTTTTCTTGACATGATAATTGGCGTTACTTAGCATGCCCTTCGCTTTGAATCCAAGATAATCGTCTGAAACTTCAAATGGCAAGAGCTCATTCGCAACAGCATTGCCGTGAATTCGCCGGATACGATCAGTGGTTGTGGCCCCTGCCGTAGTAGATACGCCCACATCTGCATCACCGTACTAAGAGGATAATTTAGAACATGACTTGAAGAAGTTTCAAAGAAGATGCTACCTTCTTACAACTAAAAGCAACGCCTCCGCAATGCACGGCATATCTACCAACTAAATCAAGAATCTTGGTATATTCTTCCGAGGGACTGCGGAATGCTCGACGCCGACTAGGTACATTATAGAAGAGATCTTCGACCTATAGATGGTGTTAGAGTTTATGCGGTTTGATATAACCAACTCATGATGCCCGGACCCCGGTCTCAAGCATTGGTGGAGCATGTCAGGCTAGATCTGAATGCATATCGCATATTTATGTGCGGTATGCAGAGCCAGCCCATTTCACAAATGTCATCAAGTTACGGGTAGAGGGCGATGTAGTGCATTAGGGAAGGGGAACGCACAGTGATTTGTGTCCCCTTGTTGCGGTGTACCGGCTTTGGATTCGCAGGTTGACCCGGTTTTGGAGTAATTAACTTGGAATCTGAGTACGTTGCTCTATAATTTTTGGGCAAGGTTAATTGACTGAGCGTTAAAAGGTGCCTAGATGTCACATACCTTAAACCAATAGGTGAGTTTGCCGTTCTAGTCGTGATGGTCAGATGGGCAATGTGACTTATGCTCGCTAAGGCCTCGCCCCGGAAACCATAGGTTCCAATAGACTGGAGATCCTCAAAGGACTGCAATTTCGAAGTTGTAAACCTTTCACACAGAATGGGCAAGTCATTTTCCTAAAATTAATTTAACCAATCGGCTATCATGAGCGAATTCCGCCTCTATAGTGCCCAGGGCGCTGCTCACGTCAATTCCATGACCATTGTCTGAGATTTGGAGAAGCTTCAGCCCGCCATCTTTCACTAGTATATCGATGCTGGAGGATCCCGCATCAACGGAGTTCTCGATAAGCTCTTTCAGTGCGTGGACTGGGGCCACGATGATTTCACCAGCAGCTATCTTATTAACAACTACCTGGTCTAGAGGCTGTGCATAAACAGACGCCGAGTCAGCACAAGCCACACAGCAAGGAGCCCCGATAAGGCACGGCAAAGGAGCACCTTTATTCTCCGGGGAAGCTGAGGAGCAGCAGAAGCAGGAGAAGGGGTTTCTGCATCGTCTGCTTTTCTCTTGGAACCTCTTGAGTCCGCGGAAGCCATCGGGGTTGAGTTGAGAAGTAGAGAGTAGAGAAGTAAAGGGAAACTCTGGGAAAGACAGGAAGGCGGGGGTTGCCACACACACGCACGCACACACGGACAACGCAGCTATCTGAGCTTGATGCGCGAACACGACATGGATCATGGGTCGCCTGCCATGATTGGGAGTGTTACCCGGCTTGAAGGTTAAACTTTAGCTACAGGCATCACACACTGAGGTGATTGGGTTTATGGGTTTTGTTGTTAATACCCGCATTTGTGTAAGTATCATAGTTGTATGATAATATAATTGATGTGCTTTCTTTCTTCTCCTGTCCTGTTTACTTGTGCGGCTGTGTGAACTTTTGCGAAACTGCGCCTGCACTCGAGTAGGTTCTTATCGTTAATATCTACTTTTCCTTTTTGGGATAGTTTGTGTTGGCCATCAAGTATTTTGTATGGATTACGTAATATTTCGACTAGTAGGTAATGGTCCTTCAGCACGTGACTGTGGAGCTTCCCACAGTCCTTTTTTTTCACCTTTGGAAAAGTGTCCAGGGTCAAAATTCTTCGCAGAACCCCGCCATATCAACTTTGTTTTCAACTCAAAAACTATGGGCAAGGCCGGTAACCCTCGGAAAAAGGATGGCAAGAGAAAAGGTAGCCTTACTGCTTCTAGGCCACCGACCTCTGCAGAGAAGGCGGCCAATAACGCTCTCCGGGAGTCCATGATCTTACCTGTTGTTAGAAACCTCTCATCTACCTCGCCTAAAGAACGAGCGGAAGCCGTATCAGCGATAAACAATCTACTCCAAGATGCCGCTTGTCGCCAATTACTGCTCCACGAGAGAGTGGTACAGAGATTGATGGAAGAGATGCTCAATGACTCTTCGCAAGAGGTTGTTGTGTATGCTTGGGGTGCTCTCAGAAACATCTCAGTGGATGAAGGTTATGACCAGAGCATATTTATGTACCGGAAGAATATTTTAACCCCAGTTTCAAGCGCCTTGCAAAAGGTATGAGACATTAAAGCCGGTTATATTCGCGAGGCTAATTATTTCATAGATCTCGTCTATGTTAAACTCTCTGCGCACCAGCCCAGGGTCCCTCAGTAGCACAGACCGGAAGATACTGTGGTTATATGCTGAAAATGTTATTGGCCTTGTCGCTGGCCTTAGGTAGTCCTGACTATTGAGCGCTTAATTTGTTGATCGATGCTGAGTGCTTTCTTTAGTGAGACAAGCGAGGCGGTGGTAGAGGCAATAGTCAAACTGGAGATCTTACCACTTCTTATGGAAATTCTCAGCGAACCCTCGGAAAAGCTAGAAAGTTTGCATGAAACGGTAGCCCAATGCCTATACACTCTCACTGAGGAAAGCGACGATTTTGTCGAGGCTATTGTTTCGGACCCCCGCGGCTACGTTCCTTTATTATTGAAACTCCGTGATCAGTCAAGCCCCATCCTAAAGAGTCTCTATGTTTGTGGTATGGGCCAGTTCTCCAATAATATTACATACATTTGACTAAGCAGAGCTATATCACCTAGGTTCCCTCCATAATATATCACTCGCCCTGAAAGGGACCGATGTGGCTACTAGTCAAGAGATCTCTGATGTCAACATCGTACCGATTTTGACTAATTTTCTCAAACCAGAACCTCCCGCATCTCCTACCCATGACGGACAGAAGGACTTCATCTTCAAGCAACTTGTTCTAGAAGTACTGGCTTCTATAGCAACGGAGGCAACATATGGGGTTCCAGAAGAAGCCTTAGTCGCAGACCAGGGCGGTGATGCAGATCTTATGAGCGAAGATGGAAAAGATGTAGCTGCCCATGAGGAGCTAGATGGATCACTACGAGCAGACATGGAAATGGTGGTGGGTGATGAGAGTAACCAAGAATCCCCAGGCTCGGCCGAAGGCACAGTGTTGCACTATTTGATTACAAGCACTGGGCCGGTGCTCCTATCGATTATAAAATCGGAGACCGGCGGTTCATTACCCATCCACACGCGAGCATTGGGTGTACTAAACAATATTGCTTGGACTGTTGATGCGACACTTTCCGAAGGGTCGGGCTTGTGGGAAAGGTGGCAGAAACTGGGTCATGAGATATGGCAGAACTGTGTTACGCCTGTCCTCGTTGCTAATACTGCAGATGTGGAGCTCGCGGAAGCGGTAACTGGACTTGCTTGGGCAGTCTCGAAATCTCTGAATGGAAACTTGGACGTTTCACAAGGAGAGCACAGGGCATTCGTTAGCCTCTATCATGCGGCGAATGCTGATGAATTGCGAACGAAATGCGTTGGCGTTCTTGGGTGCCTTGGCCTTGCCCAAGGGAGAATTGATGTCAATCAAGTATTCACCTTACACATCTTCCCTATCAAGATATGTCTGACCTGTCCAATAGGAAATTGGTGTTTTCCTTATGACTTTGATTGCTGGCGGCTCAGATACCCCGGTAAACCCGTTGGTAGAGGCACTCAATGCTATATTCGATATGTACGCCGATGCAGAATTTGATTATGACGAACCTGTGTTTGTCAAGAATGCCTTCCTTGATCACCTCTCAAGAGCAATGTCTGGGGTCAGGGTGGCTGTAGGCATCCCACTTTATCCTTCCCTAATATATCCCACACGATATCTCTAACGCCTTAGATGAATTTAGATTAGGAAAATCGATAAAAACAAGTTTCCAGAGGATCGACTGAGAGCAGACGATGCGCTGTTTAATCTGCAGCGGTTTATCGGATACAAGAAGAGGGAGAGAGAAAGCTGAGTACCCTCTTAGGAGCACAGTGTTCAATAGATAGCGCTAGTGATCAAACCTTCTACTGGATTCCCTAGACTGTGATTTTTCTATTCTGTATTCTAGATTTGTGGGTTATCCATTAAAAGTTAGCTGCTACTACACGCCCGTGTACCAAAAGTTCTGGCAACCCGGTTGGTATAGCGGTATAGCCCTTTTGTGTCACAGTACTAACTGGGGCGCCAGAACTTTTGGGACGCGGCTGTACTGTACGTATTAAGTTTCACGTATTACTCCTTGCCGACAAGGACATTTCTAGGCCTCACAAGCGACCAGCTACTGTAGCATGCATCATTCTCCGTCCTATTGCTGTCTACGATTGTAATTGAAATGTCAGCCTTAGGCACCGCGGAGTAGGATGCATATGCACGAACCATGCAGACCACAACACATCACTCGTGCATATATCCATGATTCGTGATTTTTTTAATTCATTTTTTCTTGAAAGAGATCTATTGACAAAATTTGGGACATACCAACTTTGCTCGGTAGTTCCAACATCAAATCCATATCCACCCAATCCTGTGACCGATCTTGAAACAATAATAATAATGAGTAGTTACGCGAGAATACGCGCTTTCCAACACCCGAGAATATCCGGTTTGTTATGAGGTCAGCAACTCATTGTTGGTGTTCCCTCCCCCGCCCCCCCCTTCCTCATGTGATGTCACGAGCCCTTTTTTTCCCTTCCTCCCCTTCCAAGTCACCTAAAGTAGTATGTAAGGCCCGCGGGGCACCCCAGATAGGCAGATAGCCCTATGATGTGGGATGCCGTTCGGTAGCCACGGTAATCCCTAGGTATGACTTGAGCTTTTTGTCCCTGGCGCGGGGCGCTTATAGGTACCGTGCTAGTAGTCTGCTGGTAGCCTCGTGCCTAGTATCACATCTATAAGGGCGAAGTGGATGTGGGATAAGCAAGTGAGCGAGAGGCCATGTTCGTCGCATACCGTATAGGATGAATGACACTCTCACAGTAGATTAATTCCCCGAGTGCCCTGACTTTCTGTTACTGAGCCTTAGTTTCTGCCGCTGCCCGGCTGGCCAATAGGCTGACCGGCTGCTTGCGTGTGGGTGTGTGCCATCGAGTGATGGTCCGTGAATTGCACGTTCTGATTGTTTGGCTCATGTGCTTTCCCTGAAACATGGCAGCCGGGAATGATTCCTGAATTGGGCTACTATTTGGAGCAGCGGGAGGCTGCAGTAGACGAAGTACCGTGAGAACTCTAATAGTCGGACCATGTGCTAGGGCGTTGGAACTGCCTCTCCTAGGAAGGTTCGTGCCTCCCTCCATTTGTCTCAGAGAGTAGGTTTTTTTTTGGTGCGTTTCTCGATCCTTCCCCAGGGGAGGGATTTCCGAGGGGGGGGGGGGATTTTGGACTGCCTGGTACATGGTCCGTTTATCCGAGCTTTTACGGCAGATGTACATCAGGTTTCTCATCCTTCCCCGCCTTGTCCAATGCCTAAGTTAACTCCATGGACCCGTGTTTCTTCTCGTGATCCGGGTCTATAAACAAACACTTTCCAAGAAGAGGTACAGTAGGTTTTAGATCCCGCGCGGGTGACAGAGGCTGTGACCTCGGGGCTTACTGCCGCCCAGTGGAAAGCTGAGCGTCATGCAATATTAACTGTGTAATTAATGCTGGTGGGAGTGTAAGTTGCGGGTACGCGGTTGTTGGAATGGCGTCGTTGGGTGAGAGGCAGGTGGTCACTGGAAGTCACTCGATACACAAATCCGAAATGAGGTGCTACTTTAGCTGAATCGTTTATTCGGCGGGGTTTCTCAGGCGATGGTTGGTTCACTCTGTTCCTTTGCCGCCTTAGAGCCCCTAAGAAATCCCAATTTTGGGTGTCCTCCTTAATGGCGGTTGTGGCTTGTGGGCATAAAGGAGTTTGAGGCGCAGTCGCAGCTTATGCCCTCACATGAGTGGCGTAGTAAAATAAACTCTTTTCTGTAGTAACAAGTGTCGACTAAAAAATTTCGAGTTAGGCTGCTACATCTAGATCAGTAGATTTGGTTGGGAGCTGAACAGCTATTGTAGGGTAAGTATATTATGGTAACAAATCCTAGTCTTCCGAGCTAGGTGGAAAAAAGCCAACCGTATCCGGGTTAGCGTAGAAGACTCTATGCCCAAGAAATGTTTAACATAGCACTGCTCAGGGGAGGCCTATGTTGGCTAATTTATATATGCCGGTTTCTGGAGGGCGAGCGGGCCGGCTGAGACACATTGACCGAGGATCTTGTGCTAGTTTACTGGCTGAAGCTGGCTTTAACAATTTATCAGTAACACCTGCTCTCCGTCAAGTGAGCAGTGAGTGAAGGCAGCGCTGATGCACGGGAGTCCAGCTGTTAGCACGAGGGAGCTGTAACTACAAGGAAGAAGAAAAACATGTACCAGCAACCGCTGGCTGCTGTCATGACATCCTTGGGCTCAGAGAAGTCAAAGAGGGGTATCAACACTCCTCCAAGGAAAGGTGTGCCTTTCAATTTTCCTAGGGGAGGAACTTGAGGGATTCACGTGTGGGCTGTATGGGGGGCTAGAGACTAGAGGATTGGTAGGTAATGATAAGTAGATAGTAGTGATTGGATATTCCCCCTTTTTTTTTTGCGAGTGAGGAGGGTTTCTCAGTAAGTATCAGTGGCAAATACGTCCTAAAGAATTAAATTTATAAATACTAGACAATATTTACTAACCCTATAATCTCCACACCTTAGGAGGGGTAGCCAAGGTGACAATATCAATAATAGGAAGCAGCCGGGCTTTGGGTCTGTGCAAGGAAATATTTCGAGGGGGCACGTATTCCAGGTAAGCATCCCAAGGCCGCCAAACACACCCTCACACCGAGTGACTCAAGTGCCAAAATATTTATCTTTCACTACGATGGGGTATAGGGAGTTGTGCCCCACTTTCAGGTGTGTCGTTGCCAGTATTGGCACAAGGTGATTGTCCAGGAGCAATGACACGAGTGGCCTCCTGTAACGACAGACTGCCGGCTCCTATGGACTGGCTGTATTCTAGCTAATGCTTGCCTATATGCTGTGTGGTATGCTTTTTTACGAATTTCACAATGCAGCGTGAAGAGTGCCCAATAGCTTATGATTGGAAAGGAATGGTACCTTAATTACTTCTCCCTCCAAGGCCCACATCGTGCCAACCCTGTGGCACTCATTTTTATAGAGGAATTCCCAGACGGGGGCTGGTAGAACCCTGGACTTTGCTACAACTGATACAGTATTGAGAGGATCTTAGGTTTTTTACCGGTACAGTAACTACTCATGACTCGGGGTTTTTTTGGGGGAGAACACGGTAAGTTTACAGGCAACCAATTCCGAGAGATGGTTCCACAGTATTAGTATCGCTTGGGATGTGTGGTTCCCTGAAATCCAGCTTTCAGTGCCATAAGTATTTGTTCCAAAGTTGACATTACGTGGGAAAAAAATAGCTGGCGTAGTGGTTAACATGTCAAGAACCAATTAACCCCTGCTACAATTAACAGGAGTTCAATTCGCGCTTGTAATGAGTTATTATTGAACGATCCGTCATGTAGGGCAGGATTATTAAAAAAAAATCCTGCCCTATGGGGACTGGGAGATTGGAGAACCTGGCCCTCATTAAAAGGGCTGTGGGGCTTATCAATCATGCTACGAGGTGGTGGACCAGACTCTAGACCTTCAGGTTGGCGATCGGCGGGGTAGGAGAAAAAAATGGAAATTTGCTTTTGCTTCCTTTATCTTGGAAAAGGTGCAGTGGGTCCTGGAAGCTATAGAAGTTTTAGCCATTTTCACTCTAGGAAGCTATGTTCTTCCCATCTGCTTCCTTTTAAAACATATTATTTTTCCAGCAAAGCGAGGTGTAGATAGTGCCTAGTGAAAGACAAGGTTGGCAGGTGCCGGACTAACACGGCCATGATAAATACACGGTGTTAAAATAAGATCCGAGCAATACTATACCAACCTACCGAATAGGGACCAATTGCGTTACTATATCAGATCGCACTTCTCAAACTCGTAGTACAGTAAACAAGTAAGACTAGGGCCCCCCCACTAACTGCATTCCCCCCCGGTTGTGGTTAGCCTCCAGCGTACAACGAAGCATCATGGCAGCTTCTACATGGCGAATTCGGAGAATCCCTAAGGACTGTTTCCTTCCTTCTCTTCTTACTCTTTCAGTAAGGATACTAGCTAGCTAACTACTCTGAGAAGAGAAGATGCACAGGGGATAACTAATCAAGACACAGAACAATAGAGACTTAAAACGTGATGACATTCGTGCCCATCAGAGGGCGCAATTGCTCTTTCCACTTCTGCCCCCGCTCTCTTTTTTCCCAATACTTAAATTATCCTCCCTTTTCTCTATAGCCCTCAATATTCGTCACCTATCTGTAATTCTAGATATCTCTACTTTGTAGTTTCCCCTGGAATTTTTATCTCACCTGCTTTCTACTGACGAAGAGCAAAATCTAACCAACGCTTCTTCCTTTTTCCTCCATGCACTTCCCTCTTATTTACCCCTTTTTTAATTTTTTCCCTTCTAGTTGGGACTGATTGAGGAACGAAGGATCGCTTGTGACGTTAGACATTAAACAATGGATGCATTACAGGAGCAGATATATCCCAGAGGCAGAGAAATTATAAACATTGATTACCAGTAACTAGCTAACGACTAAATCCCCCAACTTGTACAGGGACATATAGGAGTACCATACTAAGATATTCACGGCTATGATAACCTCATTTAGGACGCTGCCTTCAACTTTCAAGCGGTCAGTCGTGGCCAATTCCTCGAGTGACCAACTATGAACACAAATCTCCTCATAAAGCACGAGTGACTCCGGGTGATATATATTTTCATGATTCGTCACTCGCGAAGCCTAGGGGCGGTAAAGACTGGTAGCTTCAACATCTGTACGGCATCGTGACGGAGCGGTTAAGGAGAGAGATTGGGGGTCCCTTACTTTCTAGTGCGCAGAATCGTGGGTTCACTTCTTCGTCCAACGCACTCTTATATTGCTGGGAACGGAGTTCCGATGTCTTCTTTGTGAGTGCTCAAGCGTACCCGGGCAGTATGTTGTATTAAGACCCCTTGTGCTAGAGGTTAGTAGTATATATAGAAGAGCCATGATGGTTGATAGACCGCTACAGGAGCTGGCAGAATTATTATTTTGTCCCCTGGTTCAGTCGTCGAAGGGGTGTGCGCGATGGGAATTGTGAAAGATCGAAACTAAGTCAGTGCTCTTAGCAGTCTACTCTAAGGCAGAGTGAGGAGAATAAAGGGCGAGGCTTGTCTCCTCCCTAGATGAGTGACCGCCGTTTACCCCGCCTAAGACGGCATCGAGGTAGTCAACTGCAGATGACTAGTTGGGTACTTTGCGCTCTAGTACTGTACGGTAGCACGTCATGGTGGAAAACTGTAACTGCGCGTCGACGCAGGAGGTCAAGCTAGGGACGGGCTCTTAAGATGGGAGTTCTCAGCTTGGGTGTCCGGCTTCCGTTCGGCTGCATAAGTGGAAACATCAAAATGCAACTAAACCACAATGAGGAAGAATATAAAAAGTCCAATCCATAATTGTTATATACTTGTAGGAACGCGCACTTTCTATTCGTGATCCTGTAGAATTCCGGAAACAAAACAAAAGATTAGACTATTCGAATAGATAGCCCTAGCGCCGTCCAATTAGACGGTTAGAAGCGCTGATTGAAACCCCTCAGACCATATCACGCATCAGGCCTATTACAAGATTATATCCCGATACTCAAGCAAAAGGGAATGTGTACAAACGTGAATAACAGTATCAAGGAGGGCTAACAAAGACCAAAGCTGTGATATCAGAATACAAAAAAACGTTTTTTTTTAACCAAATAACGCCAATAGTTCCGTACGCGCCCACGTCGCCCACATCATCTATAAAATCCTCCCTCCTTCCAATTTTTCAAACTAACCCAAACACTCAATCCGAACTATTTCCGTCGGGATCACAAAATATGTCATCAACATCGTGAATCATCCATGGCAAAACAGTATCCTCCACCATGCAACTTGAGATGTACTTTTTGTAATAAAGCGCGTCCACCTCTACCCAATCCCATAGCGCAGGCCTCCCCCACCAATCTATCAGGGGCAGTCTGCTGTATACCGGCAGGTCACCATTCGGGAGTGAGTCCAAGAGGTTGTTTTTCTCCATGAGGGGTTTCTCTTTGACGGCTTTCTTTTTCCCTTTCCGGGGTGAGCGAGTGTAAGATGGCTGTTCATGGTGTACAATCGCGAGCGATTCGTAAGCGAACGCCGGATAAAGCATTACATAGCCCCGCGCCCGAATGATATCCAATATTGGGGCTACCCAAGAATTTGCTGCCACATCGCTCAATGGAAAAGGCACCGGCTCAGTATCGTTCCCGGAGGCTGAGGATATGTGGGGATGAAGCAGGTTTTTTGAGAAGTAAGCGTGAAATTGGCTCCAGTACTTTGGAAAGAATAGCGCTGCCCGGGTATTCGGAACTGGGTACAGGAATGGTGACGGTTGGTTTCCTTTTGGTGGGGTAGGTACGTTGAAGGGACTGCTTCCGTTCAGATACGAAGGTGGCTCTTCAAGTGAAACACCAAAGAGCGAAACAGTATCGTAATACTGGTAGGAGGAATACTTGTATTCAAGAGTTGTGAATAGGAGATAATGATAGTACCACTTTGAAATCTCAGCATTGGAGTCAAGAACCAGGACGGATGTGTCGTCACTATCTGGATAGAAGGATTCAATGTACTGCCTCGCGGACTCGAGTGGATTCCTAGGGGCGGTGAGAGGTCGTCTAATGAATGTTCTGCTTGGGGAAGGGAAAGAATAACTTGAAAGGAATGACTTGGTGAACGGGTGGAGAGGGACGGAAGGATTGAGGATGACAGTTAAGCTCTTAGGTCGGTGGCGAGTGGTCGGATAGGATGCGGATTCTAAAGATTTAAGAAGACGTTCCAAGTTTCCAGAGTGTGTGTCTGCGTGTATAACTATCTCGAAGCTGGGTTTATGCCATGCTAGAGAGATAAACCCAAATTTCGTAAGCCAACCCCTCTCGCGCGAAAAGGGAGGTAGGGAGAGGCCTGTAGGAAGCATACATGCAACTTACCACTTAAAGAGCCGCTGTCCAACCTGGTAATCCATCTCAAACTATCTGCGGCGTCCCATGGGAGCTCAATTGTGGGCATCTGCAATTTCTTCGCCATATCTGTTATAGTGGCACTAAACCAGCTATCCTCGTGCTCCGCTGACATTATTAGCGCCTGAGGGTGCATAAAGTCTCTGAGATGCCTGAGCGCCGTTCTGACAACAAGTTTCTTTCGCTCCACCGACATCAAGCTCGCAAAATCAGCACGGGCATCGTGAAAGTTTGCCTTGCAGTCAGTATTCTCCTCTGTGATTCCATTGAGCTTCCGAAAGACCCCCATATCCATGTCGCTATCCCCTATCAGTGCAAAATGAACATTGCTCCTCCCATACATAGACATCTCACAGGCAATTCCGGCGAGCTTGCTAGCCGCATCTAGATTCCCTGCTACGAATAGTACATTCCTATTCCAAATTCTGTTTCCGCCGGCCGTAATCTTCGAAAGGCTAGCATATAACTGAGAGTACCGAACTGGAATATCGCTACCCCTGTTGTAGAAAGATCTTGGATCTGGCACATGTGACCATTGCGTTGCTGAATTGAGAACGAAATAAAGTACAAACACCACAACAGTCCAGCAGATATAAGTCGCGCGACGGCTGCGTCGAGGAAGTCGGAAGTATGGGGCGGAGACGGAAGAGGAACGGCGTTTCCATGGGCGATCGTGGAGGTCGCGGGGGTCCAAAGGGGGAGCCATCATTCCTGCATCAAAGAATGCTGACTAGTACAGCCTTCGGCAGTATCCTTATCGGGATCCAGTTGGATCCGATGGGGAGAGCGATAGGAGGGTTAGAACTTGAAATAATAGCTTTCAACCGATTTGTAACATCTACGATCCTTCAAAACGTTGGGTTGAGGTTCGGGTTTGGGGAATGGGTCCCGATGAAGTGTGTTGTTTTTGTTGGAGCTGCCCTGTGTGCTGAGAGGGTTGCTCAAAGATCAAAACCTTACTAAGATGGAAGAAGCCAAGAAATAAATTGGAATGCTACGGCCATCTTCCGTCCATCCTCCCACTACGAATCCCATCAACTAAATTATTACCGTTTTCTCTCCTACCTTCTCCTCCATCGACTGACATTAATTCTGCACCGCTATGGCAAAGGAGAACGAAAAGTCGGCCAAACTTGACAAAGGCAAAGGGAAGGCCGCAGATACTCCCGAAAAGAAGGATGGTGATACCTCTAAGGAAACCCAGGATAAGAGTGGGAATGGAGCAAAGAAGGGAAAAAAGGATGAGCCCCAAGAAGGTATAGCTCTTTTCTGATAATAACGCCTTTCAAGTTGATGAAACTAATGGAAGATGTAGAGGAGCTTTCGGAGGAAGATCAACAGCTGAAATCAGAGCTCGAAATGTTGGTTGAACGGTTAAAGGTCCGTCCAATCTTATCCTCCATCATCAGTGATTTAATCGATAACCATTTGATTTTCTAGGAACCCAATACCGAACTCTACAAACCTGCGTTGGAAGCCATTAAAACCTTTATCCGAACATCGACTTCCTCTATGACTGCTGTCCCCAAACCTTTGAAATTTCTGCGCCCTCATTACAAGTCCCTTACGGAACTTTATGAGCAATGGCCAGAAGGCGAAAATAAGGTTTGTCTGCAACTCCCGGTATGATGGCTATGGCTATATGCTAATTACTGGCAGGTTGCCATGGCCGATGTTCTTTCCGTTCTCGGGATGACTTATGCAGATGAGAACCGGTTGGATTCGCTCAAATATAGACTGTTGGCTCCTATGGAAGACCCTGGTTCGTGGGGTCACGAGTACGTTCGACATTTAGCTTTGGAGATTGGCGCAGAGTTCACTTCGCGCCAAGAAAAGGAAGAAGATACTCAAGACCTAACCAATTTAACAATGTCTCTCATCCCGTTCTTTCTCAAGCATAATGCGGAAGCAGATGCTGTTGATTTACTACTAGAACTAGAAATCATCGACAAGCTTCCGCCTTTCTTAGACGAGAATACCTATCAGAGAGTAGGGCTGTACATGATCAGGTGCGGTTTCGAGGCTGGACTCGAAAAAAAAACAACGGCCTAGATTGAGTTCTTGCTGACGTTTTGTATAGCATGGTGCCCCTCCTATCTCCTCCCGATGACAAGACAACTCTCGAGACAGCGCATTCCATATACCGCAAATACAATAAGCTAGCACAAGCGATTACTCTCGCTATTCGTCTTAACGATGTAGACCTGATAAGGGAGGATCTTGATGCCGCGGAGGATCCCGTGCTCAAGAAACAGCTTGCATTCCTTGTTGCTCGACAACAAATTTCACTGGATACCTTAGATCAGGACATAAATGATGCACTTAACAATACACGGTTATCGGAGCACTTTGCGGCTCTCGGGAAGGAACTCAATATCCTCGATGCTAAGACTCCCGAAGATATTTACAAATCACATCTAGAGAATTCCCGTGGCCCCGGAGCAAGCGCGGACTCTGCTAAACAGAATCTCGCGAACAGCTTTGTAAACAGCCTTGTTAATGCTGGATTTGGAACAGATAAGTTGATGTTGGTTGAGGATGAGAAAAACAGCTGGGTTTACAAAAATAAAGAGTCGGGGATGCTTAGCGCAACCGCAAGTATCGGTATGTTGTATCAGTGGAACGTTGCCGGATTGGATGTTGTCGACAAATACATGTATCAAGAGGAGGAAAATATCAAGGCCGGGGCTGCTCTCGCCATTGGAATTCTCAACTGCGGAATCCGAACCGAGCCAGAGCCTGCCATGGCTCTTCTCTGCGATGATAGTTATCTTGAAAGCAAGAGCGTTCCAATTAGAGTGTGTGCGATTATGGGTCTTGGGCTCGCCTACGCTGGGTCACAGCGAGCCGAATTCCTGGAATACCTCCTGCCGATTATCGGCGATTCCTCAATCACGTTACAGGTCTCTGCCATGGCCGCCTTGTCCCTTGGTCTGATATTTGTTGGGTCAAGCAATGGTGATATATCCAGTGCGATTATACAGACGTTGATGGAGCGGGCAGAAGGAGACGATCCTTCATTGAAAGATAAATGGGGCCGGTTCCTTGCGCTGGGCCTGGCACTTCTATTTGTGGGACGGCAAGATGATGCGGATGTCACCTTAGAAACCTTGAAGGCTATTGAGCACCCTATTTCCAAGCACGGTGGGGTTTTGGTGGATGCTTGCGCTTATGCTGGAACCGGTAACGTGCTGAAATACCAAAGCATGTTACACCTTTGCAACGAACATATTGATACCTCGGAAGACGAAAAGAAGGGCGAAGACCTGTTCCAGTCTTATGCGGTATTAGGATTGGCACTCATTGCTATGGGAGAAGACATTGGCGCTGAAATGGCTTTAAGACAATTCGGCCATCTAATGCACTACGGAGACGGAATTATCCGCAAGACTGTTCCCCTAGCAATGGGTCTTCTTAGCGCATCAAATCCCCAGATCAAAGTCTATGACACCCTTTCTCGCTACTCACACGATAACGATATCGATGTTGCGGTAAACGCGATCTTTGCTATGGGGCTGGTTGGTGCAGGAACAAATAATGCACGTTTAGCACAACTCCTGCGACAGCTAGCAAGCTACTACCACCGGGACCACAACTCACTCTTCATGGTTAGGATAGCACAGGGCCTATTGCACATGGGCAAGGGGACTCTGAGCTTAAATCCCTTCCACAACGACCGAAGTGTACTGAGCAGAGTCGCAACTGCTGGTTTATTAACGGTATTGGTGAGCTTGATAGACGCTAAGAGTTGTACGTATCCCTAATTTGGCCTCCTCTGATCACTACTCCTGGGATCGTGTTAACTCGGCACTTTCTAGTCATTCTTGAGTCATCACACTACTTGCTGTACTTCCTCGTTACAGCGATGCACCCCCGTTTCCTGATCACACTAGACGAGGATCTCCAGCCCTTGCCCGTAAACGTACGAGTCGGTCAAGCAGTGGACGTAGTCGGTCAAGCGGGTCGACCAAAGACTATCACCGGTTGGCAAACACAAAACACACCAGTATTGCTAGCGTATGGCGAGAGGGCGGAACTGGAGGACGACGAATACATCTCTTTAAGCAACAATCTTGAGGGATTGGTCATTCTTAAAAAGGTCAGCAACAATCTCTGACACGCTCCCTAGCTATTAAAAGCGACGCTAACCCACATTTCGTGAAAAAATAGAACCCCGAATGGCAAGGAAGGGACTAGAGGGTTGAATAAAATCTTGATAGTATAAAGTTGGTTTGAAAAGAGCTCCATTATGGAGTAATTCTTGTTGATGGACGGCCAATTTGTCTAGAGAGCGAAATTCGTAGTTCTTTTTTATCCATTTTTGCTGCTAGCTTCTAGTGCAGATTACCAATACATGGTCAATTATTACCTTCTTTTTTTTGACAATACTGGTTAGTCTGCTAGCATCATTCACGCTGCTCGATTCACTGGTTGGCGAGTGACCTTTGGTGACGCGTAGCTATTGTGGATCAAGGTAACATGCGAACACGAACATAAAATCCGACAGTACTTACTTCCTCACAAAAGGAAAGAGTATTTCCGGAAGCTCAAAGGTGCACCGGTAACCCGTATTCCTTAGTAACGTAGCTCTCCATCACCTTGACAGCGCTAAAACCCATACAAGCCTTGGGTCATATGCCATCATCCAGATATCACAACCCCAAAGCTTGTTGGAACACACCCCTCCAAAGGTAAGAAACATGCTTGAGGGATTTGCAGAGAACCAAAGTCGAGGCTGGATCGTTGCGCCCTTGGGCGGAGGGATTTTCACACCAATACATAATTGACCATGGTATGCCAAAGCTCCTAAGCTAACCAACAGACCCGGTCTCCAAAACCCAACCCAAGGTACTGTGAATCAAACCTAGATTCTCTATAATGTATTACACAATAAGTAATATGGCACCCCCCTTTCTTCTATACCAGGCTGGCCCTGTTACCCGCCAAAACCTAACATCGCCTGAAAAAGACTGAAGTATGAAACTAAAACAAGCGATACGCCAACGCAACCATCCCCTCCTTGTCTTCCCCAACCGCACAATTCTATGCCGGCGAATGCAAAAGAATCTTCCGCTCTAATCCTCATCAAGTTTGCCAAAATCGGTCAACAATACGCCATCGCCGCCGTCTAGTAACCCCAATGTCCCGCTGCCACGAGTCATAACCCACTCTTTTTCGACCCTGAAAAAGGTCCACACCCATCTCCTAAAGATCTCTAGGAGCTCCAGAAGGAATATCCCTCCCTCCATTTCGTTGATGTAGTCCAAATGAGGACTGAGCTTGACACTCCAGGTTCCCCTGAGCAGGAAATCAATAATGATGGCACCGTAGTAGAGCTCCTTATTTACGAAGTGCCGGTTTGGTCTCAGCCCGTATGGATGTTCGCCTGAGGAACGGCGAGAAGAGAATAGGGTCAATTCCCAATCTCTTGCGACATCCCAGTAGAACGAAAACAGCGAGTTGATCACCACAGCAAGTAGCCACAGTCTCGAGAGAGTTGACCGTGAGAATATATGTGGCTCATCGGAGTTGTATCCACGCTGCAGCGCACTGCACAGGATTACCGGGAACGCCGAGGCATATTTTGCAGAATTGTAGAGATGGATCCGTCGCTCTGCAGACGGGAAGCCCTTCCGGCGGGCTCGAACATACTCGATTAAACACTGCCGTAGCCGTATCAGGTAGGGTATACTTATGGCGAGAGGCATAAGGTATCTCCCACCAGCAGAACGGTTTGGGATGGGGTTTGTCGAAGAATCTCCACTAAAGAACATACAGATGCACACCGCAAAGTCCCCGAGAACCTTCGCATAGGAAGTCAAGGCATCGGCGAGAAGTACATCGGCAAACCGAAGGTCTGGGTGGAGCCCACCGATAATAACCCGACGAAGCATCCTATTTAACCCAATTAGCTACCCATAGCTTAGATTACTGCTCGTAGGCCATCCAACACGGAAAAAGCTTCCACGATAGCATAGCCAAAGGTGGCTTACCTTAAAAACCTCCAGCGGCCCCTCTGGTGCCAGCCTCCAAATGGCCATAAAAATGCACCTACGACTGAAAGGAACAGTAATACAGGTAACACCTGCAAGTTCTTGACCGCCTCCTCATTCCCAGCAGTAAAAACCCAAAAGGCCACGATGTTCGCCCCGAACAACCCCACCAATAAAGAGGCGACTTGGTAAACTGAGTTGTGAAGCGGAGGCTCGGAGGAGCCACGAGTGTACCGCAGCATCGGGGAGGGATCAATCCGGACCATCTGGAAATAGTGTAGATTAAGGCCAAACAGCCATATTCCTGTTTTCTTTCAAGAGATCTAATCAGTCAAGAGGTCGATCATAATAAGGTGGGTTATTGAGGGCATGGCAGACCTAAAATAGTAATCAGGAGGACTCGGTATGGCAGTGGAAGATAGACACCTAACGATTCGGAGCCGATGGGTTTCTCCATCCTATGGAAGAACCGCCAGCGGGCGGAGGACAAAAGAGCGACTGGAGTTAGAATATCAACTAAAAGCCTTGGAGGTCCCGAAGAAGAACAAGATAATTTGGCGGTGGAATTCAAGAAAGGAGTTGTGGACAGAGGTGGCGAATCCAGATGAGCGGCGAGCATTTGCTTCCGCCAGGGGTGCATTCAGCCCAGCGGCTCTGCTATCCTTTTTTTTTCTCTTGGCAGTCCACCAGCACGTTATTAGATCTCCGGTCCAGTATGGTACCAGTATACCGGTACCTGTAACACCAAAAGCACTGCAACAAAATCCCCACATACGGCCTTCTCCTGTATCATACTCCTTATGATATTGCCACAGCTCCACAGGAGTCACCCAATGCGCAGACCCAGCAGAGACGTGTAATTGAAATCATGAAATTGACCCAAGTGACTAAACTTCATGGTACAGTAGGAAATAGGTATGTCATGCATGATACAAGTACTGTACTAAAGTAGCTAGCAGTTGCACCTTGGCTGGTCTTAACCTACACCTCTAATACAATCCTGTTAGAGCTAGTATCATATATTTCACCAAAAGTGATCCGTTTAAAAGTGATTGTAGGGGCAGGCGGAGGCATATGACATCCTTTTTAAGATGCTATTGATTAATCTAAATCCCTATCGGCATTTGAGCATGTATTGAGAGATACATGAAAAGGTTCACAATCCTATAACTCTCAACCCTCAATATTATATCGGCACTTGATACCGAAAAAACAACGTTCTTGAGCCTCAATATTAAAGATTACAACAATTTTTCCAAGTTGAGGAAGATAACTCTCCAAATCTGGTCTCATTTTGGACCCACCACACGACGGGCTGAGGAACCGAGTTGCTCAAATAGTCAAAATAAGGTATTACAGATTGCGGGAGATAGCACTGGAGAACTAACTCATTAAGATATTATGTGGTCAAATCGGCAGCTTGTTTTAATTATTCCTATTCGTAACTATAACTTTAAAGTCGACTATAAATGGGGTAAAAGCGGCTAGCCAAGTAGATACATCCTACTGGTAGAGCTCATACAATCTATTCAGTTAGGGGAATATAATTTGCATTCTTTTTCAAACACCATACAGAATGGCAGGGATATTGTTTGAAGAAATGAGTAGCTGATAGATTAACATACTCGAGTACTTCGAAACTAGAATTTCTTGTGATAATACAGTGCGGGTTTAGCTTCTACTGGGCTGGTTGTGATCGGTTCGTTAGCCATGAACGGTTTCCCCGTAATTACGTCATCACACCACCTTTCTTTTGTTGTGATGGATCCCTCTCAGACCAGTGACACTAGATATTTCTTTCATCACTGCCCAATTGTAACTTGGAAAAAACGAAAAAACGAAAACGAAAACGAAAAAAATAAAGTACAACAAGATTATCGCCGGCTAATGCTGATAAAGTGTAGAGAAACCATGGTAACTTAGGTTTGTGGTTCCATTATCATGATATGACTATCATCTGTCGTCGTATACGCAATCCCGGCTTCGGTCAATTCATACACAGCCTTTTCAACCTCACCCAAGGATAAACCAGACATTTGCGCGATGGTGTTGACATGTGTCCCATCTGTGTGTTGCGGTTTGGACCGGAACACATCAAGTATCTTCCTAGAGTGGAGACTGGCATTGGGTGGGTAGTAGCGAGAGCCCCCCCCTGCCGCACTCATACCACCCATCGCAACATCACGCCCGTGTCCTTGGCCATGCATTTGCTGACCCACACCACCGGTCGTTTGTCCAAATTGCTCGGGGGGGCCTTTTGTCAGGTGCAAATGAATTGCCGTAGCCTCTAGAAGGTGGTAGTGTATTTCATTGAAATCCGTGATAGGGCGTATATGATGAGAATTGAGGTAGCGCTTGCCACCGAAGGCTTTGAGGGTGCCTAGGACTCGGACATATTGGTTTGGCTGGAGCTTTTGGGAGGGTCCGTCAGGAATAGCGGTGGCTTCAACCCATTGCTTCACTTCCAGGGAACCGGTGCCATCGTCCATTTTATAGGTATGGTTCGTTGCTTGCTCACTGACGCCGCGAATTTGTGCAACAAGCGTGAGCTAGTGACGGACGTTATTTAGTTATATGCTCACAGAACAGACAGCACATCAAGGACAGTGTGTATCTTACTTGAGTTAGCTCAACGTCATCGATCTTAAATTCAGCTTCGGGATGAGGTTGGGTGGCCTCAAGCACCTGTTTGATTGTGACAGGACGAAGGGTGCTCGTAGAACGACCCTAGAGATGTCAATTTGATTTAGACTGATGAGCTCTGCGATATAATCTAAGTCACTTACTCCGCGTGAAGCACTTCCACCTGGACTAGCTTGACTCCCACCCTGCGAACCGCCGTAGTTGGTAGAGAATCCTCCTCCCCCGCCAGCCCCGTATGAGGTATAGCCTCCTCCTCCGCCATAGTTATCACTGTAATCTGAAGATCAGGTCAGCGTAGGCTGCGTAGAGGTGTTTGATAGGAGTATTCTTACCCATGATGTATTTACTTGCGTGGTTAAGAATTGGGTTGCAGCAGGTGAGAGAATGAAGATGAGCGTGGGGTTAAACCAATCTAAACACGCTTTACGCGTTCGCATGGTTGCCAAGCCATCCAAGCTGCTGCCTTAAGCTTGGCTGCAAAAGTAGGGGCCGGGTAACGCTCATTGACAAGTCGCAGATTCTGGAGCCATGGACCTTGGTCTACGGTGGCTGCGACAAACCTGCTGATGGTGGGGGAAATGATCGCCTGGTTTCAAGCTGAATGGTCACTACCAATAACAGGGTTCCTTTGGGGGTTCCTTTGGGGGTTCCTTTGGGGGGGTTTTTTTGGAAAAAATAAAATAAAAACGTATGATAGCTACCAAACATCAGCCTATGATTTCGATTTCTAGGAATATGAACTGGAAGACTATGAAATTTAGGCTCAAAGTTCGGGCATTTTGTATGGGAGCACCAAGCCACACATTTTCCGGAGCGAGACATCGCACCAGCTCTAATTCAGCCACATTATCTGCCGGTATGTTTTTCTATTTTATTTCCTTAGGGGTCGCCCATGCATTCTCATCACCGGAAATGACAAGCTTTATGAGTTTCTAGGCTCCTGCGGGAGGGGAGTCCCTAAGAAACCCAGAACAGTTGCGTATGCTTGGCGATTCATAAAGTATTCAGAAGAATTAGAGCCGGGTTTGGACTTTTAGATGCAGGATGGGACATCTTGGCGCCAATCCATTCGAATACTTTATGAATCACCAAGTAAAAGTAGAAAAAAGGATACGCAAAAATGCCATAGGTCTGCTTAATAATCAAATGAACAGCGGCAGCATGTGCCAGTACCGATTTATCCCGACCGGAACCATACCGTTATCATCAGATTCTTAACAAATTCCTTTTTTTTGCAATCGGTAGACGATATGCGATTGATAGGTTAACCCCCTCTGCTCCCACTTCTAAGGGATTGCTCCAGGCAACGTACAGTATGATACCTCCATTGATCTCATGGGACCTACCTCCGAGATCGCCGCGGGGAAATATCCATCTGCAAATCTCCAATGACCCCTGTCTAACCTGCTCTTATCTGGGATCCGGACCCCCCCCGACGATCCTTCGCGTATGCCTGCCTGGCGTCCCAATATGAGTAGTCGAGAAAGTCCCATCGAAATATTATGCAGAGATCCGCGATTGCGGAGATACATATCAAAATTCGTCATGTCATGGGTTCTCCAAATATACGGCTACGGGAGGTAGATCTGGATCCGGGTATTTAGTGGTCCTGCACAAGATGATATCTAATTTCAGATACGCCGCCTTCCAGAGGGCAAAGATCAATCTCTCGTGTTCTACTAATATATCCCGACGCTAGGCACTGCACTGTACAGTACTAGTACAGTACTCCGATTCCAGATCAGTAGTTCATGCATTGATCTAGTGTCACTCGAATAGGACCGTACAGTGAGGGCTGGTGGTAAGATGCCGGTCATTTGGCGTATCACACGTTGCTGTAGCGGATGTTTCCCCAGGAGGGCCCACTGCAAACCAAAGGTTGTGGGTATAACACAGCAAATTTCTACCCCAGTTGGCCCATGACTCGCTGCAAACAATATCAGATCTTTACGCGGCTCCTCTTCCTTGATTCAGGCCACCGTCAGTATCCTTCTTCCCTTGTCAGCCGATCTCTGAGCTTCCTATTCTATAGGCTCTTTAAGTTTTTTTATATCTGCCGACACCGTGCATACAGTATGTCCCCAGCGCCCGAATAATGTACTGGTACATGCGGTACTGCACAGTACTCATCAGAGCGCTCTCCGAGATACTTATAATTGAGGGCCCTTTGGGCCCGAAAAAAAGCAGAAAAATCAAACCTGAGGTTACAGCTACGGCATTGCACTGCATGCGGCTTACCGATTCAACAAATGATTGGCACTCTAGCTATTACTCCTTTGCCGACTGGTCGAGGAATGAGGCATTTCAACAAATCTAATAGTCCGAGATCCCGTCTCCTCTGCGGAATATATGTTGGTGACAATCGTGAGGGTCTCATAAGCACGACGGGGTTCCTCCTCAGGAACACCCTGTCTCGAAAGTTCATAGGCTTATAGTATCATACTGTTATAGACCTAATCTGCCTGTCTACTTTTTAAAGTCGAAGTCCGTGGATAAGGACTGGAATTCACAAAGCTACCTAATAAGCACAGGACCCACTTCATAGTTACCCGTGTGATATGATACAAGTATGTCTTCGCTTGTGTGGAATAATTCAGAAGGATGGTTTGAAGTTGAAAATGCGGCAGACCTCCATGAACGCGATAGTCTAGCATTGACGGTGGTTCCGGTAGCGGGGCGGCGTTTTGCGAACGGGTACGAATAAAAAATTTCTGCAGCTCAACTTGCGCGTGCAGAGCTTGCGGCAGGAAAGATGACAAAAATACCGTATCAGACGGCACACTAGACTACTATTTAGTTGCGGGAGGAACAGGACACCGCAACCTCCAGCTGCCGCATGACACCCAGACTTTTCGGGGAATTTTGTTGAACGAAACATTGATGGAGTACAAACGTACGGCACAAGACCTGTTAACCCCAATGGTGAGATATGAAGGTAATGCTTGTACCGCCACGCGATGCTTTGTGCACTAAAAAAAAACCTGTATCGGGAACCCTTACACTCTGGCCCGCACTAACTTAACGAGTTGTACGAGATGCGACTAAGCCAAATATGCTTGCTATATAGCGTTTCTGACACCCCAGTAGTAACACAGTTCGGCAACGTCAAGTACCCGTAGACTTTTCCGTAAGCGGTTTATCCAATAGCCTATATTTGGTGCGCCCTGAAACATCTGTCTAAGGTGAAAAGAGGGGAATTGAACTAAACTCCTGTCTCCCGGGGAGCGTTCGAAATAATCCATAAAACGGAAAGGAGCAATAGATTCCAGGCGCACAAACTGAAAGTAGAAGTTTACTGAACGCTCTGCGCACCACCCAGAAGCTTCCAAAATATTGCAATGCTTCTACAATTTATCTCACGAGCACTCCCAAAGAATTCAATACCGCACTTCCGCGACATCACACATAACATAGGACAAGAGATGCATAAGGCGTTTGCTCCGATATATGGTTGACTAGGCTCACCACCGGTACAAGCCATGTATCAGGTTTAACGGTAAGTTACTCACAAATGGAGCAATTCCTGTTTACATAAACAGCTTAGGAATCGATAGCATTTCCCTTTTTGCTGTGGGCGACATGGGCGGGAGATTTCCCGTGGACCAGGGAACACGATACCGGCACACGAGCTGAGACAGCAGAGTGTTGAACAGGAGGACATGCTATTCCTACGAATAAAGGCCCAAACACGGCTCGGGAATGGAATGAGACTCGATCGGAATGCTAGATGGCGTCTAAGAGAGGAAAGGTAGCAAACTAGGACGAACCATATACGGTACCGGCAATTCAATAAATGATACCCCGGTACTGCACCTCCGGTGTGCGGATCCCTCGAACAAATATGCACTCGGAGTTCGGAGTGTAACTTAACTTGCGCCTTCGGACCCAATCGAACGCCTTGGTTGCGAATTCCCCCTGCCGCCTTATTTCACCGCGCAATCATGTGTACATCAACTCTCCCCCCGCATGTGGAACGTCTTCCCCATTTGCGTGAAAAGAAGGCTGAATCGGAGTGATGCCCTCTCATTCAAGGCCTTGACCCAACAGAGGCCGGGGGGCGAGGGGCGAGGGGCAATAAATGTTGCACGAATGATATCAACAAGCATACAGCAATTTCACAAACGCAGTCAGAGGGGCCCATCTCATGATGCACAGTATTCCGCAGAAGCAGAAGTCTGGGATATGATACTCGAAATCAAAGTCGTCCAAGTTCGTAATTTCTCGTACCATTGGAGCACCATTTGAATGCAGCACTTGGATCAGAGAAGTACTCGAGTACGGTACAGGTGCGGCGGTATCGAGGCGGTAGGGAACTCCGCAGTTGGCGCTCGGCACTATAGTAAACTAGCAAAGTACTTCTGCCGCCGGTCCCCGGTACTGTGCTGTACCTGGCTCCTAGCTATCGCAGCACTTTTTACTGTAATACAATGGTAAACCCAAGCACTTGATAACAGAAGGGGTCCATGCGTGGTACAGTAACTTCAAAACTTCAAAACGGGGAGCTCCGATCAGCCCTCTTTTGGGATTAGGGCCTTCCTCTTTCAATCAATTCCTAGGTCCAGGGTTTCCTAGTGCTCGTTTTGGGCTTACCACTGATTCAACTGGGGAATTAGAGCTTTTGCGCAACGAGTTCGAAGGGTATGATACCTTCCAAACAGAAAGAGCGCCGGAACAGGATGGCGTTTTAACGCCCAGGTACGAGTGCACAAATCAACGATGCAAGGGCTGTATATCGCCCAAACCTCTCTGCCCAGCCCCTCGAAATCTATTTCTGCAAAAGCCGGGCTTTGCTCTTGACTGCTACGATATTGAAGGTCGCTTCTCCGGTTGGGGGGATGAGGGCTCAATGTATCCACTGCAAGTACATCGCCCAATTCCGTCTGGTAGTCACCGGTGAGGTGTCTCTCACTAGCTCTCGAGATTGGGTATTTCGGAAGTGAGGAAACAAATGACAAAAGCGGGAATAAAGTACAATGCCTATCCTCGCGCACAAACAATGTGTTTAGACTTCCCCTGTGTACTAATCATTACGATGGAGCCAGGATCCTTTGCTTCAGCCCTTCTAGTGTGCATCGCAGGAGTGGAAGGGAAACCGGGTTGCCTATTACAACTCCAAGGCATAGGCCCAGTCGGCAACCTTTAGGTATAGTAGTTATATTGCAACCACTTATCATCGTTCCTAGTATGCTCACTGTAGAGAGTATTGAGCACTGTACCTATAATACTTTAATAGAGGCTGTATTTGCTAGTGATACCTATTAAGGTACCGTATATTATTAGCCCGCTTATTTCGCCCACCTGCATGCTGTTATTCGCTCTCCCCTTTTCAACAAACTAGGCGTGACCTGTATCATTATTTATCACAGCGGCAGCTCTTACTTCATGGTAAATCCCATAGAATAAATTCTAGAAATCATTTTCTGTGTCACTGTGCATATATTCCTCACTCTGTACCTGCTCTTGATCATTCTTCCCCCATCGAGAGAATTTCCCCAGCAGTGGAATTTCACCGCCGCGGACACTCCCCGCGCCACCAACGCTTTCGCTCGTTCTTTGGCCTGCAGATGTCTGTATTCCCAAATCATCGCTCATTCATACAAACACACATTCTCCCCTGATCCCTCGCCTTTGTTACTGACTTGCTGTTGTCCCGTGGTTGTCGGGGGAAATTTTCTCAGCTCTCCGACCGCCGTCAGCGGATCGTGTGGATCTTATCTACGTAGCGTCAGCCCAAAACCCTCGTCAAGAGTGACGCCTGTGCGCCGTCGCCGCCGTCAGTTATCTCACGCCTTTCCCTCTTGCTTATTCTTGCCCGCCTGTCAACCAATTTTTTTCGAGCCATCCTCTTGCCTACCGGTACTCTTACTCTCTTTTGATCGAGAGTGACCCCCCCCCCTCCTTGCTTTCTTTTTTCTATGCTGTTGGTTGCTTTTTCGTTGCCCCGTGGCGGACGTTCGATATTACCGGCGCAATCCTTCCCTGTCGCTATATCAACCCGAGTCCCTTGCCTGAAGAGTGGAGTACGGTAGGACAGGAGAGGAGAGGTTATTAGAAAGGTTTGTGTGTTTTGGAATTGATTCTTCAACTAGGGCGAGCTACGACTTCATTTTATCTTGGGTCTCCCTTCTCTCCCTCGCCCTTTTCCTCGGAGAGGGAAATCATTGCATGCACACACGGTGAGAGTACGAAGAAGTGATTAAGTGAACGGGATTTTTATCTTTAACGACCGAATACCAACTACGAAGAGCTATCAACATAAACGATAGGTACCGACAGTGTACGAGGGATTTTTCTTCTTCCTCCTTCATAGCTGGAGACTGCTTTACTCTTTACCGGGACCACTAGAAGGTGGTAGATAGATAGCATCATGTCTGGGGGGTACGTGCTCAATTCCATTTTCGAGGTTGATTCTCACGCTTGTATTTTATCATGTGGGACTTCAATATGGTCTTTGGCCGAAATTTTTGACCTCATCAGTACTGGAGCTAATTGACTGAATCGAACTAAATAGATCTTTAAAGGACCTATCAAAGACCTTGAATGTGGCCCTGTCTGCGCCGCTCCCCCTCTACCCTCTACCGGATGATGTCCTTAATGTCATACATGCTTACCTCAACAAACATATAAATTCGGATGATCACGATTCCCAAAGACTTCATGACGAGTTGCTGAGTCTACATGAATCGAAAGTCCGAAATAGGCCGGAGAACCATGCTACCTTTCTAGCGTGTTTCCGGGCTCTTCGGCCTGGTCTGATCGGCGTGGAGAGGTTATTAAAGTGGTGGGATACACTTGTTCGGCCAACGTTAGATTCAATGGGGCAAGCAAAGCTTGTTGTGGCGGATGCTCGGGCTATCGTTCTCAGTGTACTGGCTTATGATGACGAGGATGACCCAACGGGAGAGAAGGCAAAGGCGTCGGCAGTATTTACGGATAAGCTGTTTGAGGTTTTTCTGGAGAAGACCAAGCTGATATCGTCAGATAGAGGTGCTGGGTTTAAGGAAGAACAGAGGCAGAGATTTGTTTCCGCGAATGTTGAGGCTGTGCTTTTGGCCTTTGGGAAAAGGAAGCCAAAGGTTAGCTATGGTTCTGCGGAGTTGCAGATGATCAAGGCTGACACGGAAAATAGGTATTCCTCGAGAAGATCGATAGCTACGTGGTACAGAAGGAGTATAGGCTGCAAGTCTTGGGCTTGCTGTGCAGCTTTGTGCGGTTACAGGGGCCACATCTCTACCAGATCCTGCAGACCGAATTACTCGATCACCTTCTACAATGTCTCGAAAACGATACATCCACTACAGTCATATCCTTGGCTCTGACTGTCTTGATCATGTTCATGCCTCATTTGTGCAATTCATTGGCGTCCTATCTGCCTAGGCTCTTCGTGGTCTACACCAGGGTGCTTTGTTGGGACAAATTTGGTGTGGTGCGTTTGGAAGAGACGAAATTCGCCGGACACAAAGACAATTATTCTAGGGCGAGTACTCCTTTGCCCCTGGTTGGGGGAGAAAGCTGCAGTAGCTCTTGGCAGAAACTGGACTCTTCCTTCGAGACTGCAACTTCGACGACCCCAGACGTGAGCGATTACTTCACTTTCCTCTATGGATTGTATCCTCTCAATCTTATGGCGTTCATCCGGGAACCCTATAAGTTTCTGGAGCGAACAGACCACAAGGACATTGATCACTTAGACATCGACGAAGAGACAATAAGACAACGAACGGAAACGTACCGCCAACGGCACACACTTCATCCGAATTTCCTAAATTTAACAGTTGAGACGGAACTAAGTGATCAGAGCCGTTGGATGAAGGTTGAACCAGCGGACGTAACAGCGGAGTGTATCGGTCTTGTTAATAGCAGTATCCCAGTGGGTTCCGCACACGACCCAAGGGCCAAAGGAGCTGTCCCGGCTGCTCCCACAAAACCAGAACTCCCCGAGGCGCTAGTACCTACAGAAGATATACCTAACGAAAGCCTATTGTCTTCTGAAGCTGTAGATGATGACTACGCATCCAACTACTCATCCGACACCCCCTCACGAGGTTGGAGGGGTGATACCACTGCAGCACATCCAAATAATTACGCTGAAGTCCTTGGCCTCTTCTCACGCCCTCCCGTAGGGCACGGGGCCCACTCAAAGGATTTTCCGTATACCATACCTCGGGATTCCAAGACACCCGATAGTCCGACAATACCGCACACAGTAGCACTGGGCGATGAAGAAGAGCGGCTCCAAGATATGATCCGGCTCCAAGAGAATTTGCGCGCAAACTTGCATGAGTCTATGAGGAACGATTCAACGCACTCGTTGCCACCGCTTCCTGGGCCGCCTCCTTCTGGCCCGCCCCCGGGGTATGGAAGTGTTACGGCCTCACCCCGACTCGACGCTTACGTTCACTCACTCAGCCAAAATACAGTACCACGGTCACCGGCACTTCGGCCTGCCGCATCCGATACCCAAGGGACTATCGCATTCCTACAAAGAGAAGTGATGTTGCTCAAGAATGACTTAAATTTCGAACGTTATCTCAAACAGCAACACCTCTCCCATATTGGCCACTTACAGAGAAAGCATATTAAGGAGGCTACTGCGGAAGCAGAGACACAGAATTTGATTAACACTAATAAGACTTTGAAGGCTAAACTGGAAGAGGCGAAGAAGGCCTATACAGCCTCAAGGCAGGAGGCTCTGAAGAGTAAATCCCAGGCTAAAAAATGGGAAGCTGAGCTCAATTTCAAGATACGAAGCTTGCGAGAAGAGCAAAGGGTATGGAAAAATGATGAGGAATTAACGAAGCAAGCTCTCCAGGCGGCCAAAGCGGAAGCAGATCATTTGAGGAAGCTGCTGGCTGAGAACGAAGCGGAAGGGTTGCGATCTCGGCAGAAGCTCCAGTCGATCTCATCAGAGATGGAGGAAGTCAATAAGCTCCGGGGGTTTGTTGGTCAACTTAGCAGTAAGCTTGCTCAACATGAATCTCACTCCGAAGATCTCGAAATGCGCAAACGCAGTGAAGAGGCTGCCCTAGCCCAAGTGGAAAGGATCAGGATGAGGCTACAGTCACAGGAGCAGGAGGCACAGAAGATGAAGCAGTAAGTTCCATATCCGTCTACTGCAGCTTTTACTGACAATTATAGCGGCTATGAGAACAAAATCCGAGAATTAGAATCGCGGATCAGTTTACTGTCAAATCCTATGCCTGCCGCCCCTGGCCAGGCTTTACAAGGGATGGTTGATAATGCCCTTTCAGCCACGAACGCCCGTTTCGTCTCATTGAAAAAAGAACACAGCCAGCTCCTGAGCAGATATTACAATTTAAAGATCAAGTGTATCAAACTTCAAGCAGATCAGGAACTTTCAAACCTTCCTCCACAGCACAGTAGTCTTGACAACCACCAAACATCCCCTACGAGTCAGGGATATAACGACATGCACTCATCACTCGCCCTCTCTGATAGTGAAGGTAGTCAATACCATAGCCCGCGTGGGGGTAACCACCTTTACCACTCCGAGGGGTCCACCAGCCCCCACTCGGGCAGTTACCCTGAGTCGGCGAAAAGCAACTATTCGGGAGGCCAGAACACGTATTTTTCACATAATGATCGTACTCAGGGTGCTCCAAATAGTGCTACGCATCCTATGTCACCGGGCTATATCTCTCCCGGGCCAACAACAGCGACGGGGGCTGGCCAGTTTTCGATGGGATTCAGTAGTCCAGAGCCACACCAACACCCATCATATCAGCAACAACACCAACAGAATCACCCAGGCCAGCAGCAGCAAAACCAACCAAATCAACAGCAACAGCCGGCTCAAGAGCACCCCGACCCATCACCCCTAAAACGTAGGCCTTCGATCGTTGGGAGCACATTCTCCAGTACGGATAGCCAGAGTATGAAGACAGTCACTTCCACCACATCATCTGAGAAAAGACGGCAGGAGAGAATCAAGGCCAACTCAGAAGTCAGAGTGAGAGGAAGAGGTTCGTGATTCGATTTTTCTAATATATATATCATCGATTGCTTTTGTTCATCTGCTTTCTTTGCTTTTTTCGTCCTGCTCCCACCTGTATTTCTTAACCCTCATCAATTTCTCTCTTCTCTTCTCTCTAAATGCCGGCTATTCTGTGCCCGCAACATTTTTCAAACGTAAAACATCTGGGGAAATATGCCACGCCAATCCAATGGCACGCGCGAGCCAAACCCCAGCCCTCCTGCCCAACCCTCTGGGACCAGAAGTACAAACCATATGTGCTTCCAATCCCATGGGCACCATGCTTTTTTTCTACCCCCACCCACACTCAACCAGCATCCTTGGCCACAAACGCCCCCCTTTCTTCCCCCTTCCGACTTAGCTTGTCTAGGATAACGGCTGTGGCTTAAGTTACATTTTCCACACACCCTTCCACCTTCCTTCCCCTTGCACTTTGATATCCCATCCCATTTCCCATTTCTTTTACCACACCGAATATCGTAAACAGAACGCCATACACATTATTTATTGCCTGCGGCAACTAACGTCTCTTCTCTCCACCCTTCACTGCAGGCGGCGTCCAGAACATTGGCAAGAAGGAAAAAGAAAAAGCGGCGAAAAAGGATGAGAAAAAGAAGAAGGATAAGAAGAGTAGGTTTCCGACTGGGAGTGGGCTGGCTGGTATCAGGGGGTTCGTCTAGAGTTTTTTGTTATTGTTATTGGGGGTGTGGGGAGAAGGGGGCTGGGGAGGGTTTGCTTTTTCGTTCTTCACCCTCCTCTCGGAGGAGTCTCTGTGGGTGGGGAGCGCGGATGCTCGAGGGGCCATGCAAGCAAGGGAGAAAGAAGGGTGCTTGTCCCCGGCTACAGGCTGGAAGTGCCCGAAAACAAGAGGGGTTATTTTGTATTAGCGCTCAGATGCGTGCTGGTACAGATTTTTCACCATATTTCCTCAATCTCTGTTTTTCTAGCACTTCTGGCCTGGAACGAGTATCGTAGTCGTGGTAGTAGCCCTTTTTTTCTTTCTTTTTTTCTTTCTTTTTTTCTTTCTGACTACGATTGTTTCTATGGGGGGGTGATATCGTACTGATTACCAGCACAGCACGGTACCGGTACCGGGAGTTTACTTACCTATTATCGATTTCAAAAAGCTTGTCAGTGCTGGAATTTCTCAAAGATTTCTTTTCTTTTCTTTCCCCCTTCTTTTTTTCCTACCCCGAACCCAATTTCCCACAAATCCACCTTTCCCGCTTTTAGCTATGAAATTCACCTCTCTCCCAGCCAGAGGACAAATCTGAACCCTTGTGGCGTCGTGAGAGAAAAAAAAGAATTGATCAATTGAAGAACCTTTCGGGGTTGATAATACTTACTATCATAGCCACTGCTACAGTAGCTACGATGACGGTACGTACTTGTCATCGGATCCGCCCTTTCCCCCTCCCTTTTCCCTTTCTTTCTTTCTCCCCCTTTTTTCTCTTTCCGGCGGGCTTCGTTTACTTTCCTCCTCGTTCCATCTTGTAACATTATGGCTCTGTGTTTCTTTTTTTTTTCACTTTTTTTTTTCATATACCTTACTTACCGGTACTACTGCTACTACTACTGCTACTACCGTACTGGTGTTATTATTTTTTATTATCTTGAACAAGAGGAGAAAAGCGCAAAGAGGTCGTATTAAGGCTTAGACATCCATCTCCTTACATTAGCACTGGAGCGTGCGCGCCTGGTTGCCGATCAGTTCTGAAACGAAGGAAACTGTAGGAGTGGATTTAAACCTTACTTCAAGCACGGTTATGGTGAAGTGAGGTGGTTGGGGTGATACTAGCACACTCAGTACTAGTGCAGTACGAGCACATCAGAGGAGCAATGAAATCGGCGCTCGTCTACCAGTTACAGTACCATGAGTCCAATATCTTACTACGATGGTACTTGCGCTGTACCAAAAAAAGGAAGGAAGAGAGGTTCAGAATCATCCCATTCAAAATAGCCGGTACAGTACGTTACTAGCACGTGGGGGGAAATGTGATATCCCAGTTATGTATCTTCTCGCTGCTCGCTCCTTACCTTCACTTTTCCACCTAATTCCCATATCTATCTACGATATCTCAATTTCTATCTTCATTGCTTCTTCTCCCTTCCTTCCGGACAAGTATGATACCGGTGACGTTTTCGAGATACCGGTTATAAGTATCATGCCCTCATGGGGTACTAGTTCTGTAGACCCGGATGGGAAGAAAAAAAGAAATAGAAGAGAAAGTTATAAGGCGAACGAAATTGGTTGGTTGGCTAGCTGGGGGGGGTTGAAGTTAAGCTTAGGGCAAGGTGTCCCTGCATTCTGAGTTTCGCTTCCAATTAATCTGTGTTTTGCTTTTTGATAATATGGTGGGGTGGGTGCTTTCTTTCCTTCTTCTTCCTCTCTTTCGGTGGGTGGGGGGTCAAGTCCGGTGGATGGAGCGGGCGTGGGGAGGCAGGCGGGCGGGATTCCAACAAGGGGAATTTTCGCACAGGAGAACTCCGAGCTTCTGCTTCTTTTCTTCCTTTTCCTCGTGTATAACTTGTCGGAGTGGAATGTGATATACCGGTAGTTCTGGATAGTGAAATTGGGCCTTTGTGTGTTGAGCTCTTGCTGGCGGGTGCTCAAAAATCGGTTTTTTTGTTTTTTTCTCCACCACAAAATTGGAAGGAAACCTTCTACCCCATCCAAAGGATGTGTAATAAGTCGGGTAAAATGTCGCGTGTTTCAAACTGACTTGAATATACTTTTGTTTCCTTTATGGGGTTGCAAATGTCTTTAGATCACTAAATGCACAAATATACAACCTAAAAAAACCGCCCTACTGTGGTTGGGGCTGGTGACGACATTTTCGGTCAAAGGTGTTTTATGGTTAGCTTTGTGAAAAAGGAGGGCCGATTTTTATTGCCCGGAACCACGCTATGAAGGAGGAACCGCACCACTATCACTGTGAAACCTGGGTGTCGGGCGTGCCCTCAAGTACCGATGGCTCGCATATCAACGCCGATATCGTGTTCTTGTAGCGTAAGGACTTCAATGGTTTATGGTAATGGGTAAAATTCCATTCCGGAAAGTAGAGGTTTGTAATATTTGTAAGCGCAGGAGATGCCCCATCGCCTTACCCGCGCCCAGAGCGTGTATATGTGTGTATGTGAATATTTTATCTCTTTGGTATGCGCTATCATACTGATAACTCCTTTTCCACTTCAATGGTCTCTATCTCCATGTTCTTCGCGAGCAATTCCTCCGCCTGTGCCCGTAACCTCATCCTCGGCGACGTTGCAGGCGTCTGCGGTTGCTCCCGGGGGTTATTCTCCGCTTCTTTATTCCGCTGCTTCGCGAGGGCGTGGTAGAGTTGGTGGTCCCATCTGATATCACCAACATCATTAGCCGTCTGCGCGCCGGTAAACTGCCAACAGGCGATTTCCGAGGAGGAGGAAAAGAAAAGAAATAATGCTGGATAAGGTGACTCACGGCGATAAGTCCTCGGGCTCAGGCGGGTACACAAATGGCTCCTTTAATTCCACCGTCATCTTCTTGATTGCCCGGGGCCGATACCACTCGATTTTCTGCCTATTGAGATCCTTGTTCTTGGCCCGCTGGACCTTTTGCTGCTGGATGAAGGACCTTACGGAGAGGACTTCGACGTTGTAAACGTGTAGCAGGTAGTCTTTTACGTCTAGTTTATTTATGTTTAGGGGAACAATGAATTGTGCGTAGTTTGGGGGGAGGTGGGGTGTTCGGATGAGCCCAAGGGTGAAATTTGGACTGGGAGGGGTTTGTTAGCTGGAATCCAGAAATTGAGGTTAATTGGAGGAATGAACGAACTCACAGAAAGACCTTCTTTGTTCCGAGAGGCATTGTGGAACGGAGATCGTGGAGGATGTGGTTGTTTCCCCAGAAACCGCCGTTTGCAGATGTCAAAGAGGTGCGGCTCTTGGGCAATTTTTGTAGCACGTGGTTGTTGCTCAAAATGTTTCCCCGTCTTGGCATGAGTTGATCTTACCATATTCATTTCAACTTGGGTCTCCAACGTTCACCACCACCATTAATTTGCCAATCCAACCAATATGTCGTTTTCAAACAAACACCCCTCCCGCCGCGAAATGCCCTACCGGGAACGCGAGTCGGGCCCCAGCCCCCGGAAGCGCACCCGCTCTCCAGAACCAGACCCCAACCCTCCATGGCGAAAACAACACCAGTCCAGGCAACGCTCCTCTTCCCCTCCCCCACAGCGAGCAGAGAGTAGCGCAGCCGGCGCCAGCGGCGGTGGAGATGATCACTCGGAGCGCCGGAAGCAGGAGCGCCATGTCCGTGAACAGACGAGACTTAACGCGCTTCAGGAGGATGAGCAGATGCGGGAGTGGGTGAACCAGGAAGATACGTTCGTACTCAAGCAGGCCAAGAAGAAGGCTGAGATTCGCGTCAAAGAGGGGAGGGCGAAGCCAATTGATTGGCTCGCAGTAAATTTGAGGGTTATCGATAAGGATAGGAGTCCGCTTGATGACGAGATTGCCGATGAGGATCTGGATGTTATCGATCCGGTGTCCATACTGGACGGATTGGACGAGAAGCAGTTGGAGGAATTGGAGGCCGAGATCGATGTTTACATTTCATTGGAGACTAACAAGAATAATCGAGAATACTGGGCTGTAAGCTATCTACTTCTCTGCTGTTTCCTGGAAGCTCAAGAGCTAATTTCCGCATTAGACTATGAAGGTCATATGCCGAGACCGCCGTGACAAGTCGAAGGAGTCTGCTCCAGAAGGCAGGGCAGTTAGTTCTGTTGCTGGAGATGTCGATAAGCTCTTTAGCTCCAAGACTCTAGAAGAGCTACAAACACTTGAAGCGCAAATCGTAAAGAAGCTCAACTCGAATGAGCCGATTGATGTAGATTATTGGAACGAGCTCCTACGTAGCTTGAGGGTTTGGAAAGCTAAAGCTAGCTTGAAGAAGATTTACGGTGATGTAATCAAAAGCCGCCTAGAGATTCTTGTTCGGCAGCAGAAGGAAGAGGCAAAAACTGTCAGAACAAAGCTCGAGGCCATCCTCAGCGGATCAAAGGGTGTCCCAGAAGGGGTACAAGCAGAGGAAGAAAAGAAAAATGTCGTCTACAAAGAAAGTCGGGTTGTGCTTTACACCACCGAAATGGACCCAGAGCCAATGTTAAGATTACGCCACGAAGAGAAAGGGCTAGAGTCCGCCGACGAGAAAGCCTTCCTCGAGCATCTAGAGGAGGAACGCCAAAAGGTGCAAAAAATGGGCTACGTCCCTGTGAAGGCTCGACAGCAATACAAAGCCCCCTACAAGAAACGCTTCTTCTGGCAGAAACGCGCACTGCCGAAAGTACCAGCACCCAGTGCCCCACCAACTTCCCGTTTCGCCGCAGTTTTCGATAATGACGATTTCTCGCAAGCCACGAAAGCCCTCTACGAACGGGAAGTCGCCCGTGGCGTTGGCGACAATGAAGAAATCTTCACCGGTGAAGAGGAAGTTACTACGACAGGTCCTAAGCCAGCCTGGGCGAGCAAATACCGTCCTCGCAAACCCCGCTACTTCAATCGTGTCCAGATGGGATATGAATGGAACAAATACAACCAAACGCATTACGACCACGACAATCCCCCACCCCGTGTTGTCCAGGGATACAAGTTCAATATCTTCTACCCAGACCTCATCGACAAGACTAAGGCTCCTACGTATCGTATAGAGCGCGAGGGTGGGCGCAAGAGGGGTCAGAGCTTTGCTCCGGCGGGAGAGGAGGATACTTGTCTCATCAGGTTCATCGCTGGACCTCCGTATGAGGATCTGGCCTTTAGGATTGTTGATAAGGAATGGGATTACTCTGCCAAGAGAGAGAGGGGGTTCAGGAGTTCGTTTGATAAAGGGATTTTGCAACTGCATTTCCAGTTGAAGAAGATTTATTACAGGAAGTAGATAGTGCTAGACGGAGGAGGTTGTCCATAGCATTGTGTGCATGTTGTCAGGTTATTCGTTTACCCACGGTTATTTGCTGGCGGATCGTTTGGTCTCGAGGGTCTCCCTTGTATGGTAATTGGAGCTAGTGCTAAATGTGTATGATAGTGGAAATATTGGGCGCAGTTTTATGAAATGAATGACGGCGTTATATCTCTTAATCTTGGTCCCCCCCCCTCTCTCTCTAACCCCAACGGATTACTGCAGAGTATCATACGGGATCTCCCCTCGGTAGGCACGACTCCTCTCCCACATAACTAGCACATGCTGCGGGCTCGTTCTGGTGTTTGCCTTTCATTCCCATTTCAGCACGTAAACTGCTATTACAGCAGGAATCCAAGAGCCGGCAACCAACCTAGAAAGTCACAAAAAAGTCCTATCTGCACATACGCCTTCGAACCCTGCACACACAATTCCACTCATTATTCCACACCCTAGACACTAAGACCTCAGGCAAGCAGGCTGACCTAGGGCCAATCCCAACTGCGACCCACCCACTCACTCCGTGGGCTTTACTTCACAGACAGGGCTAGGCTTTTGCAAAGCCCGGCCTCGCCTAACCTAGCCCATAGCAAACACTGTATTATACATATCATACCACAACCCGTAAGACAAAGAACCATATATAATATCCACCAACGATCCATGAACCCAACCATAAATAAATAAAAGGCCCACCCCACTATACATTCCATAACCCACCTCCCCCAAACAAACAACATATATCCAGTACTCTCTAAAAAGCGCTTCTTCGAATTCCCCCCCCTTCCCATATCAAGCTAATCACCAACTCTCACTCGCTTTTTCATCACCGATGTTTTGCCCGACTAACTTATACTATACCCCACTCCTCCCGTCCCGTGACGGTTGATGGGTCTCCGATTTGTTCGAGTTATAGGTAGTCACTTCTACTGGCCCATTAACGAAGCAGCCGCCCTTACACGGTCGATCATCACCCCTCCTCCAGAAACAAACACCAGCTTCGTCGTCGCTGCTGCAAATATAGCCACCCACAATATCATAAATTATCACCCCAACTAACCCATCCGCACCAAGCCAACTATCCACCACCGACACCACAAGAGACTACAATGCTACTAGTGTTTTAGGCCAGACCGCCGTATCCCATCCAGCACAATACAGTAGGATAAATCCGAAGTCGATTGACTAACCAATGCAAGGGGTCACATACCAGACTACCGTACCGGTACATTACATTACATACCACTCGTAACGAAAGTGGTCAGCGTCCAATAACATACCGAGTGAGAGTACGTGCTTGATAGGATGGGAATGATAGTGTTATGATATGCCATGGGGGAAGGGGGGGAGGGCATGGTATGTGCTTTGCATATTCCGCAAGGGTTTGATTGATTGATTGATTGATTAGGTCGTGGAGATGAAGGCGGGGGAGGGGAGGAGCTAAGGAGAAGAAAGACAGGGGAAGGAAGAAAAAAAGAAGAAAAAAAGAGGGAAAATATAGTGATGAACGTGGGGGGTAAAGTAGGATGCTATACTCGAGTAAGTGATCGCTGGCGGCAGCGGCGGCGGCGGCGGGGAGATGACCGGGACGGGCCACTGGAGTGCCGGGGATTTGTTCCGTTGTTTTTTTTGTGACTTGGCGTAATTGGTTTATGCGATGTGATATTCGAATGGTCTTGGAAACTTACGGTATTGTTGGGGGTTCACTTTTTCTTGCCTCCGCCTGCCTGCCTGCCTGCCTGTTTATTTGTTTACAATTGTGAAGGGTTGGGCTACCAGAGCACATTCGCTGGTCTGACCCACTCTCGAATGCTGCAGAAAAGCCTTCGAATCTAACAGTTACAACGCAAACCGCCAAGAATTCGCTATCTAAACGCGTCTTCCCTCTGGCTCGGAGTCAATCCCTCCTCTCTTCACCACACCACACCATATCACACCACACCCACTCGCGCAACACCCATTTACAGCGCAAAACTAATAGAGCAGATGGGCGGACGAAACATGCTCGTAATCCAACCCTCCAAGGAAACCCCCGGAACAATCCACCTCCTCCCCTGCCATGTAAAACATACTGGCAGCGCAAACGCTACGAAGCATTGGATTGTGAATGCCGGAGAAGTTGACGGTTTTTATTTTCACTCTTTTTCTTTCATGCTTGGTTGGGGTGTTCTAATTGGGCGTGTGATGTGGGGTCGGGCTCAATAGGGACTAAAGTTGCGCATTTTCGTGGGAAGAAGTTAGTTGGGAAGGGTGTTTCACTGCCCGAGGGGTATTCTGGTTTGTTTCCTGGGGATTGTGTTGGATTGGTGGGATTGAAGGCGGGGGCTGATGGTGGATTTGGGAGATAGGGCATGTGTTAACGATTACGGATGAAGTCCCTACGGGTGCGATTGAGAAGTCGAAGAGAAACCGGCCGGTGGTGGAAGAGGAGGACGGAGAGGAGGGGAAGGGAGAGGTCAAGATATTTAGGGGGTTGGCGAACTTCGGCGATGTTGTGGTTTGGGGTCATGATATAGCGCCAGAAGAGGGCAGGGAGTATGTTGCAAAGGGGATGGGTGAGTGGATTGGGCTGGCGAGTAAGGTGTGTGTGCTTTCTGTTGGTCTGATGTTTTGGGCTTTTAGATCTAATGGTTTGCAGATTCATAACTTTGAAGAGGAGGGCGGGGAGTCGGAATAGATGATTCGGGGTTGGAAATGATTGTTCACAGGGGTTATCAGGAGCTTATGTTTTCATCGATCGGAATCAGATGGTCTTCCCACGAGACTATGCGCGTTTAGTGGTGTTTTGCTTCTGTTTGGTAACGCTATTTGTTTGGTAGCACTTGCCCCAATGCTTGTGGAAAAGTGGCACCGCAGCAATGAGCTGTGGCTAGTGCTGCTCGCAAGACCGCGAAGTTGGTTAGAACAGTGCTGGGTTAGAATACTGGCAGATTGCGGTATTGTGCTTGTCGGAGAGTGTATGATGGATGTACGAGTAGTGCTATAGGGAAAGTCATTTTCCCTCAATGTCCAATTTCCGCAACTCGTGAAACTCGTAATAGCGAAGATCATTATTCTCTTTCCCGCGCCTTCTGTGCCTATAAAACGAAACTCGATACCACGGGTTTGCTAGATCTGTTGCACGCACAGATAATGCAATATGAAGTGTGTTGGTGCAAGGATTCTTGTGTGACCGGGAGACCAAGAGCAGGCTAGGAACACGGTACAGTCTCCACCGTACCCACGGCGAAACTGGACCCGTGGCGAACAGGGGTATTTTCGTGGGCAAAAAGTGAATCATCGAGGTTAGGGTTCCGAAAAATTACTGGTAATTAATCCCTGTTCGCCACCAGTCCAGTTTCGCCGTGGGTACGGTGGAGACTGTACG
>Ga0307517_10000333_pt1 | contig 82050 bp, 71 predicted proteins | sample 23_EM_MG_FD_194515 | JGI IMG/M metagenome (GOLD analysis project Ga0307517, IMG submission 194515) | Populus trichocarpa ectomycorrhiza microbial communities from riparian zone in the Pacific Northwest, United States - 23_EM | ecosystem: Host-associated > Plants > Roots > Unclassified | place...
GAGTAGTCTCCCAGATGCCTCCGGGAAGTCCCTACTCAGGAAGCTTGGGTTCGGATATATGCTCTCCCCTATGGTGGCATATACCTCGCGCATAATTATGCAAGCTATTCCCGCTAGGGTAATACTATCCCAGACGGTAACATAATTCGTAGGTGATGCGACACTGCAAGATGTGTTCCCAGTCGGAGTGATATCTAGTTGATAGCACACTACACAAATGGCCTTTCCGGTCGGAGATATAATTCGTGCTTGATGAGATACTGCAATCTCGGTTCCCACTCAGAGAGATCAGGTTGCCCGCCGCTACTCCAAAATCCTTTTCCGCCCCGAAAGTGAATTGGTGGTAGTCATGGGCACGATCATGCTTGAGCAGAAAATTTCGCTCATACTGGAGCATAAATCGTGCTCGAGCACACTCAAAATTTATCATCGAGCATGATCGTGCCCATCACTAAAATTTGGTGAGTAGAGAGCCCGTTCAGGATTAGTTCCTCTGCTGGAGAGAGAACTGGTGGGTAGCACAACTCAAAAGGAGGTTCCCAGCTGGAAAAGGAATTTGTGCTTAGTGTGGCACCGGAACATTTGGTACCGGCCCGAGAGATATCAAGTCGATTGCAAGACCCTCCTGTGTCCTTTCCCGGCTAGGAAGCCAAGTGGTGTGTAGCACTACATTGTAAGATCTGTTGCCCGTTGGACAGAGATCTACTTGCTAGCACGATGGTCCAAAGTCTTTTTCATGCTGGAGATACAGTTGGTGGGTAGCGGAACACTGCAAGTTCTCTTCCCGTTCGCACAGAAATTACGTTGCTAGTGCACTGCTCAAATCTCCTTTCCCAGCTGGAGACACAGTTAGTGGCTAGCGCAACACTTCAAGATCTGTTCCCAGCTAGCGACATATCTGGTGGGTAGCACTACACTTCAAAGTATGTTTCCAGCCAGAAACAGTAGTGGTGCTTAGCGTAACACTGCAAGATCTGTTCTTGGACAGAGATATATCTAGGGGATAGGGCAACCCTCCAAAGCACTTTCCCAGCCAGAAACAAACCTGGTTGGTAGCACATCACTATAACATCTGTTCCTAGCCTGATAGATATTTAGTCGATAGGGCAACACTGTAAAGTCTTTTCCAAGCCGGAGACAAAAGTGGTGGATAGTACGACACTACAAGATCCTTTGCCGGCTGGAGAGAGTAGAAGTTGGTCGCAGAATACTATAAAGTAGCGCACAAGTTTGAAGCAGCATTGGTCCGTAGCGCGACACTGCAAGATCCATTTCCGGCCTGGGAGAGTACCTTTGGGTAGTACCGCACTCCAAAGTATGTTCCTAGAAGGAAACAGAATTCGTGGGTAGCGCCCAACTGTAAGTCCTGTGCCTGAGCGGAGAGACATCTATTTGATACGGAGCCACTACAAAATCCTTTCCCAGCCTGAAACAGAATTAGTGCGTAGAGTAATACTGCAAGATCTCTTCCCAGCCGGAGAGCCAACTGGTGGGTAGCGGAGGCATCCAAAGGCCTTTTCCGGCTAGAAATAGAGTTGGGGGTAGGGTGACCATCGAGAATCTGTTCCTGGCTCAGAGACAACCGTGGCTAGCGCAGCACGACAATATAGGTTCCCAGAAGAAGACAGAATTGATGCTTAGCGTGACACTACAAGATCTGTTCCCAGCCTAAGAGATATCTCATGGATAGCCTGACACTTTAAAGTCCTTTCCTGGCCAGAGAAGAAATTCGTAGGTAGAGCAACACTGCAAGATCTCTTCCCAGCCGGAGAGCCAAAAGGTTGGTTGCGCTGTACTCCAAAGGCCATTTCCGGCTTGAAAGACAATTGGTGGCTAGCGAGACCCTTCTTGGTCTGGGCCCATCCGGACGGAACTGGTGGGCATTGCTGAGCTCCAAAGTATGTTCCTAGCCTGAAAAGCAATTGGTTCTTAGCGCGACGCTGCGAAATCCTTTGTCTGCTGGTAAGAGTACTTGTTGGTCGCAATAGTTTCCAAGCAGGAAGAAGAATTAGTATGTCGCACAGCACTACAAGATCTGTTCTAGGCCGGAGAGAGAACTGCTGGATAGTGCAAAACTCCAACTCATGTTCCCAGCCGGAAACAGAGTTGATGGGTAGCTCCACACTATGAGATGTCTTCACAGTCAGAGACATATCTACTGCATACCACAACACTTCAAAGTCGTTTCCCGGCCGGAAACAGAATTGGTCGGCAGGCACAGCAAGACTGCAAGATTTCTTCCCAGCCGGAGAGCCAAATGGTGGGTAGCGCAGGCCTCCAAAGTCCATTTGCGGCACGAAAGAGGATTACTGGGTAGCCTGACCCTGTTGCCATCCGGAGAGAAAACTGATAGGTACAGCAGCTCTCGAAAGTATGTTCCCAGCCAGAAAAGGAATTGGTCCGTAGCACGACACTGCAAGATATCTTCCCAGCCAGGGAGATATCTAGTGGATAGCTCACCCATCCAATTTCCTTTCCCAGCTGGAGAGATACGTGGAATGTAGAATGACACTGGAAGATCTTTTGCCGGTCGGATAGAGATCTAGTTGATAGCGTAACACTCCAATGTCTTTTCCCGGCCGGGGACAGAATTGGTGGGTAGACTGACACTGCAAGAACTGTGCCTGTCCGGAGAGCGAACTAATTGGTAGCGCAACCCCCCAGTCCTTTTCCACCCTGAAAGAGAATTGGTGAGCAGTGCGACCATGGAGGATCAGTGCCCAGCCGGAGAGAGAACTCCTGTTTAGCCCAATACTCTAAAGTACGTTTCCAGCCGCACCAGAATTGGTGCTTAGTGCGACACTGGAATATCTTTTCCCCCGGCGGAAGAAATATCTACTGCAGAGCGCAACTCTCTAATGTCCTTTCCCTACTGGACACAAAATTGGTGCGTAGCGGGACACTGCAAGATCTCTTCCCGGTTGCAGTGAGATCCTGTTGATACAGCAACGCTCCCAAGTTCTTTCCCAACCGCTGACACAATTGATGGGGAGAGTCACACTGCAAGTTCACTTACTGGCTGGAGAGCCAACTGGTAGTAGCGCAACCCCAACACTCCCTTTCCAGCCTGATAGAGAATTGGTCGCTCGTGCGATCCTGGAGGATCACTTCCCCGCCGGCGAGAGAACTGTTCCTTGGCCCAACACTTTATCGTAGGTTTCCGGCCGGACATAGAATTGGTACTTAGCGCGACACTGCAAGATCTGTTCCCGGCTGGACAGATATCTACTGGATAGTGTGGGTCGCCAATTTCCTTTCCCAGCCGGACACAAAACCTTCCGCTAGCGCGATACTGCAAGATCTATTCCTGGTTGGAGAGAGATCTGATTGATACCATAACGCTCCCAAGTTCTTTCTCGGCCGGAGAGAGAATTGATGAGGAGAGTGACCCTGCAGACCTCTTCCCAGCCGGAATGCAAACTTGTGCGTAGCTCAACTGTCCAAAGTCCTTTCCCAGCCGGAAAGAGAATTGGTGTGTAGCGAGACCATCCAGGTTATCTTCCCAGCCAGAGAGTGATTATGTTGGTAGCGCTACACACCAAAGTCTCTTCCCAGCCGGAAACAAGATTCCCGCATTGCACCAAACCAATCTACCCACACCCTTTTTCACATGGGTTGGGCCTAACCCAACCCCTTAATAGTGAAAAATAGCCTATAATGTGGGCTTTATACATATCGTCCATTCTTGTTCTTTAGTTGTTTCCTTCATCTCAGTTGACCCTACCATTAGTGTAGTTGTCTCCTCACATGCCGTGTTCTGCTTAGACTTGATGGTGCTCAGACTGGCTGTGTCCTTAGTTAGCCTAGTTGCTATGGTCCTGTCTCTAAGATCAATACACTTAACTCCTAACCCTAACTTCTACACCACTCATCCGTTTCTCCCTTCCTCCCAGCACCCCGTGCCCTACCCCTCGCTTGCTTCGCTTACTTGGGGTCTAGCCCATACATTTCTCGCATCAATAATTTTCTCCTGCAATTAGTTTCTCTGGAAAGAAATCTTTCTCATACAGAATCTTTTTTACAAGAAAGAAAATTTTCTCATTCTATAATTTTCTCTTAGACATAAACATTACAAGAAACCATTTTCAAACAAATTCTTTTCTCATATGAATTAGTTATCTTAATGGAAAACATTTTCTCTACAAAGATAATTTTCTTAAAGGCAATAATGTTTTCACATGAAATTGTTCTCTCTCAGCCAAAGATATTATCACATTCAATATTATTCTCATGAATTAATTTTCTTATAATAAACAATTTTCCCATATGAAATTATTTTCTGTAAGCAGTTTTCTTATACAAAAAAAGAACTTTTTTCATTACAAATAATTTTCTGAGATGATAATTTTCCTATGAGATAAGTTCCTGTGAAAGAAGTTTCTAACATCCAAGAATTTTCTTATAAAAATTATCCGTATTTGTACATTTATATTCTCACAAATTAATTTTCTCACACCAAATATCTTTTTGAAGTACAATAATGTTCTCTGAGCCCAATTCTTTTCTACAACTACATATATTTAATAGCTTTGGTTCTAATCTTGAATCAAGTTTTCTTTACTTGTTAAATCAACTTCTTAGTTATATTCAATTGTTTTTTCATATCATGATAAGATGTACACATTCTGAAAATCTTTCTCATACTATTCTGTTTTTTTCACCACAAAAAGTATGAGATTTACACAACAACCTTAGCCACATAGTACTAGTTGTGGCACAATATTGATTCCACAACAACTTTTTCACCTTTTAATGCATTAAAAAACTGTTTGTTTTATTGACATCCTGAGAGTTTGGAGATCTTAATCATAGATTTCTTTTTTCAAAAACCTATTTTCAAAAATTCAGATGTTAGTTGAGTTGTGGTATTGTCTTGTATGTTTGTGTGACATTTGAGGATTTCTGACCCTGAGTTTGGCTATGGAATCTTTACCCTAACATCAATAATCGGCAATTGGACCTTGCAAGTTGGCTATTAGCAGAGGATCTTCACACAGAAATTAAACTACGGTCCGACCCTGTGCTGACTGGACAAAAGGTGGCATCAATTCGGCTTGGTATTTTTGCAACTCTCCTGCCATGAGGATGTGTTGGAGATCCCTTACGTAGCTTTATGGGTATCTACTGGAACCAATAGGCCCTGCCTGGATGGCCAATATTAGGCCCAGACGAGACTCATCAGCTGGTCACCTGCAAAGGCCACACACTGATTCTTGAGGAAATTACTAAACTCCTTGGTGGCAAGTGTTTTAATATCGACTACGAAAATTTTCTCCTCTCCATTGCCATAGAAACTAAAATGATCCCTCTCCTTTTGGCCTTCCATGATGATACCGCAACGCTTTGTCAGCTTGGTGCTATTCTGTGTACTCCTGGTCACACTACTATTATTTCCGAAGTGAGTTAAATATCTCCCACTAAGGTTTCTCAATTACTAACATAACTTGCTCTAGATAGTAGATACACTGGGGGGATTGTCGACCTGGAAGTTTGAGGTCAGGAGGCTCATGGACGCAGGTGAATTCGGGGACACAAATGACAATCAAGCTTGCTTGCAATATTTGTATTTTAGCTACAGAGTGGTCACTAGATCCCGCCAGTTCTGTGAACCAGCAGGTGGTAGTTCCATACCTTCTGATGAGGCTATAATTACTGCCTGTCTTGAGGTTGCATACAAGCTAGTACATGTGGAGCGTGAGACACTAGATGCTGCCTGCTCTGGTTTCAAATACATGTAACTGGCTTTGTGTTGAATCAATGTTATTGTATTTGAGTAACCTTGCTCATTATGGTCGTATTGGATTATATTCCGGGTCGGTAAGGAGGAAGGCGAGTCGCAGGGAGTGGATTGCCAGCTGGATCTCGTTGGGAACGGGATGAAAGAGCAGCCAGGGAGAGTCTTCTACTGGAAAGAAAGGATTGAGTAGGGTTGTAAGGGCGTGAAAATAAGGAGCGAAGGCAGCCGCAGGGTGGTGGAGTTGGAGACGAGTCGGGTGACTGATCCTCTGTCATTAAACTTGGCCGTAACTGCTCACGGGAGGGTATAGTTTGCATCCCTTAGGACGCAGAGAGCAATGTCGGAAAAAGTAACAGCTTTCAGGAGAGACTTGGGGTGATCAATGGGAGAGGAACAAGGGGCGTAGAACCTTCTTTCTGCCGTAGGAAGTGACTTAGGGGCCTGTGGTGCAGGGCTGGAGTTACTGTGGGTCGCCACTTTTAACGCGGTGGCCTAGTTCTTATTGTTCTTTCGCTTCTTGGGGGCAGTCAATGAGCCAACCTGGGCGTACGAGGGTTGGCGCTTGTGGCAGTCAGGGTCAAGGTGACCAGAGATGAAAGTGGAGGGGTCACAAAGAAAAGAACACTAAAGTTATCCCCAAAGATATCTCAACAGGGGACGGTGAGAGGTTACAATAATAGTGTCCTTTGCTATTGGGACACAACTATGACACTGTCTAGTGTTGTCGCGCCATCCCAATGGCTGGGCCAGAGGGGGGTGTTAGTTTCACAGGGTGAAGGTAGGGTAACCCCAGGATATAGAATAATATGTAGAAAAGCAATATCTTTCCCAAATGCCTAACAGGTATTACCAAAGAATACAAGAAGATATATATATAATACATGAGGTAGAATATGTTTTGCTGATGAGTGGTAAAATCATAGCAGATTCTGGGAGTGATCTGCTATTTCATAGAGCTTCAAGGAATCCCAACAAATTGTGGCCAATCAGCTCCGATGCCAGGAGTATCCCGAACCCCATTTATGTCAATGCTCATAAGCTTGTTTGCTGGCGGCTTCCCATCGTCTTCCCCCCTGACTAGTTCTTTCTCTCTATCCTGTGTGAGTAATCAATCCACCAGCTTTACGGTCTTTATAGTCATGTTGCGATAGTTGTTCTGTCGGAAGACATCAATATCAAGCTTTAAGGCTATATTGCTGAGGATGTTCGCAGCCCTTTGGTGGGTAGGACTCATCTGGGGTGTCCTGATTGTGATATATCTCACTGGTGGTGTTTTGCTACTGCAAGAAGATAGTAGGAGGACAGATTGTATATGGTGCGCGAGGGAAGTGGTTGGGTGAGCAGGAGACGCAACAGTTGATTGATGGAGTGTACCTGAGGTGAGTTTGTAAGGATCCCCTTGATTGCAATTGCTGCCGAGGCCTAGCAAATGCACATTCAAGGTGTATTGCATTACAGACAAGATCCGACACCCACCATGTGATTGCTGTTCAATCCATTCTGCATTCAACGTATGGTTGGAGCCGGTCCACAGATCGCAAGCATCACTAGTCCCAAAACACCTGGTATCGACACCACGTTCTAGAGGACCTTTTCATATCGCACTTTGTCTTTATTTATATCAAGCGTCAGATAAGCCCCCTGGTCTGCCAACCGTGTTTGGAAAACTTCTAGCTTGCATGAATCCAGTGCCTGATTACTAACAAATATATCCTCGTGGGCCCGCATCCACGGTAGACATCCATACCTCATGGTCAGGTAAAGCATTATGTATGCTAGCATCAGCTTAAGCTTCACAATAGCTTCCACATTCATATTTCCCGCAGCATATTCCTTCGTCCTTCTCGCAACATCGAGCACTGGCATTGCCTCCAATCCTATGTCTATAGTAACCATACCGCCAGTTGTCATCCCCGCACTGGTGCTCCTAAAGCCTAGCTAATGGACAGAATAGTGGCTATTATGGTCTGAGTTGTGTGTTAAGATTTCAGCAAGGAGGCTGGCTAGTGAAACCATGTTCCAGTACAAGACGAGTTCATTATAGAGGTTTTCAACCCTGGACGCGCTGGGAATCTTCTGCCGACTTCGCGCAGCATTCTTCGTACTAGTATATTAGTATAGCATACTTTCGTTAATTTTCATACTGAGTCACAAGGTGGTTGGCCAGAATTGTTGGCAGGGTTGCTTAGTGAACTTGTAGAGAACTGCCCTCATTGGATCCTAATGTTTCATCTACATGTGAGCTACTAGCATCCGGCATATAGCTGTCTTCTTCTTCGGACTCAAAGCTCCCCTTATTATTATCACCATCATGATCATCATTATCTATAAATCATATCATATGGTATATTAGTAAGGAGATAGTAGCCTGTAATGGGGTGAGGAGTACAGCTTACCAGACTGCAGATTTCTTCAGGCCACCATACTGTTGCTGCCAGTCCTTGTAGAGCATGAGCCAATTTGCACTAGAGGCTTTTAAGTAGCCCGAACTTGGGTAGTTGAGGCGGGTTGACCAGTGATGGGTGAGGTGGACATGGTCACAGTGGTGACAGGTTGCTGGCAACTTCCCACACAAGAATTGGTGTCAACAGCTCCTGCCAGGGGCAACCTGGGTATTTGTATAAGTTCAGAGTTGGTGGGAAGATTAGATGTACTGCCAAGAGTGCTGCACAAGGTCAAATGCGAGGTGGTGTTGGTAGACTACTCTTCGCCCTGGGTGGATGTGATGTGTTTGAGTAGAACAAGTTAAACCATTAGTGCCACGTGGGCAAATGAGTGTTGCGCTGCAGTAGCAGCAAGGGTCGGAACTGGCGTAACAATATCGGCAGCAGCCTCTGGTTCGCATACAACAGTCACCTCATAGGCCACTTCTTTCAAGTTTGAGTTTGTTAGTTATCTGTATATCCTATTGCTCCTGAGAACTCATTCTGGGAATGGATATCTCCTACCACTCCTGTGGCTTGTGGCTTCTGCAGCGAGAGCTGGTTCTCCTACTGTTGTCTCCTCATGTCCAGCTACTTCGTCCTCATCAAGAGCCATCATATCATCTTCTTCTCCTATTCCTCCATGTATTAGAATATTTATTCTGCCACCTTTTATGGTTCTGACATAGGCAGAGATATGAGGGGGAACGTAGTTGGAACTTATGAGTGCCGGAAATGCATGAGATGGCACCTAGTAACAGTGGGGCGTGACCCTCTGGCTCAGAGATGCTGGAATCTCCTAGCTGACACATAAAGTCGCAGATCTGGTCCTCTGTGCAACAGTGCATAATGCAATGCACCATTTCCAGACCCTGGTATAAACAGGTTAATATAGGGGACTAGGGTGAATTTACATAATAAATTATAACAGAACAGAAGGGGAAAAACACTTACCACCTGCTCACAGAAGATGCTACTCAAGGTCAGGGTTCAGAAGCTGGGTCAAAACCTGATCCAAAACCACTTCAGCCATCAGGAACCACATGGGTGCTGGTGGGTGAAACTCATGGTATTATTCGTAAGTGGCTATGGGTTGTTGTAAGGCTAATGGGTTGTGTGAACGGAGGGTAGTCGTACCTGTATAGAGAGTGGTAAAGGCTCAGGGGGCAGCCGCAGAAGGAGGTTTAGAGGGAAGCGGTGGATAGAGGTAGTAGTGGTATGAAGGACAATTGAGGTATTAGTAGTAGTGGTGGTAGTGGTGATAGTGGTAGTAGTAGTAGTAGTAGAAGTGGAGGTGGTAGTGGTAGTAGTAGTAGTGGTCTTAGTGGTGGTAATAGTTGTGGAGGCGGTGGTTGTTGTGTTCAGAGCAGAGGCAGTAGAATGAGATTGTGAAAAGAGGTAGAGAGGAGAAACAGGGGTGGGTGGTGGTGGTGGTGGGGTAGTAGTACTGGTATTGGTTAGGAGGTGGTAGGGGCCTGGGCGTTACTAGGGGCTTGAGAGATGCAAGGGGTCTGGGCGGTAATGGTGGAGGATAGTAGTAGGAATGCAAGAGGGATGAGGGTGTAAAGAGGGAATGGAGGTGGTGGAGGTGGTGGTGGTGGTGTTGGTGGTGGTGGGGAGAGGAGATGGAGGAAGGGGATGAAGTAGGAGGAAAGTGAGGTTTATATGGAGAGAAAGAGAAGACTGAGGAGGCTTGCCGAGAATAGAATATAAGAACATGTACGATCAATTATGACTCATGATATATTGCGTGAATGATTGAATAAGTTATAGGTCAGTATCCAATAAAATTAGCCTTGGATACTGTACTTTGATAGTCATACTAATGATAAGCCTATATTGATGATAGTGTATTCTCAATTCATATTATACTATTATCATAACAGAAAACATCCTGCTAGCCTCAGATAATAACACAAGAGCTATTTCTCTTTAGCCTTGTACTTGAATGACCATGATGGTTCCATCTAGAGTTGATTTTAATTTATAGAGTCTATGCTTCCATTATGGATGCTCATGCATGCAGCTATCTGGACGATCAATCTAGATATATATATATATATATACAGTGAGTTCTGGGTCATGGTAAGACAAGAGAGATGTATGAATAAAGAAGGTATAAGATGCCAGAGGGGGGGAGGTGGCAGTAGTGAATGCTGTTGGCTAAGCACTGCAGGAAGGAGGAGATAGTTGTAAATAGAAAAGGAAGTGTGGAGAAAGTGTGAGAGTGGTAGAGATAAAGAGAAGAGATGAAGAGAAAGGATAGAGTGAAGAAAGGGTAGGTTTAAATAGTAGTGAGGGGAGGGCTGGGCAGCTTGTGGAAAATAGCATGTGAACTGTTATGACTTATAATGCCTAATATTAACAATTAAATAGTACATAGATTAGTATCAAATTATATTAGTCCAGTGGACTATACTATATTAATAGTGCCTATGGGGGTAGAGTATTTTCAATTGAATTATATCATTTGAATCGAAGATATTCTGCTGAGCTGACATAATAAACCTAGAGGCATTCCTGTTTACTATGGTACTTGCAGGAATATAGACTCAATTTCACCTTTGCCTTATATGATATAAAGTATTACAAAGAGCATTAATATGGCTATGTATGAATAAATCAGATCGGTGTATATTCATTAACTATCTCCAGTAGCTTCACTTCAGATTTAATCTAATTTGTGGCTAATTCTTCGATTTTCAGCTCTTATATAGAATACATATTAGATTCTACTGGTAATGATTCCTCCAATATATTTTGTGCTAGCAAGATATGGTCTTATTTCTGCTACTACAATCTAATCATTGATACCTAGAGGTTGCATAAAGAAGAGTATACTTATTTGCTTGCTTGGTTTATTCAATCTGGCTGGCACCATAGGGAAGTCCAAGTGCTTGGGAAAATCTATGTACTAGTATATATATACATACAATTGTATAAGCGAGCAAAAGCCAGAATCCATAGTAAGGCTGAGCAACATGATTATATTAGCTTGCATCCTGCTTAGCTGACATGATTCAAGAGGTAGTATATTGCATAATACAACTAATTCCATCATAAGTCTCCAGGTTTCTTGCACTCGGGATACTTCCCGCATTCATTCTGCTACAGTTAATGCAGAAGGCCCGGTGTATTACAGTTATAGGGCAATTAATAGTCCAACTCTCTATAATATCTATAATAATCATAAGTGAAGGGTTTAAATTTCTTGTCAGGCTAGAAGATTTGATTATATCAGCTTTGCACCATAATTTCTCTGAAGCTGAATTCATAATACAGAGTACAGATACAAGAGGTACAAGAGAGTATTTGAGATCATTTCCCTGTAGCAGTACTAGCTCGAATCTATCTCTCTCCTGTCAGTACTCAATCTTTTACCACATAACGAGCTCAATTAATCTTTCAAGAAGTAGGAAAGATTGTCTGATAACTTTCTTCCAACTCACCAGATTGCTATACTATTAATGCCAGAGGTAATTGACATCCTTACTGGAGTATTAACCAAGGCCTCACTATGCCCTATGATAATCTGCAAGGTAGGATACTAACTTCCTCTCCTCACTGCTTTATTCTCAATTTCACTCTATATAATTATACAAAGTATTACTCTGCAAATCACTACAATATTTACTATACGCATATTGCTTACTACAAATATTTTTCTAAAAGAATATACTAGGCAGCAGCTCTCTAAACTTCTACCATGACCGTATGACTCTCTCACCTTGAATCATCCTCAACTTGAACTCTATTTTAGGTAATTGTATTAAGTTAGAGTTAAACGTAGTCCAGCAAGTATACTGTACTATATTGTATAAACTTGCTGTTTGGTATACTATAAGATATTAGATTTAGGGCACTGTTGCTACCTTTCTCCATTGTGATTACAGGTAGAGTGACAGTTGATTAATGAGTGAAGAATTATGTATTAGACTTGATATTCATGTAGATGATCACGAGAACCAATACTAGCTACTAGTATCATTACTCCATAGCTGAGTACAAATATTAATTACATGAGTGCTAGACCTATCTGCGTTGCCTTACCTGATATTGATACTCAAAAGTTTTATAAGATATTACTCTCTCTCTTCTTCTTATATTATAATAATATTGAATGAGATTGTATAATAGCATTTCCTGAACAGGTATTGATCTTATACACAGCCTATATTCAGGACAGTCTGGTGGTATAAATTGATTCTAGATTGGTGAGAATAATATCACTAGAGTTCGTTACGGGGCGGACGGGGCCCTGGAAAACGCGGGCCCCCGGCCCTTTTCCCCGCCCTGCCCCGCTCAACGGCCTGGGGCGGGGTGTCTTTTTCGGCATTCCCTGCCCCTGTCCCCGCTCAGGCCCCCGCCCCACCCATACCCCGAACGGGTCCCTGTTAAAAATGGGTGGTAACAAATGGGGCCCGTCCAGGGAATGAGTGCGGGTGGGCCCCGGCCGGGGGCGGGGCGGGGATTACCCGAAAAATACCCCCCGGGCCCCGTGTGAGGGCGGGGCCTTGTGAGTGAAAACCCGCCCCACCCCGCCCCGTAACGAACACTAAATATCACTTTCCTGACTCTATCCGGATCTTCTACTCTACTATGTGATCTGCTCTCTCTTGCTTTATGTAATAAGCCGCAATAGGTTAGAGTACTTTTACTCTCGCTTTATACCTATTGATTTTATCTGGCACTCAAGGACCAGGTTTGCTCTCATTGATGCTGATCCCACAAGCACCCTCTTTCTATAAATTAGGCACTTCCTTGCTCCTTCTCCTTTCCTCTTCCATCCCTCTGACTTTCTTTCTACTTGCCACAGTTGAACCCCTGTGTATCATTGTTAAAACATGTTTATCCTCTGTTCCTTTCCTATGCACTACCTCTTATTACCCTTTATTATTACAAGCCATCTTCTGCTAATCAATTCAAATATAGTGGCTAACTGAGATCTCAGCACGATCATAGACAACAGATACCACAATAACCTTTTTTGCAACCTGCAACACTTGTCAAACCTTGATTTAAATATCAATTATACTCATGTGAGTTCCAATACATACTCATAGCATAACCTATGTTGATAGCTCTGCTGACATATAACCATAATAGGGGACTATTATTGTTTGGTACTACATTATTTCTCACTAGTCCAATACCAGACGTAATCCTTTTATGCACAATTTGGGCTATCTGCTAATTGAGCCAAACCTTGGTACGAATATTTCGAGTTCAAGTTAGCCATCATCCATTCCTGAAGGCCCAAGTAAATTCCTGTAATTATCTGGACTTTAAGCTATTTTCTAATCTTATTTGGTACTAGGAGAGCGTACTGGTACTAGACCTCTGTTAAGCAATAGCCCTAATGATCCGAGTCAGACACCCTTCAGAGAGTTCTGGCTTCTCCTTACTCCTATATTAGGTATCAGGGTGCTATAACCACAGGGGCTAATCTGACCCAGCAAGATAGGCAAGTGATAGTGCTCCAGGCTGTTGTTGAAAGTCATCTTTTGCTAAATAATGACCAGGATTGTCTGTGCTCTTTGTATATCTTCTTATACTTGCAATTTATAATAGGCATGCTGAGTGTTAGTATCAAGGCCTGAAATCACAGAGGGCTATTCGGAAGGCTTATCTGAGTCAAGTCTCTCTAAACCAGCTGGTAGCCGAGCACTTAGTGCATACAAACCTGACACTAAATCTGCTCATATTGGAAATCTCTCATGTGATGGTACATCTTTTCCTTTAATCAAATTTCTGCTTGTTTCTCTTATAATCTGTTTATTTACACATTGCTAATATAAAACATATAGCAAGTAGTCGTAATGCAATTACAGAATTAAGTGCAAGAGCACCAACATCAAGGCTGCCCACAGTGGAGTTATTATTAGTACTGCAAGCTTAAGAAGCTGTAAGTTATGCTTTCTCAATTAAATATCATTGGATGATAAATACTAAGTATATGATTAATATCAACATGAGGCAGGCAATGTGAGTTGTGTAGGCAACTATTAGCCACAATCTGCCTTTGATATTTCCCTGCTCAAAAACTATGATGCTGGCCACTATCGCACAATTGAAGAAATTCCTTATTAGTATAATCTCCTGGATAATCCTGACCTTGAAGTAGTTCCCATCAACAAGCCTGCTCTTGTTGACAATCCATTCGACTATCTCACCTTGACAGCCAATACAAAGTATTTGTATAACTTTATAGCCGTAATGTCACAAACGAGAAGTTATACTCCAAGTCAGGTCAATACTGGACTCGACAAGTTAGTATTTGAACCCATTTTGGTCAGCCTTGATAATCCGCGATCCGCCAACAACTTACTGCGCCAAATACTGGATAGTTCTCGCTGGATCGAGCACTATTTGCCAAGCCACTCCCTAGAAGACAAAGCTCTCAAGTTTAAACTCATAATCACCGACACAATTCTTTACCTTACGCTTGAATATCGGATCATTTCCGTAATGCTCGCAAAGGATCCCTGTATTGCCGACCTTGAGCTTAATTATCAGAGGTTCCTAGCCTTCAAAGTCTAACTTGCCAGCCAGCAAGAAGTACAATTTAAACCTGTTCCTATTAAGAAATAGATCTGGTATGGAAAGGTTCCCTGGGCCCTGGGCACTATAAGGGGCATTCTCATGTAGTCGATGCTCGCTGTGGCCCGCCCAAGAATTAGTATCCTAGTATATAGTAATTATGGGGTTAGCACTAACTATATTCCAGTTCTCATATCTCATCTTGCTGAAAGCCATATCTGGATCGCCATGTGCTAGGCGCTTGCTCCTGTTGCTGTTGAACTCATACTCTCTCACTCCTGCCAGCTGTATTCATCTACTAAGATCCTTGAATTGCTCATGCTAGAACCTCTTTCTGCTTTTCTCATTGAAAATCTTTACCTGTAGTATCTACATAACACAAACCTTTCCCCTTTCAATGTTCCTCAGCCCCACCTGTATTTATTTCCTGCTAAGGTAACACACAAATCAGCCTCACAAATGCTGTGCCAGTTTGGACTTGAGCTAGTAACCTTTCCAACAAATAAGAGCCTGTTTGGTAGGAACGGTTCCCTTCCGTTCGCCTATACAAATGACCATTCCCCTTCCGTTCCCCTTCCGTTCAGAAAATTGAGAACGGAACGGCTGTTTGGCAACCATGAAATGCATCAACCACTCCGTTCCCAAATGGCCATAGCACAACGGTTGCCCTTCCGTTCCCACACACCCATATCAAACAATTGCCATTGAAGAATGAGAGAAAAACCAGTTAAAAAATTGCAGTTAAATCAATTATAATTATGGTATGTTAACAAAATTAACGGCGCACCAACGATCAGGAAATATTTCGGCGACAACCGCACTTTCCCACCAAACCTACTATTGTTGCGATGAATTAAAAAAAAGGTAAATGTGTAGTGGAATAGATCCAGGAAATTGATATGATTTTGGGAAATTTCTTCAGGTGGGTCGAGGGTGGAGGGGCGTTGCGTCGCTAGTGATCTCTGGTGCGCCGTTATTTTTGTTAACGGACCATAATTATATTAATTCTGTTTTGTTATTATAGCATAATTTAATGTGGATAAAACTTTATCTTCTGCAGTGTGAATTTAGATAGGATCTTGTTTAGATGACCAGGCTCAGAGTGCCTATTATTATTATTATAATATAATATTATTATCATTAAGCTTATAGAGCTATTAGGCTATGAAAGTGATTAACTAAGATTGCTTCTTACTTGATAAAAGGTTTTCTCCATAGCAACGAACGGTGTTCTCCAAAGCAAGGAATGGTTGACTGGTGAGAAACTGCCCAAAGTTGACAACCACCGTTCCTCCAAATCAAACTGTTTCCCAACGGAACAGTTGCACTTCCTTCCATTCCTACCAAACAGGCTCTAAGTATCCAAACCTGACCTAGCACAATGCCAAGTTAGTTGAGTGGCTTCTATTAGAGGACCAAAACCAGGTTATTAAACTTCCAATTGACAGGACAACCTCGACTTGGAGTCCCGTTGAAATCAAGCCTGTGGCATTTACCTTCTTTCTTGGCCCTGCTCAGATTGCAGATCTTGTCATCCACTTTCAAAGTCGACTATTAACTCAGCATCAGCAAATGTAATACCTTGGCTTCTGTGCATTCTGTGCATTTGACACAACCTGGCATTAGAACGCAAATCGCGAATCAGGATACAACCACCCTACTAGACCATGTATGTGACGCAACCTGATGCAATACCTAATCTTCAGGACACACCAGCCACAGCACCTAATACTCAGAATGCTACCTGACGCAGCACCTCACACTCAGGACACTACCTCATACAGCACCTAATACTCAGTATGTTATCTGATGCACCAGCTAATACTTTGGATTCTACCTGACGCCAGACCACATCATTCTGAGATAAGCGAAGGGTTCGCCCTTTACTTTTTTCTGACCTAGGTCACAATAGATTTCATACAGTCAAACTATTAAATCCACTACTAGCAGTCTTCTATTGTTCTAATATACAGGCCAATTCACAGTGACAGGGAAATACTAAGTCATAAGAAGCCTTCTAACACCTTCATTCTCTACCCGGGACCCTGTAGCTCAATGGGGAATTGCCGCCTTAGGACCTATCCTATACTACAGCGTAGCTGGCATCCAGCCCAACAATCCCCTGCAATCAGATCCTGAATTGGCCCCATAGTTGTGGAGGTATCCGCCATCCAGTTCCGGCACCGGTAGAAAAACCAGTCTCAGAAAGCTTAGCTGACTCATGGATCTTGATGCGACAGAGACGTACATTATACTACCCCGTTGCTGGCATCAAACCCAACAATCTCCCGCAATCAGCTCCAGAATCGGAAGACTGGTTGTGCAGGAATCAGCCATCGACTTCTGGATTGCCAGTATACCATTCAGTACAGTAACTTCATAACTAAGTGTCGCGCGGAGAAGTACCCTATACCATTGTGAAGCCTGTGTCATGGCCAACAACCTTCCACAAAGAGCATCAGAGTCCTTCCAGTGGTCATGGAGTAATCTGCTGTCGTGTCAAATATCACCACCTTGATGCCTAATATACCTTCCACTGAAGACAGCGAATTCATGAGCTTTGATGCGACAGAGACGTACCATATACCATTGGGAAGCCAGCATGAAGCCCAAAATCCTCCTGTAAAGAGCATCAAAATCTGTCCAACAGTTGTGGAGTAATCTGCCATCGAGTAAAATATCACCAAGGCTACTACTAGTATAACAATTCTCTCCACAGAAGATAGCGATTTCCTGGGTCTTGATGCGACAGAGATGTACCTTACACAGTTGGAAAGCTGGACTCAAGCCCAACAACCTCCAACCAACACAATCAAAATCGGTCAAAACGTTGTGGAGATATCTGCTATCGAGTAAAATATCGCCAGCTTGATAGTACCTGATACATCCTGCACAGAAAACAGCGATTTCATGGGTTTTGATGTGACAGGGACGTACCTTATACCATTACGTAGCTGGCGTCGAGCCCAACAATCTCCCGCAATCAGATTCAGGATCGGAGCAGTGGTTGTGGAGGAATCAGCCGTTGAGTTCTGGGATCACCAGGGTATCTATAAAGACAACTCTCACAAGCGTCAGATATTTCCTGAGTTTTGATGCCACAGAGACGTCCTTTATACCACTGGATAGCTGGCATTGAGCCTAGGAACATCCAGGTGTCAGATTCAGGATTGATTGTCTGGCTGTGGTGGAGTATTGCAGCTGTAGCCCAGGAGTTTGAATGTTAAGTGTTGTGATGAAAACAGTGTCGCATCGTGTCCAGTTTGAGGCTAAGTGCCAAGAAACTACCAGGCACTATGCTAGACTTGAGAGAATTATGGCTATCACTCCCTTTCAGACTGGAGTGAGCCGGCATTTTCGGTAATTCAAAGATTATGCTCTGACAATAGAATTCTGAGTGCCAGTGTGACTTGGCCCGGGGGTCTTTAGTACAAGTTTAAGATTAAGCATATGATGGCTTACTCATGAGGCATCGGCACAAAGTATATTTTCTTTGCCAAGAAATACTCCTCACTCACATCTGGGCTAGAAGACAAAGAAGGCCGAAAGGAGAATCAAGAGTAGTAGGGAATCCTGATGTACGATAGTGTTGAGGTTTAAGTCAAGCTGCATGGGAGGCAGAGTTGCTTTGTTGGATGTATCCAGACAGAACCCAATGTAGGCAAGGGTCTCCGCACATACCAGACGCAACTAGATGTGGTGCAGGAATACAGGATGTATAGGAACCGGATGAAGAGTTTAGGCTAGGAGAGTGAGGACGCAAGACTACTGTATCTGACGCAGGCCACCTTTTTGCTGATGAGTGTGGATTGCCTGGCTGGGTAATGATTTCCCTATTGACTATAATCAAAATATTAGAAGGTTTCTTAGGTAATGATCCAAAGGTAGCCTTTTTGCTTGCAGCTAGTCGCTGTTGTTTAAATGTCGCCTTCTGCATTATGTTTACCCAGTCGGCAGTAACAATATGGTTCTTCCCTCGATTGTTTTGCAATAAGACCATACTGTAACCCTATTTGTTCTGATTGGGTCTAATGCCACAATCCAATCAGCAAGTAAACCCCTCCTGATAGGTCCCTTCTCTGTTAACATGTGCAATTATTACTAATATGTATGCAGATTGTGGAGACCAAGCAGATCTTGCAACAATGGAGGTTCGAGTTGGAAGATGTTCGTAGGGTAGTATAACCTGTGTACATGTTGCGGTAACAGTATACAGGAGTGGCCAGTGAAGAATCTCCTATCTTTAATTTGATTTATATTTGGTTTATTTGATTTGATTTCAGCCCCGCTACACTCCCTAAGTCAGATAGGCTCTGCTATAGTATGCTATGTTTAGTTTACTTTGCTGGAAGTTTATCTTTAGGATTCCGCGTATGGAATCGTTATGTAACACTGGTAAAGGCTGAGCTATGACTCTTTGTTCTTCCAGGATTACAGGATGCCAGTGTGTGCGCAGCTACTGGTAATAATCGTGATTGCAGGAAAACTATTGCGCAGAATTTGTGTATTTAAACAAGTCTCCTGGCTAGTAGGTAACAGCAGACTTTAACAGAGCTTCAGTCTAAAAATACATCAAGTTGAACGGCAATCCCTGAGTCCGATTTTTCATTCATCTAATATCCCTTTAGCTACTGGTCCCTTCAAGCCTCCTTTAGCCCCAGTACTACCAGTTCTATCGCCAGTCCTATTGTATATCCCTTAGACAGGAAAAAACCTGTTACAGGTAAAAGAAGCTCATAAAACTAGTCACAATGAGTCTTACCTTGCCTACATGAACTTTGTGCATGTTCAAATAACCAGCTTGCATTTGTATTCCGTTTCTCCTGAGTTTGATAGTGTTCCAAAATCTATCAATATCATCACTGCTTGCCTATATCTGGTATCTTAGTTGGCGGAGGAAGGGGACGAGGTCTGCGATATGAGTTCCCTCAACTTTGTTGTCTGCCTAGTTCACTTCACCTTGCAGGAACATCTCTTCTGCAATCCTACCCTAATCCGTAGTCCCCACTTGACAATTGCGGAGGTCTATTTGAAATATCTCCATTTTCAATCTTTCCGAGATCCTTTCCCAACTCATCTCTGCCCCCCCCCCCCAACAATGCAGCTTCTAAAATATGCTTCTGTTTACTGGGGGAAGCATGCAAGAAAGGAGATTACTAACAATGTCAACATACTTGCACTAAGGCTTCTCGGTAGTTTTAGTGAGCATATATCTTCTCTACTACTGTTATGGGACAGTTATCAATATATAGACTGGGACTCCTGTTTAACGCTGGTAGAAAGAGGACCTAGGGGATTTACAGGACTACATGGAGTAGAATTTTCTAGGAATCGCGGACATTCTTACTCCTTTATTGTATATGAAGAACTGGGACGTTAACGCAACTGACTTCATGGGAAACACGGCTCTTACGTGGGCAGTTCGAAGAGGGCTGGAGGAGGTCATAAAGGAGCTATTGAAACGAATGGACAGGACGGACACTGTATTATCTGCCCTCGCCCGGGACGGACGCCGGACTGTAGTCCATCCTAACCTACACCCGGGACGGACGGCCGGGTGTTGTCCAGAATGTATCGCACTTGCTGGTATGTGGAATGATTCGTATTGCAGGCATGGTCCATGCCTGCAATTAGTGTTGTTCACGAGCCGGCTCGAGCCGAGTCCAGACCTGGGCTCGAGCCGGCTCGGCTCGTGGCACCCCTGGACTCGAGTGCTCGAGCCGCCAAGAACCCGCCAAGAGGCTCGAGTCTAGAGTCGAGTCGGCTCGTGGACCCCTGTCCGAGCTGGCTCGAGCCTCCAAGAGACTCGAGTCCGCTCGTGGACCCCTGTTCGAGCCGCCAAGAGACCGGTTGCTAAGAGACTCGAGCCGGCTCAAGTCTGGCTCGAGTCTGCTCGGCTCGTGCACAACACTAGGCATGGTTACTGGCATTGTCGAATGGTGTAATGGTGGAATGTACAGCATGATTGGGAGAAGGAATGACACTATACGCCTGAGAACGAGAACTGGTATGAGCAGCGGAACGTTTGAAATTCTAATGGCTTCGCTGGACTTGGATGTTTGTATATATAACCTGTTGTATGTGTTGCGAGGATAATGCGCGCGTAACGGTCAACCGGTCAAACTAGACTAGGGCAAAATTAAAAGGGTACTAGGGAGAATCAAAAACTTCATTCGCTCGACCTCATCCAAAACTAACTAACCAAACATAAGTCTATATATAAGAAAAAACTCTCTCAATCATTCTATCGTCTGCCACACCTATCAATCTCTCCTTCATGCGTAATCCCCTTCTGCCTGTCGATCTCCGTACTCAGAACAAAGGAAAAACATAACCAAAAACTATTCCATCTATCCTTCCGTCTATCCTTCCGTATTGAACAAATGAAACAACTAAAACTACTATCCCGTCAATCCTTCCGTCTAGAACAAATGAAACAACTATCCGCTTCTGTGAACTCTAACAGTATGTTGATGCGGAGGAGAATAGGCAAGCAAGACGGAACGAACAAATACGATTCGATTTAAGGGTTGACAGCTGATTTCACCGGGCCCTACAGGCTTTTCTAATGAAAGAAGGATATGTTGCGTAGAGAATGTATTGGGATTCTTGCTCTTTCTACGTACCCAGACGTATTCTATATATACACAAACTTGACATAGACAGGGGGGCTCTTCGTCCGCAACACTCACAACCTTTTCCTCCTATCCTCGCTCCATCCACCTAACTCCTTAGAAGCTTCCCGAAACATCTTCTCCGTGATTCCATCCCTTGAGTTTCGTCCTCTTACACTATTTCTCCTATCATCTGCGATCCTGCGCAGTCCTGACACTACGGTCAGTTTCCTAACTATCATAGTGCGACACTGATATGTTCCATCACCTAGTAAACCTTAATCACTAACCTCTAGTCTGCCCTAGTGCCAAATCCTAAAACATCCTAAGCGTCCCTGCCTTAGCCAACGTCTCAACCAACAAATAGTCACTCTTCTGATACCATACTAGTCCATTGTGCAACCGTTAACAAACACAATTCCTCTCAACCATGTCCCATCAGTGTTCCGCCTATCCCCTAGGTATGGAACCTTGGTGAATATCAACATTTCGAGTGATAAGGTGTGATTGTGGCTGTAAAATGAAACGAAACCCCAAACACACAAGACTGTGCTCACCAACAACGGTGACGAACTTCTTCTCATTCTACTGCTCACTCTTACTCTCACGACTTGGGAGATGGAACCATCATGGCCGAGTCAGCCCTAGCTCCCATGCGAGGAATGCTTCAGACATGGTACTTGTAGTTAAAGGACACAGTTTGGATAATGCAGTATAAGAAAATAGGTAAAATGAGAGCACGCGGTTTCTTCCCGAGGTGGCTTATCAGATGTGAGATATACTCCCACCTTGGGCGTATATTTAGGGATAGTTTATCTACTCAGCCTCTGATATGAAAATGGGTCACTCACTCATTTTGTCAATGAACTAACTTACATGCAACTTAGGGGGTGCTATCTATTATAAGTTAGTATGCAAAATACCTATAGGGCCCTACGAGTAATTGTCCGGGCCCTACCGGAAGTCACATTAAGACAGCAGAGCCCGGCTAGTGATGGGCACGATCATGCTCGAGCAGAAAATTTAGCCCATGCTCGAGCACAGCAAAATTTTATGATCGAGCATGATCGTGCCCATCACTAAGCCCGGCCGTCAACCTACAGGATTGCGGTCATTATCGAAGACGGACGCCGTGCCCAGCCGTCCTTACCCACCCCGCCCGGGACGGACGGGACTATTGCCCGCCAGAGATGGTTGGGAACACTGCCTCAAATTCGGTTTGTGAGCTACGCAGGGCATCTAACAACAGTACCAGAGTGATAATGTGAGAATATGTCGTAAATGTCGTGCTTTTTAGCCAGATTCCTACTAGTACCGGGGGCGGTGGGTAAGTCTGTCGTGTTGTTGAATCGCCGGCGCTTTGTCTGTGGCTGACCATCGGGCATCTCTCCCATTGACACCCAAGTACACAAAATGGAATACGCTAGAAAGAAATCGGACGATTGACCATGGTCATAAGGACACGGTGAGAAATGCGGAGAGCGGGGTAGAAGTACGGAAAGCAATGCGAGGAATGAAAGGAATATGGATTGCGTGATAACTGCTGGAGATGGTGTACGAATATTTTGAAGACCTATCAACGTAGTGCAATAGTTTTTGGTATTTAAAGATCCCTTCTAGGGACGATTGTTGGAGGGCCAGGTCACTGAATTACACATCTGGCTTTGATATACTTGTCTCGTCTTCTTCTATACGTTCCGCATGCGAATTGGGCACATCTCCACTCTGAATTTTGTCATGTCGAACCCCCCCTCATTAGCTCTAAGCCTTCTCTGCCACTCAGAGAACGGAGTTTGCTTGAGCCTAGGCACCAAGAGTTCGGGAGAATTTTTACCTTTACCAAATTACGAAGGAATCCACCAATTATGTGTTCTTAAAGGTTTCTATACACTTACAAACTCAGCCTATGAAATCCGGGTTCGACGCCTTCTGTGCGCGCCCTCGTACAGCTACTACCAACACGCATTACCCAGAAACTGAATTCGAGCTGGAACCTAATGTGAGGGCGCTGTGACACTATGTGGTAGCAACTTCCTCGCTGTTGTATTGGGTAGAATCTTTAACCTAAGTTCACAACCATTCACATCTGACATAGTGGTATTCTACTCGTTCACCACTATATCAACACAGAAATCCAGAGCGCGGATCCAAGCCTGATTTTTATGAGGAGGACATTCTCGAAAGATCTGGGGAAACATTGGCTGGTTGTAAAAACCAAGGTCGCTGAGAGCACATATTTGCTGGCATGGGCCAAGGATGATTCTACTTCCTCCTGTTCGAGTGGGAGCAAGGGAGCAAGGATGGCTTGGGGACCTCAGTGACACAAGGGTATGTGGGAGTCTAACATGCCAGTTACCTGCCAGCAATACTTTCCAGTGTTCCCAAGGGTCCCGTCCGCCCTCCAAGTACCGCCAGGACTCCAGCCCTGGGCGTCCCGGGCATCTTTCTCAAGCCACAGGGCAAGAGGGTCCCTCCTTGGGAAAGACTATCGTCTAAGAGGGTTACTGTAGGTCCCTACAGTCCTCTATGGATCAGTAACAACCGAACTGTACCTGCAGTCCTCACCCGCCATCTGCAGTCCTCACCATTCGTCTGTAGTCCTCATCCGTCATCTGCAGTATTTTCTCCAATTACATATAGGGCCGGCTGATTACATGTAGGGCCCCCCAGTCATCCATAGGGTCCACCCGCCATCCGGAGTTACCCAGGAAATTACGCCATCTAAGACACCTGCAGTCCCTGCCAGTGGTCCCGGGCAGTGATCCGGACTGACGCCAAGATACGATACCCGTCCGTCCCAGGCGCCCTTTCAGGTACTGCGCTCCGTCCAGTTCGGACCCTGAGCAAGCCTTCCAATGGGTCCGGGCTTCGTTGGGCCAGCCCGGGCTCTTGGTTGGGCCGGGCTGGGCTCATTGGGCTGGGCTCAACTTTAGATGGGCTTGGGCTGGGTCGGGCCCGGAGGTGCCAAGCCCGGGTAACCCGGCGGGCCTAGTGAATGTTTTGTCTCGCCTTCCTGACTCTCACCATGACGATCCTTGAAGTCATTGTCACCATGGAAACCAGAATCTGAGCACACAAAATTTGGGAATGGATTTGCCTTTCGCAGCTAGGTCCTAGCAGACGCGTGTTCAAATTGCGATTGAATAGTGAAAAGCAAGAAGGAAAATTGAGTATATTTAGCCTCTCTCTATTTAATTCTAATACCTATTAGTACTAATAATTCGATAATAGCTGGTGGCTTGAAGATCGTCAACAAAAGGAGTACCCGATCCTTTCAGCCTGGGCCATAACTGTCCTCTCAATCCCGGCAATGTCGTCAGAGCCAGAACGAGTATTCTCTGGAACCAAGAGAACTTGAACAATATCCGACTCACAGCACTCTCTCAACCCTGCAACAATTCAAGCAACCCAATGTCTACGAAGTTGGCACTCGCCTAACTAAACTCATGCTTTCCTACTGAAACCCCCCTATGCCCATGTCTCCACTCTCTTTCCTCTCTTCATGAATTATCTCTATTTTACCATCTAAGTTTTCCTATCATCCATCCTGTATTCTAATACCAATTTCACACCAATGTTAATATATAATATTTAATTCCTTTTCTTATATAGGCCGGCCCACTGGGCCCATTGGGCTAACCCGGGCTTTTGTTTCTTGGGCCGGGTCGGGCTGGCCCTTTTTGGACCCGGGTTGGCCCATTGGAAGGTTTGACCCTGAGATGGACCGACTGAGTGCGTGGCACTGACACTTACAAACAAATCAGCAAGATGGATCAAGGGTGCGTTATCTGCCCACATTTGAAATCAACGTCACCATACCAATATCAGATGGATGTTCAATGCGTTACTGGAATAATGAAACCATAGATGGCGATTTTTCGAAGCCAGGAACCCACCCCTTCGTAGTGGAGTGGGTCTGGGGCCTCCAAGCCTCTGATGGTAGTGACAAAAAAGCAGTGCAAGTCTGCAGCAGCCTAATCCTCACCAGCTGCGGCTATGGGAAGGTAAATACAATGGAAGAAGATAACTTCTGCAGGAGTAAATTCCGCAACTATGAAGTCTGACACTACAATAAGCTTCAGCCAGCAAATCTCTACCAGCGAGTTCAGGGTGACAGTAGATGGCAAGGCCGCATGAAGACATCCAAGCTTATCAGATAACTCAAATACGATTTTTCTAAAATATTCAACCACTCCACCTCAGTCGCTAACTTCATTGCACAGCTGACAATGCTTCTCCGTGGGCCCCGAAAGAATCGATTAGACTTTAGCATAATGAACAATGACAACTCATCCTATAGCGTCTTGCAGTGCATAGGCAAATACCTAATCAACAAGACACTCTCTAACCCCTCAACACCATCACCGAGATTCAAGGATGCTCAGCACACGCTCTCAAGGTTCCACAAACATTTCTTTACCATCCTACTCACCGGGAACTAGAACTGCATATTTGTCACTGCTGGCAACTTGTGTAGATCAGTGTTCGCACGCGGCCAGTCCGGTCAGGCTTGACGTCCAGGGCGGCCGGCCCGGGTTCTCTCGGGGGTAGCCAAGCCGGACTATGGGCAACAGTCCGGCTTTCAGGGCCTATCTGCCTGGGCCTTGCCGGACTGCAGATGTTGTAAGATGTGCTTGATTCTCCGTGAAAAAGGGAAGCCCACCACTACCTTCCTTTTTACCATCTCGTGCAGGAAAGAGCTACTAATATACACAATGGACTTAGCAGTCACACCATACACTGTATCCTATACCATATCCATCATTCTCCTAACATGACGCACTAGTGACACTTCCATCTCCACATTCATCTACTAGTAGCATCTGATGCGGTCAACCACAGGTAATTAGATCCTGAGAAGCACATTTTCCAACAGCAGATATCTTGAGGCTTTCGAGTGATAAGAGGTAATTATGATAAGATCTGATTATGATGAGATTTGAGGATTCCTGATTTGAGTAACATGGGAGAGGGGTCAACGAACACGGGGGCTTACCGAACAGACCAGACAAAATCGCCGCTAGAATTAAGGTTTACCGTTGGATGTCTTTAGTGCTGCTTTCCATGAGCAGCCTATGATCAGCCTATCTCTTTATCGTTCAAGCAATGCCTTCGGATATGCTCTTGGGATCGATGCAGCGTCGGAAGGAATGCGGAGGCTATGGAAAGCGGAAGATCTTTGTAATGTTTCTCTTTCTTTGTTAGCACGGGAGTCTGTGGAAGAGAAAGGGGGACATCCATGGAAGAGAACAGACATGTGTCTCGATCTCTGGAAGAATAGGAGGATAACTTGTTGTTTATCTATACTCGTGGCTCGCCCATTAGCAGGTTTAGTTGGTTAGGCATTATGAGTCTTGAGTGTGAGAGCAAGTAGCGGAATGAGGAGAAGTTCCCCCCTCTAATTTGCGCAATGGTGGTCGAACTCATAAGTACTGCTTTGCTCTTCGTAGTTCGTTCTGTTTCGTTTTTATCTTCGAAGACCATCTGAGGACCCTCCCATTAGAGCTCTCGGACCATTGTGGAGACAACATATCCCCTCTACCGCGCTTAAAACTGGCAATAATTCTCACTTATACCGGACTGATCAGTCCGTCTCAGCTAGGCTCTAGACTACAGTGAGCATCGTTCTTTGGCATTGTGGAACTTGTGACCGCAATTATGAGAGAAAGCGGTGATATTGACCAACGCGATTGCACAGGTAGTACACCACTTGTGTTGGCGGGGAAGAAGGGAAATGTAGGAGCGGCGAAACCTCTTGACTAGAATGGGCAGATGTCGACTCAATTCACCAGATCCTGATAGCCGAACACTACTGAGGTGGGCGGCTATTAACGGACATGGGGGTGTGGTTCAGTTGCTCTTAGGACGGAGAGGTAAATCCTAACCATCCCGAGATATACGATGGAATGTTGGAATTTTGCTGCTCACCACATACAGATTCATGGGCGGAAAACTTCGACTACGAGGACAATCACTTATCGAAAGGCTACTAGAACGTACTGTTCGCGACTGCCATTGTTTGATACCTACTGCACGACTGTTAGCCTCAGACAGATCACACACAACCCTGCATATCTAGTTCATCACGGAGCAACAACCACGAAACAATTCAAGTGAAAGGTGCGACAACACCAAACACACAACCCGCACAACTCCCGTGACATCGACCAAACTCAGCTTCCCTCAGTCTATCATGATACCGACAGCAAAGCGCCTTCCCTAACCCTGGGTAAATGGGTTTTCACCTCGATTACGAGTCGGAGGAGATTCGGCAAAGTTGGGTTGTGGAGGAAATGTGAGGAGAGAATCGGCATGCGCAGGTCGTATGTCCAAAAGGGAGCTTATTATTTGAGGAGGATAAAAGGACTCCTGTTTTCCCTTTGTTCGTTGCTTTTCGATGATCCATCAGACATTCGCTTTTCTCTTCGCTCTATCTTCTGTACACAGAGTATCAGTCAGTCATTTCTTTATTCTTTATCAGATTTGTTTTCTTGTCACCTTACGTGTTCGTATCGATAAAGGTCCTTGGTTCTCCCACCGTCAGTGATCGAATCTGCTGTGCACCCTAACCATACTGTTGAAAACGGAACACCTCTCGGGAGTGCTGCTGTCTATAGACATAGCGGAGTAATCAAGCTACTGCCGGACAAGATGTGGACCCCGATCGCCCAGACAAGTATAATCAAACGCTACTCAGATGCGCCGCCGTCGAGGGACATGAGGAGATAGTCATGCTTCTTCTCGAACGGAAAGATATCAGCCCAAATCTGCCTGATGCCAGTGAACTAACACCACTCGGCGTGCTGATCTTGAGGGGTATGAAGGACTGGCCAAGTTATTGTTCGAACAAGACGATGTTGTTAGAAATTTAGCTGCTCATCACATGCATATACTGTACACCCATGCGTGCCAGGTGAGAAATGCAGATACAATCATCTGCTACACCCCGTTGCTTGACGACTGTTCCACTACTACAGTATTAGACTCATACCACCTCCGACATTGACCCCGCATACTCAATGCAACAACATCAAACACCAGTCACACGGCACTGAAACAGGAACACTCACAAAAACTGAACAACCTCATCCTCGGCTACATACTCAGCCCACGGCTAGCTACCTTACTATACCCTCAAGAATCCCGATCCCACCTCGGAACTAGCTCAGAAAAGAGTATTTAACTATTGAGTGGGAGAAACTGAAGAGAGATTGGGCATGCGCAGGTAGCATACCATGAAGGAAGGTTGGGATATAAGGAAGACTGTTTTTCCCTTCATCTGTTCACTATCAGTTCGTCACATTTCGTTCCTCTGTCTTCGTTTTATCTTCTTCTGCAGCGCAAACAGAGAGGCCAAAGGGAACGCCAGGACAAACCAGTAAACAAATACCGAAAGTAAAACCGTAACAAAGAGGCAAACCTATATAAAAAAAAGTACAAAAATCAAAAAAAAAAAATTAATTGCTGGAGTACAGAAGACTAGCAGCATACAAGAGCGGGGTTCGACCGCCATTTTCTAGTTTGTTCGTGGTGAAGTGATCTCATCTAAGCATTCCAAGCAGCAAACAAGAGCGGTTTACCGCCGCCTTTATATATTTTGTTAAAAGCGGCGGCTGCGGCTATACGATCCCATCGGTATATGGAAATAATGGGAGCCTCAGGTATCGGGAGTCGGGAGAAAGGGACAAATGCAATTGTCATTGGTGTTGCTTTTCTTCTCCCATTGCTCCAGTGTCTACGGTGGAGAAGTTGGGCGGGAGACACTTACACGAGCCCACAATTAGCATAACCGCAAATCTCTCCCTGCCCCTCATCATCCAACTTTAAGAGTAAGAATTAAATTAGGAAAGTCGATGTATGACTGATTGCTACTGAACATCAAGAAATGACAAAATAAACATAAAAGAGCGAGCATTGTATCCACCCCCTCCCCTACCCCCACCACTCTACGGTTCACGAATCCACCATATCCCTCAACATAGCCTCACTATACCTCTCATCATCCTCAATCTTAGCCATAACCTGACCATGTGCATTGATTCTCCCGTCAACATCACCCTCGGCCCAGACCTCCGATTTTGTGCTCACAAGACTGGAATCGTAGAATGGTAAAGTGCTAAAGTCCTCCTCCGAGTATGCAGCGATCTTGCTCAGTACTACCTTCAGTATCGTCCCCCCGGCAGGCTTCAAGGCTTTCTTCGTAGCGGCACACTCCTTCATTATCCGTCCTTTAAGTTTCTTTGCCTCGACGTCGTCAAAGATCGCTCTCAGCCCCGTTTCCAACTTGGCGAGGATTTGTGTGCGGAGGTGTGTTCGGCGGTTTCCCAGGCGAATAACCTTTTGTCCCATCCATTGAGACACGCCGATTGGTACTATCCCTGCCACAAGGACACCGAGGGCTTCAACGAAGAAATCGAGGTCACTGGCTGCCGCTCCCTCGATTTTAGGCTCGTTGGGGATTAGGGAGAAGAAGTAATCCACCTTCTCCAGCTGCTTCAGGATGTCGGTTGTGGGGATGACGTCTGGCCACGGGGCGCTAGCGGAGAACTGAGCAATTTCGAGTTCGAGCTCGTACATTATTGAGAGGCAGATAGCCTTATAAATCTAAGAAATAATTAGTAAAGGTGCTCGGTATCAGAATATAATGAGATTCACTCTTGCGTTGCTAGACATTCCCCCAGCCACATTCACCACTGGTCCTTTCTCCCCCCCTTGTAGCTCTACCTCAGCCGCCAGAGTCCCTCCAACGTAGTTCCAAAACAGTCTAGCGCGTTTCTTGAATGGCAATGCAGCAATTAAAAGATAAGTGTTGAGCTCCGATGGTCGTGCGTCTTCAATACCCCATCTGCCAATAGCCGTCACAATCCGTGTGCTTAGTGACAATCCATGACGGATGAATATCTTCCCTGCGACATTCTTTGTTGACCCTTCCAGACTTGGCGATACCGCAAATCTTCGCATTGGTAAGTTTTTGTTCAACAATTGGGCCACTCCCTTGGCATCACTGTTCAGCGCTGATTGAGGTTTTTTGAACAATTTTCCCTTAGAAGGCATCCACATGTTCTCCGGCGCTTCACCGTTTACCTTAGCAACAACTGCCTTCTTGGTTGTTTCCCCAGGGCGTTGATCTGGAGTCCCGTCAAATGGCCTCGTGGGAAAGAGAACTGAGTTGATCCAGGTTGGGTTACTCGCCGCCGCTTCCGGGAAAAGGAACTGTGTCCCACCGGTAGCTAGGTAGGACACAACCTGGGGATCCAAGAGATCGAATGCTGTCCTCATCCCACGCTGGAAGTATTCGAAAGGATTCGCTAGCACAATGATTGACTTGCCCATATAGTTATAGAAAACGTGGTCGGCATTCGCGGGGATGGTGCAGTTTGGATCCCGGAAGTTTCCGTACACACTCATATTCCAAATGTCAAGTTGAAGACCCAAATCAGCAACGAGCCCGCATATCTGATGAATAACCTCCCGTTTGGTGTCGGCATTGACAACGAGCAGGTACTCAGCGGCCGGGTTGTAAGTATACTTTGCGGAAATCTGCATATCAAGCGGGTAGTGCATGACCGAACGCATAGGATAATGAGCGGACTGTAGTGGCGAATATCGGCCTTCGTTATTCCCTGGCTCCGAAAGTACAAGTTCAAGTGTCATTGATCCTGTGGAATAAGGTTCAGCCTGATCTGATACTTTGAACGTTTGGCGAATAGCGACCGCCGTTCCAGGGTCCAGAGTATCCAAAATATCCAAGCCCCGTCCATCCCCCACATTTGAATCATCGACGAAGGTAAATATTCGTGAGCCTCCGTTCTCGGAGAGACACGTACCAGCGCTGCGTCCCAAGGAACTGCGAATTCCGTATGCTTTTGTGCTAACATTTTTCAACTAAGTATGCAACCATTAGCTCTTCGTAAGGAAGGACGCATCAGAGCAAGCAGGAGCATACCATCCATGAGAAGGTCACATTACTGCCCCGCTCGACGGAGTTAAGAAATCTCGGTGCTTCGAGCTCCAATGGATATGAAATATTGATGGTCGTGGCACCGCAAAAGTCGGGAAGCACTCGATCAATCCCGGGCATAACACCAATCAACTTCATCTCATCTGTGGCTGAAAACTTTACTCCCATTTGGCGTGGGGCACGCTCCTGTTGAATAAATGCACGCAGAACGCCGGGAACCTCAACAGTCTCGCCTGGCTGTATGCCAACCGGAAGGTAGACAGGTTCGGGTATCGGATCAAGCCACATACTTCCATGAATGAGCACCGGAATCATGGAGCGTGTTGGAGTGGGCATACCACCAGTATTTTGGACATAGATATTCCGAACCAGAACATGCTCTCCCGGCTCGTTGATTCCGTCGCCATTCTCATCAACCACCTCAAATCCCACTACAACGATATTGTACCGACTTGGATATATTGCTTCGGTTCCGTCAAGGTTTGAAATGTGAATGTGGGCAGCTCCGCGAACACCTCCGGCGCCTCCACGAAGATATGAGTGCGGTCGGGATCCGGGCGGGCCTTGATTTCCCTTGTTCCCCGGCGGGCGTGTATGCCGCGTATATCTGCTCTGGCGGTTATGTCTACCACAAGTACAATAACTTCCGCCACAGCAGGCATAATAGTAACCCTCGAACTCCTCCCTAGAAATTTGTTTTGTCAGCCTAGAACCCCGGGCATTCATTATGTGACGTACCAAGTGCAACCAACACCACCATCACCACCCTCTCCTCCATCCCCGGGATTCCCATGGACTCCACTGTTGCCCCCCTTACCTCCACCGATATCCCAATCGAGAGCAAGAAGGAGATTTGTGTCCTGCTCATTTACCCTTACGAATACACTTCCTCCGTTTCCACCATCAGTCCCATCAGTCCCGTAGCCGCCACTAAACATCATTAACCGTTAGGAATCAACTCTTCGTTACAAGAAATTATCACTGGGGCAATGGCCAACATACTCTCCGCCCCGTTGTCCCGGTCCTCCATTCTATCGCCAACTAGGTTAGAGAACAGGAGAGATTGGCTTCGTCGGGTGACTTCAAACTTACAGTGGCATCACGATGCTTTGTTGCATCCTGTCCCCTCGCTCCTTTGCCGCCATCTTGCCCATCTTCACCCTGTCCTCCATCGCCTCCATCACCCCCTTTTGCCGACAAAAACAATGTCTTGTCCGTTGAAATCTCCCAACGCGTTCCAGCCCACGCTCCGACTCCTTCGGCATGAACTCCATGGGGTGTTGATGGTGAGGGGGTCAATTCTAAAGAAACGCTCCCGGCATTGGTTCCTGGTGTCGCCGCGCACGAGGAACGTCCGTTTTGACCAGCATGTCCCGGAGGAGCTGTCCACAGCTAATTAGCATAACCCTAGGCAATTGGTGAAGCAGGAATTAAACCAATGCGATTGCGATGACCATATGTCTGATATCCAGGCTCTCCAGCCTGGCCATCCACCGACACAAGGGTTTTCTCTCCGTACAACATCTTTCTTAAGTTCCTCTATACAGGCGATCTCCGCGCGAAACACTTGCAATTGACTGGACTTTCTTCCTCCAAAAAAAAATAATACCCTTTTAAATGAGTGAACGGAATGGTGAGGGTACGCGCAAAAGAGAGACTGGGGACCCCGCAAACCCAGATGCAGAATCCTACTTATAACGAGTGCGATCAGGAGACTGGCTAAGATTCCAAATTTGGCCTATCAAATTAAAGTATTGGTCTAGAGGCACAATGGCTTGACGACGTGCCAGGATCTTTGACCAACATAACTTTTGTTTTTCTTAAAAATTAACACACGCCCTTCAGCTTACTTACTCGGATCACCCCGATTGTAACGAGCAAGCAGAGCCTCAGCAAACGCCATGGACATATGCCGCTCGAGGTTGGGTGGAAAGGAGGCCTGCCCTCCCCTTCAGCCTGGCCTTCTTATATTTCGGCTATCCCATAGCAATAATCCCTCCTGAGTACCTCCGCTTCACCACGATTTCAGCAATCATGGCCATAGGATATCAAGTCCCAGCCGCTTCGCCCCCGATCAACCCTCCCCCTCAAGTCAGGAGTCCACCTCCCCAGACTGTCCTCCCGTCTCCGGTGGGGAACCCCCAGCACTATGGCCAAACCCAAGCCCCAAATGTTGTTCTTCCCATGGCACCGAGCCTCCAACAGCCGCCGTCCTACTCTCAAGACCAGGCCATGAAAGCTAGCCCCAATGTACAAGTACTTCTCCAGCCAACGGGCCCCGCGGATTTGGAGGCATATCATGCTATTGCCACTGGGGAAGCTCCACCGCGGGCGCCAGCGTCAATCTTTGTCCAAAACCTCTATCGCACTACCCAGAATAATGTCTTTCCGGTGGCCGAGCGCATGTCACTTGGTGTTTCCTCTAATTCGCCATACTACGCCTTGGTAGCGACTCCCGCAACCAATAGCACGGACGAGGTCAACAAACTAACTCTAACACGTCGACACCCAACGCGGGGCTCTTGGAGTGATGCTTGTACTGCTGAAATCCAACCGCGATTGGTTCTCCAAGCAGGTGTGACCCTCGTGGCGATCATTCAAATGCGGGGGCAAAATTTCATGAGCAATACCGGGCAAGATAGGGTCGCTGACAGATTCGACCTAACATGGAATGGCGATCGTGGGGCTTTCGCAATATGGCGGAATGATGGGCAAAATGTCACCATGTTATTTGAGGTTGTAAGCGAAGGATTTACATCCCTTGATACCTACCCCACGGCCGGTCTACTGAGGGCAAGTTTCAATCACCGTCATAGTGCACGCAACCCATTCTAACAAAATCATAGGCCATTCCCCAAGACTACCCAGCCTCACAAGAGTTAGGGGTTCTCAATTTTACGGCGGGTAGCGGGCAATTGATCATCTCACATCCAACTGGTTATGCTCTCAGCGATGTTATCGCAGCCGCAGTCCTCACTGTGGCCACGGTAGAAACCCGCAGATCCAAAATCATCATGCAAGCAGCGCCCCAACAGGGGCAACAACAGCAGCAGCAACAAAACGGCGGCGGTAGCTATGCGGATCAGTGGCAATTCAAACCTGGATTTGCGCAAACCAAAGAGACAGACGAGTGGTGGTGGGTGGCGCTGGTAGTGTTGGGCTGGGCCTTGTATATCCTGCTCTGGATAACCATTATCGCAACGATCTTGTTCTTCGAGTTTATGATTGCTTTCTTCGCGATATGTGGGAATTATTATTATTATTATTATTAGTTTCTTTTAATGCTCACATATTTCCTAAGTCTCATACCACCTCATGTAAAAAAGAACCTAGGCTCGAATGACACACTAGCGGTGCGTGTTATCTCCCAAAATGCTGAAACAGTGGAGAATTCTGTGCCGCGCCGGCCAGCGCCCAAGACACAAGCTAGCGAGCAACTTTTTGTTTACCATCATACAAGTACGACACCGGAAATGCGCAAACCTCAGACCAGAGTTTAACTTCAGATGTAGAGTACGAGTACGATCGTACCTATGCTCATCATCGCTGCCTCTCTCCCAGTGAGCGAATACCGGTATATTATACGGCCGTATGGGAATTATCATCAGTACTAAGGAATACTAAGGCAGTACCCTAGCCATCTCCCCCGGACTTGAGAAAAGCGCCACCGTCTCGGTCTAGGCAGTCTCGAAGAAAAATACTTTCCTTTTTTTTCCTTTCTCTCTCCTCGCCCCCTCCCTATCCCTCTCCGGGGACAACCGCTTCCCTAGGAGTGATCCCCTATGAAGAAACAGTGGCTAACCTCTCCGTGTTACAAGCACTAGTACAACATTGGATTCAAAGAAAGTCTGTGGTTACACGGCATAAATGCGGTGTCATCTCCACATTGTCTGCTGGTGAACAAAGTTTGCCCCCGCCTGCGAAGTTACACCGAGACTATTGGTCGCTGTAGGCGAAAGGCTGGGGAAAGTCCCGTCCATGGATACCGTGTTTCCTCCTGGATAGAATAGAAGCATTTACCGCAGCTGTGCTAGAGTACAGTAGGTAGGCAGGAAGTTTTGACCCGTTCCTTTCCCTCGCCGGGAGTCTGTTGTGCTATGTGTGCTTTCCTCGAGGCGGGTCGGGTTAATTTCAACTGCAGACTTGTACCTTGCACGGTAACTCTTGTGTAAGCTCCAATGTCGTGAAGATAGAGATTATCCGATACTAACTTCGCGTCCACAGTAGATTCCCCACCCGTCCGTCGAAAATAGGGGTACAGTACTTGTAAATACTGGAATAATTGCTCTCACGCTAGTCGTCCAGAATTCCCTCTTCGGATTAAGCGAGGAAAAACACAACGAAAAAACTGTCCCTCGGCCTCCCGCAAAAGCAAATTTAAGCCAACCTTACTAGGAGAGGCAACTCCAACGCACTAGCGTGAGGGCCAATTATTCCAGTTTTTACGGTACAATAGGGCGTTCCTCCTACAAGTACACCCCCGATCGCAGGAGCGCCACAAGATGATTTTTCGCGAGCTTGTTGCTATTTGTATTCTACAAGTATGATACCGGTATTGCTCGCCCCCCCGCTGAAGAGAGAGAAGTAGGGCTTGCAGAGATTCCACCCCCATGGTTGACAATTTATTGCTTTTTCTCAATAGATATCGTCCGATACAGGCTTTTTTACTCGAGTAGAAGCATCCACATCATGTAATTCCAAAGGCAAATCACACAGCGGAGTCTCTAAAGCGCCAGATATGGTAGCCTGGTTCTAGGGCTGCATGTACCGTGCTCGAGTACAGGACTCGAACCCCCGGTAGCACAAGGGGCCGGCATTTAGCGATCGCACCCACTACTAGTACTTTGTGACCTCACCAGTTTTTAAGGATTTTTTGCTGGTAAGCCACTTTGGTGCGCGCGAAGACTAAATGCCTGTCCCTTGTACGAGTACAGTACTAGTACTTGTGGAGTACTACTCGTACCGGTAGTACTGCACTCGAGAACTTGGAAAAACCAACCCCCTGCCCAGCCTACTTGGGCGCACGGTGCTTTATCCTAGTCAACAAGATCTCGCTCGCTGGAGCCTTGAATCTTGGGCAGAGAAAGGCCCATGCTGCGACGCGACAAATTCCACACAGATGGACACTTCTCCGCTCGAGGCTGCAATACCGGTAAACAGGGCAGCCCATACTACGTCCAAATACGGTGGTACTTGTAGTTACAGTATAATTACTACCGAACCAAAGAGCAACGATCTTCAGCTCTCGCGCCTTCTGTCTTGAGAGTTATCATCCCTTGGTAGTGCAACATCGTACTCGTATTGATAAAATCTGTGGCTAGGCGTGCCAAGACTGGATCTGGTTGGACAATCAGATCCCCGGACCTTTCACCCAAGTTACTCAGCAGTCTATATGAGTTCTCATATGGATATTCTCGGCAAATTACAGAGTCAACCTTCAACCCTTTAAACCGCTCTAAAATAGGCTTGGCGCGCCTGACAACGGTTCAAGTACCGCATTCAGGGAGATGTTTTCATATTGTACAAGACGGGTGTTATTCTGTTGGTTAATTACTTGTCCTGCAGGAAGACATCTCCCCAGGCGGTACTTGAGCTCGGGCACGGTAAGAATTTTACCGGGACAGCATTCAACTCTGCTCAAAACTATGTGGCATCTTCAGTGCGGGGGTATTGCAATACTGGCACGATCCAGTGATCCCCAGACTAATTCCAGCCCCGAGTTGGATACGAGGAGAAATCACTCAGAGGAAAGCCGCTCGTAGCTTTCAGCCCCCCCCCCCAGTCCCTTGTACTAGTACTCGTACTCGAGTACAAGGGCTACAGCATCCCTTTTGGCCATCTACAACTCTAAAGCTCACAGACAGGGATTCTAATTCTGTTTTGGAATCTCTCATAAACTCGCTATGCAGCCAAGGCTGCCATGCACGACGGTATGATACGGCTACCACAGGTACCAACACGGCAGGATTTCGCCCCCACAGTCCCCCCAACCCAGGCACGGTCACTAGAGTACGCAGTGAGTGTTGCTTTTCAGAACTGGGGGCAAAGATTGTCGTACTCCAATTGGCCACTGCTCATGAACAACCGCCTTGAGCTACTCGGATACCAGAGAACTTGGCGTTTATGCGGTACTGTAATTCGTTTGCGATTAATGGTTGCTATGATGCTGGCAGCTCGCTCTGAAAGGCCCAAATGCTGGCCTGAAACAGAGTCCGGGTTATCCCTAGACTCAAGAGGGGGGCCAGCGCCCGGCAAAGCCCACAACACCATGAAAGCCCAAACACTATGCCCCACGACATTAGCAATAGACAAAGCAGAACTCCGAATTCATAATAAATAGAGGGGTGGGGGTAATAGCTCCAATTTATTATCCCTTGTAATTGTTATCACTATTGGAAATCAAACACCGTCCCATACTATGTGAGGGCTGTATTGTGTTTACTAAGGTTGAGGAACAATCCACCGTTGCTTCTTTTCGGCTAGTGCCGAACCTTAAATAGCGACCGACCTATCTAGACCTAGCGTGCCTAGTTGCGAATTTTATTGTCTCAGACAGCCCAGGGAAGAACATACGATGCACACCAACCCCCCACCCCATTCCGAAAAAGAAAATAAAAACTACCGTACGCCCTCTGGCAACAAGTACTTGTACCAGTACCAACTCGAGCACAGCGCGCAAATGCGCACCGCCTCTCAGCCGCAAAAAAAGCCTCGCTCGCCAAAACCTAAAAACCCCAGATCCCGTCGCGCTGGAAACTACCTTGCTGATACACGTGTGCACAAGGGGGTGGAGTGGGATCAGGGAGAAAAGGCAAGGAAGGTGTGTGACACAGGTGTGAGGCTTAACCCCTTTTCCAGGATGTTCGCAGGATGGAGCGAATTGAGGAGGCGGGCCCAAAAAAAATTTTGCGTCCTAGAGGACACAGGTATGTGATGTCGCAGAGGGCGGAAGGGAGAGTAATCACAGAGAGTCACTCGATACTTAGTGCTGTTGCTGGATATGCTAACGAAGGAATAGAGATACCGGTACAGTACTCTCAATTTTCTGACGTTTGTAAACATGACTGCTATTATTGCATACGGGCAAAAAATCGACCAGAGCCTCAGGATTTTGGTGGCATGCAATAGCAACACCCTCTTGTCGCTCTGTGGAGATATTCCAGAATGCTGCCCATCCCGGCTGACTGCAGATGCAGTGATGGATCTTGGTAAGCTACTTAGATCCTTGCGTCCGCTCAAGCACTGTCGATTTGCATCTCGAATGTCATTTACCGGTAGTTTATCTGTAGACTCAGCACCTGTCTGAACAGTGGGTCTGCATCTCTGAGATGTGATATGCGTGCCAATCAGACTGGCATTGACTCCCCCAAAATTTAGAGCGAACCCAGTTTTCCGCGTTTCAGGAGAGGCTTAATAATAAGCGTTTACGATTTACAACCCCCCATCCATTGAGCTATTCTGAGAGTGCGTGATTTAGAATTTTACATAGAAATCGAGTAACTATGTTTGAAAAATACTTCCTGGCCCTCTCCACAGGTAGCGCACGAAGAATGAAACCGGGCAAAATTTGGAACTGACTGTTCACATCGTAATACCTTGAGCATCACTATCATCTCTACGAAGTCTACTGTTCTTGCATAGATGTGGGCAATTAGACTTAGAGATTCTGTGTGCCTGATGCTGTCCTCATGGGAAGGATGTATTTCATGAGGAAACTTCTTGCAGCATTATCCTGTCGGGGACATTGTCCTATAATGCTCTTTACTAGCACAGAGAGTGGGTCAGTACTGTAGCGTATGGAACAGTGTTTACTGTTATAGCACTTTACAGATACCGTAGATAGTTTTATTATTAGCCCGTAGTAGTTAGTATGGTGGATGGGACGGGCTAGCTTGGGATTACATGATTTGCACAGGGGGTGAAGGTTTATAAGCGGCTGGAGTTAGATGGGGAACAACAACAGACACCAACGACAACCTCATGGCAAGAGGTATTTTCGGAACGCTATCGCGACTTCTCCCCCTTTTATCATCCGGAACTTCGGGACTCTATCTACTTCGTCTTTCTACTTCCCGCGGCATGAGCGGTGATTGCCCTTCCGGTAGTATTTTTGTTTTGTTTTTGTTTCTTTTCCGTTCGTGCTATCATTTCCACCGGCCGAAGTGATTTTGCCGCTATCTACACCTTCTGCTTGTGTGGCCCAGAATCGACCTTTCAGTAAGATATGATATAATGCTGAGCTAGACCTGCCCCCTTGAGCGAACCTGGGTCGTACGTGTTGCACGCTAAAAGGGATAAAAAGAGAAAAATGTTGGCAGGAGCCTGTACTGTACACCCTTCTCCAACTATCATACCGGAACCGATTCCCAATTCGATTCTCCCAAGTATTCCTGAATCCTGAGGTGAGTCTTATGCAGGGAACCGCTGAGAGAGGTGTAGCGAGCCTAGATAAACATAGGGAATGAATGAAACAAAGAGAGTAAAATGTATGTATACATTCTTGTGGATCGCTCACTTGAAAATGAGGGTAGAAAAACATAACAAACGCCAACGCCATCCAAGAACACGGAAGGAAAAAAACTCCCCAAAAAGAGTATCTACAATTTGAACAGAAACATTTCCAAGAGAATGAGGGTGGACAAACAGGTGTACTCTTAGCATGACATCTCGTGAACGCGCATGTGCGGTGGCTGAGGAAGCTTCTTCCACAAATTATCAACTGCAGATGGGCTGTATGGACTGAAAGGAGCGACTGGTGAGGGGGCGGCCTGGTTGGAAGTAGGAGCCGGGGTCCGTTTCGGGGAAGAGGGGGAGGAGTCTGCTCCTCCGTGGGGCATGTCGGCTGGCGGTGTGACGGCTCTCTCTGCCGATTCACAAACATCGGCTTTTGGAACGGTGGTGTAGTTCTCTTTATGTGGGGTGTAAGTGGTCGGATAAGTTAAGGTTGTGGTATCGAGTTTTGTGAAAAGTCTTTTGCTGTGGATGTATCCGCCATACTCATAGAATTCAGGAGGGATTAGTAGTATTTCGTTGGAATGGTCACCAAGGTCTGTGCCGGTAGGAAGGTCGAGCTTAGAATAACTCTCGCTACTCACGGTAGTAGTGATCTCCGCTTTTGGATATTCGGAGGAGGAGCGAGAGTCGGAATTCTGATGGGAATATTCAAAATCCTGAGAATGCTTCCTCGTCTGGTCCTTGTTCTTCTTGTTCTTCCTAACCCATCGGAAAAGGAACCCCAGAACGATAGCAATTAGTACTGCCCCTCCAACCGCTCCGCCAATGAGAAGGGGGCTGATAACGCCATCTGAACCATCAGCGTCTGAATTCTTGCCTTTATTGGTTGGCCACGACTCGGTGCCATTGGCGGGGCTAGTGAAAGCTTGGATGTTTTTCTCGGCGGAGAAGCTCGCTGGCGCGATCTGGAATTCGTCGGTTTCGTAGTTGACTGCTAGATAGACTGCTTTCAAAAACGCTCTGCCAAAGATGGCTGTGGAGCCAGTGTAGTTCACCATTGGCATGAACGCTTTGAAGGATGGTTTGGGGTTGCCAATATGGTCGTAGCCCTCATGCCAGACTTTGAAGAGTAAAGGTTAGCCTGGTAGCACACACGCCCGGTATCGGGTAGGGGTTCATACTTTGTTCCGGCAAAGTGATATTCAATTCGCGCGTATCCGCGGAATAGTCGGGTTTTGGAAGTCGGATGGTAATAGTGATATTGCCTAACTTTCTCTCCGAAGCGAGGGCTCCGTTATTCTGAACCGGGTCCTCCATAGAGTTCTTGATTTTTGCTACTATAGTTAGTCTCAAGATGTGTATATCGGAGGGGGGGCACTAACTAGCAAGAGCCGGAGGAAGATATATCCGAGGAACCGAAGAGTCAATTTCAACATCCAAATCATCATCCGTTGTCCCCAACAACTGAGCAGTTTCCGAGCCATGCATACTGATGCCTGTGAGTTGAATCCTAGGCATTCCGCCAACCAATGGACCACGTATATAATCGTCACCCTTCTGCTTCGCAAAGTCATATCCACCAAGAACCAAGCCTCCAGGGTAGGATTTATGCTGAGATATGAATTAACATTTTTGATCACTATTTCTAGGAAATTTGATTCCAACCTGAGGATGGCCATCCCAATCTTGAAACTCCTTGACATCACTGCCAATCCACAAGGAGAACGCCTTTGCGCCAATCTTCCCTTCCTTCTTCAGCCGATCCAATAGCCCGCTGTCTCTTCCTAACCCCATGATGCCAAAACTTGCATTTGTAGCCTTTGCAAATCCCATCCCGAAGTTCTCGACTACCGAGCCTCCAACTTTGATGCTCGGTGCGACACCAGGGACTATGTCTGCATTGTAATCCCCCTCGCTGTTTTCAATGTGGACGACGGAGGAGTTCCCGGATGGCAAGCTGAGCTGGGCAGCACTCAGTAACTGGGCATCAGTACAAGCGTCGACTAAGCCCTTATTCCACCGATTCGCGTTCTTCCCAATGACCTCACAAGCGTTGGCGAGAGGTACCCAGCTGGCTGCATGCCGATTCGATGGGCATGCCCGAAAAGAATGTCCTGCTACCTTTGAGGTTTAGAGTCAGCGCGGTGTTCATAGCATATGGGTAATTCCAGAAGTACCTCTATCGGAGAGAGGTATAAGTCTGCTTTCGCTGACCTAGACGAAACGAGGTCTACATCAATTACATTCGGTGGAGCAGTATCTTCCCGCCTTAAAAGAAAACTAGTGACAAGAAGAGGGAGCTTCATGAATTGCTAGAAAGAAGGGAACCAAAAGAATGGCAATGAAGGGGCCCCTAGAAGCGAGTGGTGGATCAAGGTAAAAAAAAAAGAGTGGTATCATATGACGGGGTGGGTGTATTATAAACCGTAGTAAGAGAATCCTATCCCCGACGACAGCCCATAAACGTTCTGGGTAGTAAGGATTTCAAATTCTAGTCTCAAACAATATCAGTAGGATTTACCATGATAAATTCCTAATACATTATTCAGAGACACAGTGCGGCGCAACCTTTTGACTTCCGTTCTGACTCTATGGGGAGAGTAGCCGAAATAGGAATCGCACCCCCAATATGCAGCACACTAGATCACCCGGACAAGCTTGATATGGGTAGGGCAGGCCACATCGCGGCTGGGAAATTCTCTCGCAGGACGGCGGTCACTATAATTTCCAATATATAGTCGCTTTTGAGTGTTTGTTTACCGGCGAGTTAGATGCGGAAAAATACTAGGCACCATTACCGCTCCGGTGACATGTTGGTAGGGCCCTTCAGCGGAAAGGAAACGAGAGTTCTGATTGACCGCAGCAACTTGCTCTCGAGAGGCAAGAGCAGCGGCGGGGAAAAGCCTTTTTGCGGCGAGTCAAGAGGCGGGAGAGCCAAATAGGGGAAGATAAGCATAGCCGGATATAGGCTGATTCGAAAAAGGTACCCGATTTTAGTCAAGATCGACAGGAAACCCCATTGTAGCGGAGGAGTTCAGGGGAGATATGCCTTCAACCCGCAGGATTCATGATAGTTCCTCTTGATTTTACTCACTGTTCTTGTTGGGGGGGTACTCACAACCACCTCAGCTTCTTTTCAAAAGATACCAAAAGACTCTCGGGATAGGTCGAGTTGTTTAGTAAACCGCACCCAAACCTGGAAGATCGGCTATCGTGCAGAAGTCGTCAGGAGGCACGTTCGTAGTCCGATCCGACTAGCTATTCCTCACATGAAACCTGATTCACTTGCACCTCCGCTCTCGCGTTTCGCCTTACGAACTGACTTTCGTCCCCTATTACTCGTACTCCGCTCATAGTGTCGGATGCATGCCGACAAGGCAAGTGTAGCAAAAGAGTCTCGGGGGAGCCTGTTCTCTATTTCTATACGAATAAGAGTCACGCGATCTCCCTTGGACGCTCTACTCCTCCTCCTTCGAGTGCAGATCAAGCGAGACTAATATCTATATTCCAGCGGGACAAGTAAGAAGGTGTTATCTGGGGCAGGATTCAATAGAATCCCCCAAGCAGGGTTAAGATCTACCTGTTGGATAGTAGCCTATAGGGCATGGGGTTATGGAGGCTTGCGGATATGGAGAGTTGGAGCTATGCCATTAGGAGACTCGGATGGAAGGGTATCAGGCATGTGGCTTTGTAGTTCGGACAGTCATTCACCTCGCAGAGGCTTTGTTCATTTCACATCCTATGCCGGTAGGCATAAGGTATTGGTATTATGGTTTCGTTCACACTCTATGCGGTTAGTATGCGTGTGGTGATGGAGTAACCCGGTCATGGGTTAATGGTACAGTGGAGAGAAGAGTTATGAGTGGCTATCGTAGCCGAGTGACTGTCATGTTCGGCAGTCACTGTCATATCCGATTGATGACCCTCATATCTAGTGTTAGTGCATTGTGTGGTACACCATAGGTGGCCACAACGGATATGTATATAGTTCGCCCATTTCTCCCTGTCTCCAGGAAAAGAGGCATCGACGAATCATCTTCACATTTTCCCTACAAAGTGCATATAGTGATTGCATTCTTGCTCGTTCTTTCCTTTGTGCTTTCCTAAGGCTCAAACACTACCGAGTGACAATTAACCCTGCAAGGTCCTACTTGAGAGACTAAAAAAACTCCAACCGCTTGGGAGTGTGTGACATTTCCCTCGGACAGCGGATGCTCCTAGGTTGTGTTGATCTATGCTGGCTACGGTAATGCAGTATTTGAGGAGTTTCGGGGGACATCTCTCAATGCACGATAGCATGATATAGCAGGCCAATATTCATGGGTGGTCGGCCTTTCTTAGCAATCCTAGCTCGACATTCTTGTAACACCGGGAGTGCATAGGGGACACATTCCTGTGGTAAAGCTGCTAAACTCCTCTGCAGAAACTAGATTACTATTCTAGAAATCTGCCTCTTGTGGCTTTCATGCGTCTTCGGTCTTGTTGCAATGATGCGGGCAATATTTAGTGAGTACCGGTAGACGCAGCACTGCGCACTAAAGTTATATTTCCACCCTTGAGGTTCCTCGTTCCTGTAGGCGCGCAGTTTCTTCCTACTTTAAAAAAAGTAGATAGCTCAACTAAATAAATGCAGCTCTAAGGCTCCAAACGGAAAAGGCCTTTCTTGGTACGAGTACAAGGCTGGTTACCTATTGTGGATAACCCTAGGTGTGTCATGATTAGTATGCTACCTAGGATGCTAGCCTGCAGATTGACAGTTCGCTTCTTTGGGCGAGAATGGGGGCGAGATGTCTGCGGCGCCTAGGCCAGGCTCACCGGTCAACTGCGAGCAATAAAAGCAGCAGCTTGCAGCGCCGCCGCGAGGAATCACAGGGTATTTAATCCCTACACGACGCCCTGCTGGCTTCTATTTTTTTCGGGTACCTAGTTCGATCTCGCAGGCCCAGCTCTCCCGCACCCCACACTAGGAACGTTTTATGCATGCGTGCTTTAGCGAAAGGTTGTGTCGAGCCCTTTATCCAAGTAATTTTTCTTTTTTGTGAGAGATGCCCGGAACATATTTCTAATTCCTGTTTCTTTCGGTGCGCGCCGCTTGATTTGATCAAGATGTACCAGTGATACATCTACGGTAGATGGAACACTTTGCCGCCCAATCTCTCGACCGCCGCAAGATGTCTTCTAGCTGTGGTATGGCGTTAGTGTGTTTATACTCCGGCTGATAAAGTGAAGAGTTTCCACACCGCGCGGCGGTGTATAATTGTCAGGGTACCAATTGGCCAGCCCAGCAGGAAGGGGCTGCAGCAGGGTTCCAGCAACAAACCGGAAAGTTAGATATGGTTGTGTGGGTGAATCTAGCGACGATAACGGATATTCGGGCTTCGGAGATATTTGCCTTGTTCTGTGCCGTTATCACCTACATATATCGTCGGGCGTGAGTAGGCAAAGACGAGTACCAAAAACACCAGTGTGCTTTCATGAGAGAGGGGAGTACGGCAAAGGAGAGTGGGGCTGCAAACATGACGGAGTACCCGCGTATTTACTTAGGTTAGATACTCTACCTATTAAGAAACAAGTTCCGGTAGCAGTGCCCCCCCCAGTGCCCGATCAACAGCAATAATGCTCCCCTTCCTACTTCGGGTGAGAATAAAGTGTCCGGAACCGGCGGCCGATGGCTAGACTCACAACCGCGGGCCAAAATAAAAACTGCGGAATCTTTTTACTGGTATCAGGAACTGCCTTGTCTTTTTTTTTGTAGCCTCACAGTCGCTTTAGGCCGTTGAGTGGACAGTCGGCGGTTGGCGCTTCCAAACATTTAATCTCACCCCAAGTGAGTTATCGAATAAAACAAATGAACACTTCGAGGTTCTACCCATTTGAGCCTTACTGTTCGCACAGCTCAGAGTAACCCCCTCGCTAAAGAGAATCGCACACTGGCTCTCCCTGCATCTCATGACTATCATAAGGCACGCATGATTTTTATCGCTATACTATACGAGCTCTGGGCGCGCAACAAAGGTCTAATACAAAACTCGGTCCGCGAGAATTGTGGCACCCAGCTACGGAAAACGTCTGCTGTACGGTAACGAATACAGCGCCCGGTGCTTGAGCAACTTCCTCATGCAACAATGTGACCCCCTCCTTATACTGTTGGAATTGCAGGCTCTGGATAGCATACCCCCCGAAAATACAACACCCGTCGCTCCTAAGCTACAGCGCTCTGAGCCAGAGCTACCGAACCCAAGCATAGGGGATAGTAAACCCTCGGCACGGAGGACTCCGGGGTGCTGACTGGTGTTTGGTAAAGGTGTTGGTGCTGACCCCACTAGAAGTCATTGATACCAACTCGAGTATTGATAGGACTTAAGGAAGCGGTCGTAGCACGATAAGTCGATACAGATATATCTACGCGGGGGCTTGATCGGATAACTAAAAGGAGAAACAAGAAGGGAGTCGGCTACGGGCACTCCATTTAAGAGAAAAGAGCGGCAGATACAGCAAATAGCCAAAAGGGGGTTACGGATACAACTGGCGGATTTTTACCCTATCTTCAAAAAAGCCCGTGCTATATCTAGGCTGAGCAAGTCAACTATAAACACTCATATCACCAGATGCGAGTGATGGCACATGACGCGTAACTCTTCTTCGGTTGATTCTATCAATAGCACAAGCCGCCCTGCCCCAAGCCCAATCTCAAGCCCACGCTGAACACTACCCTTAGCACCCCCGGCAGAAGTGATAGGGAAGCTCTGCCACCTCAGTGACAGTAGCTCCGTCATCCAACACCCTCCAAACAATCAAAGCCCCCGGTAGCTTTCCCCGGAGAGCCAATGACGCCCAATTAAAAGTCAAACGCGATGCACCAAACGAGGTTATCATAAGTCGCGAATACTACATCATAGTGCTCTTCCGCTGTGCTGTGCCTGGTAATAAGCTGGCACTAATGACTGTCAGCAGTGTATCTCTAATCCTTAGGCCCCGAATTACTATCTTTCTCACGGTCTGGCGGACTTTTTTTCTCCCCCCCTCCTCTCCCTCATTAATACCCCGACAGTGATTAGTCCTTCACCCAAGTTTGGATTTTGTTGTTATCTGTTGGTGATCGGCGTTTATAATTCCTCTTCCCTTGATATGTCGCCTCCTATGATGTGTTCAACGTTCAACAGTGTCGCATAGCTATCATCAATCTCAGGCGAAGAGAAAAAACTAAATAGAGCTACTAGTAGTATAGATACTGATCCCCACAGTAATGTTTGGTGAGACGCCTAACGGGCTTAGTGATTAAGAAGTCAAGAGCCGAACAATCCAGCACGAGCCCTCGCGGTGAACTATCGGGCAACCCACCACACAAGGCAGGAGAAATAAGGGCTCCTGCCCAATAGAAAACTGGTAGTCCGAAGACCCCAGCCTTTCCTGAAAAGGGCTGTGGTGCAAAACTGGCCCCCGATGAGCTGGCTAAATTTAAGTCTAGGCTATACGTGCTATATGATAGGTAGAGGTCCGCGATGGCAGAAAGAAACCAGGAAAAAGAACGAAAAGAATAAAAAAGAAAATCAAAGATAAGGCGACTGCTTTGACTTGAAAAAGTAACAGCAAATATTGGGCGCTGTGTAGGACTCCTGGTGGTAAAATGACTGAATTAGTTTCCGAGGATGGCTAGTTACCACAAAATCGTCTAACCCCTCACCATTCCCCACCTTACTGTCCCACCGTGCTTCCCCCCCTCAAAGGGAAAGAGGGTCATACGGATGCACGGGCAGCTGGTATGTTCAGTAGTTGCAGCGAAGCCCGGAAGTTGTCTGAGAATTTTACCATTAGAAGGGGTCCAGTGTGAGCCCTGGAGAGGTGCGAGGGGGGGGGGGGGGGGTTGAGCACAATTGTTTTCCACTTATGGCTTTTAGACACTTCCCATGATATCATACTGTATTGATCGCGCGGTACCCTCCGAATGCTCAAAGCCTGGCGATAGCCTTCCCACCTATGTCGGAAGGTAAGTTAGGTGCAAGGCGCGCTATTCTGGGGCGCATCCACCGGAATAGCGAAAATGCATCTGAGACGGGGGATTCTGGTTAACGATCGAATTCAGTCTGCCTAGGATATTCTTTGTGTGAAGGGTGTATAGTTCACTACGATGGAACACTCTGGATGCCTCACGGTCAAGGCATGCGCCTGGTTAGGTTTAGGATCCGAACTAGAGCTCGAGCTGTAGAAACTAGCCAATGATGAACGGCTCGTCTTTCTCGCGGGGAGCGGAGGCAATGTTGCAATAAAGGGGGGGGGTTCGATCAAAAAATGATCGGAACGCGCTTTTTCGAACCGGGGGGTTATAAGATGGAACCCCTCCTAACAAATCGGTAAACAATAATATTTGAAGGCAGTTGGGGACAAAGAAACAAATGAAATGATAGGAAAAGGGGACAAAATGTAGCAGAAAAGCAAATAGACTAGCACTGGTGCTCCACTTCCCCGGCTTCTGAGCAATAAATGCTCAGACATCTGGGCTAAAGGTAGAAATTCCCATCAGAGTTCATGCTATTTTTGCTTACTAAGACGTTAAAGAACCCCCCTCCTTCAATCACCATTTTCAGAAGCCCCGATTCAAACCCCCCTTCTAACCCCCCGGGTTCGATCATCAAAGGCCTTCTTTGCAACACTGAGCGGAGGTGGAGCTCTTTTTGGGGGAAGAGGCGGGGGTGCGGGCCGTCTTTGAGCGTTGCACCCAACTTGATTCAGCCGCAGCATGGTCATCCGCTCGTGTATCGAGCCACCGCTAGTTGATCCAACAGAAGGATCCATCCTAATGGTGCATTCAATCATCCCAGCAACTCTTTCAAGAAGTCGGTAGTGAGTTTCTTTGCCAAATTATCAAGGGAAGGATGTCTTAACTAGTCCAAGTCAATAGTTGAGGGAGTGAATTGATGAATTAGGCAAAGTCCAAGCCCCGTTATTCGCACTTGGATGAAATATTCGTATGGGGCGAGGGAACTTGTGTAGCTTGGCGCTGGCTTTGGAGGGTTCGGTGCCTCTCTGCTCGAATAGTATGATTCTTGCGAATAGCCACGATCCGCCCTACAAATGTTATTCCATCAACCTAACTTTGCCGACAAACCTGTACGGTAAGCTTCGTGGCAAGAGAGAGTTGAACCCACCAGTCGATCTGGACAGCTTCCGGGAGAGCTTTGGGGGCCAAGAGACACGGGAAGTCGAGGATGTGGAGGGTAAATTTAGAAGTTCGCTCTTCTAACTTGAGCCGCATCTAAACTTGAGCCTCACCTAAACAGGGAATCATGCTTACTCATTCCCGGAGCCTCAACCGTGTGAGTACGGTGGAGAAAGGTACGGTATCATGCGATCTTTTGTTTCTGTTTTTTTTGTTTAACTCATATATTCACGATATCATGTAGGCGCCCACTATTTAGTTATACTACCAATACCATATAGGGGTGGTTTAAGCTCGTACACTACAGCTGAAACAACATTTTGACGGAAAAAAAAATTCTTTGGGGTGGAGAACCCCTTGGACCGAACCCCTCCACGAAGAGGTCCACAAACCTAAAGTCGTAGAAGTTTCTGGCTATGATAATATTATACAACACCTGTAGCAAGGAATACATTATTAAACGGTGCGCCAATATATTCTCTAATTATGCTAATTCCACCCGGACTTGGCTCTCGTGTGGGAACCGCAGATGAACGAAAGGGGGGTATAACTTGTCTTAAAGAACCACCAACAACCTTCTGATGAGAAGTGTTCTTGAAGCCCCACGCCACAGGACGACTCGGGGGCGCAGACGGAAAACACGAGGAAGAACCACACGAGGTTCACCCAGACCGTTCAAAATACAAGCCATTGACGTCCTAACGGATGCGATTTGTGCTCCTGCGCCACAAGCATCACAAACTTTCTCTCCCCGTTCCCCCGGATGCCCCGCTGTGCCGAATGGGGTTCCTGGGCTTTGGGTGCGATTGTATTTGTGAACTAGTAACCAGTGATTGACCAAGATAAGAGCTATCGGCCGAGCTTCTGAGTTTGTCTTGATTGATTGTCATGCGGGAATTGCACGCAATAAGTAGAAGCACTGACGAGATACATTCCCCCAGCGCCTAAACTCCGGTACCCGTACCCTACTCGAGGAGCTCTTTTAAGTATGATACCCAGGAACCAACCCCTGGAACCAATCCCTCTGCTTCCTTATTCCTTCCCTCCTCCCACTCCTCACTATTCACAGGGAACCGTGCCGCCAACACCCCCTCCCTAGATGGCCATGTCCCATTGCATCCCAAAGCGTGTCCGGATGATTGAAATCCCGTCTTGTTTCACAATCGACCGCACCAACCTTTTATCAGAGGGAGGGACCAGCTTCTCGTACGATACCATCATCAATCCGCCTCACCTCTTTTTAGGTTCCGCCCCTCAGGGGGAGCCGGCGTGCAGAATCGTTCCTCTCGCGAGCCTCCCGCTTTTATCTCCTTGGGGGGGGTTCCGGTCCGGCTTTGGAGAGCCCCGCAGGATCTGCCAGCTGCAAATACGAGCAAATTCCGTCCTACCTCTGATCTCGTTCTACCAGGTGCCCCGCCTAGAAGTCTATTCTTGAGCAGCTAGAAGCGATCTGATGTGTCTTTCCGTGATAATATGAGGCAGTTTTATCTTTTGTCATACCCACATGTGGTACTCGAGTACTATAGTTCATGATCGTCAAACTTTTTCAACCGGTTCGACACCCTGGTGGCTAGGCGGTTAGCCCCCAAGGTTCCCGCACCCCTCTCTTTTATCTCGTCGCAGGGCATCTTCTCCCCCATTACTCCCCACTATTTGCTCCCACTACCGGTTATCCTCGTCAGAATCCCTCATAGAGCACCTTTTATCAGTCTTCTTCAACCTGAAGGCACCGGTATTTCGTAGCGATCATCTCCATAAATGACCCCCGTCCCCCCCGTCCCCCCTGGCCCACCGACATGCAATGTCTGTTTTCCTTATTGTTCTCGCCCTTTGCCTCCAATGCCACGTTACTTACAGACTTCTACACTAATGATCAGGATACTAATAGACAGATTTCACATGGTGTTCGAGCACAGGCTTCCGTCTTTTTATTCCTTGCCCTACACTACTTCGTCGAATCCAATAAAGCCATGGTTGCCTGGCGCCGATATCGTACCGGTACCGCTACGCTATACTAATTATCTATTTCGGAGACTGCTTAAGCATCGCATTGGGCAAAGCAATTAAGTTACCTTCTAAAAATGGGGTGTACTCAGGCTGCCAGGCTGAGGCTACATTTATTTTGGCGCAAGACTGCCGCAACTCAAATCTAGCGTCTAGGTGTCTTCTGTATTGGGGCAGCTCGCTGGACTTACAATATTTTTTGCCTGGGCAATTGATGCTCTCGCTCATCCCAAGCACGGATTGCTACAAATGGACATACCAAAATACCTTTACTAAGTATCAAGGGTTCTATCCTCTCAGTCGCAGTTGGGATTGGAACAAACACGGTTTAAGTTGTTATATTGGACTGACAAACAAAACAGAACTTATCCGGCCGGATATAAAATCAAATCGAAAAAGAAATCCCTGACTGATAGCTTCGTACCCATGCTCCGAACCACTCATCCACCCTCTAAGCACTATCGTTGCCCAAGCTGAAGGCATAACGGCAAAGTAGTTCGTGCGCATAACGGTCTCGGGGAGGGGAGGAGATTTAGTGCTACGGATTCAGTTGTCAGTCAAAGTCAAGAGTTTAAAGTGGAAGAGAGGGAACCGACGTTGCAGGATCCGCATCCTTGGCAGGATCCGCTGCAGGTGCCGGAGCAGCAAGTAGTGCAACTGCATCCACCCATGTTGATGTTTGTTTGGTATGAAGGGGGGGGGCTTAAAAGGCTAGTTTGATTGTTTGAAAGTTGGTATGTAGTGAGTTTGAAGGCTTGGTCGCTGGTGAAGAAACGCAGAGTTGGGGAAAACTGGTGGCCTTTTATACTGAGATTTTCCCCGCTTGGCGCTGCTTAAGGCACCTTCCGGTTTTAATCCGCGATCCCCGAAAGCACCAGAACAGACGCTGGTGGCGGTTGCGTCCATGGGTGTTAGCGGGGTACTAGTGGGCTTGATAATTTGGAACAGACCCAAATGTCCCCGTTTGCCTTGGCCTGGCGTCCTAACTGACCTCATGAGAGGGGCTGGCACACCGCCTCGTGGGGTGTGGGCGGGGTAGAGGTTGATCTGTTTCAAGAGGATTTGTTTACAATACGATGCGCACATAATTCGAAGATCACGAGCCTGCCGATAATCAGAGATTGGATGATAATGGCTGGCTAACTTTTGGGTTGCAGCAGGGATGGGCTAGGCGTGTTGTTTTGAATCCCGCTGCTCGTGTCACCGGCGATGAGTGATTGAAGGCTGGATAGGGATATAAAATATGATAGAAACAGTCGGAATCAGCCAGAGGTCTAAAATAACTCTAGGTTCTCTTATCGCAGACGCATTAGGATCAAGCTGAGAGGGATAAATTGTGTAGAAATCGTTTGAAATGGGAAGTGTATTCGCACTACGAAAAATGGATCATAACCCGAGGCCCTTCACTCTGTGGGTGCATAACATATCTAGCCCTTATTGAACAGCTTGGAGGACTTGGATTTCCCATATAGTTTCACTTCCGCAATCAAATTTTCGACTCAGAATCATGTTGTTTTCTGCAGACGACTAGAGGATGATGGAATACCAGCAAGCCGTATGAGGTTTGCACTTAGGAAAACTACTTGAGTATCATACTCGTACTGGGCATTACAGTGGGGATCCGCACCCCTTGATGTCAATGTCAGAAAGAATCATCCGCGAGATAAGAGAAACCAAATGACTACTCGAGTGCCAGGGGTTAACCGGGATGCAGCACTTTGTGCCAAGGAAATAGGCGGCAATTCAACAAAACAAAAGAGAGAGAAAAGAAAAAAGGAACGAGAAAAAGGTCTCAGCCTGTCGAACGTGGGGGAAGGAAAGGAGAGACCAGCCTCAATTACCGTAACTACGGTACTTGTACCGCACTGCTGTGCTCCGGTAGTCATCCCCAGCGCCGGGCAACCGATACCACCCGACTCGCCAATGATTTGCCGGGGATGATAGGGAGAAAGTGGAAGCTATCGCTGTTTGGTTTTTGTATCCCCAACTCCTTGCATGGGTTTGGATTAATCCCCTATCCTTAATAGTAGCGTTTTCTGGCCACCTAAAACCCTTCACCAGAACCCGAAGGACAATGCTTTCCTCGGCATAGAGTCCAGAGATAATGTACAGAGCGGGGCAGGATCTCACTACCGGGATAGAGTACAGTCGCACCTCGCTATCCCGGATGGCCAGAATCCAAGGAATCTGTCTGGGACAGCAAATTATCCGGGGCAACAAGTTAGGTTTTGGTGCAAAACAATTTAGAATTCAGAGAATTTCTCCCGGGACAGCGGGGTGCGACTGTGTGCAGTGAGGCACTGTGTCGGGTAGGCTCGGATGGGTGGTGGGGGTGGAGGGCCGTGCCATCCACTACTCGCACCTCCTCTTTGCCATAGATGCACGAGAACACGGATTGAAGTACAATGTGGTAAACACAAAACCTCTGCATATCTGTGCACCATACAGAATCTACCCCCCTTGATTTCGGGTGCTGATGGCCTGGGATAGATACCGGTACCAAGAGTTCTACTCAAACCACGATGGGACTATGGACACTTACACCAGCCTCGGGAGAGTATCGTATTATAATCAAGCCGAATCGTGAGGATTTAGTGGCTCTAGCATTCCAGGTGAAGACGGAGGATGGGCGCGGGAGTGGCATTCCAATGGCATCCGAACCAAACATAAAGAACCAACACCATGTTTCAAGCACTTAGAACCGAGGGTGCTTCCAGTATTACCTGTGCTACCGGCAGGGTAAAAAGATTTTTCCGGAGCATTGGTTAATGTGCCGTCCAGTGCTCGAGCATTGTACCCGTATGCAAGCCTTTGGCCAAATCATCGCGAAGCCCTTGATATGATATCCGAGTGCTGTACTTGAGTACAGTATCTGACCTACTCGCAATTCTGCTCCCCCATACCCATACACACCAATCAAATAGCGATCTTCATCACAAGCTAATACGAAGACAATAGCCCATTATCTATATTAACACGGTAACTTTAGAAACCCCACGTATATAATAACATAGCCTACGACAGAAGGAAAACAATCGGAAAACAGGGTTAGAGACGCAGAAATTGATTGGCCCAATCCGCCAAGCGCTCCGGTTGGACCCCAGAATCACTCATCACGTTTTCTGTTCTGTCTTTTTTATCACAGGCCACGAGTGCGTGCGTGGTCTACCATTCCTGTGGTACAGGGTCCGGTAAGAAGTTATGGAACAGTTATTCAAGGTTATCCAGCCAAATATATCCCTGTCTGTTCCGGTTAATAGGTTCCTACCCTTGTACCGATCTTGAATGATAACTTAAAGTTATTTAGGCGCGGCCGACGTGCCTACCTGCAGGATAACCATCACGTGATTTAAAGCGGCAAGCTACGGGGTTTACAGGCAGAAGGCACACAACCTACTACACGCGATCATTGCTTATCAGCTTTACACGACGACTATTTATCGGTCGCATCACGCAATATAAATTAATATCGTATCCCCGGGCAAGAAAGGAGGGGAGGGGTTCATGGATACCCCATAAATGGAGTACCGGTACCGTGCCGGGTGCTGGTGTGGTGCCCTTGACTTCTTGCCTAAGACTTCACCACATCACTACCCCACGTATGGTGGCGGAGCTGCATTGCATCACCGGTACGAGTACTATGGGAAGAACGGTAAGCAGGGCACCCCTCATAAATCCCATCCATCACACTGGGTGCGATAGCCCCACAGTCAGATTATTAACAGTACCAAACTAGTTACTCGAGTGGCTAAACGTTCCCCAATCCCAGCCGTAGAATCACCTCCTCCACGATTTTGGTACGCTCCTGCAGACTCGCTAAGAACACCCCCACGATGAGTGTGTATACTTGTACCGTACCATACCGCGGAGCGAAACAAATTTGACATATCAAACCAGTGTAAATTCCCTGGAAGGGAAATGGCCCGTTATGATGAGAAAAAACTCTTGTTGGTTGGGTTTAAACCCAGGCTCGAAGAGTGAGGGATATTCCTGAGCTGCTCGGGCAACCAACAGGACCAGAATGTAAAATTCTTTGGAGACCCCCGAGCCCCGCACCTGTCATTTTGCCTGCTGCTAAGAGCTTTGGTGGCGCCGAATTGCCCCCTTCTGCTTCAACCGCCGATTTGAACCACCCCCCTCTTCACTCCGTGAGCCTACGTTGAACTCAATTGACAAGAGTTTTTTCTAATCGTAATAATTGGTTGTAATAACCCCTGTACGCGTACGGTCCCCAATTGCCGGTACAGCTAGGTAAGTGATCGATGAGGATAATATCACACGATGGGAGGAGGTCATGTGGGTGTTGCTCTGGCGGGGAAATGGGTGGGCTGTGTTGGCGGACGAGGGAGGAGGGGCTCAATCCTTGGGACGCTACCGGTAGCATTTTAAGGTACAGCACTGGTGCGTTAGTAGAGGGTGTAACCCCTTTAACAGCCCTTGGAATTCACTCCACCACCGTATCGATCTCAGGTTTCCCGGGGAAATCGGCCCGCCAGCCCAGGATACAGTTGGTTTAGTTTGACAGGTTAAGAGAAAGTCGCAGAAAGCGGTTAGCGAGATCCCAACACCGCCGCAAGCTGATCTTTATGCTCCGCCAAGGAAACGTGAATCCTTCCAGGGGCCCCTGCCCCTGCTGTCGTCGTAAGCCCTAGCTCGCAAGGCTAGCAAGGAGAGTGGATTTCGGGCCTGTTCAGGTCGAAGGGGTGGAAGAGGGTATCCTGTGATCACTGCCGTGCCCCAGTGCCGAGCGTCAAGGGTCAACCATTGTCTCACGATTAAGGTGTGAGCAAAAGTGCGACAACCTCGTTCTGATAGGCTAGAATTTGTGCGGTTATGCAGGCTAGCTGTGCACATGATTGGCTGTACCACTGCCAAGCATCCAAATTTGGAGCCGGAAAAAGTATGGCTGACCTCGTTTCAAGAAATTTGTCTGAAGACTAAATACCGTATACTTGTACAAATAATTAACTTAGGATAAATTTAATATAATAGTTATTTTCCCCAGCTCCTATCACCGGGCTAACCTTGCTGGCATGCGCATGCTATCGATATGATAGGCTTAAGGAGTCTTTCTGAGCGAATACTCCCCCACGCCGCCTGTGACGTGAGAATCAAATCATTTGTCATTGTATAATGGTGACGGAGCAAGAGCATCAAGTCAACTTGAAGAGAGGAGTGGCAATGACGCTAATTCAATTATTGCATTCACTCTCAAGCGGCCAATGGCGCAGACTACTAAGTGGTATCTCTCTTGTTAATTTACCCAAAATATACTCGCCGCGAGATTAAGCCCCGAGCCAACGGGCGCAACCACGCTCCCCCGAAAGTTTCCATCATGACGATGACCACAATGGCGATTACACAATTGCAGCTCAACTATAGTACAGTGACTATTAATACTAAGGCGTGCATATTTGTGCCCCTCCCTCCCTCTCTTGGAGCCTGGAATCTGGTAGTACTTGTAGAACCTTTCATTTCGACTCTTGTGGTGTTGGGATGGCTGTGGTTGGGCCGTTGTCTCAGGACTTAGCCTAAGCACGCTCGTCAGAATGAGTTTGCACGAACCAGGCTCACTTTTCCTCGGTTAGTAAGTAATATTATCATACTTGGAAAAACTAGCGCCTTGGCATAAATTTGTATGTCAGTTGAATTTATTCAAAGTGCCAGACTATTCCTACTGTCCTCGACAAATACTCGCCCTGTCGAGGAGCAGAGTTTATAGGGTTAATTAGGAGGCTTGTATAAGTATCATAGTTTTATACTCGTACGGAGCTTCTTTTCAATGAAAATAAAAATAAAAAGCTTTGTGTGTCGGTGTTAAGCTCAATTCTAGAAGCCAAGCATGACCGCGGTACCGACGCACCACGAGCCTCGAATGGTAGTACTTGGCGATCCATGAAGTATTCGGATGAATTGGCGCCAAGATGTCCGAACTCACACCTAAAAGCTTCGAATTTTGGCCCCCATTCATCCGAATACTTTATGAATCGCCAAGTATTGTCGCAAGATACCAACGAGTTAAGGAGATCACCGCGACAGGCGGAGTATTTCTGCGAGCCGGTCAAGGGAACACCCATAGTACCAGCAGTCTGCTCGGGTCCGTATCCTACGATCTCAGCAGCAAATATTCGCGCCCGGGTATTGCAGGGTAGCATTGGCCGATCAACATACACGTGAGCTGTAGGTTAGATACCTGAATCGCGGACCCACCGCAGCTACCTCACTTTACCCCGCCGCATATCACCGCATATATACTCGAGTACAAGCTAGTCTATACCCGGAGTGGGTAGACGCTGGTGAGCATGACCGCTATTGCATTCCGCCAAGGTTTTTGTCGAACAACTGCCGGTGCTAGAAGGTAGAGTGGCAGAGTACTCGAGTAGTGTAGAAGGTTTGCTTGAGAGATCAGAGTTGTATGTGAATAGTGGAGTATAAACATCGTTGTCCTTTTTTTTTTTTTGTTTCTCTCATTTCTCTAAGCTAACGATAATGACATGAGCATATATAAAACACGACGAGGGTATTCTGATCCTTCGATAGATCGCCACACGCACCTCTATGCCTCCAGACATCTCTTAATCCCTCCGCAGGCTCCCATTGTAGCGGGGAAGGAAGGTTGCGCATCTGGAGAACCTTCTCCGGGAATCACTAAAGCTCGCGGAGCACACGTATCGACGCCAAAACAAATCCACTCGGCTTTTGAAACTCCCACATCCAGTGACAACACTCTACCGGCGGTCTTGTTGGGCAACCTTTAAAAAAATCTTGGCCTTTCCGCTCACCCGGATCTGAGTGGTGTGCCATGATGGCAGTTGTCTTTCAAAAACGTCACCCCATTACGAGTATATAAAGACAAAAGCCTTTTCTTTCCAGGCCGCGGGTATACGGTGTGAAGCTCGGTCTTCGCTCCGAGTGCCAGCTGTGTGGGGGAAGGGAAGGCCCTCTTGCGCTGGGCGTAGTATGTAGGCTGTGGCAGGCGCTGGAGAAGTGTCATACCTGTTAGTACAAGTAATACCCATTGATGAGCTCTGCAGTTCCGGTAGCACAGTGCTACCATGGCAATATGCGGGGGGGAGAGCACAGCATAACTTCGTGCTCTGTGCTGTGCTAGAGATGCCGATCGGCAGAGCGGGTACAGCATCTAATGCATGAAAAGGTGGGAGAGAAATTAGCTGGGGGAGGGGATTTGTTGGGGATTTCCAAAAGATCGTCGGTTTTTTTAGTTCTTTTAACTTTCTTAGGAAAAAGGTTTTCACTTTCGACGCCGTAGTAGAGATTCATTCATTCAGATTGGTTTCTTCGACCGAGAGGTAAATTTGGTTTGTAGCAGAAATCCCAGCCGTGACGGCCTTTTCGGAATCGGTTCTTTCTCGTCTCGCGCGAAATTTGTTTCTATTTGAGTATTATACCGGTAATAGGATTGGGCGCATTATATCTTTTTTTCTTTTTTCTCCTCTCTTTCTTTTTCTTTTGATCCCACATTGAAAACGAGTCTGGATTTCGTGGATTGCCGGTATGTTGGTTCTGGCCCTTAGGGCATTATAAAGGTTTAAGTTAGCAGACATCTGAGAGAGCTGTAGAGAAGGGGGTTCGGCTGAGTTTTTTCCTTTTTTTCTCAGATGTTTACTAATATTGGAGCGTTCTAGGTGGTTGGTACCACAGTGTGGTATGGATATCTTCTGCGTGGTTTGCCAAGGAAAAATTCGTGGGGTGGAGCTTTTTATGATACTCGTACGAGTACTCGTAGAGTCCTTGGGTAATGTATCGCTTGATCTTTGCCGTGAAGGCTTCTGGAGCTACGAGTTTGTGTGCAACTTCAATGACACCATACTTTTTCAGACAGCTGAAACCCGGAGGATACCTCACCCTTAGTGCAGCGAGAGATCCGTGATAGCAGGTCGGGTTTTGGTATAAAAGAATTCGGGATCCTCGAAGGTTCGTACGGGACAGAGAGGTATCCGGATTATGGGGTCTAGGAAAACGGGATGACTGTGCCGAGTACTTGAGCACAGTACCACACTTCATAAATCCAACCACCGGGAATTCCAGTGCCAATGCGCTTGTACTAGTACTATACAATAGCGATCAGCCAAGCGCCAGTGAGGTAGGTAGAGTCTCGTATTGAATCAACTGCCGTATAAGATACCGGTAGCAAGGGACTTCAGCCAAGATCGGGGATGTGGAATGATAGGAGAGGCCGATCTTGGCGCTTTTTTTTTGGAGCTAGGAAAGGGTCAGGAGGACCGCCGGCACTAGAGCGGGTTCCATGAGAGCTTCCCCTCAGTGACTACTGTAGTTGTGTCACCTTTGCAGTAGTGGTTTTTCGTACAAGCACTGTGCAGTAGTTGTTGTTTCCGGTCGCATGGGAGTGTGCCCCGGTCTTGATGCGGCACTAGCTTAGGATTCTAGTGCCAAAACAGTTGTCTGGTGGGGAGAGTGACCTGTTACCCTGGCCTGGTGGTTAGATGGTTTGTTCTGTCTAGTTATGGTGGGGGAAACCTTTAAGCGGAGCATTTCCAACCAGAAAAATGCCCAACTTAAAACTGCTAGGGCCCCTCAAGAACAGCTTTTGGTTTTGTGTTCTCTCTATTTTCTGGTATGTAGGTGACAAGCTGGGGCTTCGGAAAACAGAAAGAAGTTGTAAATATATCGATTCTTGTGTCAACGGAGGGGCATGGTTTGGGGTGTTGCCAACCAATGTCACATCCCCATCATCCGCTGTTCAAATCACCGGGAGTCATGGCTAACACCGGTATGTCATGAGAGTCAAATTAGCTGGTGGTTAGCTGTATTGGGGCGCAAATTGACATGTACTCGAGTATTACTAACCAAATAGATGTCATTAGTGCTCCTGTTTAAGGCTTTTCCTACCATGCGACATTGTTGGGCAGGTGTTTCAAAGTCAGGGCTTCGGTCAGGTATTTGACGCCAAGGGGTAAAATTTCGTCCGGCGGTGGAAGGATAGCGGTGATAAGAAAGCATTTGAATCGCTGTAAGGGCAGATACTCAAGGTCATCGCTAGGTCGAGAAGAGTGGAGGGGGGGGGGAGCGAGGGGAGGCGAATGCGGGAGTGAACTCGGAATCTCCAAGTCGAAAACAGTTCAGACAATCAAATCAGGGTTTACTGTTTCTGCGGTTCCCATGCCAGGTTTGGCACCAGAACAACAGGCATCTGCTTCAGCCCATAAACTAGATTGCCTATTGATCCGCGGCCGGGAAGGCTCTTGTTCTGACTAACCGTTGATTGTGCGATACCCGCATACTTTGCAGTCTACATAGACCAGGGGCGTTAAAGCTTGGAAATTTTGTGTATAATTACATATGCAATAAAGGTATCATAATACGGGATCGCTTCGCTCATGGACAGATTGCCGGTATAGACTGTCCTCTTGCTGTATTCTTGATGACTTCCTATCTCAATCACCACGGATTAGGCTTGTGTTGGTATGATACATTATGTCGGCCGTATATCTCCGAATTCCGGGCTTTATTTAGGTGTACTATTGCGGGTAGCCGTATCTTGGAAGACGGCTATTCGCATTTATATTGCGAGGTTCGCTGGAGCAGTGCGTATGGTTCGGGTCGAGTGGACAAGCATAGGATGACTTTCTAATAAAATAGGGTTAGGGTCGAACGACGACACACATATCGTGCCTGCAGCCGGTAGTCTATCGGCGCCAGCGAGACCGATAGATAGGATAGTCACGTCGGAAAACCATGATAACCCTCATGACAACCGGGGAATCATCATCGAGACAGTATCGCACCTGCATCCTACATACGATATGAGCAACAGGCCGCCCAACATCCCCGAGAGCCATTGATATACCAAAAATCTCGGTCTGTTTTTCTTTCCTTCTGTTGAGCCTTTGTACCTTACCTTAATTACCCTTACCTTAATCCTTACCTTAATGACCCTTGCCTTAATGACCCTTGCCTTAATGGCCGTATCTCTGTATCATCAATTCCGCTTTCGTGTTTCGCACCTCTGTGGTTAGGTTCTGTCACTTTGGTTCACTCATCACACGTGGCTAATATATCTATCGGCCGCACTTGTGTTTTTTCTAGTCGACCTATCAGAATGAAGGCTGAACTATGGAGAGTGCTTCACTCACACTAAGGCTGTTATACGCGCTTCTGCCTAGATTCTCCGATATTCCACTATTCTATTCTCCTTCCTGTGCGGACTATTGGTGGTTCCTCTGTCCCACGGCCTCATTCCTTCGAGTTTTTTTGGCTTTTGAATCGAAAAGTGGTGTGCGTAAGGGGGCCTTGGGCTGTAAGGGCTGAATAGAGGACGTAGAAGAAAAGGGGAAGAAAAAGCGGGTCCGGGCGGCCTACGATTGGCCCTACAGTGCTCTTTTCTCCGCGCATACCCCCTTCTAACTAAGGAAAGGGGGAGGGGATGAGAATTGGCAGTGGGAAGAAGAACAGCTGACAACCTGCGTCGGAAGATCTGTCCTCGCGTGTCTTCGGTTCCTAAATGTAGATATTATTCCTCATACATAGCCTACTAATATATCATAAGCCTACGCATGGTACGAGTATAGTACTCCGCGTTTCGACATCCATCACGAGTCATCTGGGTTTTTCCCAACAATTTACCCCCCCAACACCTTATCGTAGATGCAGGACGGGCCGCATCCGGCAGATCAGCAATCGATAGTCGAAACATTTCCTTTTTCGTTTGTGCTTGTGGCACCTGTATCGCCTGCGCCCGAACTTCTGGGGGGAAATAGATTGGGTTTACTTGTCTTGGAATTTCTTCCGAGTTGGCTGCCGACCTTTCTTTTGCAGTTTCCCTTCGGCGGGGGGTTTGGACATATATTCGCAATTGAGCGGTGTTTGGTGAACATGGCTGTTATTGCACACCGCCAAAACTCAGCTCCCCCCCCTAGATCCCGGCGCCCCGCAATGGTGGCCATGCTCACAAATTTCGTTCAGTTCCGAGCATCTAGAGATTTCTCTCATTAAGTCTTACTACACACCTCTATTTCTTGATAAAGTTTGTGTGCCCTGGGCAGCACGGATTACCCTTATGCAGCACTCCGCTTATCGCAGATACGGTGATCAGTCAGGAACGAATCAATCCTTGAATTGTCGCAGTGCAACCGCAGGATTTGGTACATTTCAGCTATGACAATGCTATCCTACTGGCAGAATCTGTATCGAATTCTGAGACTCCACCCGAACTTGCCTAACTGTCTCACAATTTGGGAGGGCATGCAGTGGCAGTGATTCTAGCTGTAGATTCTTATTTGTAGGCACCAAGCTCGCATCGGGATTGATGATACACTCTCCCGCATGCAGAGACTTCCTCTATATTTCCAATGTTTTGTTGGTCCTTGCTAACATCTCAAGGTTGTCCGAGCCAGCAGCACGGGGCGCAGTGATAATCTCCACCTCGTGATAAGCCTAATGGAAGACTGTCATCTTTCAATACCCAGATCGGTATTGAGACCACGGAAGTGGATATGGCACTGGCTCCCTCACAAGCTTGAGGATCGATCTCAATATTTTCCCGCAGAGAGGGCCACAGGCAAGAGCTACCGCGGGCTCTGCTACTCCCACCTTTCTCGGTGCAGAGGGGTGAGCAGCATTTCCGAAATAATTGCCACCATGCCTTTTTCATTGCAGGATTAATATTTCAGCTAAGGACACAAGGCTCCGAATAGGAGCACAGGCTCTTATTCATGCAATCTAGTTTTTTTATAAAGGGTCATTCTTCCCGCTCGATAAATTCTGATAATTCTTTCGCAGATACACGTTTGTCCCGCAATACTCTACCTACAATCAAAATTATGTCTACGGGTGTGATCAAACGAGTCCCAAGGGTAGGCCAATGGCTTCCTGAAGACCATACCCTCATGTGCCTCTGGCTCCAGAGGTTGCTCGACCAAATTGACAAGAAGAGGTCGCTTTACGACGGCGCCGACCCCTTTGTTCCTGTCATTCAATAATTCAAAGAATTAATCGAGACGGATCCCGCAATCTACATGCTCTTCCACCAGATGTTCCACCAAGTCCCCCTCAAACCGCCGTACGACAACGACCCCACCGGCAAACCCCAAGTTCGCGACTACATTAAAATGCTTGAGTGCTTCAATGAGATCATGACTACCGCACCAGCATACCAGAAAGATACTGGACTCGTCGGCTTTCCACTCAACGCAATTATCGACTGGCCCATGGGCACTACCAGCGGTTTTGCAGCATTCCTGAACGAGAAAGTTAATGCTCAGTTCAAAAAAGTTCTCGATTATTGGGGCGAATTCCTCAAGTCCCCTAATTCGGCATACGTCCTCAACGACGACCCAAAAACCGGATGGTTCGGGGAAGAAGCCATGTCTGAAGAGCTAATGCAGAACTTCTCTTTAACCTATATCTGCGATCCGGGAGCTCAATACTACGGCTACACATCCTGGGACGACTTCTTCATCCGTGAGTTCCGGCCGGGCGCCCGGCCAATCGAGCAACCGGATGATGACCGCTTCATCATAAACGCCTGCGAATCGGGGCCGTACAGCCTCCAGTATAACGTTAAACAAATGGACCGCTTCTGGATAAAGGGCCAGCCATACTCGGTCTCCCACATGCTCGCTCAGGACCCCCTCGCGGACCAATTCACCGGCGGGACAGTCTACCAGGCATTCCTCAGCGCGCTGTGCTACCACCGCTGGCACAGCCCCGTAAGCGGTACCATTGTCAAGACGGTACAGATTCCGGGAACGTACTACTCCGAAGCGCGCATCGCCGGCTTCGACGAGGCTGCACCGAACGAGTCCCAGGGCTACATTACAGAAGTCGCAACCCGCGCGCTAATCTTCATCCAAGCGGATAATGAGAACATCGGACTAATGTGCTTTATGGCGGTTGGAATGGCCGAGGGTTTCGACCTGCGAGGTAACGGTTGAAAAGGGGGACACGGTTAAGAAGGGAGGCCAATTGGGCATGTTCCATTTTGGAGGGTCTACGCACGTACTTCTGTTCAGGAAGGGGGTCAATGTGATCTTCGAACTGCCCGAGGAACCGGGGTTAGATGCGAACATCGTTCAGATACATAAGGCCATTGCGTTTGTACCAAATCCAGGCGATGAGCGTTAAAGGGTAGCGGTGGTTGTTTGAACTCGGCTTTAAGGGTTCGGATTATGGTAGGGTTGGATGGCTAGGGTTTGATCCGAGTAAGGAGAGGTGACGGGAGATATTGGGTTTCCTTCACTGTGATAGCAATGAATTTATAGAAATGGCCCGGCGGAGGTTTATCGAGTGACGGCTTATGAGTGCGGATTGCAGGAATTCGGTAGAACAGCTTCGTATGGGTCAATACGTAGCCTATCGCCGGAACGCTTTGGAACCGATGCTAAAGACGTGATATCCAATCGTAATCGCTTTTGTTGTGTAAAGTCACGAGGATTTTGGCCCAAGCTTACTCTTTTCCCTAAAGTTAGGGGATTGGAGATCCATCTTCTATGCTACGACCGTGAGTTACACCTTAAGTAACGCTGTCGGGATGCTTGCCCCTGGTGAGGGATTGAGAGTGCGAGAGGCCTATCCATATATTCTGGTCAAATGAGGACACGTACTCAACAGGAGGGCTCAATAATAGATCTCAAAAGCTATTATTCTTTTAAAAATACACTAGGAGCAATCAGGTCAAAAATATTAATCTTATAGAGGTACTTTTTAGGGCAAGCCCCATTCCTAAAGCATATATTATACAAGAAAAGAAAATGTTCATCCGGGCGCTTCCCATAAATCTATCCTAATAATCGTGCCTCCAATGAATCGGCCCATTCTCCAATTTCCTTCCACTCCTCAATCTCAAACAATGTTCTCTCCTCCGCCCCACGAATTCCGACAAACCCCTCCGGAATGCCTTTCCGAATGGCCACCCCTAATCTCCCACACACATAATCCAACCTCCTCCCAAACACAAGTCCTAGATCAGCCTCGTACATCGCAAAAAGGTCTGCAGGAGCATCGCCAACATAAACAACCACAACCTCATCGCCTTTCCGCTTCTCCTGCCCGACAATCCAGCGGACATAGTCTCTCTTATCAATCAAATTCCACAACCCGCCTCCATTGAGTCCGGTCCGGTCGAGATACCCCGTGAGTTTTCCATCCGGTCCAGCGAGCATCTCATTCGCGTAAATTCCTACACCCCCCGGGTTGCCAAGACAGTGCCGGATCCACTCCCGGCTCCATCCAACGCTGATAACCGCGATTCTCCCACCCCCGTGGGAGGCTTTGTCAAAGACGTCCCTCCATCCGGTTCTCATGGCACATCCAGTATTCTTGTATGCCTCCTTGATTAGCTCCCCGCGCCGCATTCCACGGAACACTCCTCCATCCTCTACCCGGAGAACGCTAGCCTCTTCGACACCCCTAACCAAACCGGCGAATTCTTCCTCGTCCTGAAAACTCTTGCGAGTCTCTGGAGGGCATGAAGCGGATATGGCGGCATAATCATCTGCCCACATCTTTTCGTACCACTCCCATGGATGGGCCGGCTGGTCGTCCTCGGGGTGGAGAGCGTACGCTGCGTGGGCGAGGATGGGGGTAGTGTCATTGTGTTGTTGGGTGAGGGTCTCGTCAAAGTCTGTTAGGAGGATTATGCGCGGCATGGGTTGTGCCGGGTAGGGGTGTTGGAAGGGAAGGAGGAAGGGAAGGATGGTAAGGGTGGCTGGGGAGAGGATCTTGAAGGGGGGTCTGCGAGGTGGCATAAGAATGGCGGTGGTAGTAGGCCGTTTTTTTGGGTTAGGTTTTCTTGTGCACGTGGCGGTAGTAGTAGCTGTGGTGCGTTGACAAGGATCGGATTGGTGGGTAGGTTAAAACACGATGCTAATATTTACTCGAGTACTTGTTATTAGCGCTAATCTTGAGGATGTTACTTTTGGAACAATACTTCTTCGCTAACTGGGGCGGGGGGAGAAGACTCACTTTCTTGTGGAGCGATGAGGTTGTAGTAATGACTTCACAGCGGAAATGGGGAATCCCGTGCCAAGGCTGTAGCCGAGCCTCAACCTCGGAACTAGTAATTAGGTGTTGGGGAAAATTTTACGAGAATTGGGAGGGATACTGTAGTTCTTAACCACAAGTCATATTTGGTGACCCCAAGCACCGCTGAAAGCACACCAAAACGACCGAAATCCGTAGTCCCTGAAATAGCGATTTGCACCCCCACATCTTAATTAATTAACCTAAACAAGTATGATATCAGTAGATAGCTAAAGATCTAGTGAATCTGAGATTCGCATATGAGGAATTCCCCCGTCCTGTAGGTGGCGCTCATCAATTAGAGTTCCCATCCTTAAACTGGGCGCCAAGGATTTGTAGAGGCTCCCGTAGAAAAACAGATGTTTTGAAAATTGCCAATTTTATACCTCCATAGATCATTTGATATTGGACCAAATGCACTAATACTGGAGTATCATAATTGGAATACCCGGGACCAACTATTTTATTCAGAATTGATTTACTTGCCGAGCGGGTGGTCGGGTCCTAGCACTCAGGATCGACCGAATTTCATCCAAGATGGTGCTGAAGGTGTTGGGGATGGACCAATCCGCATCGCCGGTCTGGCCTCACCTTGCTTAGCTTACTCTAAACCCAGAGCCCCGAGATCCAAGCGCATAGCCGACCATCGATTCTCAGTGGCTGGTGGCACAAGGTCCGGCAAGAAATTATGAAATAGTTATTTAAGGTTAACCACCCAGATATATCCCTGCTTGTTCCGGTTAATTGTTCCCAAGCCTGAAGTCAAATTATTCCCGGTTTTTACGGTAAGATTCACATCGGTAACGTCACATGATAGTTGTTGGTACAAGTATGAGTGGTCTAGAAGGGGGGGATAGTATAGTACTCGTATCATACCGGGATTCAAAAATTTCCGCCACAATAATCCGGAGAATATGGGAGGATTTCGCCCTTCGTCAGTTGAGTACTCGAGAACCTTTTGGGCAAGCCGTCTGGAGATTTTATTTGCAACCGATTTCGGGGAGTCATATTGTTGCGGTGTTGGTAATTGGGTGGCGTTGACGGAAATTCTACCGGGAGTCTTGCAGTCGGTGCGTACCTGCTACGGTATTGCCTTCGAGGCTTATCTCGCGGTTGTTCTATACTATCAAATTGACCGTAATATTGATGATACTAATAAGGGGCGTGAAAAGCCAGTCTACTATGCTTCCTCCACCTTCAGAACTCGTGTCTATAGCTGGGGTGGGTAGAATCTAACTATTCACTAAGCCGAACAGTATCATTTATCGTAACTAGTCTCCTCCTTTAGACACTGTTTTTATCTAGTTTTTAGCAACGAGCCCAAGAATCCTTGCATTATAGTACACGTTACTTCTCTAACGTAAAATACTATATGTGGTTCATCTATGGTTCGGGGGAGGAAAGGAGGCAAATCGAGGGAGGAAAGGAGGCAAATCGAGGGAGGAAGAAATGGTAGGAAAAAACAATATGTAAGAATTTACAGAAAGAGAAGAATTATATATGATCAGGGGAACTCTACAATCTAGACACACGACCTTGCCCAAGAATCGAAGCCACCTTCTACCACGAACCAAACTCTGCGAAACCTTGTAATCAGAAAGTCATTAATCCCCGCCCGACCGTGAGAGAAAGTAGCCAAAGGGGCGCAGGAGGGTATGACATGTGCCTGTATTCCCATATCATGGGATTCCACCCGCTGACAGAGAATGAAGTCCAAGAGTATCACCAGGAGTGGCGTGTCCTGAAGTAAAGGGCGACGGGTATTTCCACAGAGGGCTGCCTGGGCCTTAGGCTGTACTGGAGGTTACAACTTCTCGGGACTGCAGCAGGGCTACCACTCTCTCATGTCCGTTCCCAGCGGCATACGAGAGCGGTGTTCGGCCCCATTTATCTGGTTTGTCGGGGTCCCGACTGAGTAGTATTTTCACTACTTCCTCATGTCCATTCCAAGCGGCCAACGGGAGCGGTCCACAACCCGAAAAGTCCGCTTCGTTAATATCACAACATCCCATCTCTATTAAACCAGCTGCAACCTCAACAATTCCGAAGAAGGATGCGCAGTGCAGTCCACCGAATGGAGAGAAACTATTAAAATGCCAACACTTGAAATCTTTTACTTGCGCAGAAAGTAGTCTGGTCGATATCTCGCCATAATTAACTTTTAATAGCTCTAGAGCAAGTGATCTCCCGTAGTCTGAGAGCTCCCTTTTCGCATGCAATCCCCAGAATACTGAACAATATTCTAGAAAGGGTGCGTTCTGAGTATCCGGAGAAGGATCGATTGAAAGGGCTTTGACCTGTTGGGAATTCAAATAAGTCAAGCATATGTCGGCCATTGCCGAGTGAGGTTTAGTGAATATATCGGGATGAGCTGAAAGATACTCCTGGAGAGTAAAGTGGATCAATCGCACAGTTGATGCCTCTTTATCCACAGTAATAAGCCCTTGACAGCAGTTGACCAATGTCGACATGGAGGGGATGTTGCCAACATCGAAATTAATGGAGCCCAGCTCGACTGCTAGGGCGTGACAGAGCTCATCCGCCTGCAACGGCCGTTCCGAATGACTTATCCACATCAACGCTGCCATCCCAAGTCTCGATTTGTCACCATCTTGCGCCCTTATCCGCTCAATGGTCGTACCGTAAACATCTCCCAGTTCCAATCCACTTGTCATTTTGCGTAGTTTTTCTCGTCTTCGGGAGATTGTTGATTCGTGTAAGATTGCATCGATATTTAAGGAAACCAATAGAAACCTAGACGCATATCTATTAGCAGATTGTATATGGCGGGATTCCTAGTACCACAGCCTCTGCTTACATTTCCGACATCTTTTCCGGAATCTTCTCCAGAATTTCTGCCTCTAGACTCTCATCCATGGCGTCTGGAGTTTCATCCTCATCAAGTCTAAGACGAAGGTATTCGGTAATATCATTCTTGTTGGGGCCCACAGATACACTTATCACTCGTCCGGGAAGACGCTTTTCGATCTCAGCTCGAACATGGGGCCTTCCAATAATGAATATTCGTGTTCCCGGGGATGTCGCGAGGATTTGGTGTAGCGAATTAAGGAGCTTGACCCGATGCGGCGCCGCACACTCGTCCCAAGCGTCTATGCATACAAATGTTGACAGCGAGGACGTGATAGTCTGTAGCATCTTCACGATATCCTGGAGTCGCGGTCCTCGTCCACCAATGGCCATTTTCTGCTCTTGAAAGGCCTTTTTTATTTCCTCTGGAACATTTTCCATTCCGCCAACGATCTGTCTCAACAAGGAGCCCAGAATATTTGCCACCGACTGCTCCTTCCTGGCTGCGAAGTCTAGGTAGAAACATGTAACGGCTGTGCTTTGTCCCCTGGCCTGGTCGCACAACCTGTCCACTACCAGTGAACTGATATCGTGGTATGTTAGCACTGGCCCGTTCTTCTCTCCTCCGAGAATAATTCTCGTTACCTGATAAATGTTTTTCCGACCCCCGGGCCTCCATAGCAAAACAAGACTACCTTATCACTTTCACTTTCACCTTCACCACAGTCATGCCAGCTTTTGAATTCCTTAGTCTGCAAAAGCCATTCTCCCACATTGTCGATGCGACGCTCTTGGATATCCCGATGGCGGAGCTTGGGCTCAAGGGGTGATAACCAGTTCAGGAGTGGCGACCGATCGTCGGCAACAACATTGATGTTCTGTACGTTAAAAGAGTTCGTATTAAAGTTATTCGAGAAAGCGCTATTATTCATCGTATATTGAGTCATATGCCGCTCTTTGGTGCTTGCACTGTTATAGACGGTGGGGGGGTTATTGAGTATGGTCGGTTGGTGGTTTCTTGGGCGCTGGGGAAAAGCGGGGGTAGGCAGCATTCCAGGTACCACATTATAGAATACTGAACCAAAGCCTTGTACCATACAAACAGCCGTCTACGAAAGCTTCTAAGTGCTAGCGGTAGAGCAAGTCAAACTAGATCTATACGTAAACTATGGGAGCCTAGGTAGCCGACACTGCCAAAAAATAAAAAATCCTTCGTATAATGAGAGCCGCGAAAACCCATCGCAAGTGGTAATATCGTGGGCTTAAGCTCTATACTAGACCTTTCCACCCCATCAATCGAATCTCTCCCACGACATACATAACCACTACAATTGCGAACAGAAGTCACCCATTTATCTCATCTAAAGTCCAGCGCCCCAGGTAAATCACCGGCGCTTTACACGGTTCAAACTATGACTTGATTGGTTTGTGAAACTATAATAGTCTATATAAAAAACCTGAATAGTCCCCATCCGGCATCGCCCAGAGGGCACGTATCTCAAGCTGTATCTCTTTCAGGTCACTCGAAATCGGCATGAGTCCAAAACCTTGTTTCCAGATCTCGGCCCCTAGGTTGCCGTTTGATTTCGAGGCTTCTTACCCGTTGTGTGGCGACGACACTGCCGCGAGGGCGGTGCCAATAAGAGCATCGCTCTCTATGTAATTGTCCATTATGCCCTAAACCCCTCGCACCCATCCGGGTTTGAAATGGTGGGCCCTGACTTATTTGAGTGATTAGGAGCAAATACACTCAGACGGTCTTGTATTCATCATAGCCATGCTGAGGGCTGGCGGTTTTACGCGCTTCACTGCTTCTCAAGCCGAGGTTTCTTATTACGATTACACAAACACTAGTGCCCAGCATTTTGAATGGGCCTAGGCATTAGGGGGATTCTGGGTAGGTCTATTGTTCGTTACTGACTAGTGGTTGCCGATCGCAACTCTATCGCAATGTTAAAAGCTGTGAAATTCGGAATCAAGCAAGGGGCGCGCTCGCTAAAACCACAGGACCGAAACGCAAGCCAGCCTGAAGTTGCACACCAAAGTTCTCTCCGACAAATACTAGAAAAGTCTTGCTCGCAGTGGTGGAATGTTCTATGACAGCGCCTCGAGGGTGCTTCCCGGTCATCACCAACACAGCGGAATGTACTTGTAGCACGGCTAATTATGGGGGCTCGTTTGCATAGACGGCCATTTTCCAGCTTGGGATGGTGCCGACCATTAGGGGGAGCTCGGCGGTTGCAGTGTGGGCAAGTAGATGGCGTTTACCTCAAGTACTGTGGGGGAGAAATCAGGCATTACTTAGTTTGCATATCTTAGCTAGTTTGCGGATAAGTTGACTTAGAGAGCACAGATAATGGAGTCGTGGTTGATGATATGACCTAGCTTGGGAAGGGAAGGATGCTGGCCTTATGTTGAATTGTGGGCAGGGGTGTCAGGTTAAGGCTTATCGGTCTTTGCCAAGAATACTTCCTTGAGCCGCATATTTGGTGAGAACTTACGCGATTACAGGGGGGTGGTTGTTTCTTAGTCTTGGCTGACAGGGGGGAGGGAAGAGGCTCTATGATAGATCTATCTTTTCTTTCTTCACACCGATGACAACAGCAGTGGTTTTTCTCTCGTTCGGACAACGGACGAAGGAAAAAAAAACTTTGGGAGAGTGCGCGATAAGAAGGAGTCATAAGAGGAGGATCACCTGTGGCGAGATGGTCGGACAACTGGACATGAATGGGCTTTCTTTTCGCTGGGATTTTTTTCTTTCTGTGGGTTCTTGTGTGAGAGGTTTGCCGATTAGCTTAGGAGAGTTGAATTGGTCGTGACTTGTGTGATTTCTCTTTCTAGGAGGGATTTCTTGATAGTGAAGATTGTTGGCTCGTACCTATTTCTTCGTTTTAGTACCACAGCATGTATCATAAGTTAGTCTGATGGGATTTGGTAACACACTGTCGGAGGCTTGGATAGCCTTTCTGGAATTTGCGGTTATTGTCATGGGCCGGGTAGCTAGTTTCATAGCTGGACAAAAGGGCAGTCACGGTGGATAAGGGTTTGTTGGTTAGCTAGTAGAAAAGACCTTGTGGGAGGACGGAGTGTGATCGTGGATTTTCCTTCGCGGTTGTCAACAGTTAGTTTTTCATCATCATCATCATCTTCTTTTTGCGAGCTGAGCATCGGGGTTTATCGAAACCGCCAGTGCTTGTCTCTTGTTTTCAATTATAAGTTTTAGTTTCTTCTCTTTTCTCTTGCTGGTGATCTTCACCAGTATAGTCGATAGTCAAGATTGCCAATACCCACAAAAGAACGCCTCCCGTGGAAGAGCCACGACAACACCTGCGAGGAAACGTCACGTTCTGATCGCCCCGCTACGAGAACCTAGGACAGTAAAAAACAGGCACACGCTTTATGGAGGCATCCAACTCACCGCAGCTAGGTGTTGGTTACGCTGGAATACCGTACTCACGCGGCCGAGTGCTGAGTTCGTCACGTGATCATCGATTCCTATTGACCAACAGGAATCGATGATCACGTGACGAACTCAACACTCGGCCGCGTGAGTAGTTCGCATCGCTGATGGCGCCTCACCCTGCTTGGCTTGCCCTAAACCCAGGGATAACTCGCGATCCAAGCCCAATCTCGCAAGCTTTCTTTCGACGTAAATCCAGGGTTTCTCCCATAAAGATATGATACCTCATCCACATTAGGTTCACCTGCAGACATAGTCGATGGTCTCTCCGTCGGTAATAGAAGGGGATGAATATGCTGCTTGGATATTGAAAAAGTCTCCAGACCCTTTCGTGCCAAGATAGGTACTAATAAATGCAAAGCGTCTAGTGACATTTTAAACGGCCAAGTAAGGAGTAATACACTCTCTGCCAGCTGTCTAAAAACCCTGCCGGAACCTATTCGTGTAGTTATTAAATTCCTCTTACCGGTATGTTAGCTACAACTAGCAAAACATAAGGCTCGCGTGAAACGGAAGTTGCTCGAATAATACCGCAGGGGGTTGCAAATGCGAGACATGACGAAACACGCCGTTCAATTTGTCTCGGGAGGGAATTCTAGATACTGTAGATTATTCCACTTCTCGCAGTAAGATTCACACAGACAAAGTCACGTGGTGGTTGTTAGTCTGAGTTATTCGGAAGGAGAAGCCTTAGTCTAGTGTCCGAAAACTTCCATTACAATCCTCCGGAGTCTACGGGAGAATTTCGCCCTTCGGCCTTGCGGAAGGCCGTCTGGAGATGATGTTTGCAGCTGATTTCCGGGAGCCATACTGTTGGGGTGTTGGACACTTGGTAGCGCTAACGCGACCTTCCACCGGGAGAGCCTTGTAGTCGGTAGCTTATCGGGTGGTTGTTCTATTACGAGCATAAAATTGACCGCAAGGTGAATGAGACTAATGAGGGGCGTGAAAAGGGAGTTTGCAATGCTTTCTCCACCGTCAGAACTCGCCTCTGTAGCTTGAATGGCTAGAATCTACCTATTCACTAGGCCGAACAGTATCATTTATTGTGACTAGTCTTCTGTTGTAGACACTGTCTTTATCTAGTTCTTGACAATGGCCTCAAGAATCCTTGCATTATCGTACAGTTTATTTCTCTATCAATAAAAACATTATATACGGTCTATCTATCGTTCGGAGGAGGAAAGAAAGCAAATGGGGAGGAAAAAACAATATATATAAAAAATTGATGTAAGAATTTACAGAAAGAGAAGAATTATATATGATCGGATGAAATCTACAGGCTAGATGGGAACCCTCCTCTACCACGAGGTAAACTCTGCGGAGCTTTGTAAATAGAAAGCCACAAATCCCCACCCAACCGTGAGAGAAGATGTCCAAAGGGACGCAGGAGGGTATGACAGGTGTCTGTATTCCCATCTCATGGGATTACCCCCGTCGACAGAGGGTGATTTCCAAGTGGATCACCAGGAATGATATGCCCTGAAGCAAAGGGCGACTGGTATTTCCACGGAGAGGGTCTCCTGGGCCTTAGGGTGTACTGGAGGTTACTACTTCTCGAGACTGCAGCAGCGCTACCACTCTCTCATGTCTATCCCAAGCGGCATGCCAGAGCGGCGTTCGGCGGTTATTATCTGGTTTATCAGGGATGACCTCTTCCCGCCCGAGTAGTAATTTCACCACCCCCTCACGTCCATTCCCAGCGGCAAACGAGAGCGGTGTTCGGCCGTAATTATCTGGCTTGTCAGGGTTGACATCTTCCCGCCCGAGTAGTAATTTCACCACTCCCTCAGATCCATACCAAGCGGCATACGAGAGCGGCGTTCGGCTGTCATTATCTGGTTTGTCAGGGCTGACTTCTTCCCGCCCGAGTAGTAATTTCACCACACCCTCATGTCCACTCCAAGTGGCATGCGAGAGCGGTGTTCGGCCGTCATTATCTGGATTGTCGGGGTTAACCTCTTCCCGCCCGAGTAGTAATTTCACCACCCCCTCACGTCCATTCCCAGCGGCATACGAGAGCGGTGTTCGGCCGTCATTATTTGGCTTGTCGGGGTCGACCTCTTCCCGCCCGAGTAGTATTTTCACCACTCCTTCATACCAAGCGGCATACGAGAGCGGTGTTCGGCCGTAATCATTTGGTTTGTCAGGGTTGACCTCTTCCCGCCCGAGTAGTAATTTCACCACCCCCTCATATCCATTCCTGGCGGCATTGGAGAGCGGTGTTTGCCCCTCATTATCTGGCTTGTCGGGGTTGACCTCTTCCCGCCCGAGTAGTAATTTCACCACCCCCTCATGTCCATTCTCAGCGGCAAGCGAGAGTGGTGTTCGGCCGTTATTATCCGGTTTGTCAGGGTTGACCTCTTCCCGCCCGAGTAGGAATTTCACCACCCCCTCATATCCATTCCTAGCGGCATTGGAGAGCGGTGTTCCGCCGTAATTATTTGACTTGTCGGGGTCGACCTCTTCCCGCCCGAGTAGTATTTTCACTACTCCCGCATGTCCATCCCAAGCGGCATGCGAGAGCGGTGTTTGGCCGTAATTATTTGGTCTGTCAGGGTTGACCTCTTCCCGCCTGAGTAGTAATTTCACCACTGCCTCATGTCCATTCCCAGCGGCAAACGAGAGCGGTGTTCGGCCTTCATCATCTGGCATGCCGGGGTTAACCTCCTCCAGACCGAGTAGTATTTTCACTACTCCCGCATGTCCGTTCCTAGCGGCATGCGAGAGTGGTGTTAGGCCGTCACTATCTGGATTGTCAGGGTTAACCTCTTCCCGTCCGAGTAGTATTTTCACCACTCCCTCATATCCATTCTGGGCGGCATAGGAGAACGGTGTTCGGCCGTTATGATCTGGCTTGTCGGGGTTAACCTGTCCGAGTAGCATTTTCACTACTCCCGCGTGTCCATTCCAAGCGGCATACGAGAGCGGTGTTCGGCCGTCATTATCTGGTTGGTCAGGGTCGACATCTTCCCGTCCGAGTAGTATTTCCACCACTCCCTCATGTCCATTCCGAGCGGCCCATATAAGCGGTCCACAACCCGAGAAGTCCACTTCGTTAATATCACAACATCCCATCCCTAATAAACCAGCTACAACCTCAACAATTCCGAAGAACGATGCGCAGTGTAATCCACTGAACGGGTAGAGAGTATCAAAATCCCCGGGATAGAAATGCTTTGCTTGCGCTAAAAGAAATCCGGTCGATATCTCGCCATAATTCTCTTTTAATAGCTCCAGCGCAAGTGATCTCCCATAGTCTGAGAGCTCCCTTTTCGCATGCACTCCCCAATATACTGAGCAATATTCTAGAAAGGGTGCGTTCTGGGTATCCGACCAAGGGTCGGTCCAAAGGGCTTTGACCTGTTGGGAATTCAAATAGGTCAAGCATATGTCGGCAATTGCCGCGTGGGGCTTAGTGAATATATCGGGGCGAGCTGCAAGATACTCCTGGAGAGTAAAGTGGATCAATCGCACAGTTGATGCCTCTTTATCCACAGTAATCAACCCTTGACAGCAGTTGACCAATGTTGACATGGAAGGGATGTTGCCAACATCGAAATCCGGGGAGCTTAGCTCGACTGCTAGGGCGTGACAGAGCTCGTCCGCCCGCAACGGCCGCTCCGCATGACTGATCCACATCAAAGTTGTCATCCCAAGTCTCGATTTGTCCCCGCCTTGCGCCCTTATCCGGTCGATCGTCGTACCGTAAACGTCTCCCAATTCCAGTCCACTTGTCATTTTCCTTAGCTTTTCTCGTCTTCGGGAGATTGTCGATTCGTGTAAGATTGCGTCGATATTTAAGGAAACTAGTAGAAACCTAGATGAATATCTGTTAGCAGATTGTGGTGGGATTTCTGGTATCATTGCCCGTACTCACATCTCCGACATCTTTTCGGGAATCTTCTCCAGAATTTCTGCCTCTAGACTCTCATCCATGGCGTCTGGCGTTTCGTCCTCGTCTAGTCTAAGACGAAGGTATTCGGTAATATCATTCTTGCTGAGACCTACGGATAGACTTATCACTCTTCCGGGAAGACGCTTTTCGATCTCAGCTCGAACATGAGGCCTTCCAATGATGAATATTCGAGTGCGCGGGGATGTTGCGAGGATTTGGTGTAGTGAATTAAGGAGTTTGACCCGATGCACCGCCGCACACTCGTCCCAAGCGTCTATACATACAAATGTTGACAGCGAGGACGTGATAGTCTGTAACATCTTCACGATATCTGGGAGTCGGGGTGCTCGTCCACCAATGGCCATTTTCTGCTCCTGAAAAGCCTGTTTTATTTCCTCCGGAACCTTTTCCATCCCGCCAACGATCTGTCTCAACAAGGAACCCAGAATATTGGCCACCGACTGCTCCTTCCGGGCTGCGAAGTCCAGGTAGAAACATGTAACGGCTGTGCTTTGCCCTCTCGCTTGATCGCACAACCTGTCCACTACTAGTGAACTGATATTGTGGCATATTAGCACTGACTCCCTTTCTTTTCTCATTCAAGAATAATTCTCGTTACCTGATAAATGTTTTGCCAACCCCCGGCCCTCCATAGCAAAACAAGACAACCTTATCACCTTCACCTTCACTCAGGTTATGCCAGCTTTTGAATTCTTTGGTCTGCAAGAGCCATTCTCCCACATTGTCCACGCGGCGCTCTTGGATGTCCCGATGGCGGAGCTTAGGCTCTAGGGGTGATAACCAGTTCAGGAGTGGCGACCGATCGTCGGCAACATTGATGTTCTGTATGTTAACAGAGTTGGTATTATTCGAGAAAGCGGTATTATTCATGGTATATTGAGTCATCTTCCGCTTTTTGGTGCTTGCACTGTGATAGACGGGGGGTTATGGAGTATTTTCGGTTGGTGGTTTCCTGGGTGTAGGGGGAAAGCGGGGCCTTGGTAAGGCAAAGCGGGGGTAATCAGCGTTGCAGGTACAAGTACTACCACTTTATAGAATACTGAACCAAAACCCCGTACCATTGGCCGTCTACTATACGAAAACTTCCATGTGCCAGCGGTAGAGCAAGTCCAACTAGATCTATACGTAAACTATGGGAGCCTGAGTAGCCGACGCTGACAAAAAATAAAAAATTCTTGGTACAATGGAAGCTGCGAAAACCACCGCAAGTGGTAATATCGTGGACTTAAGGTATATACTAGACCTTCCCACTCTATCCATCGAAGCTCTCCATGACATACATGACTACCGCAATTGCCAATAGAAGTCACCCATTTATCTCATCTAAAGTCCAGCACCCCAGGTGAATCACCGGCGCTGCACACGGTTGGAACTTCGAACTATAGCCTCGTGGGTTATGAAATCATAATAGTCTATACAGAGGACACCCGAATAACCCCCATCCAGTATCGCCCAGAAGGCGCGTATCTCAAGCAGTATTGAAAACAAGAAAATGGGTGGAATAGTATCTACTTTACGGAAGCGGAGAGGTACGTGAAAACAACTGTCACTTTCAAAGAACACTGAAGTAGAATAACAAACCACACAAGTCACGATTAATTGGAATTCACTAAGCTATGTCGCAAAACCAACCCCACAAACCGCACAAAACAGAAAATTCCCGTCGCAAAGAAAGCCCAACCCAGCAGGTTGTCCGACTAGCTAAGTACAGGTCCAATTTTCCTTCCTCAAACCACACGATCCTCGTTTCCACGTCTTCGTTGCCGTTTTCCTCTCTTCAGTGGGAGGTCGTTCAGGGGGAAGAAGGAAGGGAAGCGTGAGAGAAGACAAAACCTAACTTACTGTACATAGAAGCCCATGTCCGCCAAGCCTAGGCAACAGCCACCCCTGCAGAGCCGCGAAACCTCCTAAAGCTAAGCTCGTGACTAACTATCTATTTAGCATAAGTTGATCGGAGATAAGCTAGAAAACAGCAAGTTAAGAAAGTCGATTTTAAACCGTAACAGTACTTGTAATTTCATCGCGTATTCGGAATCTGGTATTAATAAACATTTATAGCTTAGTGCTATGTCCAAATATGGCTAGGAGGAGTCACTATTACATGTATTATTCAGTCTCGTCTGGGTCAAGCTTCTGCTCAGTTCCCTACATTTGACAGGGCCTCTACCATGTGCTCCTACAGTTTTTCCTCATAGCTTTTACCTGGGTATCAGCTCACGATAGTTGTAATAAAAACTCTGCAGGTTTTTGAGACTCTTTCACCCCAGCTTTATATTATGCCCAAAGTAACCTTTTAGAAATCACAACTCGCTCCTCTCATATTATCGTCACAATTGTGGTCACCCGCACCGCAGTTATCACCACTAAAAACATAAAACGGGAGTGTTTTGTCCTCTAGTCCGATCGGCTAACCTGTTATCATCGGCTGCTTTCTCCTCTTTATATTAACCCCATCATACATTTGATATTTCTCATAATACTGACATACTGGCCGGCACTTTTGTAGCAACCGGATTCCGAATACGCGATGAGAATACAAGTACGGTACCTTTTTCAGGTCCCTCGAAATCGGCTACTGTAGAGTCCAAAACCTTGTTTCCGGATTCTCGGCCCCTCGTCTGCCATTATAACCGTCGTTTGATTTCGGGGCTTGTTACCCGCTGTGTGGAGACAACCCTACTGCAAGGGCGATGCCAAAAAGAGCATTGCTAGCTATGCAATTGACCATTATGTCCTAAACCCCTCACACCCACCCGGGTTTGAAATGGTGGGCCCTGGCTTATTTGAGTGATTAGGAGCAAATACGCTCAGACGGTGTTGTATTCATCATAGCCATGCTGAGCGCTGGCGGTTTTACGCGCTTCACTGCCTCCCAAGCCCGAGGTTTCCTATTGCGATTGCACAAACAGACTAGGGCACAGCATTTTGAATGGGTCTAGGCATTGTGGGAATTCTAGGTATACTTTGTTCATTACCAACTAGTGGTTGCTGATTGCAATTCAATCGCAATGCCAAAAAGCTGTGAAATTCGGAATCAAGCGAGGGGGTGGGCTGGTTAAAACCACCGCACCGAAAAGCAAGCCAGCTTGAAGCCGTACGCCAAAGTTCTATCGGACAAATACGAGAAAAGTCTTGCGCGCAATGATGGAATGTTCTATGACGGTGCCTCGGGGGTGCCTCCCGACCATTACCAAGATAGCAGAACATGGTACGGCTAATTATAAGGGCTCGTTTACCTAGAGACGGCCGTCTAGTAGTTCGGGTAGGTACCGAGCGTTAAGGGAGCTAGGCGGTTGGAGTGTGTGGGCAAGTAGATGGCGTTTAACTCAAGTACTGTGGGGGAGAAATCTGGCTTTACTTACTCGGGTAGTTTGAATATCTTAGCTAGTTTGCGGATAACTTAGAGAGCATAGATACTCGAGTAGTGGTTGATGATATGACCCAGCTTGGGAAGGGAAGGATGCTGGCCTTATGTTGAATGGTGGGCAGTGTGTCACGTTTACTACTCACTCGTATTTGCCAAGAATAAATACTGTACTAGTACTGTACTTGAGCCGCATGTTTGATCGGAACTTGAACAATTACAGGGGTGGCAGTTGCTTGATCTCGGCTGACAGGGGGGGGGGCAGAGGCTCTATCATACTAGGGGACCATCTTTCTTTACTTTCTTCATGACGACGCAACAACAGCAGCAGTTTCTTTTTTCCGACAACGGGCGAAGGAAAAAGACTTTGGCCGAGTGTGCAACAAGATCGAAGCTTAAGAGCAGGGAGACCTATGTCTATATAGCTGGACAACTGGACGGGGTTGGGCTTTCTTTTCGCTGGGATTTTTCTTTCTTTCTCTGGGTGCTTCTTGAGCGAGAGATTTACCGATTAGCTTAGGAGAGTTGAATTGATCGTGACTTATGCGGTTTCTCTTTCCAGGCGGGATATTTCTTTGTGACGATTGTTAACTCGTGCCCCTTCTGCTTCTGGGGGTAGATAAACTGGCGGGTGTTTCCTCGTTTCAGTCCCGTAGCGTGTGGTCTAGGATCTGGTGAGATTTGCTAACACACCTGCGAGCCAATGTCACGTTCTGATCGCCCCGCTACAAGAATCTAGGACGGTAGAAAATAGGCACACGCTTTATAGAGGCATCCAACTCACCGTGGGTGTTGGTTGGGTTAGGCTGGAACAGTGCGCATCGCTGTCGGGGCTCCACCCTGCTAGGCTTGCCCAAAAACCAGAGATGTCCGGAGATCCAAGCGCAATCTCGCAAGGTTTCTTTCAGAGTAGATCTAGGGCTTCTCGCATAAAAATACCCTCATCCGCATTAGGTTGACCTACAAAGATAGTTGATGGCCTCTCCGTCCATAAGTGAAGGGGATGAACATACTATCATACTTGGCCATTAAAATGTCTCCACACGCTTTGTGCCAAGATAGGTCCTAATAAATACAAAGCGTCCGGTGACTTTTTAAATGTCCAAGCAAGGAGTCTAGCGGCTTTCTGCGAGCTTTCTGCAAGCCATGTCGGAACCCATTCATATCATGATAGAATTCTACTTGTGTTAGCTACAGCGAGTAAAACACAAAGGGTGGGCAGATGGAGTTGCAAATGTGAGACATGACTCGATGGGCCGCTCAATTTGTCTCGGGAGGGAATTCTAGATGTCTTAGAGTGAGGTCAAATTATTCCCAGTTTTTGCGGTAAGATTGACAACAGCAACCTCACATGAGAGTTGTTGGTATGAGTTGTCCGGAAGAAGAGTTCGTATTCAACAATTTCCGCCACAATCCTCCGGAGAATATGGGAGGATTTCACCCTTTACCGGTTGGGTAGCCTTTCGGCAAGTTGTCTAGAAAAGCAATTTGCGATCGATTTCGGGGAGTGATACTGTGGGGATGTTGGCCATTTAGTGGCGTTGAAGCGAATTCCACAGGGAGTCTTGAAGTCGGTGTATATGGTGGCATATCTGGTGGTTGTTCTATTATCAAACTGACCCCAAGATGAATGAGACTAATGGGGGGCGTGAAAAGGGAGTCTACTATGCCTCCTCCACCATCACAACTCGCGTCTATAGTTGGGGTGGCTAGCATCTAACTATTCACTAAGCCGAACAGTATCATTTATCGTAACTGGACTTCTGTGGTAGACACTGTCTTTATCTAGTTTTTGACAATGGCCTCAAGAATCCTTGCATTATCGTACAGTTTATTTCTCTATCATAAAAACACTATGGGGTTCATCTATGGTTCGGGGGAGGAAAGAAAGCAAACGAAGAGGATACAAGAGAAAAAAAGATATGTAGAAGTTTACAGAAAGAGAAGAATTATATATGATCAGGGGAAATCTACAAGCTAGACACTCGATCTTCCCAAAACAATGGAACCCACCCCGTACCACGAACCAAACTTTGCGGAACTTTGTAAATAGCAGGTCATAAAACCCCACTCAACCGTAAGAGAAAATAGCCAAAGGGGCGCAGGAGGGTATGACAGGTGTCTATATTCCCATCTAATGGGATTATTCCCGTCGACAGAGGGTGATGTCCAAGTGGATCACCAGGAATGATATGCCCTGAAGCAAAGGGCGACTGGTATTTCCACCGAGAGGGTCTCCTAGGCCTTAGGGAGTACTGGAGGTTACTACTTCTCGAGACTGCAGCAGCGCTACCACTCTCTTACGACTATTCCGGGCGGCATGCAAGAGGGGCGTTCGGCGGTCATTATCTGGCTTGTCAGGGTTGACCTCTTCCCGCCCGAGTAGTAATTTCACCACCCCCTCACATCCATTCTCAGCGGCAAACGAGAGCGGTGTTCGGCCGTAATTATTTGGCTTGTCGGGGTTGACCTCTTCCCGCCCGAGTAGTAGTTTCACCACTCCCTCGGATCCATACCGAGCGGCATACGAGAGCGGCGTTCGGCGGTCATTATCTGGTTTGTCAGGGTTGACCTCTTCCCGCCCGAGTAGTAATTTCACCACCCCCTCA
>Ga0307517_10000334_pt1 | contig 82049 bp, 59 predicted proteins | sample 23_EM_MG_FD_194515 | JGI IMG/M metagenome (GOLD analysis project Ga0307517, IMG submission 194515) | Populus trichocarpa ectomycorrhiza microbial communities from riparian zone in the Pacific Northwest, United States - 23_EM | ecosystem: Host-associated > Plants > Roots > Unclassified | place...
TTATTTTCCAAAAAAAACTAAAAAATTAAAAAAAAAAAAAAAAAAAAAAAAAAAAAAAAAAAGCCCCCTATTTCCTTGATTCTTTACGCTTCCTGGTATTTCTTTCACGACTCTTGTACTTCAGAATATAACGTCTTCTATTCTGATATCCAAGTTCCATGCCAAGAACCCACGAACACTGACCCTGATCTATCGTTACACGATCAGCCTTGACCTGAGATTGTCATCTCCGAACCCTCACGCTACACGAGTGTTATCGTTTAGGACCTTCCTGTCGTTGTGTGCCTTGGAATAACGTCCAGTGCCAAGACCCTGTTACACATGCCAGCCAAGCCGAAATCACACACCCACCATGAATTCTTTTCACATCATAAGACATCACTTTTGTTGTTCGAGTCTATCCCCTGCTGCCCACCAACCTTGGACTAATCTAATATATCTGACCGTGTGGGGTCCTGACCCGGGCCAAAGATGGTCCTTCAGTTTGGCCCTGGTGGATGGACCATCAATAGCCATCCTGTCCTATTCAGGGCCCTTGGCAGTCACACGGCTTGGCCCTCCCCGTCCCCAGACCCTTGGAAATACTGGATATGAAAGTGCGACCTTGTTAGAGGAGGAGAGATATTAGGATAGAACTAGATAAGAGGATAATGATACCAGCAACATTGTTGCAAAAGAAATTTGAAATTTGATTTCTCTGAAAATAATAAAATATTCAGGTTTGTGCAGTAAAACCTGAAGTAACCAATTACAGAATAGTCATAAACTACCCAAGCTCATTGAAGAAGATTAAATGGTAACTCACTTACAGGCATCTCATTATCCAAATAAAAGAAACTCAGACGATCAGAAGATAAAACCAACAAAATAAAATAAAAGTCAAAAAAACAAAAAAGCTTAAACAATATGAACCACCACCTGAGCCACCTTTATTACCCTGAATGATCACTTTTGGAAAAGAGGGACAACAGTCATGCAAACTGGGAAGAAGTGATTGAAGAAGTAGAGAGGTGCAGCGAAGTATGTGATTGGTGCAGATGTGATAGGCTAATAGCCTAGACACTTCAGTTCCCAATCTGTGGCTTTCGATTATTAGTAAACAATGGAACACTGTGTAAAATAATAACTACAACTTACAATTGTAAAATACAAGAGCATTTTTGTACTGGAGTAGCCATATCTCAGTGACCTGGGGATATAGCCCAAAGGAATCAGCAGGATTGCTCCACAAGCTGATGCAACTGGTAATTGCAATGCAAAACACTCTCTAGTACATCTTTACCAGTCACTTGATGAGCAACTGGATTCCGGGTATCAATTACTCCTAACCACTATTTGCTATAGTTTGTAAAAAGTATGAGTCTCTCTCATCATTTAGTATAGTAGTTGTGATGAGAGGAAAATAAAACATGCAGAATGTGCCAACTCCACCTTTTGCCCCTTATTCTCACAACCATATTTGCAAGAACTTGCCCTTTGGATTCCATATTTCTTCTTTCCACAGCTGTCGTAACTGTTTGCTGCCTCACCTTGTTCCTTGACACTAGCTAATTTCTTCTATATGGCCTTCAGGCCAACTGCAGCAACAATTGCAACTCTGGTCTCCTTTATTGTTGCATTTAGTTGTTTTTCCAATTGCACAGTGCTGTTTGTTTCATCCTTCAACTTCTCTTTCATACTTTTTAAATCCTTGCTTATTTCTTGATTCTTCTTCTTTACCATATTGTACTTCTCATCCTGTTCCTTTCTTGCTTCCTTCTCCACTTCCAGTTTGCTAGGCAGCTTTTCAATTATCTCATTGTGGTCATGCTGTTGTGCTTGGTGCTTCTCCTTTCGCTTGAGTTTGTTGCTTTGTGCCCCTGTGATAAAATACAGGAATATGGCTGCCTACCCAGCAAATTCATTTGCAGGTCAGTTGAAGTGGAAGAGTTAGGAAGGAGGGAGCATTGAGTGGAGAGTGGGGGATAATTCCTACCGGAGTTCTGGGTGAAATTGAATAGCTGATGTTGAGCAGGTTTAGAGGAGGTGCTGAGTGGGTGTGGTAGGTGATTGTATAATAATCCCACCAGTGGGCGACTGCCTAAGAGCAGAGATAGTGCAGGTACAGGGCATGCTCATATGAATAAAGGAACACCAGAGTGTAACCATCAGTAACATTCTAGGGCATGTACAGATGAATAGGGCATATCGAGAGACCTAGGGCTATCACATGTAGGGGCAGCGTTTTCACTACTTAATGCGAACTGTAGCTAGCAACCTCCATAGAGAATACACACCCCAACCTCTCTACCCGACAACACCTCTGAGTGCACACTTGTTAGCGAACCTCCATCAGTAGCTTGAGCGAATTGTATCAAAATCAGGGAAGTATCCATCCCCCACCTTTGCCAGTCACATTTTTTATCACGAGTCCGGGAGGAGTTACCATCTTTATATTTGACCATCCCAGAAGTCGGGAATGAGCCAAACCATTGTAGTACTCATATACACTATGGAAACACCTTGACACCCGTCTAGTCATGTCGACATCTCGAGAATCTCATCACTATTCACATCGTTTGACTCAATCCAGATCACTCTGGCATGGCATATATCATCCTCCCACAAAGGATGCACCACAATGGGGATCCAAATCCGAACAATCCCTGGAAGCCTTGCTTTCTTCAACTCCGAAGGCTCCATCCTTCCCACCTTTTGTTTGTACGTGCTTCTGACACCTAGGCTATTCTTCATTGGTCGTAGCTGGTATCAGTGTTCTCAACGGGGCAGTCCGTCCTTCCTGGAGGCGGATGGCGGTGGACGGCGTTAAGCGGTCCCATCCCGTCCTTTTCGAAACTTGCCCGGCGCCCCGGCGCAAAGGACTATGCCCCCCGCCGTCTCCGGTGAAAAATGTTTCATGTTTAGCTGAGAAATGTTTCATCATTGCTCGGGAACCAACCCAATTAGTAAGCAATCTCCCCCGTGATTGCTTACCTCATCCCATATTCCCCAGCACCCCGGGGGTCTGGTAATATGGGGACTGCAAGCTGGGTATGCGATTATGTATGTCTCACAGGCGTGTTTTAACACATGAAACTCATAGCTTTATAAGGTTGACCACTAAATCAGAGCAGAAAATCAATGTAAAACGAGAGAATAAAAGTACACATCAATTTCAGACAACAGGGGAAGAACGAACACCAAGTGAATAGAATTCCGGTTCCTTCAAGGTGCTTTCCATCCGATCCACGTCAGAGTTAATCCCACCATAGACAATATCCAGGGTCCTGCTTGATATCCTTCCCTTGCCGTATATCATGGGAAAGGTTCTACGCCAATTTATGTCTACCAGATAGCATTCGCTTTGTTTAGATATTATTTGACGAATTTCTGTATCTTCTCGGGGTGGCTATAAGGAAACGTGGTTGTCGATAGGATTCATACATAGTCCCTCGTAGTCCGCGTAGCCCGCGTAGTCCCCCGTAGTCCCCTGTAGTCCCCCACAGCCCTCTGCAATCCCCCACGCTAATTTGTCTTACCGCCATCCTCCACAATGACGGCCGTCCTGGAGTTTCCAGGACGGGTGCGGACCGCATTTTGCCGTCCCGTCCGGTCCAGGGCTCTTGGCAGTCCCCCCGCGGGGCCCTATAGGTGCCCCGGACCGTTGAGAACACTGCCGAGGATAACTGAAGTCGCTCTATCGTGGGAGCTGCCTGGCCGCCCGTGATTGGGCTAAGAGTTGGTCTAGTCAGTGTTCCCAACAGGCCAGGCCGCTCATAGACCACTCTTGAAATGGCCTGGGCCGATACAGGCCGAATTCGAGCGGCCTGCGAAAGCCTATCAGGCCTGATAGGCGCTATTAAGCCCGATGATGATTAGCGTTCGGAAGAGAACGCCTCAAGGGTATCTTGATTCCCCCACCTCTTTCAACTTCTGTGTCCTCGATTTTTTTCTACAATTAATTTAATCAATTAATTAACTACCGTATCTCAAGTATTTTTGCTATTAAAGCGAAATTGTTCATCTATTTTCAATGCTACATAGTAATCGGAGAATATTAATTATGAATTTTTGCGGTGGAGACTGCATCGCGGCTCGCTAAGAGTAGGCCGGCCTAGGCTATATAGGCCAGTGTTCGCAACGGGGCAGTCCGTCCGTCCTGGGCCAGGACGAGGACGGACGACATTTCGTCGTCCCGTCCCGTCTTTTCCAAAACTTGCCCGACAGGTTAAAACAAGGGACCAGGACGGACGACATTGTGTCGTCCCGTCCAGTCATTTTCCGAACTTGCCCGACAAGTAAGAGCCAAGGACCAGGATGGACGACATTGTGTCGTCCCCCGTCGTCCCCCACCGTCCTCTGTCGTCCCCCGCCGTCCCCCGCCGTCTTCCGCTGTTTTCCGATGTTTTCCGCCGTCCCTGCCGTCCCCCATCATCCCCGGCGGCCCTATGTAGGGACTTACCGTCCCATACTAGAAGATGTCTCACATCATGGGGCTCGTCGTCCTTCGTAATGACGGCCGTCCTCGAAGTTCAAGGACGAGAACGGACGGCATTTTGTCGTCCCGTCCGGTCATTTTCTAAAGTTGCCCGACAAGTAGGAATGAAAGACGAGGACGGACCACGTCCTGCCGTCCCGTCTCGTCCCGGGCTCTTGGCAGTCCCCCCACCGGGCCCCACGGGGGCCCCGGACGGCTGCGAACACTGATATAGGCCAGGCCCGGTTTTGCCACGGCCTGGCCTACCTAGCCCATTGGGAACACTGGGTATAGTACCCTTTTGTTTTTTCTATGGAACCAGAGCAGTTGTTCCGAAAAGGCGCCGATTTCGGGAGGATAGCAGCGAGGGCTCGCGGTAGTATCACAACTACTGAAATCAGTTTGATGCTAATCTTGTGAAAAGAGCTCTAACACAATACAGGGAATGCCCATGCTACTAGCGCTCCATGGGGGTCCGGGTTTTATATTTCTTTTTTTGCGTAGGCTAGGCTCGCATAAATTGAACCTCACTTGGGTAGATTATAGGAAGGGCTGAGGGAAAGCAAGCAGTCTTGCCAACCGTCCAGTCAGTCCGTCTTCGGGGGAGGACGGGACGGACTACGGTTCATAGTCCGTCTTTTTTGGGGTGCTAGGACGGACTACGCCCGGGAAGGTGAGGACCGGACTGACTATAGGGGACTATAGTCCCAACGCTTGGACCTCCTGCACTAGCCAAGACGAAATCATCCACCTCCAAACGAATTCTTTTCACATCATCAGACATCACTCGCGCACGCAGCCCCCGCCCGTCCCCTGCTATCCTCCACCGTCTCCGGCCGTCCACCCCCTGCCCTAAACTAAAATGTCTCACCCTGTAGGGCCCGCCGTCCTGCCCAAAGACGGCCGCCCCGGACTGGCTACAAATAGCCGTCCCGTCCTGTCCCGTCCCGTCCGGGGGCTCATGGCAGCGCCCCCAGATGGTTGGGAACACTGAAAGCAAGAAGATAGCCTTCAGAATATCAGTTGGGTTCGTGATTTTCTGCCTGTAATAGCATCCCTCCGGGCTCCAGAACGCATAAACTGAGGGTAGGGTCAGAATAGGATGAAATAGGAAAAGGGGGCTTTCACGATATAAAGCTCCCCGAAAATCAGACAAATATACCTATCCAAGAGGTAAATGGGGAAGGTTTTAATTGTTATTTAATTTTTTTAAAAAACATAAGGGACTAGTTGAGAGAGATTGAATACAAAAAGGAGTGAAAAATGAAAATGAAATAAAACTTGAACATTAGAAAACACATACTCGAAGTTGGGTCATCCCACTTGGGCCGTCCTTTTTTTCCACAACCCATACAGCCCTTTTCCAACTGCACCGCGGGACTAGTTTTTCACACTGGGCACTTTAAAAACAAACATACTGTAGCACTCGCCTTCCTCCTCCCATTCACCGTAACTGTATCGTAGGGCCAGAATACTGCCTTAGCAGCAAGTAGCCGATCGTGTATCCTAGTGTTCCACCTTCATATATGGATTGTCTCCCTCTAGCGATGAGAGTGTAAAATCGCCTCCCTAGGTACGCATGGCGAAGGATCTTTGACTGCCGGCTTCGGTGGTTGTTGTACTTGGCTCGCCCCTAGATTCTTCCCCTCCAACCTAGCACCTTCACCGATGTGTAAAATGACCGGTTCTTCATTATGGACTTGCGTAGTAGCCGTGGACAGAGCACTCCCGTTCTCGTCGTAAGCCAAAGATTCACTTCCATCGGTGTTATTAATCGGGCCCTCTTCATTGCAGGCGTGTGAAGTTCCTGGAGCGGGCATCTCCTCAATTACTCCATCTTCATTCCGTTGGGTGGGCTGCGCTCCTAAGCCTCTCAGTTGATTGCGATGAAGACAGTTGTTTTCTTGGTGACGCCTTTTGTCGCGCTGCCTCTCTTGTCTAGTGGATGTGTAGGAAGTATCCTGAGTGCACTCTGGAGTTTCCAGAGGAGGGGGTACGTCTGCATCTGGGGCCTCTTCAATAGAGATTTTCGAGTGGTCAACCTCGATAGTAGACTGAGTGAGGAGATCGCGAAGGCTAGCCGAGTTGTGCTCTTCCACCTTTGGAAGGTTAGCTTTCTCGGTAATTTCTTCCTTGGGCCCCGTGATCCGGGCACTCGAACTCTGAGATCTCATGGGGCAGGAGTTTCAAGGAGAGGGCTTCCAACCTGGTTGATGGCTTCCTCCAGACAGATCTTCAAATGGCCAACCTCAGTGATAGACTGATTGAGGAGATTGCGGAGCTTAGCGGTGCGGTGTTCTTCAACTATTAGAAGTTCAACTTTTTTAGCCAATGCTCCCCTAAGTGCCGCGTTCTCAGCATTAATAATGGTAGACCCCAGTTCAACTGAACTTTTGCTCTTCTCACTATCACTACAATTCGTCGAACGTTCACTACTAGTGCCGGCGATCGACCTCGCGGTCATCTCTTGGTGTTCGGAAAATTTTGCATTGGTAACTTCTCCAGCTAATTGCTTCTCCCCTTGAATTTCCAAATCTTTTATGTAGATCCCGTGATTTTTCTGGCGGATCTTCTCGTACGCATGTATTTTCTGATCTTTCTTGCGGAGGATTGCATATGCAGATTCGAGATTGCCGTATTGCGTATTGAGCATGGCCGTAGTTGCCTCTAAGGCCTCCTCTTTCAGGACAAGGTCCTTGATAACTGCGTTGGCGATGGCCCGCTCATCTCCTAGGCTCGCACGAGCCGAGGCTGCATTGGCGGCTTGCACAGCTAACATGTTCGCTGTTGTGACTAGAGCCTCCTCGGCCGCGGTGAGATCTTTCCTGAGTTCTTCGCTAGTAGCTTGCGCATTGGCTGAGCGGGCAGCCTCAATGGAGAGGGCATCTCTAGAGACGGTGAGCTGGGCCGAGAGGGAGAGAGCTAGAGTAGTGAGCTCGTGAACCCAGAAGGCTTGCTCGTGCGGGTAGGATGCATTGAAGATCATTTCGGTGAGTTGGTGGCATTGGAAGACAGCCTCGGGGGATGGGGCAATGCGAGCGCTGGCTGGGGCTGGGAGAGCTAGAGCGCCGGCGGGTTTAGCAAAGTAAAGGCTGTCAATGAGGGGTTCCGTATTGGGACTCCATAGACCAGCTCCAGATGGTTTGGTGGTGAGCCCAGGGGGGAAAGTGATTCTCGTGGTAGACATCGCAGCTTTGAGAGTTCCTGGTGCGAAGACATTAGATCAGTTTTGAAACTTCCTTGGAAGGGATAAAACACAATACTAAGTGCGTTAAACAAACTAACCTTGCGAACGGAGTTTTGTAGAAAAAATTATTTAGATTTATGAGACCCTCTTGGCCGTAGGAACACGTTTAAAACTTCTTCAGCACTATTATTCTCAAAGAACGATGGGGTGATTTTTTGTTACCCCAAGACCGTCAACAGGATGGAAGCGGGGAGGTCAGTGGAAGAAGAGTGAAGAAGAGCGGAGGACGTGAGTGGGAGGTGTGGATGGGGGTGAGGAGAAAGTTGACGGATAGGAAATTCGGGGAAGATGATTGGAATAAAGCGCGGGGGGGGGGGGGTAACAGCTGGAATGCTAGCGGTGTTATGGTCCTGGCTGTTGTCAATGGCGGTAGTAGTAAGGAGGATGGGGGAGACGGTAGAGATGGTGAGAAGGGAAAGGGAGGTGATGGGGATCGAGGTGGAGAAGGAGAGAAGATACGGCGGGACAGAGGGGCACGGTAATATCGAGGGTTTCTGGAAGGAATAGAAGCTCTCAATAGAATCCAGTGTTCCCAACTGTCCGGTCCGTCCGTCTTAGACGTAGGGTATGGCCGGCTAGGGGTCATAATCTTCCATTTCTTGGGTGATGGGATGCCCTACGCCCAACAGCCTAATTTCCAGATATGCTGTCGGCACGGGCATTGTGTGCGATGCGGTGAACTCTAATAATTAGCCTCATTCTCACGGGTTCCCCCGATGTCCTCTATGGTGGAAACACCGAGCCATGCTGACTTATCTTGATACCATAGAAATATGGCCCACCAACGCCAGAATCTAGGTTGTAGGTAGAAATTGTGAGATCCTGACTTGGATACATTGGAAGATCAGTGCAGAGGTTTGGGCGGGTACTTCCTGCTGTCGAAAGAGGTTTATTTTATTTAAGATGAGGTCCTATCGTAGGCTTATGCCTAGAGGAAGGGGAGGGCGGGAATTAGCGTAGGGTGGGGACTTGAGCTGGGGGAGAGGGTTAGGAGGGGGAAATGGTTCCTCGGCCTTATGACATGCTAGGGGCAGATTCTAGAGGCCGGAGTAGCGCTATCACTCCCTTGTGCCCATTCTGAACAGCCCAAAGAAGTGGTGTTTCGCCGTCGATATCTGGTTTGTCGGGGTTGACGTCGTCTCGTTCGAGCAGCATTTTAACCACTCCCTCGTGCCCACTATAAGCAACCCAGTGGAGTGGTGTTTGGCCATTCCTATCTGGGTTGTCGGGGTTGACGTCGTCTCGTCCGAGAATCACTTTCACCACTCCCTCGTGCCCATTATCGGCAGCACCTCGGAGTGGTGTTCTGCCGCCAATATCTGGTTTATCAGGGTGGACATCGTCTCGAGCGAGTAGCATTTTCACCACTCTCTCGCACCCAACGAAAGCAGCAATGAATAGTGGCGTTCGACCCCGATTATCTGGTGTGTCGGGGTAGATGTCGTCTCGCCTGAGCAGTATTTTCACCGCTCCTGCATGCCCATTGCAAGCAGCCCGCCAGAGTGGTGTCTCACCGTTGCTACTTGGTCTGTTGGGGTTGACACCGTCTCTTTCCAGCAGTATTTTCACCACTCTTTCGTGTCCCTCCCGAGCAGCCGAATAGAGCGGCGTTTGGCCGTAGTTATCAGGCTTGTCGGGGTCGATGCCGCCTCGTTCCAGGAGTATTTTCACCACTCTTTCGTGTCCCTCCCGAGCAGTCGAATAGAGTGGTGTTTGGCCGTTTTTGTCTGGTTTGTCGGGGCTAACGCCGTCTCGTGCAAGTAGCACTTCAACCACACCCTCGCACCCGTTCGCAGAAGCCCACCAGAGCGGTGTTCGACCATTAATATCTGGTTTATCTGGGCTTAGGCCGCCCTGTCCGAGCAGTATTTTCACAAATCCAGTATACCCTTTCATAGCAGCATGATGGAGTGGTGTTCGGCCACATTTGTCTGGTTTATTGGGACTGACGCCATTCCGTCCGAGTAGTATTTTTACTACCCCCTCGTGCCCGTTCCATGCAGCTCAATGGAGTGGTGTATTGCCTGTAAAGTCCATTTGGTTGATATTAAAAAGGTTTGAGCTATGATGGTTGAGAGTTTCTTGGGATTCTTATTCTTTTCTGCGTCTCCGGACGTGTCCTATATATACACAATCTTGTCTTTACAGAAAGAACCTTTCTTCCACAACATGCTCCGCTATTCTCTCCTATCTTCCCATACCATCCAACTCCTTAGAAGTTTCCCGAAACTTCTTTCCCCTATTTCCATCCATTTCGTCTCATCCTCTAACACTACTTCTTCAACCTTCTGTGATCCAGCACAGTCCTGATACCACCCGTTGTTTCCAATCCTTCATAGTCTGATCCATATGCGTTCCAACTCCTGGTAAATCTCAACCACTAACCACAAGTCTTCCCTAGTGCCAATTCCTAAAACATCCTAAACGTTCCCCCTTAAGCTAACCTCTCAACCAAACATATCATTCCTCCGCTGATACCATACTAGCTCATAGTGCAACCGTTATCAAACCCAATTCCCCTCAGCCATGTCCCATCAGTGTTCCGACTATCGATCAGGTATGGAACCTTCGTGAATTTTAACAGATATCACGACCTTCTACCTCTGCCAAACAAGCTACAATCTCCACAATCCCGAAGGAGGATGCACAATGCAGACCACTAAACAGGGGATTTTTATTTAAACTGGAATGCATAGCATGCCTGTACATATTCTGTGTCCCCAAGAGGACCCCTGCAGATACGTGGCTATTGTAGTCCTCAAATAGCTTTAACGCGAGTTGCTTCGCACAATCTGAAAGGTCCCTTTTTGCGTGCACTCCCCAATACAGAGCAGAGTACTCAAGAAAGGGCTTGTGCTGGATATTGGGGGAGGGACTAGTCGAAAGGGCCTTGACTTGCTGGGAATTCAGATAACTTAAGCAGGTTTCTGCTATTGCCGAGTGAGCTGCATCGAAAAGGTCGGGATGAGCACGGAGGTGCTCATGAAGAGTAAAGTGGACCAGCCGGACCGTGGAATCCTTCTCTTCTGCCACAATAAGTCCTTGGCAGCGGGCCAGTAATGTACCTATCGACGGGACATTGTCGATATTGAGATTTGGAGACCCTATTTCAATTGCTAGGGCCTGGCATAGTTCGCTGGCCTTCAGAGGCCGCTCCGCGTAAGATATCCACATCAACGCAGCCAGGCCAAGCCTTGCTTTCTCCCCACCCTGTCTCTTTATCCTGCCCAGCGTTGCACCATATGCATCTCCCAGCCCTAATCCATCAGTCATTGCGCTGAGTTTCTGTCGTCTGCGGTGGATTGTGGTTTCCTGGACCGCATCGATATTTAGCGATACTAGCAAGAATCTAGACATCTATATGTTAGCGCGTGCTCGAGGTACCTTCCTTAGTGTTGCTTCTACATGCATTTCGGAAACGTCTTCAGGAATTTTCTTCAAGATCTCTCCCTCCAGACTACTATTCATCGCATCGGGATTTGTATCCTCTTCCAGCCTGCTGCGGAGGTATCTAATAACATCATCTCTCTTGGTGCATATGGGTAGACTCGCCACTCTTCCGGAAAGACGACTTTCGATCTCGGGTTGGATGTGGGGTCTTCCTGTCACAAAATTCTAGTGCCTGGAGACTTTTGGAGAATTTTGCTTAGCGAATCGAGAAGCTTGGCTCGATGCTCTGGCACACATTCATCGAGAGCGTCGATACATATGAAGGTGCGCTCTTTGGAAGAAGTATTTTGTAGCATTTCCACAATATCCGAAAGCCGAGGCCCCCGCCCTCCGAGAGCTTTTCTTTGTTTTTGGTATGCTTGGGATATCTCCTCAGGGATCTCCTCCATTCCGCCAACCACCTGTTTCAATAGGGCGCCCATCGCGCTCGCGGGATACTGGTCCTTTTGAACGGCAAAGTCGAAATAAAAACCTGCCACGGTAGCATTTTGTCCTCCGGCCTGATCACACAAGCTGTCTATCACCAGTGAACTGATATTCCTGCTGGTCAGCGGTTTCCCTTTTCTTCTGTTCCACGAGGTCCATCGTTGTTACCTAATATATGTTTTGCCGACCCCCGGATCCCCATAACAAAACAAGACTGCGTTGCCGGATTCACCTCCCCCACTACTAGCGTGCCAACTTCTAAATTCCTCAGTTTGTAACAGCCATTCCCCTATACGTTCCACTCGACGATCTTGGATATCTTGATGACGTGACCTGGGATCTAGTGGGGATAGCCAGGCTAGGATATTGGATCGGTTGTCGGCAACTGCGATGTTAACAGTGTAGCTCGTGTTCAAAGAGTTGATATTATGACTGAAGGGTTGGGACATTTTCACTTTTCGCAGGTCAGGACATTGTGGATGTTTGACGATGGAGTGAGTCGGCAACGGAAATTCTTAGGGGCTGAAGCAAAGCGGGGTCATTTGTGTAACCTGAATAATGCCTTACGACCGCCCAATCGATCTCCCCCAGACTTGTGCCAACAGCTCCCTGCCTGCGCCTACTGCACCAGAAACAGGAAATCCCACTCCTGATTAAGTGCTATCCTGCTCTGCTCATACAGTATTATTAGCATACCACAGATATTGGGCTGCCGGGCACGGGCACCATAAGGCGCCTGTGGTTCACTCTACCTTCGAGCAAAGCGAGTTCAGTATATCAAGTACATCACGCCTCAGTGAATCAGCCGAAAAACCTAAGTCACATCACCTAACTTAAAGAATTATAGCTCGGCTCTTCCTAAGGTCGATGTGGGTAGGGAGGCGTTCTCGTACCTGATTCTGGAGAGGTGAGGACAATCCCTTTTGCTATTCGTTGAGACCGCCAGTACGGGGTTTGTAACAATAGAAACGAGCCCCCCGCCGGTGCCAAGCCGTCGCCAAATTTTACATCCCCCCCGCAACGGATATACTGCAATCGAAAAATACGCAGCACTCTCATTACTAGTGCCCCACGGCTGGCGGATCCCCTCTCCTTCCTTCCTTCCTTCCATTTGCATGTCCGCCATCCACTGTAACTAAAGCGCGGGCAAGCAAGGCCGGCATGCAATGCGCCTAGCCCTTGAAACTAACATTCACAGGTAACCTACCCACCCCACTTGCCTAACACACACAGAATAGAGAGGCTTGGCTGAAGTAACATCGAGATTTTGCACAATTATTGAGTGGTTAGGCGCAGTGGATCCAATCCTAAGTTACCGAACGGCACAAAACTTATATTGATACGAACAACGATAATATACAAAAGATATCAGAGAACAATAAAGAGTAAAAGAGATCGTATGCAAGAACAAATGACTTTGACAAGACAAGTGAAGATAGAACCGTGAGGGAAAGATGCGATGAGTATGAGATGAACTAACTAAAGCGAACAAAGGGAAGAACAGGCTGCCTTATATCCTTATCTGCAGAGTACCTGCCTCCCCGGCATACTTCCTGCGCATGCCGGATTCTTCTCCCACTTTCCATCTCTCGGTCGTCCTTCTGTTTTGCTTTGCGAAGACACATCCGAGGTAAGAGCTGTTTGGCCGAGGGTTCAGTTATGCTGGATGCCTCGGATCGTGTTGATGGCCGCGGGTATGGTAGATGTTCGGCTATTGACTGTCGTTCGTGTTTCATTGTCCAGCGATCGGTGTTTGATTGTGTCGCATCAGGTATGCAGGGTGGTGACATTCGATCGTAAGAAGCTAACGGTGGTGGAACGCTGTCGAAACAACCATCTTATTAACAATGGCATAAATGAGTTTCGCCTTATGCAGGAACGAAAGTATGCATGTGGTGAGCAGCCTAAAATCAGAATTCTCCAACACGAGAGCGACCAGCAAAAGATATCTATTGATTCCCTCATTGCTCTCTTTTCCTCCTTCTGGTTCTCCACTCTGCCCTGCTTGTTAGGTAGGAATGCCTCTTTGTTAGGGCTAGGACGTAGAGCATGTAATATCGTGCCTTAGCAAAAGTAACAGAACATTTGACGCTGCAACGTTCCACCCTACAGTAGGTAGTATCGCAAACCCAGCTCGCCCACTCTTGAACACACAATACCTTCATCATCACCACAAAAAATATCAATCAAGTGGATAGATAATACACAATGTATCATATTAATTAGCACCATAGATTCATTTTATTATTTTTAAATATTTTTTGGTCTTGATTTTAGACACCACTTGGTGAGTTGGGTGTTGACAAAGAAGCGTGACCCGTTGCACCGCAATGTTCGGTTACTTTTGCTAAGGGACAATAGATCAGGTTTTAATTGACGATAACATGAAAATTCGATGAAAAGGGGGGAAGATTTGCAATTTTTTAGTTCTTTTCCCGGTTGGTGAATTTCTGCGTATGATAATCATCGTCTAAGTTGCAGAAGGCATAAATTGAAACGTAAAAAATACAATGGGATAGAATGGGAAAAGTGTTGCCGCAATATAAAGTTCCCCCAGGGGATCTGCCAAACATAACTATCCCGAGCAGGTGCGGGAGGGAGGTTTTAATTGTTATTTTATTTTATTTTATTTTATTTTATTTTTTTAAAAAAAGAAATGAATGAATGAACTTTGAAAAAAAAAAAGATTGAATGAAATTAAAAAAAAATCGAAAAAAAAAGAGGGAAAATTTTTGAGAAAAATACAGAAATGCAATAAACCAGAACACTAGGAAACGAGATTGAAGTAGAGTTATCCCACATGCCACCGGGTTTTTTCCCCACAACCTGCACAGCACCTTTTTCAACTATTCAGCTGCTCAACGGCCACCCGACTTTCCACACTAGACACTTTTTAAGACACAGACATTTGATTCGCCTTCCCCCTTTCCGTAATACGCTAGTTTCATGATACCCTAACACAGCCTTGACAGGAAGGGGCGGGAGCCGACCACTTATCCCTTGTGCTCCTCCTTCATATATGGATCATCCTCGCCGAGCGATGAGAGTGTGAAATCGCCTTCGCGAGTATGTATGACGAAGGGTTCTTGATTGGTGACTTCGGTGGTTGGTGTTGTTGGCTCGCCCTTGGGTTCTTCTCCCCCCAATAGAGCGCCTTCGCTGATGTGTAAAATAATCGGTTCTTCATTCTGGACTTGTGTAGTAGCAGTAGACATAGTGCTCCCGTTCTCGCCATCCGTAAGAGATTCACTTCCATCAGTGTTGTTAACTGGGCCCTCTGTAGTATGGACTTGTGCAGAGACTTCCTTTTGACTGCTGTGGAGGTTGTTGCTTGCTTGGTGAGGTTTCCCGTGGCGCTGTCCCTTCTCTCCGCTGGGTGTGTCGGGGGCACCATGGTTATCCTTGAGAGTTTCGAGGAGAGGGGGTCCGGTGGTATCTGTGGCCTCTTCGAGGCGGATTTTCAAACTGCCAACCTCAATAATAGACTGATTGAGGAGATGGCGGAGGCTAGCTGAGCTGTGTTTTTCCACATTTAGAAGGCTAGTCTTCTCCGCCAGTGCTTTCTCGAGTTCTGCGATCCGGGAGCTCGGGGTCTGGGACCCCATATGGTTAGAACTTTCTAGGAGAGGGTCTCTACCCGTGTCGGCGGCTTCGTCCAGACAAATTTTCAAACGGCCAACCTCGATGATGGACTGGTTGTGGAGATTGCGAAGCCTAGCGGTGCGGTGCTCTTCAACTATTAGAAGTTCAACTTTTTCGGCCAATGCTTCCCCAAGTGCCGCGCTCTCAGCGCTAACATCAGTAGACTGGCGTCCAATTGAACTTTCGCTCTCTTCATTACCACTACCTTCTGTCGAAAGTTCACTGCCAGCGCCAACAATCAACCTCGAAATTGTCTCTCGGTATTCGGAAAATTTTGCGTGAATAGCGTCTCCAGCCAATTGCTTCTCCTCTTGAATTTCCAAATTTTTAACGAAGACTTCGTGATTTTTCTGGCGGATCTTCTTCTCGTACGCATATATTTTCTGATCTTTCTCATGAAGGATTGCATGCGCAGATTCGAGATTGGCGTATTGAGCGTTGACCATGGCTGTGGTTTGCTCTAGGGCCTCCTCTTTAAGGACAAGGTCTTTGATAACTGCGTTGGCGATAGCCCGCTCATCTCCCAGTCTTGCATTGGCCGAAGCTGCATTTGTAGCTTGCACAGCTAACATGTTTGCTGTTGTAGCTAGAGCCTCCTCGGTCGTGGTGAGATTTTTCCTGAGTTCTTCGCTAGTAGCTTGCGCATTGGCTGAGCGGGCAGCCTCGATGGCTAGGGCATCTCTAGAGGCGGTGAGCTGGGCTGAGAGGGAGAGAGTTAGATCAGTTAGCTCGTGAACCCAACTGGCTTGCTCGTGCGGGTAGGATGATGTAAAGATCATTTCGGTGAGTTGCTGGCATAGGAAGACAGTTTCGGGGGATGGCGCAACGGGAGCGCTGGATGGATTTGGAAAAGAGACAGCGCCAAAGGGGCTAGCGGAGTGAAGGCTGTCAATGACAGATTCAGTGCGGGGATTCCAAAGGCCAGCTCCCGACGGTTTGGCGGTGAGCCCAGGCGGAAAGTTGATCTTAAGAGTAGACATTGCAACTTTCTAAGTTCCTGGATGTAAAGACATTAGATCAATTTCTGAAATCTCCCTGGAAGGGATACAACACAATCCCGAGGGTGTTGCAGAATCTCACCTGGCGAAAGGAATCTTTTTTGAAAATATTCCGTTAGATTTATGAGATTTTAGTAGATGCGGGAATACGTTCTCCTCAGCTCGAGGCGGCCAAGGAATTAGAAGTGTGAAAATAGTTGTAAGAAGAGGGAGCGGGAGCGATGATATGAGTCGGGGATATGAGTGTGGGTGAGAAGAAGGTCGATGGGTGGGAATTCAAGGAGGATGAACGCGAGAACAAACCGGAGGGAGGAAGGAAGAGGTTTGAAGGACAGAGGTGTCGCTCTTGCGAATTTTTCATGGCTTAACTAGTGGGGGGGCGGGAGAGAAGATGAAGGTGGTGCGAGGGGAAGGAGTAAGGGTAGGGATTCAGATAGAGGTGAGATATAGGGCAATAGAAAGGGTTGGGTAATATCGAGGGTTTCTGGAGTAATAGAAGTGATCTCAGAGAAATCGGGGATGGGAAATTCGGAAGAGCGAACTCGGAGCAGTCCCAAAACAAAAGCGAAAGAAGCACGAGCAAGGCTCCCATCTGGTGGCTTTTCCCATCAACAGTGCACATCGCTCGAAATTATCATTACCATTCTTCCCCAAAGGGTGCTATTATCCTCTTCCAAACACTTCGGCCAAAGAGCTTAACAAACTGAGCCAATCAGGGAACCTAATTCGCTAGTTTCATTTGCTTTCTTATCAGTACAAAAGATCCTCACTAGAGTCAAGCTTATAGGATCTTACCAGTGCGAGTGAGAATGCCGCATTAACCTGAATAAGAGAGCGGTGTGCTATGTATCATAGTCAAGAATTCCCTACCTTGGGAGAGGGGCGAAAACCGCGGTAAAATGAGAGAGGGGGAGAAAAGGAAAATAAATGCCTAGCATTACTAGAGGGAGAAACACTAAAACAGCGTGGCATATAGTGATGGACACGATCATGATTGAGCATATAATGGGGTGCATGCTCGATCATGATCTGATCGAGGGGACCCCATGATCGAATGACCGTACAAACAGAGGATCCTGATCGAGTGATCGATCATGGGCACTGCTCGAGCATAGTCGAGCATAGTCTATTATCGTCGTGTTACAATAGATGTGCGTAGAACATGTACCGGGTGGTGGTAGTGCTGCGTACGCCCCTCCGCAGTTGGATGATTTCCCAGCGGTGGCCTTTCCTTCTTGTTTTGACGCTTTCTTTCTTTTCACTTGCCTTTTACTCTCCCTCTTAAAAAATACAAGTTTATCGCCTTCAGGGATACAATTCGCAACACGTCGACTATACTTGAGTATGATTCAATTTTTCAGTAAAAGAACTAATGGCGTAAAGCCTGGCCGAAAGAATTGGTATCTGGTGCGCTGGTAGATTCCCTTTGTATAAGTTCAAAGTATCACACAATCACTAAGATAAGTAGAGTGATCAGTCATGATTCAAGATGCTCGAGTATACTCGATGATGGTCGAGCATGATCGAGCAGTACCTATGATCGAGCGAATTGATCAGACCATGGATGTTCTGCTCGATCATGATCTGATCGAGGGACCCCTATGATCGAGGCTGATCGAGCAGACTATGATCGAGTAAACTCGATCATGATCTGATTGTGTCCATCACTAGTGGCATACCGCTCGCTCTCTTATTCAAGTCAACACGGTGCACGATCCCTACACGACCCTCGCCAAAATCAAAAGCTTATCCTGACCTCCACCCTTGCGGCACGGCCCTCCTCCTCCAACCGCCTCAGTTCTTACTCACGAGGCCGGACGAACACCTCACTCTGCACCCCTCCACCCTTTTTCTAAGCTGTGTGAGGAAATGTAAGGACATGTTGCTTCTTTTGACGTTTCAGTAATTTATCCTCCACCGTATGCCACTCGGCACTTAGTGACCACCGTTATCGCGAGGCAGAGACCGAGTTCATTCTGGAGGGCGCTCAATTTTCATATTTTATTTCAATTGGTTAATTAAGATGTAATATATTTGGTCCAACTCGCAACCGGAATCTCAGTATACAGACACGAGAAATGGAGAACAGACTAGGATACGAGATAGTTAAACATTGATTTCGGGCCAGCCCAGGGAGGAAGGATACAACTTTCAACAACTGCTAGAAAAAAATCTGCAGGTATGATATACACTGAGCAAAAGGGTATAATCAAGGGAAGGAACTAGAAATATGAGAAAAAAATGTGACCGAAATGTGAAACATAAGTTACATAACGCAGACAGCTTAGAGGGAAGCTTGCACATCCCACGGATTCCAACCCTCAGAATGCAAATATAGCATTTCCCCATCTTCGCCCCGCGCCGGGGCGATACGGCTTCGGCGCTAATTCTGGAGGGAACGTCATATACCGCTTACCATGACCCCCTCCAACAAACGGATCATCTCCGTCTAGGGACAAAACATTATTCCCTCCATTGGTGCCTATTGTGAAAGCCCCTTTGACCCCTGTTTCTCCCGTTGTAGTAGACAGCGCTATCTCTGCTTTTTCCCCGAAAATCCATTCAGCCATTTGCCCTGGGGAAGTTTTCTGGCTGTGTCGGTGGCTATTTGCCGGGCGAAAGTATTTTAGTCTCTGCCTGTCCTGTCCCGTTGGCGTGCGATGCCCCACAAGACCATATCTTGATATTTCCCGAAGCGGAGATCTGGCCGGGCCAGTAATCGCTGTTGGACGGGATTTCAAAAGGCCAGCTTCCTCCAGTGCAGAATTGAGGAGTTTGCGAAGGTCAGCAGCGCGGCGTTCCTCTGCTTTGAGTAGTTGGGTCTTTTCTGAAAGGGCTTGCTTCAAGGCTGTAATATGAGCTCTCCCAGAATCCAGCATACATTGCGGCCCCCGCCCAACCGGGTCTTCCACCCCCTCACCACTGCAAGGTGGTACACCCATCCGAGCATCGTCACAGCTATCCCTCATGCAACAGACACGATTTGCAAACTTGGCGGCTGTTTTCCCGTTCTCGTCAACATTAGTATAGATAGACTGCTTGGCAGCTTCCCTCATCCTCTCAACTTCCAAATCTTTGGCATGAATCTCCGCTGTCCTCCTCCGGAGTTTCGAACGCGCTGATGCGGCTTTTTCCGTCTGCACTGTTAACATTGTTACTGTTGTAGCTAGCGCCTCTTCGCTCACGGCGAGATTTTTCCTGAGCTCCTCATTAATAGCTTGCGCCTCATGTGTGCGGACAGCCTCCATGCGGAGGGCATTTTTAGAAGCGGAGAGCTGCGCGGCCAGGGAGCGAGTTAGGGTGGTTAGCTCGTGGACCCAACGGGATCGAGAGGTCGGGTCGGAGGAGGTCAGAATCTTCGTGGCCAAGTGGTGGCATTGGAATCCGAATTCGGGGGATGGGGGAATATTTGGTGCGCTTTCGGGGATGTGAAGAGGGGCCGGGGGAGAGGATGGAAGCTCTTCATTCATGGGGGCTAAGGTACTGGGGTATAGAAAATCTCTCAATCCGCTATCTGTGATGGCAGGAAGGAAGCGAATTCTAGAATTTGACATTGTAGTCTTTCTGTGGAAGATGCGGTTCTTTATTTTTTTGAGCGAAGAAAACTTCATGCTTGCCAGTTTAGAACCACTTACTTGCTGGAGGGATTTTTTCAAACTGAGGTGAGAGCAGAAAGGTAATCTTGAAAGATCGCCTAAGGGGGGATGGCTGTTTTCAAACTTGGCTGTAGCAACTCGACTAAACAGTTCCGGTGGTCAAGATTGTCTGCTTGGAATTAGCCTGCTACTCAGGAAATAACAGTAGGGGGAGTATTAGTTGATCTAGGCCCGGGCTTTGACTGACTTGGAGGGGAGTGTCTTATGAAAAACCCCTCATGGCCGAAGAGGAGCATAAGGAAGTGCAGGAGAATGGTTGAAATTTTGGGTGGTGAGTGAAAGGAACAAAGTTTGGGAGTGTGAGTAAAAAAGAATATGGATCAGAATTTGATTCAGAGGATAACAATCAAGATCAGATCTAGAGAGTCACAGAGGCTAGGGCGATTATGATATGGGCACTAGAACAGTGGGGGGAGTTATGAAAGGAGACCCTGACCCTCATCTATTAAATCAGAGAAACAACAAGACCTTGTCCAAAGAATCACATTACCCACCGAAAACGCGCGAAAACGCGACATTCAACCTGCCAGAAGTTTTGCCCGGAGCCCACACTTGATACTGGTAAGAAATGCTCACCCCACATGGGAGCAAAGCACCATCAGCCGCCAGACGTACTCTCCACCCAAGAGAAAAATAAGAGGCAAAGGAGGGAAGAAGGGAAGGAAGGGAACAAGAAATTATCCATCCGGGCTCTTTCCCGCACGGCTCTAGAACTCCATGTTTTTTGCCTTTGGCAAGCAAACGCACCAAAACATAGTCCGAAAAAGGCTCGGTGGGCCACCCACGTGTTACGTGGTGGTGGTGGTGGTGAATTAATGTTAACGGGTAGGGTGCGCTGCGCTTACCATGCGCACCTGGGCCCACAACGCGCAACATCACGCCCGTGAAGATGAAGGGCTATAACCTTAAAAATAGCTCCGGGGGGGGGGGCCAAGTTAGTATTCAATACACTGCGCTAGCATGGCTTCCCCCATTGCAAGGTAAATGTAGGGTTGGAATAACCCATTGCCAATTAGGCAAAGCTCAGGGGAACTGCGCGGAGGTCGTTGAAGGAAGGTTGCCCTGGTTGCTCGGAGGTCATAGCTCACTACGCACAGACTGGAGAGCTACCGGTACATATACAACCCTCGACTCCCCCGGAGTTGAGAAGCTCGATGCTCGCTTCAACTCGCATTCTCGTCTCAAAGCTCGCTACAGCTCGCGTTTTTTGTTACCCACCCACCACCCCTAACTCACTCATGGCGCCCTCATTGTCATCTAGGGATCTATCGGTGCCAACGATCTCAAGCGACAAGGGCAGCGGCATCTCCCCATAGCCTCCGACAGTGGAAACATGGAAGAAGGTTGATCTACGGAATAGATTGCTTGTATGGTCTAGGTTTTCTTATTATGTTGTACTCATCAGATTTTCATTATCTCATATTTGGTCTCTGCTCAATGTATTCGTTTGGCTTTGAAAAATTGGTATAAACAAATGGAGGCATTAGCGGGAGTGGGGCTATTCCACCGGGCTCACGGAATCGAAGGAGCGTTCTGTTCAGATTTAATTTTCCTTCATTGTATCCAGCAGTATTGAGCCAAACGAGACAAGTTTTGGAAACAAAAATAAATTGAAGTTTGGAATTAGGGCGAGCGAGCAGTTTAAAGGCTCCGGTAATAATTTGAAATTATTGGGAATTAAGCGCAGAATCGTCAAAAAATTGAATTGTTGAGGCTATAGTGCTTCATCCCGATAGGGTTGTGCTTGTTGCAAGGACCTAGGCGGACATTACAAGGGTAATGCACCGTGCATGGTTCCATAGTGTGGTCTCTAGGGTGGGTGGAAGCCTTACCAAATTCGAATACGGGAATAGCAATGGCCTACGCTCTGGAGCAATCTCCATTCTGGGGCTAAAGTTTCCTTTCTTGGTGACACATTCCAACTAAGGGCACCTCCGGGAATGATAACCCCCAGCCCCGATTGGTAGTAGAGAGCCAATAGTGGATTCTCTACCTCGTATGATAGTTTGGAAATCTCCTACTTCACTCAATCCGAAAGCCTCAGGCCCTAATCGGGGAATCGGTTGCTTCCCAACTTGGGCGGTTCGGAGGTTGAGTCCTAGATTCACCAAATGTCACTCGTGTTGGCTGGGGTGTATAATGTCAGGAATTGAACGTTTTGTCTTGCAGCGGAAGATCGTTGAGTTCTCTACCTATACCCTATATCGATGTCGTATACTATTGCGTGGAATCTTAGCCTCCGTGTCCACCCATATATCCGCAATAGTGAGTATGGAGCTCATGCTAGGCCTTCGCTCTACAACCCAAAAGATCACTTCTCAACATACAATCTCCCCTTAAGTCTTAATAGAAAAATATTGAAATACTTAGTGCTATTATAATGCACAGTAGGAGTAAGCCAGCCAAAGTAAAGTAAATAAATGAAAGAACTTGTAAAATTATGGACTTCAGCTCAACCCATATTAATATGTATGAGCAACTAATCAACCATATTCTATGTTTTATATAGAACGCCCAAATGCTACTTCAAACAGCCTCAATCTTGCTAAAAATATTGTTCCTTAACCTACAAACAAGAAATCTAAAATTTCATGCAAACTATTATTATAAAAATCAAGTTTGACTGCCTTTTTCTGATCTGAATGCAATTATGAAAACCTATGCTCTACTGAAAATGGCTCTGGGCAAGTAGTTTTCCAAGATTGGGAAAATACCTCATTCTGCTGCTGGACTGCTTGAAGCAGCAGAGGGGTGAGGTTCAATTTTCCAAGAGATATTGGATACTTGGGTGGCTAGTCATTCTGAGAGAACTTGAGCTGTTGTGGGTGTACATAGAAGCCACACAGATGGTAGGAAGATCCTAGCCATGAATGTTGTAGTCAATTCCATATCTTATTATCTATTTTTTTATTTTTTTTGCCATTGAAGCCGTTAATCGTGGTCGTTGTGACTGCCGCGCAAGGCTATATATGTACTTATCGCTGGAACTGACTGTGCCCATCGTAGGTGGGGGAGATTGAAAGCGTGGAGGGCCTCCGAGGGCCACCTCTGTGTTCACACTGGGGTAGGCGGGCAGTTGCATATCAGCTTGCTCTTCGGTAAACAGCCTTCATAGTGGAAATCGATCGCTCTGATCCCCTTAGTTAATAGCTAGGGAAAAGTAACAAATGGAACTGTAGAGAACGCGGCCGAACAACAAACGAGTAAAGAAGGTTTATAACCAGAAAAACCAAAAAAGTAAATACGACGGAGATTGCAAGCCACCCTAGGCTATAACAATACAATAGAAGATATCTCCCCGCTCATGTCAAACTTTGGACCGTAAACGAAAAACCAACAAATCCAAGCTTGACCACGTACAATGCCCGCATAGTACAGATCCCTAGATGGAGAAAGCCTATTAAGCCAAAAGTGCAAATGTCCAATATCTGCGCTTCTGAGAGGGTTTTGGCGGATACGTTGTTATTATAGTGGTCAAACAGACTTGGCGCAAGTAGTTTCTCGCAATCCGAAAGGCCTCTTTTTGCGTGGGTTGTCCGGTACCGAAAGGGGTTTTCGAGAAGGGGGGATTCTGGGGGATTGTGGAAGGGAGCTAGTCGAAAAGGCCCTGACTTTCTGGGAATTTGAATGACCCAAGCAGGTTTCCGCAGCTGTGGGGCGAGCCGAGCCGAAGATCTCTGTATGAGGCTGGAGATCCTCTTGCAACGTAGGGTATGCTAACCAGACCGTGGAAACCGTCTTGTCTGCCATAGTAGGAAGTTGGCGATAAGTTAGCGATGTCCCTTTCGAAGAAACACCGTTAGCCTCGGTGCCGAGATCCGAAAACCCTATTTCGATTACTAGGGTATGGCGCAGTTCGACCTTCAGGGGTCGCCTCGGGTGAGAAATCCGTATTGAAGTGGCTGCACTGGGCCTCGCTTTCTCCCCACCCTTCCCCTCTACCCGGCACGGCGTTGGACCGCAAGGGCCCTCCAGCCCTAAACAATCAGCCATCGGGGGGAGCTTTTGTCGCTTGCGGGGGGTTGCCTCGATATCCGGCGAGACCAATGGTGATCCAGGGAGGTATCGATCGGTGGATAGCTCGAGGTAGCCTCCCCAATGTCGTTGTTTGGCATACATTTGAGAAATGTTCCCGGTAATTTTCTTTGGGATCTTTGCCTCTAGACTATCCATCCTGTCTGAGGTTGTGTCCTCTGCAAGATATCTAATATGATCATCTCTCTTGGGACTGATGGATAAGCTGGTTACTTTTCCAGCAAAAGGATTTTCAATCTCAGGTCGAATACCCAGTCCTCCAGTAAGGAATATTCTGGTGCTTGGGGCCTTTTGGAGAATTTGGTTTAGCGAATCTAGAAGTTTGACTCGCTGTCTTCGCATACATTCGTCTAGAGCGTCGATACATATGAACGTGCGCTTTTTGGAAGACGTATTTTGTAACATCTTCACAATATCGGTATGTTGTGGCCCCCGCCCACCAATGCAATTTCTCTGGTCTTCATGGGCTTGCGCTATTTCTCCTGGTATCTCCTCGAGTCCGGCCACAGCCTGTCTGAGCAGGGCGCCCAGCACACTCGTTGGTGACGGCTCCTTTTGGGCGGTAGAGTCAAGGTAGAAACACGCAACCGCTATATCTCGTTCTCGAGCCCGATCACACAAGGCGTCTATCGCCAAAGAGCTAACATCGTGGGTTTTTAGAACCTGGCCTGCCTCCGGACCTCCATAGCAAAACAAAACCGCGTTAACGGACGCATCGCCCTCACCACCGCCATTCCAGCGTCTAAATTCTTCGGTTTGCAAGACCCATTCCCCTACGCCCTCCACTCGTTGGTCTTGGATTTCTTCATGCCGTGACCTGGGATGTAGTTCCGATAACCAGTTCAAGATCTGAGACCGGTCATTTGCAGACGTGCGGTTGCTCTCCAGATTAACCGTGTTGAAAGAATTAACATTATTGCTGAGGAACTGAGACATCTTGTATTCGCCGCTGCGAGAGGTATTGTGCTGGTATATGATGAATGATGGAGTAAGTCGACGATCGGAACCTCGGGGGGTCAAGGAAAGCGGGAGCTTTCTTGAGACTTTGGTGATATCTCAGGACTGCCGAACTAATCTCCCCAGAACCTATGGAGACAAGATCGTTGAGAGTGCTCGATATGGTTGATAGTAGAGGTTAGGCAATTATAAAAGATACTGGGAGGTTAGGTTCTAGGCTTGCCTTGACTGTCCTCAAGGAAGGGAAGTATCATACCTTTATACACGGTAAACCCTTATACCGTTACCGAGAGCACTGCCTCATACCAAGGAAATCTCAGCGAGTCAAGTGATCAACTCGTACGACACCGGTGAGTCATACATGGACCATTACTGATATGGGTCAGGTGGATAGGAAATCGTATGTTTTGATAAGGCCGCCTGTAGCAAAAATGCCGCACCTCCTTAGGTGTATCACGCGGCATGCACACTCGCTTGATATGCCAGTATACGCGAGTCCATCATGCCACGCGGATCGGCCGAAGGACCCACACACCACCCTACTTAAAACGCCGGAGCGGGCCTTCCGAAGTCTCATCCCATGTTTGTAGGGATAGAGGTGCTACTTGTACTCCCCCCCACACTCGCAATGTCGAAGCGTTTTAAAAAAAGACTGCTATTGCATATAGCTTAAATCTAAGTAAAAGGGCAAAATTTTGGTGGTATCCAATACTGTCTTTTTCTTATAAAAAAAAAGCTTTGACATTGCGAGCACTCGGGGTGATTTCGAAATACTGTACTCACAGCGGACCGCGCTGTGGTGTGTCGGTTGCTGCATTTACCACGATAAACACCCCACCACCCCCAATCATTACGGAATAAGTTCGCCAAAACCAAATAGCGTCGGGTGGGGGGCATGGGCAATGATCCGTATCGCTATCCGGCGGGGCATGCCCCGCAGTGAGCCGGACAATGTGTCTGGAGTTATTCCTCCCACCTCCCTTGTTACAGAATGCATGAAGGATGTTGGAGGAGCCCAGGCTGGGCCTGGGGCCCTGTGAACGATAGGGGAAGCGGGGTAGGAAAGAATATGGTCTGATAATTAGTAGAAGTGGTGTGATCGTGTCGGGACCGGTGCGGTCACGTTGGAAATGGTGTGGTTGAGTTGATAAGATTTGGAGAAGAATAATTATCGTTTTGTTTTTTCACAGTTCCGTAATCGGCGGGATTGAGTCTGTAGACAACAACCTTAACTCCCGAAAACACCCAACCATCACAATACCACAACAACCCAAGTCAATTCCAGAGCCAAAATGAAAGGTCCTATTACGAGACCCCATTCTCATAGAGAAAGAGGGACAAAAATATACAGACCTTGGTATTAAAATCATTATAGTTGTTGTTGTAATTGTAATTCACCATTGTGGTTACGATAATGGTTGAATTTTGCGGGGGATCGTGGTTGCACCCGCTGTCCGAGGGCTTACGAGTACTCAACGACCCTTTTCACCGACGGGCACTTAACCGAATGATGAGTCAATAATTTACAACATATTATACCTCGTACCCTCTTCCGATAGCCCCGGCACTCATGATCGGCATTTATCCAAATTAATTTTTATACCAATCGAAACAGTTCCTGAGGGCCCCGATGGATAGCTCTCTGCCAGCTCCTAAGGCAATTCACGATCCGATATCAGATTCTATAAAACCAATCACAATGTGGGCCAAGCTCGTATTTTCCCTGAACAAAATTAATCGCGCGCCAAGGAACAGGAAAAACTTCGATCACGAGAACGGCACTCCCCCACCAACCCCACCATCATGAAAAGCAAGAAGAAGAGAATACGAATTAAAAGCGTAAATTTATAGTATAATGCATAGTAGAAATTGATCCGGAGAAATTCCCCCAGACGGCACCAGAACCGCACGGGGATAAGGGGGCTGTGTTGCCATGGATCGTTGGTACGCAGTTATCATAATTCCATCCACGAACCATAAACAAAATTCCTATGATGAGTACTGTACCCTACAGTAAGTGCCAAAAAAAAAAGGTTGTGTCTGCTTCACCCCGTTCATGCACACCGCTACTACGCTTGAGCACTACGCCCTCCAAGGGGTTACATATTTACCACCACTCTTTCCTATCTTGTTTTGTAACGCCCTCACAGGCCTCACTCATCTATCATACCTTATTTGAGAGCAATGTCATAGCACAGACGGCCGGACCACCCAACCCACAAGGGAACAAAAGTGGCCACGATATATTCCTGGCCGGCAGGATGTCATGGATCTTACTCCCTCAACCAGCTCCGATTATATCCACCATTGGAGCTATCTACTAAGCTACGCAATTACTTGATAATACCACCAGTCGCCCTATGGGGAGCGCCTTCCTTGTTTTCATACCTGCTCAGGAGGACCATAGTAACCCCACCTTGCCTACCAGCTGTTGCCCTGACGCACCATTTTCCAGTGCCCAAGGTGTCCGTCTGCACCCCAAGTGCCTTTGCACTGCCGCAAAGGCCGGTGAAGAGTTGGAGCGAAAGACGTTGAAGGCTGTTTGGCATATGATACTGCCATTTTGGATGAAGAGTGTGGTTGGTATGTGGTCATTTGCGAAATGCGTCTTGCTGAATTTCCAAAACATGTTTCCTCGGAGTCAGCGTCATTTCTAGTAACAAACTATACAATCTTGATCATAGTGAAAAATTGATACAATAATAATACCTTGTTCTTATTAAGTTTGATTTTAAACAGGATTCTTATACTACAGGGAGCGCATTATTTAACTAAGCCCGTTTTCACGATTAGAAGTCAAAATAAAGTGTGGCGAAATACGCGAGCTTCTTAGAGCAGAGTAGCTTTTAGGGCTTCGCTTTCGAGACCTCTGTCGTTTATTTAAAGGAGACAACTAACCAAGAAGGGTTACTTTCTGATTCGCACCTTATTCTAACATCATAGCGCGAAAACGAGCCTAACTAGATAATGCGGTACGGTACCCGAGTCCTAGTGCGATGTGCTATGTCGTTGGAATTGCCACTCTGGGATATTGGTAGGCGGGGCAGGGCATATTCAGCCCTCGGTTGGGACCGAAAGAGAAAAAAGGAAAAATTCCCGACACCTTACTACAACAGGCAAGTACAACGGCATAGTCCTGCACATCGCTCTTATATCCAAGTGATCATGGTCTTGAACAGCTGTATTTCCATCAATATAATCCTGATTAGAACCTAAATCAGGGTTTCAAACCCGCATAGACTTCATAAAATTATCCTATCGCGGGTCGGGAGTGTCTTAGGATTCGTATTGTTTCCATGTCGCCGGCAGTATCCTATATGCACACAAACTTGACTTTACAGAAAAAACTCCTATCATACCGTAACATCACCCACAGTCTCTTCTGTCTTCTCTCAACCCCGCCATCCACCAACAAAACTCCTTCGAACCCTGCCGAAACCCCCAGCCCCTTATTCCTCTTTCTTGGTTTCGCCCTCTTACACTGTTTCCCTCATTTTCTATAATGCACTACGGTCCTAATACCGTCTTCTGTTGCCTGATCATTGTGCGACACCGATCTGTTCCAACCCCTAGAAAACTTTAATTCTTAGCTTCTCAATCCTGCTATCATCTTCCTACGAAAGTCAACTCTGCCATCCACCATCTGTGTTACAACTATGCCCGAGATATGGAACCTTCGTGAACTTTCAACAAGACTTTGGTTCAGCAATATTATTGTTTGAAAAAAATAAATATACAAGTATCATATCATATTTGGTGATTTTTCCTAAACACATTCAGCGAAATATAACTTAAGATTATAATAAAAAACACCTCGAGTAAGAGCATACCGAGCGGTCTTTAAGAACTACTTTTAAGAATAAAAGAGCCAGTTGGGGCATTTGCTGCAGTTATATCTAAACAACCTTCACACCTGCACCTCAGAGGAAAAGAAAGAGTAAGAGAATTATAGGGAGCATAGACGAACAACTAATGAGCAAAGAGGATTTACAAGCCGGAAAACAAACGAGAATAGCGAATATGATAGATATTTCGGGCAACGCCAGCTTATCCCAACACAGCAGAAATATTCCCCAGTGCACATCAAACTCTAGAACGTAGGAAAAACTGACAAATCTTGAGTTGGATACGTACGAAGCCCGTGCTGGGGCTTGGGCGAGGGGTAGTGGATATGTGCATTCCAACCACCTATCATTTCCCTTGGCCGTAAAACAACTAAGATGAGGTTCTCTGGCAGGCATGATGGTGAGGGAGGGGAGAGAAGGCGACTGCAACAAGGCAGCTTCGGACGGCAGGAAATAGGGAGAGGCTATCGCGGTGAAAACATGTTTATAGAGCTGTTGCTGCGGCTGAGGAAGCTGCACATAGGCTACTCACACCCGAAGGCGCCATGAGGGTGATGAATTCCCGCCCTTAGAGAGTGTTAGGGGTCGGTAGCCTGCAGGGTTCCGAAGAGTGTACAGCAGGGGTTATCTAGTTACCGGGGGCTAAATTAATACTATCCGAGTATAGTTTCTACCACTTTCTCGTGCCCTCTCCGGCCAGCACAAAGGAGCGGCGTTTCGCCTGATATGTCTGGCTCGTCGGGGCTAATGTCGTCCCGTTCTAGTAGTATCCCCACTACTCCCGCGTACCCTTTCGAGGCAGCACAGTAGAGGGGTGTTTGGCCAAACATATCTTGCTTGTTAGGATCGACGTCGCCATGTCCGAGCAGTATCTCCACCACTCCCTCGTGCCCGCCCCCAGCTGCGCCCCAAAGTGGCGTTCTACCCTCCTCATCCGGTCTGTCGGGGTTGATGTCGTCCCGTTCGAGTAGCATCCTTACTACTCCCTCGTGCCCATTCGAAGCAGCACAAGAGAAGGGTGTTCGGGCGGACACATCTGGCTTGTCAGGGTTGACGCCGTCCATCCCGAGCAGTATTTCCACCACTCCCTCGTGACCACCCCAAGCTGCGCACCAAAGTGGTGTTCTACCCTCCTCATCATCTGGTCTGTCGGGGCTGACGTCGTCCCGTCCGAGTAGTATTTTCACCACTCCCTCGTGCCCATTCCCAGCGGTAAGAGAGAGCGGCGTTTGACCAAACATATCTGGCTTGTCAGGATTGACGTCACCCCGTCCAAGTAGTATTTTCACAGTCCCCTCGTGCCCATTCTCAGAAGCACGGCTGAGGGGCGTTCGGCCGAACCTATCTGGTTTGTCGGCGTTCACATCGTCTCGTGTAAGCAACACCTCCACCACCCCCTCGTGACCATTACCAGCAGCAAGGCAGAGTGGTGTTCGACCGTCACTATCCAGGGTGTTAGGGTTAACGTCGTCCCGTCCAAGTAGTATTTCCACCACTCCTTCGCGCCCACTCTCGGCAGCATAACCGAGTGCTGTTCGGCCAAACATATCTAGCCTCCAGGGCCTGACATCGTCCCGCTCAAGTAGTATTTTCACCACGCCCTCGTGCCCACTCTCAACAGCAAGACAGAGCGGTGTGCGGCCGTCCAGATCTAGCGGATTGGGGTTGATGTCGTCCCGTCCGAGTAGTATTTTCACCGCCCCTTCGTGTCCATTCCAAGCAGCCCATAGGAGGGGTGTATTTCCCCTATAGTCAGTTTGGTTGATATCGCAACCCTCCGACTCCACTAGACGAGCTACAATCTCAGCAATCCCGAAGAAGCATGCGGAGTGTAGGCCACTGAATCGGGAGGGGTAATTGAAATCACGAGAGTACGCGCCCGATATCTGTGCTTTCAAGAGAACCTTAGCGGATAGGTGATTATTGTAGTCGTCAAAAAGCTTTAACGCAAGCTGTTTCGCGCAATCTGAAAGGTCCCTTTTTGCGTGGATTCCCCAATATACAGAAGAGTATTCGAGAAACGGTGTGCTTTGGAGATCGTGGGGGGGACTGGTCGAAAAAGCCATGACTTGCTTGGAATTTAGATAACTCAAACAGGTTTCTGCTATTGCCGAGTGAGCTGCGCCGAAAAGCTCGGGATGAACACGGAAGTATTCTTGAAGGGTAAAATGGATTAACCGGACCGTAGAAGCCTTCTTGTCTACCACAACAAGTCCTTGACAACAGGTTAACAATGTCCCTATTGAAGGAACATTGTCGGTATTGAGATTCGGCGACCCGATTTCCACTCCTAGGGCATGGCACAATTCATCAACCTTCAGGGGCCGCTCCGAGTGAGATATCCACATCAAGGTGGCCATCCCAACCCTCGCTTTCTCCCCACCCTGCCCTTTTATCCGACCCAGTGTTGCACCGTAAGCATCCCCCAACCCTAAGCCATCGGTCATTGCCCTGAGCTTTTGTCGCCGGCGGTGGATTGTGGTTTCTTGTAGGATCGCACCGATACTCAGCGAGACTAGCAGGAAACTAGGCGCATATCGGTCAGTTGACAGCTTCACCAGTTTCGTTATTTCTACATACATTCCAGAAATTTCCTCAGGTATTTTCTCTAGGATCTCTGCCTCCAGACCGCTATTCATCGCATCCAGGGTTGTGTCCTCTCCTAGTCTGGTACGGAGATAAGAAACCACATCATCTCTCTTGGGACTTATGGATAGGCTTTTTACTCTTCCATAAAGACACCTTTCGATCTCAGGTCGAATATGTGGCCGTCCGGTCACGAACACCCTGGCGCTTAGAGACTTTTGGAGAATCCGGTTCAGCGACCCGAGGAGCTTGACTCGATGTTCCGGCATGCATTCGTCTAACGCGTCGATGCATATGAACGTGAGTTTTTTGGAAGAGGTATTTTGCAACATCTTCACAATATCTGTATGTTGCAGTCTCCGCCCACCAATGAATTTCTTTTGCTCCTCATAAGCCTGTTGTATTTCCCCTGGTATCTCCTCTAGTCCGACCACAACCTGTCTGAGCAGGGCACCCAGCATACTCGTCGATGACTGTTCCTTTTGGGCGGCGAAGTCAAAATAGAAACACGCAACGGCGACGTCTTGTCCTCCACCCTGATCACACAAGCTATCAATCACCAATGAGCTATCACGGCTTGTTAGCGCCCGACCTTTTCCTTCACAATTCGATAGTGGGCCTTATTACCTAATAAACGTCTTGCCAACCCCCGGATCCCCATAGCAAAACAAAACTGTGTTATCAGATTCACTTCTCCCACTACCGCCCTGCCAGCGCCTAAATTCATCGGTTTCTAAGATCCATTCCCCTACATTTTCCACTCTGTTGTCTTGGATGTCCTGATGCCGTAACCTAGGATCCGACGGCGACAACCAGCTCACGATCAGAGACCGGTCATTCTCAAGAGTGCAGTTGTTCCACACGTTATTGTAGGAGTTGGTATTATTAAACGAGTTTGTATGAGACATCTTCACCGTTGGTAAACTGGCTGAGCAGAGGTGGTTGAGTCGATCGGCTAATGGAATCGCAGAGAGCTGAAGAAAAGCGGGGCTCTCCTTGAAACTTTGGCGATACCTCAAGACAGTCCAACCAATCTCGTACGAGTTTGTGCCGACGGCACCCCCGAAAATATTTGATAAAGTTGGTAGCAAGAATTAGGCGAATATAGTGATTGGATTCTGGCTTGCGCTGATTGTTCTAAGCGAAGGGAAATGCTACCCTTATATAACCCTTTATACCGTTACACAAGAGCACTGCACCACACCAAGGAAATCTCAGAGAGTCATGTGGCCGACCACTCGTAGTACAGATGATGCATACACGAGACATCACTTGAATAAGTCATTCGAATAGGAAATCGTATATTTTGACAACACCATCAGCGTCCCCTGTGCCAAATGCGTTTCGGGCTGCGGCAAGAAATGCCGGACCTCTTTAGGTGTATCATGTGGCCTGTACACTCGGTTGGCATGCCGGTGGATGTAAGTCCATAGAGCCCTATTGGTCGACCGAAGGACTTACATACCACCTAACCTAAAACATCACAGCAGACTTCTTCGTGACGTTGATGGGGGCCGGGCAGCCCTTCTGCTGCCTCGTTCCATGTTTGCAAGGATGGGAACGCCGATCCTCATCTCAGGGAGTCTCCCGAGTGCTCGAGCGCAGTACTCACAAAATAGCGCAGTGTGGTGTCACTGCCGGTTGCTGCATTTACCCACCACCCAATAATCAAGGAATGAGTCCGCCAAAGCCAACGATCCTTGGACATAGAACCTGGGTAGTGACTCGTATTGTTGTTCACCGGTGTATAAACCGTATTGAGGCAACGGACAATATGTCCGCGGTTGTTGCTCTTAGCTTCCTTGCTCGAAGACGCTGGGGGGGTGTTGGAGGTGAACCATCAGAGGAGAGGGGTAGGAAGCTGGTGTGATAAGTGACGGAAATGTCGTGATCATGTTGAGAATGGCGTGGTCATGCCCGGGAAGATCGGGGGAAAATAATTGTTTTTATATCATATGCAGGAACCAGATTAGATGCCGGGTTGGAACAATCCATGGCCAATTTTGGAAAGCCTTCCGGTTGCCGCTAAAACGGGTAAGCGGCACCGCCGGCGGAGGTGGGAAAAAAGGTTTAGCCGAATCCTTAGCACGACCGAACATCGTGGCCCCTGCTCGCAGGCCCAAGAACCCTCGGCATATATATCAGCACCTATCCAGCTCGCGTTCTTTGTTGCCCACCCGCCACCCCACTACCTCAACTCCAACGCCCCCATTGTCATCGCAGGATATATCGGTGGCAACGATCCGTCACGACAAGGGCAGCGATATTCCAACTAATGCCTCCGTCTGTGGAACATGATAGCTAGCAGCAAAGAGGTACTCTCGGTTCATATTAGTTTTGGGTTTTTCGTTTACACTTATCTTTCCTGTTAGCTTGTATTTTAATGTATTCTTATGGCTTTGGGAAAATTGGCCCACACATAGGACGTAGACGTAACGGAATCACACCGCCCGATCAAATGGTTGTTTCCAAAGTGCGATTTCGAAACCTCAGAAGCCTGTGTCCGAAAACAGACTGCGGTTAAACATGCAAACCCACTCATGTGTCGCTGTGCGAGAGAGTTGTTTGCTACTATAGCTCAATCACAACTTTCTAATAATAATTTATTTCCCCTTTTCTGTACCCCCCCAAGAGAACCCTCTAAACACTATGGCCTTACCCTACGGAAAAAAAAGTGGATCAAATTTATAACTCACAAAATAGTCTCACCAGAGAAAGTACTGTATGATGCGGTAAAAACCCAAAATACAAGTTACAGGCATACAGTACCTAAACACTAGCCAATAGTCCACCTCAACATTTGGCGGTAATTAACCCAAGGGCATTACCAACCCTAGACCTACCCCCCAGCAAAAAAGTGGTTCGCCGAGCTTTTTTTTTAAATGCTCGACTACTCCATGCCCCCCACTTTCGAACTCATGATGGCCCCTGTTTCAAATTACTAGTAGCCGTCCAGTCTCCTAAGCCATTAGACCATAGGAACTGGTCGATAATACTTTTCCTTCTTGATCTTTTAACTGCTTCTTCCGAAAATGGACAGTTCAGGCGCCTGATAATTTATCTTTAGTATAAAAGGACATCTGTATCTAATCATAGTACATTCTCATGATATCGATAGAACGGGGAAAGGGGGGGGTCTAGGTGTACATATGGGCTCTGCCTCCGAAACACTCGCTTTCTTTGTCCAGGGACCAATGTTCCCCGAATTCCATGGCTAGTATCCCCGATGTAACTATTTTTTTGTGCAAGAAAGGACAGGGATAAAACTTTTGTATGGTAAATTATCCATGCGTGTCTGACTACCCATACAAAATCCGGACCCACGTGTTCGGGTTCTATGCCTATAACTTATAGAAGAAAGATGTGCTAGGACGTTGTAGTTGCCTCTCCCGGTAAGGCGCCGTGCATACCCCCCTGCTTTGTCTCAATCGAAGGCTAAGTTTGCGGCGTTCTCCCCTCGCTTCGCTGAGAAGGGAAATTCCAACGTCCTAGAACATTCTTCTATTCCAGCACCTGACGATATTCACCACGTGAAATGGATTATCGCTTCTAGCGCTGGAAGCCCTCCCGGTATCATACCTCCCTACGTGAAGTAAATTATCGCTTCCTACACTTAGCGCATTCCCAGTGGTCCTCATCACCCAGCCAATTCCTCCGATATCCCTTTTGAGTAAACCAAAGTCAGAGAAACCTCGTGGGCGGCGCCCGCCCAGTAAGAATGAATATCCCGGCCCTATCAAGGACTACCCACATATGATAGTTTTAGACACCGGTATCTCTTTTTTTATCAAGCACCACTTAGATTTGTTAAGTATAAGGTATGATAGGAAGCTTAGGAGTGTTAAAAATTAATTACAACCAGAATGGGTAGAGCCGCAAAAGATCGACGCGACTCTGCAGGGAACCCCAATCTGTCTTAGGCGACAAAAGCTTAGCGCAACGACCAATCTGCATGGTTTAGGGTTGGGGGGTGCGGCTGGTGGAACGCTAGGCCGGCTAATGGGACAGGGGGGTGAGGGAAATCGAGGCTTGGCATTGGCGGCTCTGTGTGAATCTCCCACAGGTAGCGACCTCTGAAGCCTGGCGAACCATGCCGCGCTCTTGCGGTCGAAATAGGGTCGTCGAATCTCAATATCGAAAATATTCCTTCAATAAGGACACCGTTAGCCGTCTCCAAGAACCTGTTCCGGTCGGCGAGGAGGATTCACTGCCCGATCGATCCGCTCTACCCTTCAAGAGCACCTCCGGGATCATCCCCGAGCTCCTCGGTGCGACTCACTCGACAACGGCAGAGCCCACTTGAGCGATCTGAATCCTCAGCACATCAGGCCCTTCTGACATGTCCCTCCCGCGACCTCCAAGGCTACCCTTCCCCGAACATTCTTCTCTGTGCTGGGGAATCCGCGCAAAAATGGGGCCTCTCAGATTGGGCGAGATTGCTTGCGTTGAAGCGGCTGGACGACTACAATAGCCAGCTATCCTCCCAAAACCTCCCGGCAGAACGGAAGGTGTATATGCGCGCTGTTGATTTGGATAGACCTTCCCTTCCTTGTGGCCTACGTTGTGTGCCTTTCTTCAGAACCGCTGAGATCGTGGCTAGCTTGACATAGGTGGGGGGTTGCAGTACTAACAAGATTGTTACTAATGCACCTAGCTGCTTAGAATGAGGACAAAGGAGCTCTAAAAATACCACTCGGGCGGGCTGGAAAAATTAGGCCCAACACTACCCTACCGTTTTCGGCCGGTAAACGTGGCCTCCCGGGAGTGTAAGAGCTACCACTAGTACAACCCCCAGCATTAGCTACCGCCAGCACACCCCAAGGCCGAGGAGGAATCACCCTCTTTAACACATTCGGACATGGGTAGCTTACGTGCTGTTTCCCCACCTATCCACTCTCAAACCCGTCCTGCTGTTTAAAACCCCGCTTTCTGATAACCGCCGCCTTCCCCCCAGAGCAAGCCCGCCACAGAAACCCAACCCAAATATTTTATTCCGGTCGAAGGAAATCGTACGCTATGGGGATGCACCTATCTGTCACATTCCCGCCCCAACCTCCATACGGATTTCCTTACCCTGCCGAGTCAGGATTCCCGAGCTCTTGCAATAGAGCGTGTGGCGTTGGCGGCGGCTGTTTTCTATTGTACCGAGATAAGCCGGTGTGGGAATGTTCGTCATAGGGAAAATTATTATGTGCAGAAAAACGCCACAAAGGAACAGACAAGATACCGTAGATTCACAACACCCTTATCCACAATATGTCAAACTGTATTTAAATTGGCCTTCTGAATGGGGACGGTGGAGGGGGGGTGGCCTCCGTTAGAAAAGATCTTAAATCTCTCTTCATTTCCGGCCTAGCCAACCACGCCTGGCAAGCTTACGGCAATTTACCACAATACATACCGTAATATTGTATTCCCCCGTGTGCTAAGCAAACTTACACTCAGACCCCCGACTCATCCGAGTGATATATTATGTCCCTCAACGCCCTCCTTAAAGAAAAGCAAAAATCCCCCCGTAGGGGGCTGAAAATCCCAGTAAAAAGAAGACATTTTTCCAGGCCTCAACGAAAAAATAAAAACAAAAAAAACCCTAGTTCATAACCTAGGCGTGAGTTTTCAAGCCCCAACCCCAGATTCACTCACCGCCAAACGCTTTCATCTCCCACACATGTATGATATCTCAACCAGAACAGCAAGCACGGCATTTTTCAAATCCAATCCGGTGAAGAAGAATAATTATTTCGGCCCCCACCGCCATTGCGCACAGTGCAGAGCCTTGGATTCCACAGAGTCATCACTCAAGCCACCTCTCACCCCGCTTCCATTAAATCTCCATACCGCATCAACCCTGCCACCACCCCTCACAGATTAATTTATGCCTCTCCTATCCTCCAGCGCGATCTGGTTCCCGCCTTTTCCGTTCCGTTGGTAGAATGATTGTATAGAGGGCCGGCTACCACTCCCCCAGTCAGTAGGTATCCGGCCTCCAACACTATGCAGGTATGATATCATATTTCTATCCGGGGTGGCGCGGCGAAGAAGTATCCTGGTTTCCGGGATGGTGCAAGTAAGTAAGTAAGCGAAATTCCCTCTTTCAAAAAGGATTTCCTGTGGGATTGCTAGAATGAGGGGCGGGGGGGAGGGGGGGGGGTCTGATAGTTTCCAACTGCCACGGCGGGAGTGGGGGTATACTTGGCGATAGTCTTAACATAGCACTCGGCATAACCTTTATGGAGACTTGGCTGAGCACGCGGGTGTCTAGGGGGGGGTCAATTATGGGTTCTGGCCTTTTTCAGCTTCATCCGCGGTATTGTCGTCACCGGCTTCGGAATGGCTTTGGTTTCCTCGGGTATTATCTGGGCAAGTCCGGTATGGACTTGTTGGAAGGTGGGTCGAGGGGGGCCTGCCGCATCCTCTGGAGTATGATATTCGCGGTTATAGCAGGCGCAGCGGGCGGTCGCAACCTCGATAACCTGTTGTCTATCAGTTGGGATATGAATAGTAGTTAGTGTTGGGGGTGAATGGCTCGCCGGCTATGCCGCAGAGTGCATTTGTCTATGTTACTAAAGGCTACGGGAAAGATTCCCCTCACTATGTCAAAAAGTCATTACGTTAAAAGAGTGGCGAGTGTGGCAAGTGAGATCCAATGGGCAGGGGCAAAAGCACGAATGTAGAAGGGGTATCTATCGGAATCTACTAAGGTATCATGCACCACAAGCACACCCGATGACCACAGCGTGAACCCCACTCTAACAATGCGACACTTCAAATTCCAATAAATGTCAAAGTTGAATTTCTGAATAAACACCACGAATCAACCCAATACACCACCACAACCGGGCGCGCCCACTGCTCAACGAGAATGTCAAACGTTAGTAGCCGTATCCGCCAGATTCTTCCTCATTTCCTCTTCTATTCCCACCCCTGCGATCATAGCTCTGCCCCTCATCGCCGCCGGTCCTGCGAGAAGACCCATATTCGGAAGTGTCATTATCGCGGCTGCCGTACGACCGGCCAGAGGATTCGTAAGAAGACTCTTCGTTATCATCACCGCGACCTGAGCGCCCGTAAGTGGAGGTGGTGGTACCCTCGCCGCGCCCAGGTCTTCCGTAGGAAGATGTGCTGTTATCATTATCGTATGAGCCTGTGTTGCCTCCATAAGAACCACGATTATCGTTGTCACGGCTAGACCTTCCGTAGGATGAACTTTCCTCGCCACGGCCAGATCTCCCGTACGAAGAGGTACCCTGGTCACGGCCGGATGTTCCGTAAGAACTGCCTTCCTCAGTGCGACCGGCTCTCCCATACGAGGAAGAGGTCACCCCCTCATCACGGCCGGCGCTCCCGTAGGAAAGTGTTTGTTCCTCACTACCATAGGAAGAAGTATTTTCCCCCGAGCCGCGAGGATAGGATGGTGGTTCGTTATCGTATTTGCTACGCCCAGCGCTACTATCACCACCATATGAAGACGTCTCAACGCGCCCATAAGAACCAGGCGTACCCCCGTCATTATTACCACGTCTAGAGGAGGAGCCGTAAGAGTCTTGTGTATTAGATCCGTAGCCTCCGCTGGCAGTGCCGTAACTTTCGTTTCCATGTCGGCCGGAGGAGCCATAAGAGTCTTGCGTATTGGATCCATAGTTTCCGCTGGCGGTGCCGTAACTATCGTTGCCACGCCTAGAGGAGCCATAGGAGCCGGGCCCCTCGTTGTCATGGCGAGAGGAGTGACTGGTTCCACTACCGCCATACGATGAGGTCTCTTGCCGATTGCTTCCCGAACCATACGAAGATTGTTGGCGGTTATCTGAATCACGTCCGCTGCTCCGATTGTATGAAGAAGACTCGTTGTTGTTGCGACCGGAGCCATAACCTCCGCCAGTATTGCCATATGAGGAGGCTTCTTCACGATTGCGGCCAGGGGGGACGCGGGACGATTCCTTATAGCTGCCGCCATATGAGGAGCTTTCATCCCCGCCAGTACGGAGCTGTTGATTCTCACTAGAGCGAGAAGCCACACCACCTCCTCCCGGCATACCCTTATGGCTGTGGCCACATCCGCCAGGCCCAGGATTGGGGTCCTCCCCTTCGTGATTCTTCCCATTTCTGACACCTTCCCTGCTGAGAGCTTCCTCCAGATGACGTTTTTGATTCCCGTCCTTCTCTTCCCACCATTGCTTCACGGCCTCAAACATAGCACGCTGGCCCGCCTTGTTCTCGTCTCTCAGGGCTGGGTGATGGAAAACTTGAAGTATCTCGTCGATAATCTGGCGGGGGTCCCTGTTGCTATCGTCCCAGGCGCTAACAATCAAAGGAACGGCAAATGAAACTGTAGCCGAAGCAACTCTTCCTGCAACTGGATTGAGAATATTTGTGAAATGATCCTTTGAGAGAACGGAGTGAGTTGGATCTGAGCAGTTTTCGTCCTCAAACACTTTAAACTGGGCCCGCTCGGAAGCCGCCAAAACACCACCAGAGCCGGCAGCCAGCTCAGCCTTGGTTCTTTCGAGGATGGGTTTGACGTAGGGTGCTAGGATGCTGAAGACATAAATTTGCATAGCGCCGGTAAGGTTTTCCATCAATGCGCTGGCTCCGGGGATCTTATCGATCCCAGCTTGGAAAGCCTTCATGACCTTATCATGGAACTCCAAAATGGGGAAGATATCCTTTACAGTTTGTTCCGTTTGGCGTTTCATCTCATCCACGTTATATCCTGCGATGTCGGTCTTGGGTTGAATTGAGGTTTGTTCCATTTTTTTAGCATTAGCGTCTTGTTGTAGTCGATCAGCCTCCGAACTAAAATCTCCGCCAATACCGAGGAGAGCCCATGGGATATTGTCAAGTATACCCTTCAGGGTAGAGGTGGCTTCGTTGGATTTGTTGGGATCGGACGCATTACTGAGTTTACTGTCAAGATCCTGGACCTCGGATTGCACCATCTTGTCCGATACCTCGCCTAGAACACTATGAAGGAAATCCGTCATTCCAACTAAAAAAAAAAAGAACCAGGAATTAGCTTGCGCTTTGGAAAGTTTGGGAAATCAGAAAAAGAAATGCATCGTACATGTTCCGGTGATTACCGGGAAAACTCTCCTCCCATTAATCTCAATCTCAGTACGTTCTCCAACATGGGGATAAATCTGAGGCCCCAATTCTCTGAGAGCCAACTCGCAGTAATTAGAATGAGCCGCGTAGTCTATGAATTTGTCAGGTTAGCATCGAATGGGGTGAGGTTCAGAACACATGACACACCTTCCAAGCAGTGTAGTCCCGTTCCGAGAAGCCTCAGGGCTTCATACAGATCCGCCTCTCTACCATCTCTGCCATACGCTCTGCCCTTCTCAATAGCTTCTTCAAACATTCTCCGAACAAGTCCGGCAGAAGTATCCATACCACGATCCTCGGATGCGATGTAGGCTTTGAGTCCGGTACGCTCATCAATAACCAACTCCTTGCCCTCATCCACGGGGCCGCGAAGACGGGAATCGTATTTGCGGGCATCCTCATTATCGGCGTAGTCCTATAGAAAATAGAGAGTTAGGTATGGCACAACGAGTGGGTCACAAAGGTTCCGGATGAACCTTTGGGTTGTCAATATGCTCCTCCGGGCGATAACACCCGAGGCGCTCCTCGGTAACCTCAAACTCTCCGGTTGCGAAGCCAAAGGTCATAAACGACAGGACCCACAGCTGCCATGTGCGTCAGCCTGTCAGCATAATTCTCCACAAAAGCTTAACCTAACTGCGGGCTTACCAAAACACGGATAGCATCCTTCGGCAGTTGCTTCAAACCACCGACATCAATGGCCTGTGAATAATCTCTAAGCCAATTTCCCTACACCCTCAGTTAGCACAAGGAACTAAACTTTGGTGATTAAAAAACACCCACAAAGTAAACCCTTTTGACATTCAACCTGTCAAACTTCTTATTGCCAGCTTGACTCATGAACAACTCCAAGAGCGCTTCCTCAATATCCCCATGACGCCAATTTTTCCCGGCAACTTGAGAAACGCTGACAATATTCCCGGCCCCGAAAGCCACGGCTGGTGTAGCGAATAACAACACCGCCCCCGTGAGTAGCAGCACAGGAAGCAGAATGGAAGGCATCCTTTGCAGTGAATTGGCACAAAAGTGAAGATTTGATAAGATAAAGAGAACGAGGAGAAAAAGTGAGAAGGATAAAGCAGGAAAAAGTGGGGACTAAGTAGGCCCCGGAGACTCCAACACCCCTTCCCGATTTCTTTCTATCATACCCCAGTCCACCCCTCTCATCCTCGACCTCAACACCTAAGTCAAGTCCTGCCGTCATATCCCATACGCCGCCATTTTTTTTTTAAGGGGTGAAACCTTGCATCCAAAATTCCAATCTTGCCCGTCACCAAGCTGAATTGACCCCATGACGTTAGTCCCACACTGGCTATCGACCGATCGCTTGAGGCTTTCTTGGCGAAAGCCATCCTTCCGAGATCCCCCCTTACCTACTCAATTTGCCTTGTTTTGCTCTCACGGAAATCCTCCAAGTTATCGTGATAAGTGGCGGGCCTTTGCAGGAGCACGGCAAGTTCTATTTTTAAAGTGCGATGAGGACAGGGATGAGGGGCAAGTTTTTTGGGGGGGGGTTCAGAATTGACGTGATGCATTCGCTTCCGCATCAGAAATCCTGGTTGTGATTCGGGGTCTCCAACACGTGGACCAAGCCAAGGAACAGGCGCTATTATAATTCTTGGGCAGCCCAGTCCAGAAAAGGAGAGGCACGGGAGCAAAGTCTTGGCGACAAGGTAAAAACTCGCTGCATGACATGGTAGATCCACCACCCGCGGTCAGGCATCTCGCCTTCGCCATCCGAGACAAAGCGCCCTGGGAAGGAACAGTGTTCCAGGTGGGCTACCGTACTCGTAGATCGTCTAAGTTACAGTAAGTTAAGTTAAACCTGTTTGATCTCATGAACTGGTATTCGTAATTTTGCTCACCTGCCCCACTAAGCCGATTGCGGCTTGGTTCAGTACTTGTACTTTACTGGATTTAGCGAATGTTGACAGGACGAGTTGCGCACCTGAGAAGGACCAAGCATGCCCCGGCAAAAAAAACGAAAAAAAACGAAAAAAAAACGAAAAAAAAACGAAAAAAAAACCGTTGCCCAGGGATTCGCGTGGATCAGGCTGCTTGTGGACCGTGGCTAAAGCGGTGTGGTATGGTTCCGGTCGTGATAAACCTGCTCATCTTCGGGAAAATAATCGCCCAAATTCAACTTGAATGATCACCACAAAGAAGAAAATCTTTCTTGATTTTAAGATCGTATAAATGTAGCTAGCCACCTGCTCTATAGATCTACGATTTTAATTGCTGGAAATATGGACTGGGAGACCATGATCTTTGGGTTTGAAGTTGGAGCATTTTGTATGGAGGCTACATTAATGGCCGCCTGCAAAATGTAGGCAAAAATAAGCCAAGACACACCTATTTCAGGGGTGAAACATTTCACTAGTCCCAATTCAGTTAAATAGTTCAGATTTTTCTTGGCATTGCTTGCAGATTTTTGCCATTCTAGATTAGTTTTGCAGGTTTCTGAGCTCTCTCAGCAGCCGATGTCCCTAAGAAGTAGAGAATGGCCAGCTAAATCACAAGAAATAGGAAAAAAAATGCCAAGAATCGGCTTAATAATCAGGCTGAACAATGGCCGCGTCTACAGGTTTATCGCGACCGGAACCATAGAAGTGTCACAGCCAGGCCTAATTTCGGTTGTGGAGGAACAGAGGTCAAGATTAGATAGATCCCAGATTAGATTAGATATGAACAACATCATTCCGGTAGATACCCAGACGATCATTCGGATAACATCTTATGATGAGTGAAACATGTTTCAAGCAGCCCTGGAGGACGCCAAAAAGTCAAATCATCCCGGAGAAGAAAGAACCTCACGCCCTTTCCGAGAGAGAATAAAATTTCGACCAACCACCAACCTCCCCGCCAATCATAAAAATTCATCGGGGAAACAGGAAGGGAAGGAAAAATATATGATAGCGAAATCATATTCTCTTTTTGCCCCCCCTCCTTCTCGAGCGTCCATTCGCCACCACCCATACCCCCGAAATCGTCGAACTAGACAACCCTAACCCCCAACAATTTCTAGCCTACCAGTTTCAAGCAGATGCCTCAAATAGAGCCTTTATACAACGGGATTTCCGGGGGCCGGGTCCCGGTAGAGATTCTGGCTTGCGTAATGGCTCATTTACCTAAACGCTGGGTTAAAGCTTAACTCGGTAACTTATAGTGCTCGCTGAGAGGGTCCGTTTGAGCTCGTTGAGCAAAGGCTCCAAAATCCGGTCTTTAGATCTTACGGTCTAGCCGAGTAATATTCCATGACAAGAGCCCCGAGCGCTGGTAGCATCAGCAAATCATGGGGATGAATATTGGTTTTAAAATACACTCGAAATCCCCAAAAGTTTTTATGGCCGCGTAATCTCGCTCAGAAGTTAAAAGTTACTACTTCCCTAGACCCCAGTGAAACAATATGTTTTTTAAGTATGAAAAACATTGATAGGATTCGATAGATGCTTTTCTGAAATATCACTCACGCCTCCGCCCCCCCACCGCTGCCGCAAGCAGAATTCTATTCTGCCATTTGACAGTACCTAAGTCACCTTCAATCCTTCCGGTAGTCTAGCAAACTGTCGGCACTGGTAGCTTGCTAACAATAGTTTGATTACTTACCGCTAGGAGTTTCATCGTGGCGTCCTGCAAACGAAAAACCCGGGCCTCTACCGACGTGTCGACCTATATGTAGTTAGCCAATTTCACCTAAAGGAGTTTAGAAAGGCTACACCTTACGGGGGCTAGTTATCTGCTGTCCGGGGTCAGGGGATCCTGATTCTAGCGGGGCATTAGGGGCAGTCAGGCTGCGTTGAAAAGGCATCCGCAGGGAACGGGTGAGGACCGGGGATGGTGGGGGACCGCGGGGGACTGCACGAGTGATGTCCCATGAAAAGAATTTGCAGGTGTATGACTTCAGCTTGGCCAGTACAGGAGGTCCAAGCGCTGGGATTGCTGAGATTGTAGCTCGTCAACTAACTATACGGGGAGTACACCTCTCGTATGGGCTGCTTGGAATGGACAAGAAGGGGCGGTGGAAATACTACTCGGACGGGACGACATCAACCCCGACAAACCGGATGAGGAGGGTAGAACGCCGCTTTGGGGCGCAGCTGGGGGCGGGCACGAGGGAGTGGTGGAGATACTGCTCGGACATGGCGACTTCGACCTTAACAAACGAGATATGTTTGGGTTTGGCCAAACACCCCTCTACTGTGCTGCCTCGAAAGGGTACGCGGGAGTAGTGGGGATACTACTAGAACGGGACGACATTAGCCCCGACGAGTCAGACATATCAGGCGAAACCCCGCTCCTTTGTTCTGCCCGCAGAGGGCACGAGAGTAGTAGAAACTATAGTAACTACATGTTACAACATTCTTCAGTCACCGCCGGCAAGCATAGGGAACCCTTTGTGATCCTTGCTACAGGTTCCGTAGGTCAAGGCGTGGTGGTCGCCTACACGAGATATACCCATCATCTCGACATGGCAGAATCCAAGAAATACCTCAACACCGGGCAGACCCCAACCCACCACCCACCACCAAATCCATCACCCCGCCGGGTAGCCTCCGCAAGTAAGACCCGGGAGTGTTCCGCCGTTTTCGCCGTGGTCGAGGTGCCGTTTGTTGTGGTGTCGTTGGTGTTTTCTCCCCCTTCGTTCTTTTGTTGCCTCCGAGATGATAGAATCATGGGGGGCGGTGGTGGGATCAATGTTCCGTCCGGGGCGTGGCGGCTACCTGTACGATAGTCCGCCCGGGGTGGCCTTAGTGCAGGACGGCCGTCTTTGGGCAAGACTAGGGGCCCTACAGGGTGAGACATTTTAGTTCAGGGCACGGGGGTGGACAGCCTGGGACAGCAAGAGTGATGTCTCATGATGTGAAATTTGTTAGGAGGTGTATGATTCCAGCATTTCTGGTACGGGAGGTCCAAGCGCTGAGAGTATAGTCCCCTATAGTCCCTCCGGTCCTCACCTTCCCGGGCGTAGTCCGTCCTAGCACCCCCAAAAAGACAGACTATGGGCCGTAGTCCGTCCCGTCCTCCCCCGAAGACGGACGGACCGGACAGTTGGGAACACTGCACACTACAATCTCCTTTCATCACAGTGTTCTCTAAACGCGCCGGTTTGTTTAAGTTAATCTCGGTGTTTTTCTTCTTTTCGTATTAATGTTACTAACTTAGACTTGCTGGGTTCAGCATTCGTTTCGAGAAATGCTAGGCACATCACGGCCCTCGAGTGTGCCTCCACCCCAACCATCATAGGAACCATCAACGAGAGGCTCTTACTACACCGTAGGGAGAAGACGAATGCGAGCAGGAAACTAAAAAACATTACCGTCTAAGTAGTGTTGAAGGGATTGCAACCTACTCCCCCCCCCCCCAGGCCATCAAGACCAACCCGTTCCGTCAAAGGGAGTCCCACCTACCCACCCCCAGCCAAAAAAAAAACCTGTCCACGAAAAGAGGGACCCGACAGCCTAGGAGAACAACGAGGGGTAGGGGGTATTAGTTGGAGGAGGGGGCTATGAGGGGTGGGAAGGAGGGCACGGTGGGGATACGGTAAGAACTCGAATTAACGATCCTTGTGCTAGGAGTCCGAAATTTCCTCCTCTAGAAAAGGGGAGAAAAACACACCAAAAATCTGACCCGAGACTGGAAAGAAGGAAAAGAATACCAGATCATACTAAGAGATGCAACTCCAACGTCCTAGCACAAGGATTGTTTATTCGAGTTCTTACGGTATGAGGGTGAGGGTGATCACGGGGGTTTCCCCCTTTTGTTCTCGATAAAATTATTATTATTCAGTCAATTTTTTTATTATAGCACACCCGTTCCTGACGGAGTTGGTCCCATCACTGTTGCAATGTTGTTGGAAAATGTCGTTTCCTCTGCAAACCGATTTGACCACCAGCTGGCACATAGGAAAGTCACACCTTTGCTATTGAAAGTCGAGCGACCTGCTCCTAGCGATATTTCAGTATCGGGGGCACAAACTCCCAAGAATGAAGGCAGGATAGCTCAGAAGATCAAGGTCAAGAACCGGATCGTGGATTTGGATGGGGATGAAATGACGAGGGTGATTTGGGATTAGATTAAGATCAAGGTGGGTTTCTAAAATTGATTTGTGCCGGGTGGAAGTCGGCGGTTGGGAGTGGTAGCGGTAGCGGCTGACTTTGGGGGCAGCTCATTAACCCGTATGGTCCCCTGGGTGCTTGGTGGGGAGGGGCTGTGCACTGATGGTAATGATCTAGCTATCTTGGTATCGGCCCCAAGTATTATGATTTGGTACGTGCTGTCTCGCTTCCGGGTGGCATTGGCTGACAGTGGGCTTTACGATTGCGTAGGGAATTCTGTACCGAGACAAGACAGAGGATAAAGTCACTATCAAGGCAGCAGAGTCGATATTAAAATACTCTGTGGGGATCAAGTGTGCAGCAATCACTCCGGACAAAGTGCGTGTAAAAGATTTCAATCTCAAGAAGGTGGGGTGACTTCTCTCCAGGTCTTAGAGAGCGGTTGTTAATAATTTGTAGATGTGGTTGAGTCCAAACGGAAGTTCGTACACCAGTAGCCTTCCGAGGTCCGCCGGGTTGCTGACGGCGCCCATTAGCAGTCCGTAATATCCTCGGCGGAGCCGTCTTCAGAGAACCCATTGTCATTCCCAGAATCCCCCGCTTAGTAGCCGGTTGGAAACAGCATTATCATTAGCCGTCACGCCCACGGCGATCAGTATAAAGCCCAAGACTTTATCGCCCCCGGCACAGGTAAATTGGAACTGGTCTACACCCCCGAGAATGGCTAGCCGGAGCGCATCAAGGTCCCCGAATACAAAACCGGCAGTGTCGCATTGGCAATGTACAACACCGACGATTCAATCGGCGGGTTTGCTCACACTACTCGAGTAGTTTTAAACTTGCGCTTCCGAAGAAGTTGCCACTGTAGTAGTGAGCACAAAGCACACTATTCTCAAGAAGTACGATCGAAGGTTCAAGATATTTTCCAGGAGATCCATGAGTCGACTTACAAGGTTGGGCTTGACGCCAAGGGAATTTGGTACGAGCATAGGTTGATTGGTGGGTAACTTCAAATCTGCTGGGACTGTAAAAGGGTTGTTGTGCTGATTTTACGGTGGTTGATAGACGATATGGCACCATATCTACTAACAGAGATTTTTAGTGGGTCCCAAATAGGCCACACGACTGCTAGAACTACCCCCTATTCGCACGTTCCAGGACACAACGGTAATCGAACTGTATGATATACTATGTCATTGGGGTTGCACCTTCTCATAAGGTCTGATGTATGTTTTGACTCTACGGCCCCCAGAAGGGGGAGCAGCGCTTTTTTGCCGTGTTTTTCGCTCCTATTCTAAAGTAGGTAGTTCTCAACTACATAATATTATGATAACATTTTTGCGGCATCCTGGGGTGAGCCACAGGACCGTAACATAAGCAGTGAAAACATTCATCCCAAAATTGCGGGGATTGTGATCTCTTTCGCTTTATTTTTTAAGATGACCACTATGCGGTAATCCCTGCATCTCCATAGAAGCTGGTACTCTATCTTTTCGCAAAAGTTAAGTCACCCCAAAGGTCCTTCCGAAGTTTCTGTGCAAAACCGCTATATTACTACTGGTACCGGTATTATCATTAACATAGTCCTCCTCTCCTGATCTTAAACCTTGGTAAGGGAATTATTGGGAACGATACTGTGCTAATGGAGGACTTCCCGTAGGAATCTGGAAAAATTTATGGCTTGGAGCAAGAATCTGGATCGCAGGTTGTTCCCATAGAAAAAACCAATTTTTCAAATCCCTAGATCATGATCATTGTGGAAAAAAGAAACTACACATATGAAATCTGATGAGTACAAGTAAGAAGTTATTTTTCGTAGGATTGTGTCCTACAGTACCTTGTTAGTTCTCCATTTTGTGCATTGAAATCTCGGGCATAATGCATTGAGAATTGTAGTCTTAGGGCTGACTGAACAGTTTTCAGATTCTAAACCTTTTCAAAATCTGAGCCAGGGGGGGGAGGAGATGGGGGTGGTTCGGTTTTTAGATATTTTAGAATTCTGAAGTTGATTTTCTAGATTTTAGCATGGGGACATGCCAAGACCACTTCTACTAACTATGATATCGTAGTAATTTCCTGACGTTTGTAAAAACGACTGCTATCGTATAGTACTGCAAACGGGCTAAAAATTTCCAGGAGCCTCAAGATTTTGCCCATATGCAATAGCAGTCGTTTTTACAAACGTCAGGAAATTACGAGTAAATCTCTTCCAGATTCCTACGGGAAGTCCTCCAATGCTGGTACTCAAGTCGCGGGATCAGAGCTGCGACCCCCACCCCTCCCCCCGAAAAAAGCAAGCTCAATCCGGCGACCTGAGCACCGGTAAGAACTGGGAGAATTGAATCCGGCACTAAGACGTCAAAAATTCCCTCTCCTGGATAGGGCGCAAAAGCCGACCCCCTGCACCCGATCTTTCGACAAAAAAAAACAAAAAAGTGCCGCACCTTACCAACAAAAGCAACTCCAACGTCGCAGTGAAATTGGGTTCTTATCGTAACGGTGCCTGTAGAGCCTCAACACTTCAGTTTCACCCAACCCCGCCCCCCTAAACCCCTTCCTATCTCTCATTGCCACCCCCCCCCCCCCACCCCACCGTTCAACAACAGCAACAAGAAGAACAGTGGGCAAGACAAGATGGGCCCTGCAGCACATCAAGGCCCGACCATCTCCATAAACAAGATCTAAAGGAATGTGTGGAATAACCGCGAGATATGGATGTGGGATGAGAAGCGCCGAATTCTGGAGTGATTGTCTCCTTTGACACCTCGGGAAAGGTTACCCGGCAATGGGTTTGAGCCGAGTGGATGGACGATGAGAATAGAAGTACACGTGTGGACTAGGTACGGATAGGGGGCGCGACGACCATGCTACTGATACCTTGCTTAACCTCAATCAGATATCATTTTTCACAACACTCACTGTTTTACCTGCCTAATATATTATACCTCCAAGACTCTCCCTCAAAAAAGAGAAATACGCCTATCCGATCCACCTCTAAACAATGAACTGCCCCGAATTTTCAAGAATCTCCATGCTCGCCTCCTATCGCTGTTGAGTTCAAGCCCTTGGCCGCTAGCGAAACATTGTGTCCCGCCGGCACGAAAACACTTTCGTGATATGATATGCTAACCGGGAGAGCTCGAGCTTGGCTGCCACGGAATCGGTTTTCTTCTTTTATACGGGTAAAGATTCTTCCGCCACTCCCCCTATCAGCCATGCGAAAGATTAGGTACCGTAGGGGGGGAAAAGGTTGAAGAAATCACATGGCGCGTATACATGGCTACTTAATTCCACTCTCTTGGAGTCTCTGAAAGGTGTATCCGCGGAACTTTTGATCCTCGGGGAAGGAAGGAAAGGGAATCTATTATTATTATTTCGCTTTGGGCTTGGTTGTATCGATTTTTGTACTGATATGGACTAGCGTGTGGCGCCGTGGCGGCGGGTGATGTTCGGGTGATCCATGGCGCCGAGGGTTGAGCAAAAGGAAAGGCTTCGCTTCCTTGCGGAACGCGCTTGGCATGTTAATGTCACGTGAGAGCAGGGGGCAGCGGATTAGATAATAATTAGCTAAGTTCCGCTCCGTCCTCATCCTTGCCCGCGGTTGGATAAATTTGTAAGCCACCGTAACCAAAAATCTACAATGAGTTCAGCGGCGATGGATAATATACAGTGTACTAGTACATCTTCCCCCGCACACCCCTCATATCTACAAGAACCGCTCGGTCTCAATTACCGCTCAACCCTCTCCATTTTTGCATGAGCCCAAACCAACTGTTCCACCTCCTTAACCTCAAGTCCCAACCTCCTCATCTGCTTCCAGCAATACCAAATCGCCTCCACGCTCTTATTCTTCTGGTCCCAATCCTCCCCTCCTTCAAACCTGATCCCGTGAGCCTTCCGCCCGTGCTGCTCTTCCCACTGTTTCCGCCTGCGCTGCAACTCCTCCCACATGGCGTGGCGGTCGAGTGCCTGCATCTCGCGTAGCGCTTGGTGCAGCACTGTTCTAATGGACACCAAGTTCCCTAAGCCCTCTTTCTCACCATGGTGCGAGCGATCACTCCAGAAGCGCTGGCAGATTTGCATGCCGACGTATGAGCCGCGGCGGTGTGTGGTGCCTCGGAGGAGGATGTTGAAGACGTTGGTATCCATGCCTTGGGTTGTGGTCGCGTCGACGCCGAGGTTGCTGAGCGCCCATTTTGTCCGGTAGGGGTCGCAAGTGCGAACTGTATGGTCTAGGACGGCGATCCAGGCATCGCGTGAGATGCCGACTCCCGGATTTACTCCTGGGATAGCCCTCGTTGGCGTGTAAGGGGGTGGTTGCGTTCCAGAGGGGTCTTCGAAGGAAACTTTATCGGGGTTTCCCGGGGGGGGTGGGGACGGATCCGGAGCGGTCCCGGTGGCAATTTCGACGAGGTGGTAGGCTGCGTTCATGTCCCTGCGAAGCTCGTTTTGTACTAGCAGGCCAACGTCCACGGCGTCGGGTTGTACGCCGTGATTCGTCATGAAGGTTAGTACTCCGTGAGCTAGTTCGATTCTTCCGAAGCGTAGGTAGGCATTTAGTAATGAGGAGAACATAGCGTGTGTCCCGCCGGTTTCCTTGACCGCCGTTGCGACCAATTCCAGTAACGGATACTTATCTACCGTAACCGCAAGCATCATGATCGCAGGAGCTATGTATGGACTTGCGTACATCGACTTCGGAATCACGGTCCGGCCGCTACGGCTAGGCTTTAATAAATCCAACGCATCCTGCAACTTCCGTCCCCGCACGAGCGCCCTGAGGTACGCCCCCAAGATCCATTCCGGGTGCGAAGCAGTTTTAGACCTTCCCACTATATCAGCCCAGATCGTCATTGCGCCAACAAGGTTGTCCCGCTTGATAGCCTGGTGAAGCGCCGTGTAAGCGACCTCGCGTGATTTGAGTTGATTCCCTAGAGCATCCTCGATCTCAGAGATGCGCTTTGTTAAGCTTGCGTTCTCCGCGAATATGATGTCGGGGTATCGTAGGACACGGGCGATCGCGCTGCGGCGGATAAGCTCAGGAGGGATGATTCGCGTGATAGATAATGCGCAGTTGGCGATTCTCTCGGCACCTCTACCTTCGGCATCCGAGTCTAGCAACGCATTAACGACTCCTGATATAACCCAGTCCGGGAGTGTGAACGGGAGAGTCTTTATATCGGGCTTGTTGAGCGAATAGCCCTCTAACCCCCACTTCTCCACCACACCAATTTTCTTGTCCACATGCGACCCACGGATCCACGTGGGGCTGTAATCTTTAGAAGAGACCTCAACGTAATTGACGAAGTTCCACCTCTGTTTGCGCCTGTGTAGTAGCCTATCCAAGAGATATGTGCCCACGAGACCAAACCCACCCTCGCAGGCTAAGGCCATGACAAGCTCTAACCAGGTTTCCCGCTCGGTGTAGGGCACTCTCCCGTTTGTCACCTGGGGTCTTTCTATTATGTCTCTAGTTCCAGAACCCCAGGTCATCAAGCGTTCTCGGGCTCGCGGAACTTCCATTCCCCGGTGTTCCCCGTATATCCCTTTCTCCTCCGCTTCTTGTGCTATGATCGCCTCCTGAGCCCGCCATACAGCATCGGACATGGAGGCCATTATCCTCGATCGCAGGAAATGGAGGCGGGGGTACTGGGTGGCAGAGTAAACAGCCATAGGCACCAATCCAGCGGTGTGTATGTAAGCCAGTATCTGTCTGGCGGTGGGTAGAAGGTCTGTATACTCGTTTGGGATTTCTCGCGCAGGTTCCGTCTTTGCGGTCGCATCTCGAGCCAGCAACTCCTTCATCCTCTTCTGTGCCTCATCCTCCGAAATCTCACCCTTCTGAGCCTTCTTCTGCAGCGTGATCATTTCCATACGCTCTCGAGTTTCCCCCTCCTCGCCCGCCCGGGCAATCATCGTGCCGACCGAGCCGAGAACGATACTCAACCCCCTCCTCCGCCTCTCCACATCCCGTTTAATCTCTCTATTAAGAGCCCAAATACCCGTCTTCCCCGCAATCCCCGCAATATCCCTCCCTTCCCCTTTCCTCATCCGGGGCTTCAACTTCCCGCCACCAAGGGCGGTATATACAACTCCCAGAAGTGGATCAGTTCCATTATCAAGATCGTTATACCCCCTCCCCATAGGCTCCAGCAAGGTCCGGACAATCCATACGGCATCCCTCCACCTTCCACGTAACACCAGTTCTGTTATCACATCAACCTTATCCGCCCGTGCCGCTTCAAGAAGGACCAGCAGCCCGTGAACGTTGACGTGCTCAACTTTCCATGGCAGGAAGGGCCCTTCCTTTAACTGCTTCAGCCATAAGGCGGGTTTATCAGGGATGCATTTGACACCAAAGTAGTCTCTGTATTTTGGATGGGAGAGGGTATCTCCGTACGGTGGGGGGGGTGGAAGTGGCGAGTGATCAAACTTGAGGCTGTTAGGTTTGTGGGGGAATTTATAGTAATTTAGCGGAGGGGCGGAGTATTTGAACGATTCACCAGGGTGCGCTTCATTCTCCTTCGCCTTCTCCCTCTCCCCTTGTTTTTCATTTCCATTCGCATTCGCATTCGCATTCTCGGTATCTGTTGTTGGGGGCCCGTTGACAGCGGAGTAACCTCTAGTGATAGAAGATCGAGAGTGTTTCTATTTTTTCAATACTCGTCATTCGCCATTCGTAAGCTCAATCGGTGTTTCCCCAGGAGTGATGAATCGAGGATGGGAGAAGCATACCCTCTTCGGAGCAGTGAACTGCCATTGAAGCCTGGTTGTACACCTAACAGTGAACGAGGGGTATAAAAACGGACATAGCACCTGCACTCGATGTTTAGGGACCGATTGAGTGAATTGTGAGAGCATGTCATTGAGGATGAATTTTAGGAGTTGGCGATGAACTGCTTCTTTTCCGGAGAAGGAATACAAAGCGTTGATTCAGTTGTCTTATAATTTGCCACGATGTTAGCGCTTCCAGCTGTTTTTTGTTTTTTTCCCTCTCTTCTTTTTCTTTGCCCTTCCTGCTTGGAGGCTCTGCCGAGGGGTAGGATTATGTGGGCCCCTGTTCGATCACCTTGGTGGGGTGGATGGTGATTATGTAATATATTGCCAAGACATGAATCAAGTTTGGATAATATTATCATGCTTGAGTACCATATCGGTACATACTATGCTGGTCTAGTACCTTCCCGCCCATATCGGTTTAGGTTACAGATTAAGTTGGTTGTTCGTACTTTTCAGGTTGCACCCTGCGCCAATGCTACTTTGCATGATACTTTATGACGCCGTATATACCAGTACCCTCTCTACTCCTTCCACGTGATTAGCTAAATTCCATTATTTATTTATTTATTATTTATTTACTAACGGGGGGCTTGGAAAGGGAGACTTCCAACTCAAATCATCATCCTTCGCCTTTGTTATGATTCTTCTTCTTCCGTGCCCCGATACTGTTGCCTCGTCTTGGCCGCGCCCTCTTATTTTAGCGTGACGGACACCCTCATATCATAAGGCAAGACGTCATTCGCCCACCCGAGACGCGTTATCTCCTTCACAAACCCTCCTCCGTCTTGCCCTTCCTCCCATCCATCAACCTTTCTTCTGCCGCCCATCCTCCTTTTTTCCCTCTATCCTTCCCTCCCCCCTCCCTCCACCTCACCATCTTAACGCAACACCACCACCGAAGGGAAACCGGGTCAACCAAACAATGGTCTACCGAGTCGAAGTCGCCCCTAACGCCCGCGCAGGCTGTAAAGCCACTACCTGTGGTAAAGCTAAAATCCAGAAAGGCGAACTCCGTCTGGGTACTTGGGTCAAAGGGCCCAGTTTCGCGTCTTGGTCCTGGCGCCACTGGGGCTGCTTTACTCCTAAACAGATTATTAACCTGCGCAAGGAATTGTTGCCGGAGGGCGAAGAGGATGAGGAAGGGAAAGAAGTGGACATGAACCTTTTCGATGGATGGGAGGAGTTGCCGGATGAGCAGAAGGATAAGGTTAAGATTACAGTGGAAGTCGGACATGTTGATGATGAGGACTGGAAGGGTGATGTTAGCATGAATCGCAAAGATGCAAAGAAGACCAAAGCGCGTGAGGCACCTGCGAAGGCTACAGGGAAGAGTACACCCGCTGCAAAGAAGGGGAAGAAGAAGGATGATGACGATGAAGAAGAGGAAGTGGTTGAGTGCGTCGGCCCCGCAACTACTCACAATACCGCAAGGTACTAACGCCCCCATAGAACCGACGAGGAACCTGCCCCAAAAAAGTCAATCAAAAAGACACCTACCGCTTCGACCACCGCGCCCAAGAAGCGCACTCCCGCCAAAAAATCAACTCCAACTCCGACCCCTTCTCCCTCCGCATCCCCTGAATCCGTCAAACCCCAGAAGCCCGCTGTTTCCAGAAGGGCCGCCAAACCCATCCCTGTTACAGAGCCCATCCGCCCCCGCTCCTCCCGCGCAACCGCCGCGACCCCAAAGAAATACACCGAAGTCAACGAATCCGCCGATGAGGACTCTCCCCCCAGCGCTCGTAAGTCCCGCACTCTTGGCAGAAACGCGAAATCGGCAAAGGACGGGAAAAAGAATGCTGGGAAGGGGAGAGGCAAGAGGGCTGGCGGTAATAGCGATACCGAAGGCGAAGACGTAGGTATGGCATTGCATGCCGATGGTGGCGTTGAGGAAGATGCCATTGACCCACCAGCTCCAAAAATGCAATCGAGAGGTAGGGATGGTGGGAGAAAACGTGGGGCTGCGACTGCTGTTGGTGATGTCCAGGACGAAATCGACGAGGAGGAAGAGTACGCCCCCTTGGTTACCATAACTAGAGCTGGGAAAGCTAATTTTGATACTGGAATAGACAGCCCAAGAAGAAGCGCACCAAGGCAAAGCCCACCCCCACTAAAAAAGAGCAATCGGTCAAGACCAAGAAGGCCTCTACCACTCCCGCGTCCGACAGGAAGACCAAGGCTAAAGCCAAAGGTTCTGCAAAGGAAACCTCCGAAGCAAAGGATAGGAGCGAACTTAGAAGAAGCGCCTTTGGTGGAGAGTAGACGATGTTCATTCCTCCTCCTTGCGTGGGAGGGGAAGTTTTGATGGGCCTGTGCAAAGCGTAGTGTTGAATCGCCGGGATGGATTACGATATACCTTTCTTTGTCTCCCTCTCTTTTCTAAGCTGTGCTTGTTTACCCCAGTCATCCGCTTTACTTTTCCTTACCCCCCTGCTTACCAATTTTATGTCGCTTGATTTTCGTTTTTATTTTCGAAAAATTACTGTAGTTTATACACGCGGGCACAGGTTCGATATGCTATAGCTGGTTCGTTAGTTTGCACTTAGTTAACTAAGCTCATAAAAGTTTTCATCATCTATGCTGCAATGGTACGGGATAACTTGTGTGATCACGGGGGGAGAAAAGAAATGTCCCTTCTGAGCTTTCCACTACAATCCTAATTATTGTTACCCAACACAGGTAAGAATCACAAAGTTTGATAGCATGAGGGGCATTCGCAGGGGGCGTGAGAACCAATGTTTTCATTAACTGCACTCCACCATCCCACGACGAAACTGGGGCGAGTGGCGAACCGGTGCCAATTACAAGTAGTTTTTTGTAATCCTAACCTCGACGATTTACTCCTTTGCCCACCAAACGATAAGTGCCGGTAATGAGCAAAGCAATAGCATGGTACTGTACAAGTACCGACATCCAGAATACCGGTACTAGCTACTCGCAGAGTGCCGACATTCCTGAGAGACTCCTCTTTTTCTTTTACTTTTTTTCTTCTACTCTTTTTTCCATTCTTTTCCCCCTTCTTTTCTTTTCTCCCCTTCTTTCTTTTTTTCCGCGCCTCCTTCTTTTCCCCCTCCTCCCAACGGCCGCCAGTATGTCCGTGCAGATGTCTGCATTTACTCGTAATTTCCTGACGGGTGTAAAAACCACTCCTACCGTATTTCACATGGGCAAAATTCTGGGGCTCCGGGCAATTTTGGCCCAGATGTAATACCGGTAGCGGTCGTTTTCACAAACGTTGGGATTTTAGGAGTAGTGAGCTCTACCAGTAATAATTCTTTAAAGTACGTGCTGTGTGGGAAAAGGCTGTATGTGGCGAAAACCCGCACGAGTAATCATTTCTTCCTCTCACTTCTTTTTTCTCTAGCGTAAGAAAGGGAGTTCCTGTATGTGTGATGAAAGCCTGCTAAGAACGCCCATGCCTATGGGCTGGCGGAAATATTGGTTTTCGGCTCCTTCAAATTCTACCAATTTTTCAACTAACAGCACCACATGCTACCTATTATTTTACTTATTACTTTTATTTAAAGCATTCACAAAGCCGACTCGACTCCAGGCAGGTGGTTCTTGCTGTCATAGCTCTTAAGGTGAACCCGGTGGACATGGGGTGTCAGCACTTGAATGGAGAAAAAGGTGTTTTGGCTGAGTAATTTGAAACATATTTCCTGAAGTAGTAGATTACCTACCATATTAGGAGTAGTGCGCTCGGTCGGAGGCGGAAATCTTACAATGCTTCCTACTGCCATTTATTCGCTTGTGCTTTTAATGAGGACGCTCCGGGCTGATTCGAAGTTGCGCTTGATGTGCTGGGCCCCTGCGATGTAGGGATCGCCCTTAGGCCGTTGGCCCTCTCGGGGGGGAAGAACCCCACAAAGAAAAAAGAGGGAAGGCGAACGGCGAATGACGAGCTGCTCCGGAGCTCCTCTCCCTCTCTCCTCTCGTACTTCTAGAATATATTTCCCAGGCATGGAGCCACGCAGGGATCGGGAACCAAGGGAATGCCACGATAACTCAGCCGTTCAAACCATTAAGCCGAGTTTGCATCTCGCGCCTGTGACCGAAACTAGAGCTGCAGAGGCAATACCGGTATACTGAACGCGAGAAAGCTGTTATCTATAGGCGATCAGCCAATAACATGGCCGGAAGGCAGCTTAACAAGCCAAGCCAAACACAGTCTTAGCGTTCACGATAGCTAGATTCACCAGTCAGGTGCGAGTGTATCTTGCCACGCCGTCTACGGGGATAATGCGCCCTGGTGGGGTGTAGACCCCAGGAGGGGAAAACCTATTCTATGATAGCTACGAATTACAGGGATAAAAAAGTGGTATGCTGCATAACTACGCTGAAGAAGTGGTACAAGTACCAGCCGATCTCGATCCGGGGTTCTCCCTACAGTATTGAATACCAGCGATGCTTTTTTTATCCCAGCAAAAAAGCATGATGCTTCGCCCATGGCCAATAAAATAGTACTTCAACTTCTAAGCAAGAAAACACAATCACAAAAAATCATAAAAAATCGAAATATTTCATTAAAATACAACAGAAATACCACTAAATTTTAGAATTTTCTCCGACACCAAAGGATAGACCACTGGTCTTCTATTCGACATTTTTGCACCAAGACGTTTGTATGATAGAAGAATGACTCTACTGTGCCGCTATCAAGGCCTGTTTTGAGTCGAGTGATATCTACGATACGAGTACCGGTTGAGGCGATGTCATAGGGGAGCATGGTGGTGGGTTAATGATCCAATAGCGGGTTGCTGTGAACCTCGCCTGTGTCGCTTGGAAATCACCCTTTTAAGGTATGAATGCTGCCAAGCTGTGTTGAGACGATTCTAATTACCTTGTTTGGCATAATAGGCAATTTTTGGGTGAAAAATTTGCACTTTTATTGGAATAAAAAAACGTTGCTGGCATTATAGGGGTGGTTTGAGATCCGCTGTTATCCATAGACGGGTGAGACATACAGATTTCCCACCCTTCCGTAGGGACGGCCCCGAAGAACGAGAACTGAGACCTACATGTATGTCTACCGGTACCATAGAACGTCATGAAAAGTCAGAACGGCGCTGGTGACGATTTTCTTGAACCTGCCCAATCACCGCTTTCTATATGTTTAAGCCGTGGCCACTTGGCGTTCTTCATGCCCTCCTGTTGGTTCGGTCACCTTAGCTCCACCTTAGCTCGCTTTAGCGCCATTCCGACCGCGACTGACCCAACACTCCCTGGGGTGCGCACCAGCAACCCCATTCTCACATTATCCCACAAAAAGATGTCCGCATAGAATATCACCCACATGTCGGAGGTCGCGCAGAAGTGGCCGGAGATGCAGTGTATAGTAATGGGACTTGAACGATCAAAGAAAGAAAGAGATTGATTCTATCTTGCTTGCTCGCCTATAGACGCGCCAGACTGCGGTACTTTATAACAATTCGCAGTATCAACATACATCAATATGACTCTAGTTACTTCCCCGTACACCACATTGCAAGTCACCTGGCCATTGGCCGAACATATGTGCGCCGCACATCACATTGAAGTAATACTTCCGACACCACATATCACATATGATATGAGTGATAATGTGTGATTGTCTCCCCTGCCAGCTCCCCCTCAACACAGACCACCAAAGATGCACATCCCCAAGTCCTAATAGGCTCCATACTCATGATCTATATAAGTGAGCATTATCCCTCTTCCCCCAGGCTCTTCTGCCCCCAGGCCAGCGCCAGCATACCCTTTCGCTTTAGCAAATTGCTTTCCAGGGCGTCTCTTCTCTTCCGGCATTCGCTTTCTTGTTAATCATCTTCTATTCTACTTGCCAACGGCACAACTAGAACCGGCGCGTTTAGTCACAAGCGAAAGACCCCAATTCTCTAGCCATGTCCAGTAGCTCCCATGAGGGCGTGCCCGAACCCAATCCACCTTCCACCTCCGCAGGTAAAGTAATTATCATACAAGCACCCCCCCGGTCCCTCAAAATTTCCACCCGCTCCAGCTCCTAGCACTTCAGTCGATCTTCTTTCTCCTGCATCTCTAGCTGCCTGATGGTTTGCCGGGGCTTTACATGGGGATGGGCGGTGGGGGAGGTGTTTGGTTAAACCTTCCCAAAATGGCGCACATGTGACTCCTAGCCGCACTTGGGCCAATCCCCCTCTCACAGCCCCAATCCCTAGGAAGTACTGAAAGTAAGCAAAACTGACTATGTCGGTATATAATCCAAGTACCAGAGGACCACAGGGCCGAAGAGGAGAAGAGGTCTAGGACTGCCGAATTTGAGTTGCGTGCCCGGAGCATGGGAATAGCCGACGAGCGGCTTATTGCTCAGAAGATCGCTATTTGGGAAGGGATGTGGCATGCGCAACAGAACAAGGACCGTATCAAAGTTAGCATTCTTTATTCCTTTCTTTTCGGGGGTTGTAGTGGGGTCGTTTCTGGTTGGAATGGGAGGGTTAAATGGCAACCTTAGTACCTTGCCGGGGTTCTTTTGGATGCCGTGACCAGCACCGATTAGTAATCTCTTCTCTGAAGCTCGGTAGGCCTCCAGGCGTTCCATATCGTTAACTCTGCTAAGTGGTCCTAGATATTAGACCTCCCTCCCTCCTCCCCGCACCCCACACCATGGAACACTTTGCGCCCCCCCGTATCGAGCGGTGCCCTCATTCTGGTTGGGTGGTGGTGGTTGGAAATCATCGGAGACTCTGTCTTCTTGGTCTGGATTGCGCGTGGCCGCTTTAACATGGTTTTGTTTCTATTGTCATCCGGATTATCTCAATTTAATTTCCTATTTCATAAGTTAGCGTTAGCCCAATGTGGAGACATGGGTATTGATTATCCGGGTGTTATCTTATGAACTGTGATATTCTCTAAAAACTCCTGGGGAACTAGAGAGGCATGTGAAAATAGACATCCTGTCTTAGTCATATCTAAGGCTTTCGCTACGGGGCCCATCCGCGTCGAACAGTGATCGTGATAACATAGCCGGTCCCCTAGGCGAACCGGTAGTTAGTCCCAGAGACACCGCTTTACCTAAAAATGGATCTTTCTTTCTTTCTTTTTTCCTACCAACTCTGCAAATGGCTACCCCGATCCAAAGCGCAATTGCAAAAAAAAAGTTGAAATTCCCCTCGCTCCTCTGATCCCGAAGCCGCAATACCCGCCTTTGACAGGTTGCCATACTACTCGTAGAATTCTGGGGTATCTTCCGGTCAGGTGAGACAGTGGGAAAATTGTCTATGAATTAGCGTCGATTCTGGTTACTAATATGGCAATAGACATCAAAGGCAGGTTGCCATCTGGTGGGTGGAGAACAGGGGTGCTGCGGGGTGCTGCGGGGTGCGGGAGCAAATTAGCCAAAGTAGGGTAACAAAGAATCCCCTTCTACTCGCGTAATCCTTATTCGCTATGCCCTCAACTACAAACCAAACTACTCGTAGCGATAGGAGAAAAAGATAAAAAGAGTCAACGAACAACCCATGCCTGTGCAGGGGGCAGAGGTTTGTGCCGGGCGCAGGTACTCGAGTACTCGTCCACACTAATTTCCCCACCATCCCATACGAGTAGATTTGGCGAATCCCTGTTTTCGGATAATTCCCCCCTGCCGAGAGGATCTCTGCTTACCGTATCTCGAAACTGCGGGCCGGAGAAGGTTCTCCAGATCGTGCTCAAGCAGATCGATGACCCCTGTGCCTTATCTTCCCATCATCTAGTGCCGGGGTATGGGATCAACTGGTCAAATTCTGGTGTTCCTTTTTGTGATCACATTGTCGGTGACACACAGTTCATTGTGCGCTCGGTCCGGTTTTATGAGGGATGCTCCTACCGGTAGGCTTGGCCAGTGTTGCAAAGAAGGCCTTTGATGATCGCACCTGGGGGGTCAGAAGGGGGGGATTTGAATCGGGGTTTCTGAAAATGGGGATTGAAGGGGGGGTTCTTTAATGTCTTGGTAAGCCAAAATAGCAGGAACTCTGATCGGAATTCCTACCTTTATAACCCAGCTGTGCAAGTATTTATTGCTCCGAAGCCGGGGAAGTGGAGTGCTAGTGCTAGTTTATTTGCTTTTTCTCCTCTTTACCTATCATTTCATTTGTTTCTTTGCTTCCAACTGCCTTCAATTATCATGGTTTACCGATTTGTTAGAAGGGGCTCTATTTTATAACCCCCCGGTTCGAAAAAGCGCTTTCCTAGCCTTCGATCATTTTTTGATCGAACCCCCCCCCTTCATTGCAACATTGGGCTTGACTCTAGTTTTTCCTCCTTTTTATCCCCCCCTTTCGACCTTTAGATCTCTCTGTCGGGTTGCATAGTGTAATTGCCCACTCCCGGCATCGTGCGGTCTTCTATTTTACCTTCAGATTTTTTTCTTCCCACCCTTTTCGGTCAGGCGATTTAAGCCTCGTGTGCCCGGGAATTGTTTTTTTTATCTAGAAGGCTGGTTGATTATTGCTAGAGTGCTCTGGTTAGGGCCCATCCTGCCGCACTCTAGAAGGCAACCTATTGAGTCATTTCGTAGGAATTAGTTACTGTAGGTAGATAGTTCTGTGGGGTGGGGGGTAGCACACGATGGATTAAGTGTATAGGGCCACCCATCTTGAGCCAGAGGACCTGAATATTGGGGTAGGAAAGTACGATATTAGAGCTGTAGTCCACCGTTCTACAATGTGTCGCCTACTTCCTCTCTGGGCTCTGGGTCTAGTATTAGCGCGAAAACAATAATTGAGAATATCTCTAAGACATTGGAGATACGTGTTGCTTTTTAACTATCCCAACCACGGAAGAGAAAACCGTCCTCCGGTGCTCCCCTTCACTGCCCAAATCTAGAGAGGGAAATCTCTGAGGTCCCGGTATCATTCTCGATCATGCCGGGGGCAGGACCGAACTTGTTATACCAGCTTCCCTGTGGCGAAGCGGAGGGCAGCCCGTAGGAGCGGTAATGCTGGCAACTCCCATATTCAAAGCCCCCATTTTCTCATTACCATCCGACCACTTCGGGTTTGTTGCTTTCAGAGAAACCGCGGAGGATTAAGCGTAGCAGTGGTACCGTACACTATTCATGTTCGCCACCCTCTCATTATACGGCATACGATCACATGGTATTTCTACTCATTCGGTCTGGATTGAAAATTAAAATGAGGCCATGGGAAATTTGAAGAGTTTTTTATTTCCTTCTCGTCATATCGGCAACTCGGTTCCTGGTAGCCTCTAGGGGATACCCGATTCTGTATCCACACACTACCCGACACTAGTAAGGCACAAATACTCCCTTCTTTAGATTGTAGTCCTTGACGGTGCATGGCGGATGGCGGATAGCATATCCGGGCAGCTCTGAACTCATTTAAGTAATATCTCTCCCACATCATACATGCTCCTATCTGAGCCCTGGCGCTTGAAAATGTATCAAGGGATCCAAATGCGCCTGTCTTAGTATGCACAATACCGTCGGATGAGGAGAATCAAATATCCTCCCCTGTTGCCCCCTAGGGGAGACCCATTTGGAGGATCATGCAATTCCTGCCCGGGGGAGTTTTTGGTGATCTTTTCTCCGGTTATTTTATTTTCCTCTCCTGCTTTGGTAAATGGCGAATTCGTACTCGCTACAGGTTGGAACCCCCATATTTGGCGTGTCCAGTGACTTCAAGTGGTTTCTCCTGGGCGCACGGACGCTGTTTACTATGAGTGACCACCCGTGACCCTGCCCACAACTCACCGGCCCAATGGGTTTCCCAAGACCCACCTTGGCAATTGTCGAGAGACCAACCACGGAGAAGCGCACTGCTAGTTGCGCTCCAACGAGAAATTCCTCCCTCGCTAGCGCTGCAATATCGAGTACCCGGCACGCAGATTCGTAAGTCTCAATAAAGCCGAGAGCTAGCTCACCCTCTACATATGGGAAGGTTATCCTGGTAGCGTTCGCAGGCGTCTAGGCTGCCCTGCGGATAGTCGGCGGATGTACTGTTCGGCAGGACTAGGCTTTGCAGATGCTCGGCGGCTCCTGGCTTTTGGTATATGGCACCTTGTCAGTTAATAACTTTCTAATGGGAGGAGACGTTGCAGTCGTGCGTATTCAGAAGGGTTAGGGTTTTTGAGAAGGGGAGCGCGGGAGGGTGTTTTTGCATGTTGGGTCAGGGCCGCCTAAGGGTTTTGGGTAATAAGAATATAAGAGGTGAGGAGTCGACAGGGGCCCATATCCGGCAAGAAGGGGAGGTCTGCTGTTGCCCTTTTTCTAAGTATAAGTTATGGGGCTACAATATTCATTTTTACGCAGCAGAAACAAGGAGGGCGATTGAAGAATGAGCATGGATTTGTGTCTGGCGATTGAGGAAAAGCAGCTGTGAAAAATAAGAGTTGCTACCGGAGGAGAAGCGCAGGGTATATTGTCTTTATAGAGAGGGTCGGCGAACACTAGAGACATTAAATAGAAACGACAAGGGAAGGAAATATAGGAAATATACCACAGTCTCGCATCTCAATAATGTGAATATTAGTAAAGTTTCATAGTTAACGACTAGTGCTAGTCTATTCTATTGCCAACCTTCTATGCTTCGACATATTTAAATCGCTTGCAGTCAGGGGTATTCAATTGACATTAGTGTCACCGCATGTCATGAAGAATCCTTATAGTCAGTGCAATCATGGTTAATCACTCGGATACCTGCAGGTATTTGCTGTTGAAGGTTCTGAAATAGTCAAGCTCTGTACCGGGGGCTTAAGGGATGAAAATCATGGAGAATTTCATTCTATCTGAGCGGCCGGAGGGCCGGCTATTTATGCTGCACAATAGGAATCCATATCCACAGTAGAAAAGAAATTCAAGGTAACAAAAGGGAGACGAAAGAAATCTGATGAGAATAGAGTTAGATCTATGATTAAGTAGTGAAATGAAGGAAATATCAACTCGAATGGGTTGAGCTCTTACTCTGATGGCATTGAAGTGAAACTAGTATCTACTAGAAAGCGGTGTCTTACTCAAATACGTAGAGAGAGCTTATCCGAAAGCATAATTTCAACATTTGCAGTCCGGTCGGGTCAGGTCAAACGAACTCCAGTAGCCAGAGTGCTGTCCCATTCGGTCCAGTCCAGACCCCGCGGGCGCCCGGCCTAGCTGGGCCGTTTGCGAACACTTTTGATCGTTGGCATCAATTCTCGTAGTCTGACATTAGGACCTGAATAAGGACATTTAATCACAAGAAGCGGAACTCTGGTCCGCTAGTAAGGTCTGACACCCCCCCCGGGGTATGTCCGAACGTCTATACCCACTGACAGTTCCTCCGCAAAGAGTAAAAGAATTATCTCAGTCGCCAAGCAAAGGGTCCCACCAGGAAGAACGATCATAGAAACCAACTGACTTCAAATGGCATGAAAACGGGAATAGTGATACTGAACAACTGAGAACACATAATTTTTGACGGTGGTCTATCATTTTAAAGGCTTGGAGGTATTCAAACACTTGAGCGCGGACATGCTGCTCGCGTCGCCGGATTGAAGTTTCACTCTTTTTTTAATTTTTTTAGTGGGCTGCCACCAAAGCGGGAGCGCAGATGATTGGCGTCTTGGGACTGTACAGCTTTTTCTGGTTGACCTATTGCTCGGAAACAGAAATCCCTAACCCTGTAGCCCTCCTTGCAGTAGTTGAATTATGATAATAATAATAATATCATACCTGGAAATTCAGGACCATGCCTTTAATCCCAGAAACATCTCTAGACAGGAGCCCCCATTCTGATATCCGCTGGTAGAGGTTGGTGAAAATCTTATTATGTATTCTAGCAGTGAAACATTTTTCAAATTTATATCAAAGCTCATGTAAGGGAAACCTGAAATTAGACAAAAGCTTAGGGACCCTTTTTTTTGGTGTAGTTTGCCCAGTCTGTACTCGTAATACGATAGATTGTCTTTGTCAAGGAAAAAAAGGCCTGCTCTTAGGCTACTGCACACTTGTTCCCGGAAAGTCTTCGCAGAGGAAGGGACACTGGTGGGGTCTAGCGATAACGGAAGTATCATACCAATTACCGGTGCCTGGTGAGAGTTGTCGGGCGTTGCTACTTAGGGTGGGGCAACAAAAGTTTGTCATCCCTGGTTTGGCCGGATCGAAATTAGGTGTGTGTAACCCGAATTATGGAACATCGAATACCAGTACAGTACCGTAGACCAGATTACCGGTGCAGGACAGGTACCCTCCCTGTAACATCCGGCGAAGGGAAATGGGTCGTTGAGCTCTTATCTGGGTTTCAAACAAAGGCAAATACGGTACACCTCGATATAGAGAGACCGTTGCCAAGGGGGTCACTCAGGGCTGGACTGCTGAAACATTGCAGAGTTGTGCGCTGCCCCTGTCAGTGCCTAGGGTAGGTTCTGCTTGCGCTCAAAATCACTATGGAAAATTAAGTATTGTATCATATTATTATACCTACCCGCTCGGTGTAGATCTTTATTTAGGTTAAGCGAGACCCAGAGAAATAGTTTTTTTATCATACTAATAGCCTGTTTTGACACAAGATAGTCTCAACACCCACCTAATTTTCGATTCCCTCATGTACTTGTACTGGGCACGAGGTAGGTGTAAATCTAAGTAATAGCAATCAACTAATCTCTAAGTGGCAACTCCATCTCGCAGTCCGGTACCCCTGCGCTCTCTCAGCCAAACAATTTTACCGTGAACTTAGTTCCGGAATGCATGCGGTGGAAGCTTATTCTCACATGAGATTATGAGAGTGAACAGAGAAGATGTTTATTCCTCCTCGTTCCTCGGGAGAGGAGGTATTGATGGGTTGGGGCGAGGTGCAGTGTTGAATCGCTAGGATGGATCAAGAGATACCTTTCTTTGCCTCCCCCTCCTTTCCAAGCTGTGCTTGTTTATCCTAGTCATCCGCTTTAATTTTCCTCATTTCCTTGCCATTTTTATGTAGCTAGATTTTCGTTTTCTTTTCGGGAAATTACTGTAGTTTATACTCGCGGGGAGAGGTTCGGTATGCTATAGCTGGTTCGTTAGTTTGCACTTAGGGCCCGTTACCTATAGACGGCCTCTAACCGCAGCCTGAGCCGATGCCGACCGCAAAGGCGGGGTTGACAGTGGAGGGGGGTGAGGCAAAGTAGATGACCTTTACCTAGAGTAGGCAAAGTAACCTTTTAACGTTAACGGTTTACCTAGAAGAATCTAGGACCGTGGAAAACTGGACAAACACTTTCTCACCGTTTATCAAATGCTGGTTGAGACGCCACCGTCTAGTTTAACATCTAATATAAATTTAATTTTTAGAAATAGACCGTTTGATAAACGGGCTTTAAGCTATATACTAGACAGTAAATTTGCTAAACATGCAACCATTCCATTTCTTTACACACCTTCAACACTATAACTTTCTTTGACGGTCGGAACTGTCTCTGGTTGCCAGACGGCCGTCTATAGGTAAACGGGCCCTTAGTTAACTAAGCTCATAAAAGTTTTCATCATCTATGTTGTAATGGTATGAGATAACTTGTGATCACGGGGGGAGAAAAGAAATGTCCCTTCTGAGCTTTCCACTACACAACACTAATTTTTGTTAACCAACACAGGTAAGAATCACAAAGTTTGATAGCGTGGAGGGCATTCCCAGAGAGTGTGAGAACCAAATCTTCTCATTAACTGCAGTCTCCACCATACCCACCACGAAACTGGCGAGTGTCGAACCGGTATCAATTCCTAGTTTTTTGTAATCCTGGCCTTGACGATATACCCCTTTGCCCACCAAACAATAAGTGCCGGTAATGAGCATAGCAATAGTGTGGTATAAGTACCGCTATCCAAAATACCAACTCGAGTATGGACATTGTTGCGGGACTCCTTTTTCCTCTTTTTCCTCTTTTTCCTCCTTTTCCCCTCTTTTTCCCCTCTTTTTTCCTCTCGGCTCTTTTTCCTTTCTTTTTCCCTTTCCTTTCTTTTTCTCCTCTTCTTTCTTTTTTCCGTCCCTCCTTCCTTCCTTCCCAACAACGGGCTCCAGTGTGTCCGCGTACAAGCTACAGGCATATAGAACCCGAACATTTGGGTCCGAATTTTGCATGAGCGGTCAGACACGCACAGACAATTTTCCATACAAATTCCTCATCCCTGTGTTCGGGTTCTTTATGCCAGTAACTTGTAGATGTCTGCATTTAGTGAGCCCTACCAGAAATGATTCCTTGATTTTTTTCTTGTTTTTTTCCGCGGGGAAGAAAAGTACTGTACCGTGGGGGAAAAGGCGGTATGTGGCGAAAACCCGCATGAACAATCATTTCTTCCTCTCACTTCTTTTTGTTCGAGCGTAAGAAAAGGGAGTACGGTATGTGTGATGGAAACCTTCTAAGAACGCCCATGCCTAAGTTGAGGGCTAGAAGCAATATGGTTCTGGCTCCTTCAAATTCTACAACTTTTCAACTAAGAGCACCGCATGTTATTATTTTACTTACTTCTATTTAAAAAATTTACAAAGCCGACTTGATTCTGGAGAGGTAGTTCTTGCTTAGATGGAAAAAAAAGTGCTTTGGCTGAGTAATGTGAAATTTATTTCCAGAAGTGGTAAATTTAGCCCACCTACCATATCAGTAGTAGTGCGCAGGCTCAGAAGGCGGGAGCCTTACGATGCCTCCTACTAGCGAGCACTCCCATTATTCGCTTGTGTGTTTAAAGAGTACTCTCCAGGCTGAGTCGAAGTTGCGCTTCTCCTGCGATCGGGGGATTGCCCCCGGGCGGTTGGATTTCTCGGGGGGGGGGACCTCCAAGAAAGCAAGGCGGTTCCGGAGCTCGCTCTCTCCTCTCCACCCTCGCATTTTCTAGAATCTGTTTCCCAGACCAGACATTAGAGTGACGGCGCCCCCGTGCGTAAATCAAAGTTAAAAGTCAGAAGCCGGAAGGCTTACCTACCATGCCCGAGGCAACGCCGGAGGAAGGGCAGGGAGCATGCAATGAGACAAACCTGTTGGTGTGAATGAGTTTTCTTCCCTCTCAAACTTCCAACTTCGAACTTTTACTCCTGCGCGGGGCGCCGTTACTCTATTGAGTCAGCCAGGGATCGGGAACCAAGGGAATGCCACGATAATCTTCTCCCGTTCCAAATCATAGGCCGAGTTGCATCCCGCGTTTGTGACGGAAACTATCTGGTGCATGGTCACGCTGTCTGTAGAAATAATGCTTCACGGTGGGGGTGAAGGTCCCAAAACAAAGTGGAATACCGGTAATCTAAAACAAATCACTCCCTAAAGAGCCAAGACGGACCCCACACTGTCCCCTAAGCCGGTTCTACCCGGGGGCCCATTCCATAATACCGGATCAAGCCGGGTGTTGGTATATACAAGCACGATATCCCCCCTACCGGTATGGTTTCTCTCACATCCTAACCCACCCGATCTCTCAATAGGGGTCGTTTAGTAACTGTACAGAGACCAAAACAGACCAAAATTGGAGGGCTTCAAGTTGTTATACTCCCACGGATGTCTTGAATCTTAGCTTTGGGAAATTTTCGAAAAAAATACCATGTCTGAAGTATAATATACATTTACTTCAGTTTTTTATCTTGAGTTTGTAGAGAGCTGTGTGCATATGAACCGGGTAAGGCGTGTTGCAATTTATCTTTCTCATACAAAAACCCTGGTCTTAGTAGATGACTTGAAGGAGAGGACATTCCTGTTGCGGATTATCCTTTTAGAATAAGAGAGGTTGTTATTGGGGAGGGAGGGAGGGGGCGGAGAGCAAAAGTAAAGGAAGGAAAGGAAAAGAAGAAAAGGAAAGGAAGAAAAGGAGAGCGAGTGTCTATTAAGAAGGCAAACGCGGAAATCATATCGTTGTAGGATTGCGGCGCGGCGCCATAAGCATTCAGAGCAAGAGCAACCAACACAACGCAGCAGAAAGCATGATCAAGTGCTCGTGTACAGGGAATAGTCAGACGATTAAGAAAAGTCCCTTTAGATGTATATTGTAACAATTCCACGCCTCACTGCTCTAGGAGACTTGAAGGAAGAAATTCTACACTCTTTTTGTGCCCTATTGTAGCAAACTACTCTCTGAATTTTTTTCCTGCTGTTCCGCCCGAAAGCCATCAATTTTGATGTGTCTTGGCCTCTGTATAGTTCTAAGCGACATGAATTTGCTTTTCGTCCCGAGTGAGACGTAGTGATGGTACGGTTGCGGGAGAGGATGGATCGCGGCACTTCGAAATCTCTCTCCCTTGCCAGCCCCCCCTCAACACAGACCACCAAAGATCCACATCCCCAAGTCCTAATAGGCTCCATACTCATGATCTATATAAGTGAGCATTATCCCTCTTCCCCCAGGCTCTTCCCCCCCATAGACCAGCGCCAGCATACCCTTGCGCTTTAGCAAATTGCTCTCTAGGACCTCTCTTTCTCTCCCAGAATCCGCCTCCTCGTTAATTAGCCTCCGTTCCGCAGTCTAACGTCACAACCAGAACTGGTTCATTTAGTCAGAAGCGAAAGACCCCAATTCTCTAGCCATGCCCAGACCCCGTGAGGGCGTGCCCGAGCCCAATGCCCCTTCCTCCTCTGAAGGTAAAGTGAAATCATATAAGCACCCTCCCCCCTGGTCTCTCAAAACTTCCACCCGCCCCGGCTCCTGGCACTTCAGGTCTATCTCCTTTCTCTATCTACGGCCGCCTGTTGGTTTCTGAGTGGGAATGCCGGGGCGTTATGTGTGGATGGGAGGTGGGGGAGGGGTTTGGTTCAATCTTCGCAAGTTGGCGCAAATAGAACTCCAAGCCACACTTGGCCTAACCCCCCTCTCGCAGCCCCAATCCCTAGGAAATACTAAAAGTAAGCGAAACTGACCATGTCGGTATATAACAAAAGCAGCCGAGGACGGTAGGGCAGAAGAGGAGAGGAGGTCCAGGACTACCGAATTCGAGCCACGTGCCCGGAGCATGGGAATAACCGACGAGCAGGTTATTGCTCAGAAGGTCGCCATTTGGGAAGGGATCTGGGACGCTCAACAGAAAAATGACAGTATCAGAGTTAGTATTCTTTATTCCTTTCTTTCCGGGGGTTCTACGAGTAGTGGGATCGTTGCTAGTCAGAATAAGAGGGGTTAATCGCAACTTAGTATCATGCTGGGATTCTCCTAGATGCCGCAACCAGCGCCAATTAGTAATCTCTTCTCCAGAGCTCGGTAGGCGTATACACGTTCCATATCATTAATTCTGCTAAACCGTCCTAGGTATTAGATTTCCCTCTTTCCCTTCATGCATCCCGCACCACAGAGTACTTCGCGCTTCCCCCGTATCGAGTGGTGCCCTCATTCTTGTTGGGAGGTGGTTGGCTATTATCGGAGACTTTGTCTTCGTGGCCGGGGTGCTCGTGCTCCAGCGCCACCGTTGCCTTAACGCTTTTGGGTTTCTTTTGTCGTCCGGGTGATCTCCATTCAATCTCCTATTTCATAAGTTAGTGTGAGCCAGGTGTGGAGACATGAATATTGATTATCAGAGTGTTATCCAGTCAACTATGATATGATATTCTTCTTTAAAAACTCTTGAGGAACTAGAGAGAGATGTGAAAATAGTTCATCCTAACTTCGACCATTTTCTACTGCGCCACATCCAAGCCAAGCAGTGACCATGATAAAATGGCCGGCCCCCTAGGCGAACCACCGGTAGTTAATTCCAGAGGCACAGCTCTACCCAAAAACGCATCTTCCTTCCTTTTTCTTTTCCCACCAACTCTGCAAATGGCTACCCAGATCCAAAGCGCAATGGCGGGAAAAAAGTAATATTCCCCTCGCTCCTCTAGGACTCTCCTGAAGCGGTATAATTAGCCGTGAGCCTTATTCAAAATTTTAGTTGGGAGCGAGGGTATGGTGCCGGCACCTTAGAACCTACCCTCTTGACAACGAACATCGACTAATATTTCAACCAACAACAGCAGCACCCGCAGATGGAATTTTTTAAATTCCTTCTGTAAGGCTTTCCTAATTAGTTATTAGAATGTATTTACAGAGGGATTTTGTTTTTAACCTTCTGGTTGGGGGTGTAGAGGCCTTCAAAGTTTGTATGAGAAGGAAGATAGTGAGACTTGTATGAGGAAAAAAAGTTTGGCTGAATAATTAGCCAAGAAAATTCCTAATTAGGCGAACTATACTACAGCATTAGGACTAGCGTCGTCACTTCGGCGTGAGACTCTGGGTTGCCTGATACTTGTAAGGTGCCGGCACCATACGAGTACTGAAGGTTCAGGGTTTTGCGATCGAACCAATAACTTGTGCAGATTGCTTGGCGCTCCTAACTTCTGCATGGGCCAGTTTTCTGGAATTATGTGCATCATGCAGAGAGTGTTGTGCCTGGGCCTGCAGCCTTCCACGTTCCAACGGCGAGCGCATTCTCGGATACTTTATTGGGTAGTACTATACAGTACACGGGTCGTGTGACAGTGCGGCAAGTCCATTCTCAGAGACCACTCCAGCACAAGTGCCGGCTAGGCCGGGTGAGCGTTGGGCGAGGCGACACCCTCAGCGAGGCCTGGCGTGGATTGACGCCAAATTTCTTTCGGTACGCATAACAAATAGTTCTCAAGCCTGGTTGAGGGTGTCGCCTTGCCGAACGCTCACCCGGTCTATTATTGTTGGCAGATGCAAGGATCAGGGGGAAGGGTTCCCGTCGACATACTGTACCGGCACTCGTAGTGGTTTTTGTCTGAGTTGCAATGATACGTGTTGGGCAACAACCCCTGCCGCTGGCGCTTTGGGGCGTACGAAGGAACACAATTTCAGGTGCATCATATCATACGACAAGGGTAGGGAAGAGGGCAGGTGATATGATCGAAAATAAGATAGAGGCACTGTCCGGGGCGGTGGGGGGGAAACAAAAGAAATAAACAGCAAATTCCTCTCGCTGCGCGCAGTGCCCGGGTCGTGGTCTAGGGGTTGGTGGCAACATTTCCCTCAATGCTAAGTTATGGCCTTAGAGGTATCCCTTGGGCGGTCTGAGACAGTAAAATTCGCGACCAGCACGCTAAATATTACCTAAGTCCAGATCAGTCTGCTAACTGGCTGTTTTGGGTTCGGAATTTGGCTTTTAAAGGCCAAAGTGACTCAGCATCTCAACAACTGTTTTAGCCCCCGACCACTCACAGTCCTCCAAACAAGGATTAGAGTGCTGGTCGCGAATTTTACTGTCTCAGACCGTCCAAGGGATAGTGGTGTAGTATAATAACGGCGGATGCAGCAAATGTCCAATATTCGTCAGAACCAGCAAACCCACATTTCCACGCCGCAGTGGTAACTTATGTTAGCGAGAAGTGCGAACCAACCCCGTGCTGTTTCTCCTATCTAGGGTAATAGGAAATTTCTGACAAGGGAATCGGCGCTGCCCAACAGCTTGTCAACAAGTCTATCGGACTACCTAGTAGGAACTTAGGCCGACTTTGCTTTTTTTCTAAATCGTTGCAGTTTAATTGTGGTTGTGGTTGTGCAGGACCCGACTTAGTTCAACTGGCATCGCTTGGGCTCGCAATAGGAAATGTCCTACTCGGACAGTCGGCGGTATACGCTCTAAGTGCTCCGCCTCAAGATAGGAGGCGGTGAGATGTTGAATTTAGAGCACACCGGGAATTAGTGGACCTCAGAACATCATCTTCTACGATACGCCCCCTAGAATTGCCTCTATCTTTGCTTCATTACTCCCTTTACTTAGCCCTTTCACCCCCCCCGCGTCCTATTGCCTTTTTTTTTTGGCCTTTTTGTTCATCCCCCGAGCCTCTTTGTCTACCCCCCCTCTTTATTTCCTCAAGTCGACCTGGCTCTCATTCTCGGATCCATGTTTCACCATACCTAGAAGGCAAGAGCTACCATTGATGTCATGATTTGGGATCTAGGATAATGATAAGGGGAGCCGCCACCCAGCGGCAGGAGCGGAGAAATGGATAAAGATGGGGTGCGGCCGGCCATTAGGAAAAAAAAGGAAAATGTGGAAATGGATTGCTAGAAACATGTTTACCCGATTGTCTTGAGCGCATCAAACGCTCCAACGAAACCCTGAGAAGCTTTTAAGGTTTTATTTTTTATATTTTTACCATAGGTTATTCCAAAAGAGATTTATGCTCTCATACATCAATCTTTTCTGTCTGATCTTCCAACGTTGCCTGTGTACAATTTTCCTCTAGACAGGTGTCCGAATGATAAGTCATGCAAGACTCACGACCTGGAACTAATCCCTGACAGCACTATATAGCACGTGGCTCAATTAGTACAGGGAGGTGGAGGTGTTCTTTTATCCCATATGGATGCTTTAAATCGGTATAAGTAAACTAGTGGCGGGGGCAATGTCAGTTCCGGGGTGAACACAGATACAATAACACTCAAGAGTAAATGAGAATTTAAAAAGTCTCCGGACGCTTTTTACACAGATAGGTACTGTATTAATAAGTGTAGGGCGTCCGGAGACTTTTTAAATTAAGTACTTGTATCATCAATGATCCTATCGCTACTACTAAGATCAAAGAGACACATGATCATGGTAAAAAAAATCATTACACTTGTTTTGTTTACTAAGGGTGAGGTCAAATGTTGGTTCTGGTTCCTACATTCACTGTGTAGACATCTTCCCGACATCACCCCGGAACCGACATTGCCCCCGCCACGAGTTTACGGTATTACACTCGGGGATATGTTTTAGGACATGACAAGGATCGCTAACCAGCAAAATAATCTGTCTTGCGCGAAAACATATTCGTGGTCACTTGTAATCATAATTTACTATAAAATTTACTGATAGAAGAAAAATAACTAGATATTATATATATGTTAAATTAAGTGCTGTTGTGAGGCTCTTATACACCCTTTGTGCTTGCACCCAGGTACAAGTACTCGATTACGAGTACTCGAGCGCGTGTTGAGACTGCGCGCACATCCATGCGCCTCCATGTATCTCCACGAATCCCCGCGCATGTCCATGCAAGGTCGGTCCATTTCACAAACATTGGGCACAACATTTACCGGAGAGCCTCCACCAGGGGATGGGGCAGGGCGGGTGGCGAACAGTGGTAGTGCGGGGGGCGTGCGGGAGTCATTTCGCCATAGGAGGGTAATCCCTACTCGCGATGCCTTAGCTATAGACTAAACTAGCCATTGGAGAAAAAGGAAAGAAGAGTCAGCAAACAACCCATGCCTGTGCTGTGCGAGAGGGGTCAGAAAAAATAAATACATGCACAAGTAGGCGAGGTTTGTATCCGGGCTCAGGTACTTGTCCACACTAATTTCTTTCTCGCCCCATACTGTGGATTAAGCGAATCCCTGTTTACGGATAGTTCTCTCCCGCCGAGAGGATCTCTGCTTATCTCGAAACTGCGGGCCCGACAAGGTTCTTGAGGTCGTTCTCAAGCAGCTGGATGACGCCTGCCTTATCTTCGCATCACTTAGTGCTAGTGCAGGGGTATGGGATCAACAGGTCAAATTCTGGCCTTCCTTTTCTGATCACGTTGTCGGTGTCACACAGTCTACTAGTCCTGTGCTCTTGGGCCGGTTTCATGCGGGATGATGCCATGCCTGTCGGCTTGGCTCTAGTTTTTCTTCCTTTTTATTCCCCTCTTTGACCTTCGGATCTCTCTGTCAGCTTGCACCGTATGATTGCCCACTCTCGGCATCGTGCGATCTTCTATTTTACCTTTAGATTTTTTTTCTTCCCACCCTTTTCGGTTGCGCAATTTAAGCCTCGTGTGCCCAGAATTTGTTTTTTATATATCTAGAAGTCTGGTTGATGGTTATAGGTATGATACTAGAGTGCTCTGATTAGGGCCCATCCTGCGGCACCCTAGAAGGCAACCCATTGGGTCATTTCGTAGGAATGAGTTACGGTAGATAGGTCTGTGGAGTGGGGGGTAGCACGCGGTGGATTAAGTGTACAGGGCCACCGATCTTAAGCCAGAAGAGTCGAGAAGACCTGAATATTGAGGTAGAAAATTAGGATATTTTCGGTAGCCCACCATTCCTCAACGTGTCGCTTACTTCCTCGCTGGGTTTTGGGACTAGTATGATATTAGCGCGAAAACCTCAATTATTGAGAATATCACTAAGACATTGGAGCTATGTGTTTCTTTTTAACTCTCCCCGCCACGGAAGAAAAAACTGTTTCCTTCACTGCCCAAATCAGGAGGGTGAAATCTTGGACGTCCCGGTGTCATTGTCAATCATGCCGTGGGCAGAACCAAACTTATTATACGAGCTTCCCTGTGGCACGCTTGACGCTGAAGCAGAGAGTAGCCCGTAGGAGCGGTAGTGCTAGAAACACCCATGTTCAACGCCTCCCATTTTCGGACTACCGTTTGATCACCGGAGTTTTATTGCTTTCAGAGAAACGGCGGAGGATTAAGCGTAGCAGTGGTACCGTACACTACTCATATTCGCCACCCTCTCATATGATATGGCATACGATCACATGGTATTTCTACTCATTCCGTCTGGATTGAAAATTAAATGAGGCCATGGGAAATTTGAATGGTTTTCTACCTCCTTTTCATCATATCCGAAACCCGGCTCCCCGATGACCCTCAGGGGGTGCTCGGTTCTCCATCCACACACACTACCCGGGCCTAGTAAGGCACCAATATCCCTTTAGACCGCAGTCCTTGACGGTGCATGGCGGAGATCGGCGGATGGTGGATAGCGTATACGGCAGCCCTGAACTCATTTAAGTCATATCTCTCCCATATCATACATGCTGCTATCTGAGCCCAAATGCTTGAAAGTACATTGAGGTATCCAAATGCGCCTATCATAGCATTCACGATACATGGGATGAGGGAATCAAATACCCTCCCCTGTTACCCCTCGGGGACACCCATCTGGAGGGTCATTCAATTCCTGCTGGGGGGAGTTTTTGGTGATGATCTTTTTTCCGGGTATTTTATTTTCCTCCCCTGCTGTGGTAAATGGCGTATTCACACTCTCTACAGGTTGGAACCCTCATATTTAACATGTCCAGTGTCTTTGTGTAGTTTCTCCTGCGCGCAGGGACTCTGTTGACTACGAGTGACGACTCATGATTGGACCCAAATTTCATTGGTCCAATGTGTTTCCTAAGACCTACCTCGGCAATTGTCGAAAGACCAACCATGGTGAAGCGCATCTCCGGTTCCGCTCCAACAAGAAATTCCTCTCTTGTTGGCGCCACAATATCGGGTGCCCGGCAAGCACATTCGTAAGTCCCAATAAGACCCAGAGCTATGATAGCCCACCCTCTCTACAAGTGAAGGTTATCCTCCTTCCTCTTTACACCTCTCCCACATAGATCAGCAAGCGCTGTGTAGGTTACACATTTGCAGGTTACTCTACCATAACCTTCTCTGCTGCCGCACCACCCATGCCATCCAGGTAGCGTTCGCAGGCTGCTGGGCTGCAATGCAGATAGCCGGCCGATAAACTGCTCGGCAGGGTTAGGCTTTGTGGATGCCCGGTGGTACCCCCTGGCTTTTGGTATATGGCATTCGATCGGTAAATAACTTTCTAATGGGAGGAGACATTGCAGTCGTGCACATTCAGCAGGGTTAGGGGTTTTGAGCAGGAGGAACCCGGGGAAGGGTGTTTCTGCATGTTAGGGCCAGGGCCGCCTCAGGGTCCAGGGTAATAAGAAGATATGCCATGAAGAACCGATAAGGGCCCATATCCGGAAAGAGGTCGAGGTCTGCTATTGCTTTTTTGGGAAGTACCTGGGGCTAATATATTCACATCTATTGAGTACAAAACAAGGAGAGCCATAAAAGAATGAGTATGGATTCGTGTCTAGCAATTGAGAAAAAGCAGACGTAAAAAATAAGAGTTGCTACCGGAGAAGTGCAAGCTATATGGTCTTTATACAGAGGGTCGGCTAAAATTGAGACATTAAATAGAAACGGCAAGGGAAGGAAATAAAGGAAATTTTCCACGGTCTCGTATGTCAAATAATGTGAAAATGAGCAAAGTGCCATAGTTAACGACCAGTGCTAGTATATTATGTTGGCTAGCCCTCCATGCTTCGACATATTTCAAGTCGCTTGCGGTCATCAGTGTCGCCACATATCCTGAAGCATCCCTCAAAGTCAGTACAATCATGGTTAATCACTCGGACTCCTCCATATATTTGCAGTCCTGTCAGGTCAGGTCGGATGAACCCAAGAAGTCGGGCTGTGGTCCCTGTCGGGCTGAGGGGGACCCCGCAGGTGCCCAGTTCGGCGGGCCAGCCTGCGAGAACTTCTGCTTGTGGGCTTCAATTTTCAATATCTATCATGAGGACCAGAATAAGCACATTTAATCACAAAAAGCGGGACTCTAGTCAGCTTATCATGTCTGACTACCTCCGCGAAGGTATGTCCGAAATTTCTATGCCCAATGGTAGTTCCTCCCTTAAGAGTAAAAGAATTATCTCAGTCGCCAATCTCCTCATTCCCTTCGGCGAAAGCCCCGCCTCCCCCTACCCCCAGTACATGTGTACCTCAACTCGCCTGTCCTGCCTCTAGCTGCTTGTTTATTTTCAAGGGGGAAGCGCCCCACCGGCTCTTTCAAGCGGCGCCTCAAGATAGGGCGCGAGCGACTTTTACCTTCACTTGTTTTCACCTCCTCTCCAACAACGCTAAACCCAGGGAGGTACCGAAAAGGGAAGTGGGTTAAATCGAGGGGCGACAATACCGGAGTTAGTATGTCTTATCCCGTCCGTTTTTGAAGGCTATAGTAGAATTGTTGATAATTGGGGTAGGGATTGATCGCTGTCCAATGCCGGATCCTCTGAGATGACGCTCCAAATATTTATTAGTAGACCATTTTTCCGTAGGCATCCAAGGGTTCCATATCATGAATTCCGCTGACGGATCCTAGAGGCAGTGTTCGCAACGGGGCAGTCCGTCCGTCCTGAGGGTAGGACCAGGACGGACTACGAATCGTAGTCCGTCCAGTCCTGGAGAGAATTTTGCCCGGGGCTAATGGTCGTAGGACGGGGAAGACGGTGGGCCCCACAACCAGTTTTCAGAATGTCTCAGATTGTGAGGCCAGACAGATCCCCACAGATCCCCACAGATCCCTACAGATCCCCACAGGTGCCTGCAGGTCCAGCCAGATCCCCACAGATCTCCACAAACAGTGTTCCCAACGGGCCAGGCCGATACAGGCCGAATTCGATCGGCCTACGAAAGCTTATCATGCCTGATAGCCACCTATAGGCCCGCAGATTAGCATTCAGAACAGATTGCTTTAAGGGTATTCCAACCCCCTACCCTGTTTCGAGTTTATCGCCTTTATTTTTTTCCTCTTTATGATATCATACCTTCGGCTATTGCTTCTTAATTAATCGCATAACGAGTGATACTCAACCAACTCAATAAAGTCTTAAAAAGTTAGCTCAGGGCCACCAGCACAACCCTATCCTGCCATCATTCTCCCCTATTTTGCCTCTTCTGCAGGAACTACTTTGAATTCCCAAGTGAATAAAGGGAAACTGTTGTATTAAATTTTTCAATCTTATTTTGTAACCTATTTACAGTCAACCTCCCCGTATTAATACCTTAGGAATAGTTACCATCCTACTGCGCACATTTGATCCACCAAAACAGCAGCTCTTTTCCTACAATTAATTAATTCACTATTGCTAGTAGCTTTGAATGTTTTTTTCGCTAATAAATCGAAATTGATTGTTTTTAATCATATTGGGTAATTGGGAAACATTTACCCTTGTACATTGATGTCGGGTTGGAACAACCCATTGCCAATTGGGCAAAGCTCAGGTGAACTGTATGGAGGTCATGGAGGAACACTTACCTGGATGCTCGGAGGTCATAGCTCATCACGCACGGACCCAGGTGCCTCCAGCACATATACAACCACCGACTCCCGGAGTTCAGAACCTCAATGCTCGCTACCTCTCGCATTCTCGTCTTCAAGCTCGCTACAGCTCGCATTTTTTGTTTGCCTAGACCCCACCAGCACGCGTTTTCTTTCCCCTCCCGGGCCTCCCCCTCTCATTCTTCACCTTTTCTCCCACTCAAGGACTTTGTTTCCCCTTAGGCACGTGTTTAGTTTATCTCACGAACCCACATCAGTCGCAAGGGGCAATAACGGCGGAACGCGGTCGCCCATATACACCAGACTTTACTTCCCACCATAGGATCGATCACCTCAATTTACCCTCAAAATGCCACAACCACAGTTACTACCCGGAATGCGGATCGTTTGAAGGCGAAGGAGCGATTCCCACCAGCAATGAGTGGGGCTACAAGTGTTCTTGCCTTATAGTGAGCAACTTGCTACAGGCAAGAGGAGGATCTACAAGCGGAATAAAACGGGAACTTCACCTTTTGCAGAGCATACTCAAGTACGAAAGAGGTCTAGTAACCGGGAGAAACCGAGAGATGGAGATCAACACCATGAACCGGAAGCCGAAACGAATCTCCTTGCTTTCCCGATGTGCAATAATATAACTTTGGGGAACAAACACCAAGCATGGGAGTTGGAGATGTCTCAATATACCATCTGCGATACCAGCAACTGCCTCAAGACCACCAACCCTCACAATACAAACTACAATACGGTCAGCGATGATTTGTCTCCGCTATTAACCTTGCTATCACCTCCGAATGCGGGCCTATGAGATTCCGACAGTCGCGAGTGCCATGTCAGCAAAGCCAGGAAATGGCTTGTAAAGACTGAGGCAGTGTTCGCAACGGTGCAGTCGGGCCGCCCTGGGCCAGCACGAGGACGGAGGATATTGTCTCGTCCCCCACTGTCCCCCACTGTCCCCCACTGTTCCCCACCATCTCCTGTCATCCCCTGTCGTCTTCCTTCCGCTTCCGTCGTCCTCTGTCGTCCTCTGTCGTCCTCCACCATCTTCCGCTGTCTTCCGTTGTTTTCCGGCGTCCCCTACCATCACCAGCGGTGCTATGTAGTTTCCTACAGTCCCCTGGCAGAAGTTGTCTCAGGTCATTGGACTCATCGTCCTTGCTAATAACAGCCATCCTGGGAATTCAAGGATGAAGACGGACGGCATTTTGCCGCCCTCTCTCATCGAGAGGTCTTGGCAGTCCCCCTGGACAGCTCGGAACACTGGACTGAGGAGCTTCAAGGATCGTGCAGATTTCGTGGGCAAGATGGAGATGATAAAGCAGTTCTGTTTCTGCTATTGAAATCCTGGGGTCAGAAAGTGATTTATTATTTGAGTTGAGTTGGACAGGTTATGCGCAGAGATGGGCGAACAACACAGGACGGTTACGTGCTTCAAGATTTCCTTCGATTTTGCTGCATGAAAGGAGTAGACTGCTACTCATCTGATATCCAGAGTGTTATACTAAGGCAGTTCATGAAAGGGTGGTAAGAGTTCGGGTAGAGATATGGCTGACTTTGGTGGTAAAGCAGAAGACCTTTAGTGGATACAAACCACAACTCCTCAATATTGCGAAAGTCTGCAACTTATCGCAATCTCGTAGCGCTCATTTATAGTTATTGACGCTCTCAACGAATGCACAGCTGTCAAGCACTTTGGGCTATACCATTCGCCAAAAGGAATTATCCAGTAGCAACCTAACACTCGGAATCTAGAGATGACATCAATTAATTTCCTCCCCTCAGGCTCAGCCAGGACGAGACTCCAATGCCCTGGATTTCAGTCTTCAAGCAGCAATCCAGAAGAAGATCACTGAAAGCCGGAGAATATCGTGTGCTCAATAATCGAGCGGATAAAGGCATAGGGCAGAGATAAATCTGGACTTGGAATAGGGACTCCGAGGTGGATCAATTATGCAGAAAGGCCGCAGAAGTCGGATGAGCTGTGCCATGTCCTAAACACCCGGATACCGCAGCAGCTTTCTTGGTTAGAAGACACTTTGCCTTCCCCGTCTGACCTTCCTTTTGCGCTCTCTGCCGGCGGGCCACAACTCTAGCAACTTCGAACTCCGTACTATGAACCAGATAACTAGATACCCGGAGCGTGCAAACCCTTCTCTTGTCAGCAGGATATGCATCTACCGTCTAAACAACTCTCTATTTTCTCGAGCAAGCAGGCATCCCCTTACTACAATTACTACCCAAGTAATACAATACCCATATCTCACACCCATTTCACAGTCAGCAGACTGCAAATACAGCTCAATAGCACTCTCTATAATCTCTCACGCCAGCAGGCTACTCTCTTACCACAATTACTACTCAAGTAATATCACATAACACGATACCCTGAGCCTACTGCGATTCCCCAGTCAGCAGACCACCTATCTACTCCAGTAAGAGCTCTCACGCCAGCAGGTCTATCTTTACTATAATTACTACTCAAGTAATACCAGATAACCAGATCCTCTGATATTGTAGCCATTCCCGAGTCAGCAGACTATGTACCTACCCCAATTGAACTTCCTATTATCTCGCGTGCCAGCAGGCCATCCCCTTTCCTAGAAACTCCAAATAGGAAGGCGTATCTTAGCACAAGATACCCTGATCCGACAGCCATCCCCCAGTCAGCAGACTACCCCTTTTTCTCCACAATCAAGCTTTCTACTATGTTTCTTGCTAGCCAGCAACACGTTTCCCCTGTCAGGTCAATCCCACTTTACACGACAAGAATATCTCAAGCTCATCGCATGCTTTACAGCCCAGCTCATATGCCAATAACCATCAGCAAAAACGGATCCTGCGTCTGATCCGTCGGCGTTGCGTCCTGACGCAAGCGACGTATTTTCTGCGTCCCCTGCGTCCTGTGCGTCCTGACTTGCGTTCCAACGTTCCTGGCGTCCTGACGCAACGTCACATCCTCCCGACGTCTAGACTGCCCCAGACTCTCGATCTCGTCCTCCTCGCCTCTTCTCCGCGTCCTGATGTATCCCGCCCCTCATCCCCGCTATCACAACTTCAATT